>Ga0222646_100001_pt1 | contig 321034 bp, 287 predicted proteins | sample AntAcemetagen293_FD_179819 | JGI IMG/M metagenome (GOLD analysis project Ga0222646, IMG submission 179819) | Saline water microbial communities from Ace Lake, Antarctica - #293 | ecosystem: Environmental > Aquatic > Non-marine Saline and Alkaline > Saline | place: Antarctica: Ace Lake... | reverse complement strand
CACATTGAACCACCACCTATATCAATGCAGGGGGTTCTGTTTTAAAAAAATGCATTTTTAATGATGAAAACCACTAGAATCAGTCTACTTTTTTTATGTTTGATTTATTTAGGACGCTATTGTTTTCATATACATTAAATTTGGTTTGAAGTAAATATAAACCAAATCTAACGCTTAAGAAAACCTCTGATAATGAATGATTTAATAATTATTGAAAAATAAGCTGTTCTTTTTCTCCACTATCATTGATCATACTTATACTCGTTCTTTTAAATCTATTGATGTTTTTAAATAACCGGCCTGCATTTTCAATATCAGTAACCTTTTCTGAATCAATAGAGACCACTACCTTGCCTACCAATCCATAGTTTTCATACTGTTGTGGAACACCAATGATCTTAACTCCTTTTTTTACTTTGAACTTTTTAATATCCTCTACACTGAGGTTTTTTACTGTAAAACCAATATTAGGCAACATGAGACTTTGCTTTTCTTTGAGTATTACTGTTTTGTTTAATATTTCATTTTTTCTTGATATGATTAGTTTAACAGTTTCATTTGGTTTTTTAGATGATAAATAACCAGTGAGGTCAGAAAACTTGCTAATTTTTAAATAGTCTATTTGCTTAATAATATCTCCTTCTTTCAAATCTGCTATTGAGGCAGCAGACCCTTTTTCAATGCCAGATATATATACGCCTTCCAAGTCTGTAAGCCCATAATCATTGGCCAGTACTTCTGGCGCATTTATAGTTGAAATTCCTAATATGGCAGTTTTTACTGTTCCAAATTCCATAATATCTTCTATAATTTTTCTTGCAGTATTACTAGGTACTGCAAAAGAGTACCCTATATAGGACCCTGTTTGGGAGCTTATGGCGGTATTAATTCCAATAAGGTCACCATTAGTATTAACCAGTGCACCCCCACTATTTCCTGGATTTACAGCTGCATCTGTTTGTATAAAAGATTGATTTTTGTCTAATTCTCTAGCTTTTGCACTTATAATTCCAGCAGTCACTGTAGAGGTTAGATTAAATGGATTTCCCACGGCCAATACCCATTCTCCAACTTTAGCCATATCAGAGTCTCCAAAACTAAGGTAAGGGAGTTGTTCCTCTAATTGAATCTTAATAAGAGCGATATCTGTATTGGGGTCAGAACCCACAACAGTTGCTTCATATTCACTGTTATTGTTTAGGGTTACATACAACTTTGTGGAATTGTCTATTACATGATGATTGGTCACTATATACCCGTCTGGTGAAATAATCACACCAGATCCTGAACCCATTTGAGGAGCAGATTTGTATTGGTAGCCGTAAAAATATTCAAATAGTTTATTGCTTTTGTTGGCACTATCCTTCAGATTTTTTACATGTACCACGGCATTGATGGTTTTTTCTGCAGCAATACTAAAGTTTGAAAGGGGTTCGTTGGTACTAGAATAATTAAAATTTACAGGATTCTTTTCTTGTAAACTATTTTGTTGAAAAGATTTAAGAGATTCTTTTTTTGTTAATTTTTGAATACCAATACTAAACAAGCCGCCTATGAAGGCAGCTAAAATTAATACAATAAATTTTTTCATAACGATTGATTTAAAAAGGAATTAACTATACTAACAAAACTATAAAAAGTAAAGAGGGCTTTATAGTTTTTAACGGAGTTTTAACTGCTAAAAAAACCTTAAAAATTGGTTATATTTGACACTAATATTATACAAATGGAAGTAGAGTTTTACAAATATCAAGGAACCGGAAATGATTTTATTATCCTTGATAATAGAAATAAATCTTTTCCAGAGAACAATCAGGAATTAGTTGCAAAATTGTGTAATAGAAACTTTGGTATAGGTGCAGATGGACTTATACTACTTGAATTAAAAGAAGGTTTTGATTTTTCAATGATATATTACAATTCTGACGGTTTTCCTAGCTCTATGTGTGGCAACGGTGGAAGGTGCTTGGTTGCATTTGCAAAGCGCATGGGCCTTATTAAAGATACTGCTTTATTTACAGCTGTAGACGGACCTCATAAAGCGAGTATAATTGAAGACATGGTAAAGTTGGATATGAAACCAGTGAGCCAAATACTTAAAAAAAGAAACATATATTTCTTAGACACAGGCTCTCCACATCATGTTCAATTTGTAAAAGGGCTTGAAAATATGGATGTTAGAAGGCAGGGAAAAAAACTGAGATATGGATTATATGGAGCCAGTGGTGCCAATATTAATTTTGTATCTGAAAGGGATCGGGATTCATTTTCAGTAAGAACTTATGAACGAGGGGTAGAAGACGAGACTTTATCTTGTGGCACTGGAGTTACTGCTACTGCAATTGCATTGTATGAAGACAATCAGAACATTCAAATCCCAGTTGTTTTACACACCCTCGGAGGAATTCTTAAAGTATCTTTTAAAAAAGAACAAGGCGTTTATAAAGAAGTTGTTTTAGAAGGAACTGCTACCTTTGTTTTTAAAGGAATTATATTGGTATAGTTATGCTTATTAGGCCATTAAAAAAGACAGATATTGATTTTCTATTACTAATAGAAAATGATCCTGTTTATATGGAGTTTGGCATACCGCATACTCCATTTTCCAGAAACCTTTTAAAAAATTTTATTGACCATTCTGCTGTCTCACTTTTAGAATCTGGTCAGTTTAGATATGTTTTGGAGGATGAACACCATTTAGTTGGATTTTTAGACCTTTTTGACTTTGAAAAGGCAAGTTTCACTGCTTCTGTGGGTATTCTTGTTTCGCTTCCTTTTAGGAGAAAGCTATTGGCTTATGAGGCCCTACAAAAATTAGAATTAATGGCAGCAACCCAATGGGGTTTAAAATATTTGTTAGCCAATGTGGCGACAGATAATGAACCTAGTCTCCAACTATTTGAAAAGCTCAAGTATAAAAAAATAGATATAAAAAATGATTTTAGGTTAGGCAATAAGACCAAAAGTATTGTCATATTTAAAAAAGATATACAATGAATTATAGAAAACAACTCTTAATAACGTTGGTGATTTTAATATTTTTAATAGGTGCTTTTTTTAGCGCTTACGTCTACTTTGCGATTTTTAGAGAAAACACCTCATTTGAAAAAGCCTCTGTTTCTGTTTATATTCCAACTAGTGATGGGGAAGAGCGATTGTCTAAGTCATTGTTTCCATATTTAAAAAACTCTAATAGTTTCTTAAAACTAGCTAAGCAAAAAGGGTATTTAAGAAATATAAGAGGTGGGAAGTATGAAATAACAAAAGGAATGAGTAATAATGATATTATTAATGTGCTAAGATCAAAGCCAAGTACTGTAAAGGTTTCTTTTAATAATCAAGAAACATTAGCAGATCTGGCTGCTAGGGTCTCTATTGAAATTGAAGCCGATAGCACCAGCTTAATAAATTCATTTCTAGAGACTTCTTTTTTAATAGCGAATGAATTTAATACAGACAATGCACTAGCCATGTACCTCCCCAATACATATGATTTTTTCTGGAATACTTCCGCTGAAGGGTTTAGGGGTAGAATGCTTGAAGAGTATCATAAATTTTGGAATTCAGATAGAATTAAAAGAGCTCAAATTCAAGGCCTCACACCAATAGAAGTGATTAACTTAGCCGCTGTTGTTCATAAAGAATCTGTAAAAGTAGATGAAAGACCTAGGGTGGCAGCAGTTTATCTGAATAGAATTAAAATAGGAATGAGGCTCCAAGCAGACCCTACCGTTATTTACTCGATAAAGAAAACAAGTGGGAATTTTGACCAACAAATTAAAAGAGTTTTGTACAGAGACCTTAAGATTAACTCACTATACAACACTTATATGAATAAGGGAATTCCGCCTGGCCCTATTTTTATGCCAGATATAAATGCAATTGAGGCAGTTCTTTATCCAGAAAAACACGCATACCTTTATTTTGTTGCAGATGCTAAAAACTTTGGATATCACATATTTTCTAAATCTTTAAAAGAGCACAATAAAAACAAAAGACAATACGTGAATTGGATTAATTCAAAAAAAGTGAAACGCTGAATGCAAAGGTAAAACACTAATTATGAATACCTTAACACTTACAAATAAAAAAATCTTATATTTGCAAAAAATTAATCAAGTTTACTTGGTTGTTATTTTAAAAATATGAAAATAGGATTAAGGACATTAGTTTCTTTTTTAATAGTGGTTATTCTCTCAAGTTTTAGAGGGATATACCCGAGCATATTTGCTCATAGATCTTCTGATTTGTTTTTAATTTCAGATATTGATTACACAGTTGGGGCTATAAAAGACTTAGATATGGACATACTCATTCCATTTACAGGCAAATCTTATGTGGGTTTTAAAGAGGCCCTAGCATTTAAAGAGTCTCAAGGCAATTACGCATCTGTAAATACCTTGGGGTATATGGGCAAGTACCAATTTGGAAAAAATACTTTAGCATTTTACGGACAGTACAATACAGAGTGTTTTATGCAAGACCCTGCACTGCAGGAGAAAATTTTTTACCACAATACTGCAAGAAATAAATGGATTTTGAGGAGAGATATTAAACGTTTTGTTGGTTTAGAAATAAACGGTATTGTTATTTCAGAATCTGGTATGTTGGCGGCTGCCCACTTAGCAGGGGCAGGAAATGTTAAAAAATATTTAAGGTCTTGGGGTGATCAAAATTTTTCAGATTCTTACAATACGAGTATTGAGGATTATTTAAGACGTTTTTCAGGCTATGATTTAAAAGAAGTAGAAAGCCGTCAGAGGGTTCTCTTTAGTTAATGATAAACCATTTACTTTCCAATTAAAAACATACAAGGTCTTTTGTGAAGTTTTGGCATGTTTTTTTTCCAATACGCAACTGTTTCAGTTTTAATAAAGGCATTCGTTAGGCTAATATCACAGGCTATACATATTTTTGTATGACTTTGAAGATGCTTGCACAAGCTTTCTAACATAGCGTCATTCCTGTAGGGTGTTTCAATAAATAGCTGAGTTTGACCAGAAAGATAGAGGAGTTGTTCTAAATTTTTTATGGTTTTACTTCTTTCTTGAGGGTCTATAGGTAGGTAGCCATTAAAGGCAAAATTTTGACCATTAAAGCCACTTGCCATAAGTGAAAGTAAAATAGAAGAGGGTCCTACTAAAGGTACTACTGTTATGTTTTTTTCATGAGCAATAGACACCACGTCTGCACCAGGGTCTGCAATACCTGGACAACCAGCCTCCGAAATAACGCCTACATGAAACCCTTCTAAACAAGGGTTTAAAAAACTAGAGACCAAAGATAGATCAGTGAATTTATTGAGAGACTCTAATTTTAAATCTGATTGAGCCTTATTAGGACATATTTTTTTTATAAATCTTCTAGCTGTTTTTTCATTTTCAACTATAAAGAATTGAGTTTCTTCTATGATTTTTTTGACAGAAAGGGGAAGTACCTCAAGAGGTTCTGTTTCACCTAAAGTGCTGGGAATAAGGTATAGTATACCCTTTGTTAACTTTTTTGTATCCATGAAAAAAAAGAAAATTGTTTATGAGAATTTTTTGGTGAGATCTTCTATGTATTTTTTGAATTGCTTGTCTGTCTCCGCCAAATTATCTACTGTTTTACAGGCGTGAAGTACCGTAGCATGATCTCTTTTTCCAATTTGTGTTCCAATACTGGCCAGTGAAGCTTTGGTGAACTTCTTAGCGAAAAACATGGCCAATTGTCTGGCTTGTACAATATGTCTTTTTCTGGTTTTAGATTGTAGGGTAGTCACATCCATTTCAAAGTAGTCTGAAACTACTTTTTGTATGTAGTCAATAGATACCTCTCTTTTTGTGTTTTTCACAAATTTCTCAACAACCTGTTGTGCTAGGTCTAAGGTGACTTCTTTTTTATTAAATGAAGATTGAGCAATTAATGAAATAATAGCTCCTTCTAGCTCCCTTACATTGGTTTTAATGTTTTTGGCTACATAGTCTATAATGTCATCTGCCATTTCAACACCATCTTTGTAAAGTTTGCTTTTAAGAATAGAAATCCTAGTCTCAAAGTCTGGTGTTTGTAACTCTGCAGATAGCCCCCATTTAAACCTAGACAATAACCTTTGTTCTATGTCTTGCATATCTACAGGAGCTTTGTCGGAAGTTAAAATCACTTGTTTCCCATTTTGGTGTAAGTGATTAAAAATATGAAAGAAGACATCTTGCGTTCCTGATTTTCCAGAAAGGAATTGAACATCGTCTATTATTAAGACATCTATGAGTTGGTAAAAATGAGTGAAATCATTTCTTGTGTTTTTCTTTACAGATTCTATGTATTGCTGTGTAAATTTTTCAGCAGAAATATAAAGCACGGTCCTTTCCGGATACTTGTCCTTTATTTCTACGCCAATAGCATGTGCCAAATGAGTTTTACCTAACCCAACCCCACCAAAAATTAATAATGGATTAAATGAAGTGCCACCTGGTTTGTTAGCTACTGCCATTCCTGCAGATCTAGCCAATCTATTGGAATCTCCTTCTAAAAAGTTGTCAAAACTATAATTTGGATTTAGTTGAGATTCAATTTTAATATTTCTAATTCCAGGAATAACAAAAGGGTTCTTTAACTCGGGGCTCTTAGATTTAATGGGTACATCAATTTCTTGCGGTGCGTGATATGATCTGTTAGCACTTGGAATTTTCTCAGTAAAAGGTTCTCTATTGCCATAAGTATTTTCCATTCTTATGATATAAACTAATTTTGCACCTTCTCCTAAAGATTTTGTAAGGGCTACTTTAAGAAGCTTGACATAGTGTTCTTCTAACCATTCATAAAAGAACTTACTTGGAACCTGAACACTTAATGAGTTGTCTGAAAGCTTCACTGGTTTTATAGGTTCAAACCAAGTTTTAAACGCCTGAGGTTGAATATTGTCCTTTATAAATAAAAGGCATTCGTTCCATACAGCGTTGGCATCAATACTCATTATATTAGGTAGTTGTTTAGGTTAATTATTGGTTGGTTTTCTAAAGTAATAAAACAACATACCTTAGAATCATTTAGGAAAACAAATATGTGAACAAAAAACTTAAAAAAAAAATCATTAAGGGTTGGTTTTTCAGTTTTTTTTATTCATTATTATGATATTCTTAAATTGAGAATTTAAATATAGCATATAATTTTAAATACTATGAAGATAACTGCCAAAAAAAATATAGAAATTAGATATGGTGAGACAGACCAGATGGGAGTGGTGTATCATGGTAGTTATCCAGCTTTTTTAGAAATTGGTAGAATTGACTGGTTATCACAAATGGGATTTTCATATGCAAAAATGGAAAAGGAGGCTTGTGTGTTGCCTGTTATTTCACTCTCTATTAATTTTAAGAAATCTCTTTATTTTGGAGACGTACTCTACTTAGAGACGAGTCTTGTTAAAGTGCCCCAGGTTAAAATTTCTTTTGAATACGAGTTATTTAATAAAAAGGGAGATTTAATAGGAACCGCTAGTACTGCATTGGCTTTTTTGAATAAAGTGACTATGAAGCCAATGGCTTGCCCTCAAGATTTACTAACAGTGATTAAATCTAGAATGGCTTCATTTAATTAAGTGGAATTTAGAGAGAAACTAAGCAATCTTTTACTTTGCTTATATTTATTTTAAACGACTTTTCTAATTTTACAGGTACTTGAACCTCTAGAACACACAGTCCCTGAATTTCTTGTTTTGAGATATATATTTTCTCTTTTTTTATAATTCTCATGATCAGATGTAATTGAGTGTATGGGAATTTTAATTGCATGGGAATTTTTATAGAAACACTTATGATATTGGATAGCTCTAAAGCTCCTTTGGCAGCTGTCTTATAAGCGCTAATAAGTCCTCCAGGCCCTAATTTTACACCTCCAAATATTCTGAGTACTACTATTCCAATTTGAGTGAGCTCAAATGACTGTATTTGACCATAAATGGGAGCTCCAGCAGTATTATTGGGTTCCCCATCATCATTATATCTAAATTCTGGAGGATTTACCCCTATTTGCCAAGCGTAGCAAAAATGATTGGCGTTGTGATGAGAATTTTTTAGTTTTTCTATAAACATCTTGAGTTCAGCTTCTGAATTTAAAGGAATGGCATACCCCCAAAACTTGCTCTTTTTATCTTTAAACAAAAAGGGCTCACTTGGCTTGGATATGGTTTTATAACTGCTAATCAAAATGGGGAACTAGAACTTCTAATACATCACTACACATAGTTTCTGTTAGCTGCAATTTCCCAGAGATTTCAGGAGCTTCAATCCCTCTTTTTAGTACATGACTACTCTTAAAAACCCTAGCCTCGTCCCAAAGCCCCTCATCAATAAAATAGGCTAAAGTTTTTGTACCTCCCTCTACAATCAAACTCATTATGTTTTGTTTGTAAAGTAGATTAGTAATCTGAGAGGCAATAGGCATATTAAAGTCTATAGCCAAATAAACTATTGCATTATTATCTTTCTTAGGAAGACTGGATATGCTTGTAATACAGAAGATTTTAGTATGCTTTTTAAATAACGGAGCAAGCGGCGCAATACTGAGGTCTCTGTCTATGTAAATAGGAACGGGTGAGAGACCCTGCCAAAGCCTCACATCTAAACTTGGTTTATCATCCAATAATGTATTTGCCCCTATTAAAATAGCGTGTTCTTGGCTACGCCACTGGTGCGTTCTTTGTTTGGAAATAGCAGATGAAATCCAATAAGGTGTCCTGCCTTTTGAGGGAGGCGCTATAAATGCATCGGCGCTTTGCGCCCATTTAAGAATGATATAAGGACGTTTTTTTTCTTGTAGTATTAAAAAACGTCTGTGGTGCCACTTGCAAGCTAGCGACAAAACGCCAACTATTACTTCTGATCCTGATACCTCTAAATGGGCTATGCCTTTTCCAGAGACCTTGGGGTTTGGATCTAAAACTCCAATAACCACTCTGGGTATTTTATGAGCTACAATTAAATTGGTGCAGGGGGGCGTGTTGCCATAATGTGCACAGGGCTCTAAAGTAACATATAGAGTAGCCTTGGAGAGCAGTGTTTTGTCTTTTAGACTATTGATGGCATTTGCTTCCGCATGTGGACCCCCAAATGAGCTAGTAAATCCTTCAGAAATAATTTTATTTTTATATACAATAACACAGCCTACCATGGGGTTTGGGTAGGAGTGTCTCATGGCATTTTTACCTACTGAGATGGCTCTAGACATGTATTTTTCATGTATCTTCACCCTACAAAAATAGAATAATAAAAGGATTTAAAACAGATGAATATTAGAACAATAAAAATGTCTGACAACGTGGCTGTTGCTAAAGTTATTAGACAGGTATTGATAGATTTGGGAGTGCCAAAAGTAGGAACAGCTTATGCAGATAAATCCCTAGATATGATGTTTGAAAATTATCTTGCCCCTAAAAGCGCATATTTTGTTTTGGAAGCAGATGGCCAAATATTGGGTTGCGCAGGAGTGGCCCCATTAGAACAGTTTGAGGGGCCTGTTTGTGAGCTTCAAAAAATGTATTTTTTAGAGGAGGCTAGGGGAAAGGGTGCTGGATTTAAAATGATTCAAGTGTGCATAGATCAGGCAAAAGAATTTGGTTTTGATCAATGCTATTTAGAAACTATGCCCTATATGGAGGCAGCTCAGAAACTATATAAGAAAACAGGCTTTAGGTACTTAGACGGTCCTATGGGAAATACAGGACATTACTCATGTTCCGTTCATATGATATTAGATTTATAGTGTTTTTAAGAGATCTTAAATCATATTTTGAACAGGAGTTAGTAGCGCTTTATTCTAAAGAAGAAGTGAATCATTTCTTGTATATACTCATTGAGTTTAGGCTTCATGAAAATAGATTTTTATTGGCCATGCAACCAGATTTTAAGCTCTCTAAAAAAGACTATATGTACTTTATGAATGCTTGTAAGGCACTTAAAAATAACATGCCTATTCAGTATTTTTTAGAATATGCCTATTTTGGAGATCTAAAATTAAGAGTGAAAGAGGGCGTATTAATTCCTAGACCAGAGACCCTTGAACTGGTTTCTTTGGTGACTGAATTTGTGCTTGGTCTTGAAAAGCAGCCAGCTGTTCTAGATATTGGAACTGGGAGCGGGTGTATTTCCATTTCATTATCTTTGGCATTTCCAAATGCAATGATTTCTGCCTTAGATATTTCAGATACAGCCTTGGCTATTGCAGCTCAAAATGCAGCAGACTACCAATTGAAAATTGCATTTGAAAAGGCCGATGTTTTGTCGCTTTCATCTCTAAATAGCACTTACGACGTTATTGTTTCTAACCCTCCTTATGTGAGACAGCTAGAAAAGATGTCTATGCAAGCGAATGTATTAGACTATGAGCCAGATTTGGCTTTGTTTGTTTCGGATACAGACCCCCTTATTTTTTATAAAAAAATTGGTGAATTAGCTTTACTAGCATTAGATGAGGGTGGCGCGTTATTTTTTGAAATCAATGAATATTTAGGTGCAGAGACCACAGAGATGTTAGCGAGACTTGGATATAACAATATTCAATCTTATAAAGATATATACGGAAAGGACAGAATGCTAAAAGCAATGTTGTAACTATGGATGTTTATAAAAAAATACAAGAACTTAGTGAAATAATAAAGGCGCATAATCATGCCTATTACGTGTTGGACGTTCCAACCATCTCTGACTATGATTTTGACCTATTGCTAAAGGAACTAGGGGTTTTGGAGCAGGAAAACCCGCTTTTTATAGATCCTAATTCTCCCACTCAACGGGTGGGAGATATTGTTAAGTCTTTTGAAACAGAGCCCCATGAATTAAGAATGTATTCCTTAGATAACTCATATGACCAAGAAGATCTTAGAGATTGGGAAATCAGAATTAAAAAGGTATTGGAAGACATTCCCTTGGAATACACCTGTGAGCTAAAATATGATGGCGCCTCTATTAGTTTAACTTATGAAAAAGGAATACTGCTAAAGGCTCTTACTAGAGGTGACGGCTTTCAGGGAGATAATGTGACTACTAACATTAGGACCATAAAATCTATTCCACTAAAATTAAAAGGAAATTACCCTACTCATTTTGAAATTAGAGGGGAGATAGTCATGCCTTTTGAGGGTTTTCATAAAATGAATGAACAACGCCTTGCCAATGGAGAGGAACCATTTATGAACCCCAGAAATACAGCCTCTGGGAGTCTTAAAATCCAAAATCCTGAGCTGGCTGCTAAAAGACCTTTAGACTGTTTGCTCTACCATATAGCTGGAGAACACAAGGGAATTCAAAGTCAATATGAGTTTTTAGAGAAGGCCAGAAGTTGGGGCTTTAAAGTGCCAAACACCTCAAAAAAATGCAACAACTTAGCGGCCGTATATGAATTTATTGACTATTGGGATACAGCCAGACATGAACTCCCTTATGAGACAGACGGAGTGGTTATAAAAATAAACAATTTACAGCATCAAGCGCAATTGGGTTATACTTCTAAAAGTCCCAGATGGGCCATGGCTTACAAGTTTAAGGCAGAAAAGGTATCTACTGTTTTTAAGTCTATAGATTACCAGGTGGGCAGAACGGGAGCCCTAACTCCTGTGGCAAACTTAAGCCCAGTACTTTTGGCTGGAACCATTGTAAAGAGGGCTTCCTTGCACAATGCAGATCAAATAGAAAAACTAGACCTTAGAATTGGGGATACGGTATTTGTAGAAAAAGGAGGTGAAATTATTCCAAAAATTGTAGGTATAGACAAGACTAAAAGGCTTTTAAATGCTCTCCCCATTGTTTATATTAACAACTGTCCTCAATGCGGAAGTTCATTGAGTCGCATAGATGGAGAGGCCAAGCATTTCTGCTTAAATGAGCGGGCCTGCCCCCCGCAGATTATTGGAAAAATAAGTCATTTTATTTCTAGAAAGGCATTAGATATTGATGGCTTAGGAGAAGAAACGGTGTCGCTTTTGTATGCCAATGGCTTGCTTTCCAACTATGCAGATTTATACACACTAGATCCTGAAGCGGTTTTAAAACTAGACCGAATGGCAGAAAAATCCGTTGAGAACATGCTCATAGGTATTGAAGCATCTAAACAAATCCCTTATGAAAAAGTACTTTTTGGTCTGGGAATTAGATTTGTTGGAGAAACGGTTGCAAAGAAATTAGCTAAGGCTTTTGTTTCTATAGATGGACTCATGGCTGCTTCTTATGAAGCCCTAATATCTGTTGATGAAATAGGGGATAGGATTACCAAAAGTGTTTTAGCATTTTTTAAAGATCCTTACCAAAGAGGCTTAGTGCTTAGATTGGCTAAATACGGACTTAAATTTGAAATGCTACCATCGGATACTTCAGTTCAGTCTTCTAAATTAGAGGGTTTTATTTTTGTTATTTCTGGCGTTTATGATAAGTATTCTAGGCCTCAGCTAAAACAACTTATAGAAGATCATGGAGGTAAAGTAGTAGGATCTCTATCTTTAAAAACTAGTTTTCTATTGGCTGGAGACCATATGGGGCCTAGTAAAAAGGATAAAGCGGCCGCTTTAAACATTCCTTTGTTGTCTGAAGTCTCTTTTATAGAAATGATTTCATAATTGTTTTAAATATAACAAAATGTTGCAAAAATTTACAATCACTTATTTATATATTTGTTGTGTACTTACTTTAAAAAAGGCACATGTTCTTTGAATCTGTTTTTGTATCCTTAAAGCTTTTCTTTTTGAAGAAAAAGGTCAAGAAAAAATCACTTTCTATATTATTAAGACCTTCACAGGATTTACCCCTTAAGCCACTTGCCTTATTGATAGATCTTGATGTACATGATCTAGAGGCTGTGCTTCATCAGTGTAGTATTATTTTTGAGGTTCCTGAGGTAGACATTGAAGTATTAGGTTTTTCTGTTAAAGGTGTTGCGTATAAGGTTCCTAATTTCATAATTCGTAAAGAGCTCAGTTGGTTTAATGGAGTAGAAAATAAGCACGTAGCATTATTTATTTCCAAGCCCTATAAGTATTTTATTGATTTTCATGAATCTAAAGCGCCTAGTGTTTGTCTGATTGCTTTAAAAACAAAAGCAAATTTCAGAATTGGTTTTAAAGGACATAATTATAAAACAGCAGATCTCATATTAGAAACTCCCTTGAGTAATCAGACAACACTTTTTAATGCCTTGGCATTATACATAAAAAAAATAACCATATAAATGAACGCTTTCTCAGGTACCGCAGTAGCTTTAGTCACTCCTTTTAGTCCAGATAATCTGGTTGACGTTTTGGCTTTAAAACAATTGGTGCGTCGTAATATTAATGCGGGTATTAATTATTTGGTAGTGCTTGGCACTACGGCAGAAACGGCGACTTTGTCTTTAGAAGACCAGCAGTTGGTTATAAAAACTGTCGTGGAAGAAAACCAAGGAGAAGTCCCTTTGGTGCTAGGCCTTGGAGGTAATGATACGGCTGCTTTAGTGACTCAAATTAAGGGGACTAATTTTGAACATTTTGCTGCTATTTTGTCTGTGACACCATACTATAATAGGCCTACTCAAGAAGGACTTATAGCTCATTTTAATGCAGTAGCAAAAGCTTGTCCTATTCCTGTAATTATATACAATGTACCTCTTAGAACAGGGGTGAATATGTGGGCAAAAACAAGTATTGCCATAGCTCAAAACAACACTAATATTATTGGAATAAAAGAAGCCTGCGGAGATATGGAGCAAGTGGCACAACTTTTAAGTGCCAAACCAGAAGGATTTTTAGTAATTTCTGGAGACGACGCTACCGCCTTTCAAACTACCTTAGCCGGAGGTGCAGGTGTTATTTCTGTAATTGGTCAGGCCATACCTGAAATTCTTGTAAAGCTTATTTACAGTGCTTTAAATGGTCATGATGTCAAGATGAATCGTCTAAATGAAAACTTACAGCCACTTATAAATGTCCTTTTTGAAGAGGGAAACCCGGCTGGGATTAAGGGATTATTGTCACTCATTTCTGATTTTCCTTTAGGTGTTAGACTTCCATTACTACCTGCTTCTTCTGTGTTGCTCTCTAAACTCAAAAGTGAATTAAATACCCTTAATCCAATGTACTGTTAACAAGCGCAACCTTTTTAACTCAAGTTTAGCTAGCGCTCAGGCCTCTGTTTTTTATAGTTTTTTCAAATTTGCTTTTTAATATATTTTTTGATTGGATTAATAGTGCATTTAGACAGATTAAAAATGTTTTTTATATCCAAATGGATTCCTTAATTTTGTAGGATGTTTTTAAACAAAAGATTAGCACTTATTGTACTCTCAATCAGCTTGAGTTTGGTTTCATGTAATGAATACCAAAAAGCTTTAAAATCTACAGATTTGAAGGTGAAGTACGATGCTGCAGAAAACTTTTATAAAGAAGGAAATTACAGACAAGCCAACCGTTTGTTTGAACAAATTGCTCCAAAGTATGTAGGTAAGCCGCAAGGGGAAAGAGTTTTGTTTTTCTTTGCAGATAGCTATTATAAAATTGAAGATTACAATACTGCAGGATACCAGTTTGAAAGATTTTTAAAGTCTTATCCCAATAGTGATAAAGCTATAGAAGCTGCCTTTTATAGTGCTAAGAGCTATTACGAATTATCTCCTGAATACTCACTAGATCAGACAGATACTAACAAGGCATTAGATAAGCTTCAAAATTTCATAAATGCTTATGGAGAATCTCTATTTGTACAAGAGGCTAATATATTAGCAAAGGAGCTCAGTGTAAAAAAAGAACGAAAGGCATATGAAATTGCTAGGCAATACTATAAAATAGCAGTTGGCTTTGATTATACCATCCTATTTGCTGCTGAAGAGGCACTGAGTAATTTTTTAGTAGATTTCCCTGGTTCTCCTTTTAGAGAAGATGTTTTTTATTATCAATTTGCCACTGCAAATAGCATTGCAGATTACAGCGTTTTAGAAAAAAAAGCAGCTAGGATAAAAAGCGCACAAGATTCTTACAAGACTTTATTAAAATATTATCCAGAGACTAAATACACTAAAGAAGTGAAAGACCTCTCAGCTAAATTAGTAAAAGATCTAACAAACCTCACTAAATAAATTTATCACAGACATTATGAACGAATTAAAGAATTCAAAAGCAGCTACTTCTACTATTACAGTTAATAGAGATAAGTTTGATGCGCCTACAGGAAATATCTATGAAGCTATTTCTATCACAGCAAAGCGTGCTATTCAAATCAATGCAGAAATTAAAAAAGAACTTCTTGAAAAGCTAGAGGAATTTGCTACTTATAGCGATAGTTTAGAGGAAGTTTTTGAAAACAAAGAACAAATTGAGGTGTCTAAATTTTATGAAAAACTTCCTAAAGCCCATGCAATGGCTGTATTGGAATGGTTAGAAGGTAAAATTTATTACAGAGACACTACAAAGGAAGTTTAAGCATTATGCTTAGGGGTAAAAACATTCTTCTGGGAATCAGTGGAGGTATTGCAGCCTATAAAACTCCTTATTTAGTGCGTTTATTAATTAAGGCTGGCGCAAATGTTAAAATAGTTTTAACTGAGAGTGCCAGCCATTTTGTTTCTCCACTTACCCTAGCTACATTAAGTGAAAATCCAGTTGCTGCAAGCTTTACAGTTTTAGATGAGATTGGCTCTATCTCGTGGAACAATCATGTGACACTTGGCCTATGGGCAGATCTTATGATTGTAGCTCCTGCTACCGCCAGTAGTCTTTCTAAAATGGCTTACGGACAGGCAGACAATCTATTAATTGTCACTTATCTCTCGGCAAAATGCTCTGTTTTTATTGCACCAGCTATGGATTTGGACATGTACAAGCATCAGAGCACAAAAGAAAGTTTAGTCAGATTAAAATCTTTTGGGCATTATATTATTCCTGCAGAAGATGGTTTTCTGGCCAGTGGTCTTTCTGGAGAAGGAAGAATGGCAGAACCAGAAAATATACTCTTGTTTGTAGAGAAAACACTTTCCAATGCATTGCCTTTAAAAGGAAAAAAAGTACTCATTACCGCTGGACCTACTTATGAGCCTATAGACCCTGTTAGGTTTATTGGCAATCACAGTTCTGGTTTAATGGGCTATGAATTGGCAGAACAAGCGTATCTTTTAGGAGCTTGTGTAACCCTTGTAAGTGGCCCTTCTCATCTTACACTTTACAATAAAGGCATACAAAAAATAATGGTGACTACCGCAATAGAAATGCAAGAAGCCGTTTTGCAAGAGTTTGAAAACTGCGATATTTTTATTGGAGCAGCAGCTGTCTCCGACTATAGACCAATGAACTTTGCTGCGCAAAAAATTAAAAAGGAAGGATTAGAAGCTCCAAAAATTTCATTAGTTAAAAACCCAGACATTATTGCAGTATTAGGACAGATAAAAAAACATCAAATTTTGATTGGCTTTGCTCTTGAAACCCAAGACGGTTTAAAGTATGCCAATCAAAAACTAATTAACAAAAACTTAGACGCCATTGTATTAAATACTCTCGAAGATAATGGAGCAGGATTTAGCCATACCACTAATAAGATTGTTTTTATTAAAAGGGGTGGTGAGGCGCTCTATTTTGATTTGAAACCTAAAAAGGAAGTAGCGGAAGATATTTGGAGAGAAATACAAATGATTCTATGAAAACACTGGCCTGTATTCTATCCCTTTTTAGTTGTGTTGTTGTAGCACAAGATTTTAACGCTACGGTAGTGGTAGATGCTTCTAGAATAAACCAGTCTAATCTTCAAATATTCAATAGTTTAGAAAAGCAGTTGTCAGATTTTATTAATAAAACATCTTTTTCTGAAAAAAGAATAGAAACTGCTCATAGAATTCCCGTAAACTTTTTCCTAAATATAAGTGCTTATGAGAATAATAGCTTTGAAGCCACTCTTCAAATTCAAAGCTCAAGACCTATTTATAACAGTATGTACCTGTCTCCCTTATTACTTATAAAAGATCCAGAGGTCATTTTTCAGTTTCAGGAGTTTGCACCGCTTATTCTCAACGAAAATAATATAGACAATAATTTAGTAGCCGTATTTTCTTATTACGCCTATCTCGTCATTGCCTTAGACGCAGATAGTTTTTCCTTTAACTCAGGGAGTGCTTATTACAGCAAAGCTCAAAACGTAATGGCACTAGCTCAATCAAGATCTTTTAGTGGTTGGACTTTGAATAATAGGTCTTTTAATAGGGTGCTTTTGTTGAATTTACTCAGCAACAATGAGTCAGTACTTTTTAAGAAGGCACTTTATGAATACCATTTAAAAGGATTAGATAATATGATGTATGACCCCGTGAACTCAAAGCAAAACATAGTAAAGGCTATTGGGTATCTAAAGTCATTTGGAAACAACGGCACCCATAGAACCCTAGTTCAGAGTTTTTTTGACGCCAAGGCCAATGAAATTCTCGATATTTTTACGGGAGGACCCCAAATCCCTATTGATAACTTGGTGACTTCTCTACAAAGTTTGGCGCCTTTATTTGGTGATTATTGGTCAGCCATTAAATAATTGCAGCTTTTAATTCCTTTGTCTCTGGCTTATCTTTATATTTGATAGACTAAATACAAGAATAGATTTGTTACAAAAACTTCACATTCAAAACTTTACTTTAATAGATTCCATTGAAATAGATTTCCAATCTGGATTTAGTGTGATTACCGGTGAAACAGGTGCAGGGAAATCTATTTTGTTAGGAGCGCTTTCTCTTGTGTTAGGAAAGCGAGCAGAGGCTTCTTTACTGAGAGATCCGACTGTAAAATGCGTTATAGAAGCGCACTTTAAAGTGTCTAATTACCCCTTTTTAAAAAACTACTTTAAAGAGGCAGATTTAGATTACGAATCTCATTGTCTACTGAGAAGAGAATTACTGCCTACCGGTAAATCTAGGGCGTTTGTCAATGACACTCCAGTGACCTTGGAGGTCATGTCTTCTATTGGTGACTTTTTAATAGACATACACTCTCAACACCAAACACTAGATATATTTGACAGCCAATACCAGCTGCATATTATTGATGGTTTAGCAGATAATCATAGTCTTTTAAGAACCTATCAAGATGTTTTTAAAACCTACCAGAAGGAATCTGATTATTTAAGTGGTTTACAGAATAACCATTCACAAGCCTTAAAAGAATTTGATTACAATACTTATTTGTTAGAAGAATTAGAACAAGTACAATTAAAAGAAGGCATTCAAGAAGAATTAGAGATAAAACAACTGCAATTAGAAAATGCCACAGAAATTATTGAGAAATTGGCTAGCAGTATTGCAGTGATTGAATCTGACCCAGTAGGTATTTCCAATCAATTGCAGGAACTCAATCAAAAAATGGTTAGGCTCTCAGCTTTTGGTGATTTTTTTGTTCTTTTAAAAGAGCGTTTAAAGGTCATTCAAATTGAACTAATGGATGTGTATCAGGAGCTTCAGAATGCTGCAGATTCTCAGGAAGAAGACCCAGGTATGTTAGAACAGTTGAATGCTCAACTTCAAAAAATTTATGACTTGCAGAGAAAGCACCAAGTAGATAATACGGTATCGCTCTCAGAAATAAGAGTCCTATTAAGAGAAAAAGTTTCTTTTGTACTTAAGGGAACTGAAGAAATTGAAAAGCAAAAAGAAAAATTAAAAAGTATAGACTTAAAACTTCATAAAATGTCTGGGGAGCTTCACGATAAAAGAGCAGCAGTAATTCCTAATTTTATTGACCAACTTTCATTAAAAGTTCATCAGTTAAGCATGCCTAAGGCACTTTTCAAAATTTCACTAGAGACCCAAAAAGACTATACTGCTTCAGGTACAGATGCTGTTTCATTTTTATTTTCTGCCAATTCAGGTCAATCTTTTGGCGCACTAAAAAAGGTAGCGTCAGGTGGAGAGTTGTCTAGAATTATGCTTAGTATAAAAGCTTTGCTGTCTAGATATGTCTCTCTGCCAACTATTATATTTGATGAAATAGATACAGGCGTTTCTGGAGAGGTAGCCACCAAAATGGCCACTATAATGAAAGCGATGGGCTCGGAATTACAACTTATATCCATTACTCACTTACCTCAGGTAGCTTCTAAGGGAGATTTTCATTACAAAGTTTTTAAAGAAGATGACGGCATGCAAACACAAACCCAATTAATTCTATTAAATAAAGAACAGAGGGTGGTGACGCTAGCAGAAATGCTAGGAGGAAAAGAGTTAAGCGACTCTGCTATTGCTCACGCAAAGCAGTTATTGGCTTAAGTATTTTTAATATCTTTACTCTTCCATTAACCAAATAAATCAATATGGCTTACAATTTATTAAAAGGAAAACGAGGTATTATTTTTGGTGCACTAGATCCAAATTCAATTGCTTGGAAAACAGCAGAAAGAGTTCATGAAGAGGGAGGCACCTTTGTTCTTACCAATGCACCAATTGCCATGAGAATGGGTCAAATAAATGTTTTAGCAGAGAAAACAGGATCACAAGTAATCCCTGCCGATGCCACAAGTCAAGAAGATTTAGCCCATTTAGTAGCTCAGGCCACTGAAATATTAGGAGGTAAACTAGATTTTGTACTTCATTCTATTGGAATGTCAGTAAATGTTAGAAAAGGAAAGGCTTATACAGACGAGAACTATGACTTTACAGCTAAGGGATGGGATGTTTCTGCGCTTTCATTTCACAAAGTAATGCAATCATTGTATAAAGCAGACGCAATGAATGAGTGGGGGAGTATTGTAGCTCTTACTTATATGGCTGCACAGAGAACTTTTCCAGATTACAATGATATGGCAGATAACAAAGCGTATTTAGAGTCTGTAGCTAGAAGTTTTGGATATTTTTATGGTAAAGAAAAAAAGGTAAGGGTAAATACCATTTCTCAATCTCCAACTCCAACAACTGCGGGTCAAGGAGTAAAAGGATTTGATGGATTTATTTCTTATGCAGATAAAATGTCACCCCTTGGGAATGCTACAGCAGTAGATTGTGCAGATTATACAATAAGTTTATTTTCAGACTTAACTAAGAAAGTGACCATGCAGAATTTATTTCATGATGGAGGTTTTTCCAATACAGGTGTGAGCCAAGAAGTCATAGAGTATTTTTCAAAGTAATTTAATTACATAAATAGTGAAGCCATCCATAGCGATGGCTTCTTTGTTCCTATACCTTTCAAATGTATTATAACATCAGCTTTGTTGTTCCTATTTATAACCGTCCAGAGGAGATGAGAGAGCTCTTGGAGAGTCTGCTAGCTCAATCTATTCCAGTTTTTGAAGTAGTAGTCATAGAGGACGGCTCTTCTATAAGTAGTGAAGCTGTGGTAACTGCTTTTAAAGACCTGCTTCCTTTGGTTTATTTTTATAAGGAAAACTCTGGCCCTGGAGACTCTAGGAACTACGGCATGAAAAGGGCACAAGGAGACTTCTTTGTAATTTTGGACTCTGATTGTATTCTCCCTCCTGGTTATTTACAATCTGTTCAAGACTTCCTAACTAGCAAAGCTGTAGACTTTTTTGGAGGATCAGACGCAGCCCACTGTTCTTTTAGTTCACTACAAAAAGCAATTAATTTTGTTATGACTTCTTTTTTAACCACAGGAGGTTTGAGAGGCTCAAAAAATTCTATTCAAAAGTTTGAACCAAGGAGCTTTAATATGGGAATATCAAGGGAGGCCTTTAAAGTAAGCGGTGGTTTTGGACTCATTCATCCAGGAGAAGATCCAGATTTAACCATGAGACTCTGGGCTCTTGGTTTTAAGTCATCCTACGCAGAGAAAGCCTATGTGTTTCACAAAAGAAGGATTAGTTGGTCTCTATTTTATAAGCAAGTATACGCATTTGGAAGTGTTAGACCTATTTTAATGCAACGCTATCCAAAGTACGCTAGACCTACTTTTTGGTTACCATCTACCTTTCTTTTTTTGTGTATTGTAGTATTTTTATTTTGCTTTTTAGGATTTTTTATACCGCTCTTGTTAGTTTTTTTATATGTAGCAATTCTCTTTTTAGTAGCTTTATATAAAGAAAAAAACTTAAAAGTTAGTTTCATGGTGGTGCCTGCTTTTTTTGTTCAAATGCTTGGCTACGGCTTTGGTTTTATAAAAACTTTTATTACACTTAAAATGCAGAATCTACCAGCAGAGGTATTATTTCCTCATTTATTTTTTAAATCTAAGGATGGGAATCATTAATTTAAATATTTTTAAAGCTTACCAGACTAAACGGTTTTTATTGTTTTTTAGTGCTGCTGCCTTTGTTTGGATACTCAATAATTTATCAGACACTTTTGAAAAAGAGATTAGCTTTAAGCTACAGTATGTAAATCCTAATAAAGATTTGTTTATTAGTGATAAGAATCCAAATGAGGTCTCATTAAAAATAAAAGCTAGTGGGTATAAATTATTGTCTTTGTCTTTGAGCAAGCCAAATTTAGTCTTAAATATTTTAGGCGTCTCTTATGACAAGAATAAAGGGTATTTACTTTCTGAAAACAATCAATTGTCTCAATTTCAGTCACAATTAGGAGTTTCTGTAACAGTATCTGGCTTTAAAGTAAATGCTCCAATAGTTTTAAGTCTCTTTAAATTATCTGAAAAAAAAGTAGTAGTACGTCTAGTATCTGAAACAAAAACTAAATCTAATTTTTTTGTAGTGAGTCAAACACTATCTCAAGACAGTGTTGTTGTAAGGGGTAGTAGCGCTTTTTTAAAATCTATAAATGAAGTAGAGACAGTTTTATTAAAATTGTCTCTACTAGATAGATCAATAGACACCGTAGTATTTTTAAATTGGCAAAAATTTAATCAAAAAGGATTTGTTATACCAGAAAAACTGGGTCTCAAAATTGAGATGTCTGAATTCTCTGAAATTGTGATTCAAAGTTCTATTAAGGTGTTGAATTTGCCAGATCAAATGAAAATTAATTTCTTCCCAAATTCACTTCCAGTGATAGTAGCTGCACCATTAGCGATATTAAAGAATATTTCTTCCCAAGATATTGAATTACATATTAATTATTTAGATCTTATTAAAGTTGATAAGTCAGTTTATTTACCCTCAATTAAATCTTTAAATAAGGGAGTTTTTAGAGTGAAACTACAGAACAAATTAGGAGTTGAATATATACTAACAAGTATTAAATGAGATATTTAGTTGCCATTACTGGAGGAATAGGGGTGGGCAAGTCTAAGGTGGCTAGCTTCTTTGAAGATTTTGGTGTTCCGGTTTATTACTCAGATACAGAGGCTAAAAGAATTATGGAGGAACTCCCTCATTTAAAGAAAAGTATTTTATTGCTTTTAGGAACTGAAGCTTATTTGAAAAATGGCCAATTAAATAGGGTTTATATAGCTTCTGAAATATTTAAAGACTCAAAAAAACTAAAGTCATTAAATGAATTGGTACATAAAGAAGTTCATATTGATTTTCAGACTTGGGTAACCACTTATGATCAAAAATCATCTGTTCCATATCTTATGTATGAGTCTGCTTTGGTTTTTGAAAATGGTTTAGAAAGTCAATTTAACTCTGTGCTTTTAGTCACTGCACCAGAGGCACTTAGAATAGAAAGAATAAAAATTAGGGATCAGAGATCAGAGAAAGAGATAAAAAGGATCATAATGTCACAGATGTCGGAGAATGATAAAATTAAAAAGGCAGATTTTGTGATAAATAATCAAGACTTGTCAATAACTTTGTTAAATTCAAGTGAAATTCACAATAAAATAACAATTATGTTATAATATATTCTAATTTTAACTTAAATGTTAATATTATGTTTATTAATTATATCAATTAGCTAACAATATTTAGTTTTGTTAACAGATTTAGTTCCTTATGAAAAAAAGACTACTGGTATCTTTAATGGTTTTTATGAGTGTATCTCTTCTGGGAATTATTTTCATTCAAGGCTACTGGATTAAAAAGTCTGTAGGGTTTAAGGAAGAAGAATTTACTGCTATTGTTTCTGGGGTTTTGGTCAAGGTGACAGAAAAGATAGCCAAACGAGAAATGGATTCATATTTTGATGACTTTTTAAGATTAAAAGATAGTATAGGATCTCCAAAATCATCACACCTAAAGAATTTTTTCTTTTTTGACAGAAACTTAAATACAAATGAAACTACAGTTTATTCTCACGGAATATTAGAAGAAGACTACAATATGGCCTCTAGTTTTTTTGACGCAGCACTTGGAATGGATAGCACCATGCTTAAAGGGTATAGAAGCCAAAGAGCAAGGACTATTTTTAAGGAAAATAAAGGTTTTGACGATTCTAAATACACCTTTTCTCCTATTGAAAAATTAGTCATAAATGAAAGACTCACAGAAACAGACAAAACCTTGTTTGACAACGTCTATAGGGAGGGGGCTAATAAAGTGCCCATTCACAACAGGCTTAGCAATCAGGAAATAGCCCTTCAGTTAAGTAGAGAGTTGAAAAACAGAGGTTTAGACATTGATTTTGAATACGGTGTATACAGCCAAGATTTACCTACTAAAATTAAATCTAAGAGATTTAAATACGATGCTAATTCTCCCTTTAAAGCACCTCTATTTGAGGATGGTTTTGGGCAGAGTAATTTTTCTCTGCATGTAAGTTTTCCTAAGAAAAATAAATTTTTGTTAGGTTCAATTATTAGTATGGCGCTTATGTCTGTAGTTTTTACTTTAGTGATTATAGCGGCATTTATTTCAGTGATGTATCAGCTTATTAAGCAGAAAAAGATTTCAGAAATTAAATCTGATTTTATCAATAATATGACCCACGAGTTTAAAACCCCTATAGCTACCATTAATTTAGCCGTAGAGGCTATTAAAAACCCTAAAATCATTCACGATCACGAGAAAGTAATGCGCTACGCTACCATGATTAAAGAGGAGAATAAGCGCATGCATGCTCAAGTAGAAAATGTACTTAGAATTTCTAAATTAGATAGAAATCAATTAGAAATTCAAAAAGAGCCTCATTTACTTCATGAAGTGGTCTCAGATGCTATTACACATATTAGCTTAATTGTTGCAGATAGAGGAGGATATGTGAATACCCATTTCAATGATAATGATGCTATGGTTTTTGCTAGCGAAATGCATTTAACTAACCTATTTGTAAATATATTAGACAATGCTATTAAATACTCCCCAGAATCACCTCAGATAGATGTGTATACTTCATTGAACAACGCAGGTGTTTTAATTGAAATTAAGGATCAAGGAGCAGGAATGAGCAAAGGGGTATTAAAACAGGTATTTGAGAAGTTTTATAGAGAACATACAGGTAATATTCATAACGTTAAAGGACACGGACTTGGATTGGCCTATGTGAAGAAAATAGTAGAAAATCATCAGGGTCAGGTATACGCTGAGAGTGAAAAGGGAAGTGGTAGTACTTTTTTTGTTCAATTACCCTTATTAAAAGAATAATAAATAGACATTATGGAAACAGCTAACAAGAAAATTTTATTAGTAGAAGATGATCCAAATTTTGGAAGTATTTTAAAGGACTATTTAGTTATGAATGACTTTGATGTTGTTTTGGCTAAAAATGGAATGGAGGGTTTTGAAAAGTTTAAAAAAGAAGACTTTGATATTTGTATTCTCGACGTCATGATGCCTTATAAAGATGGGTTTACATTGGCTAAAGAAATTAGAGAAAAAAATGAGCAGGTTCCTATTGTATTTCTTACAGCTAAAACTATGAAAGAGGATGTTCTTGCGGGTTATAAGGCTGGAGCAGACGATTACTTAAATAAGCCATTTGACTCTGAGGTGCTTTTATTAAAATTAAAGGCTATTCTTCAAAGAAAATCTGTTGCTTCAACTGCAGACAGCAAACAGTTTGAATTTGTTATTGGAGACTTTAATCTCAATTCAAAACTTAGATTTTTAGAGTATAAATCTACTGAGCCCATAAAACTGTCTCCAAAAGAGAATGAGTTATTAAGGATGCTGGCCCTTCACGAAAATGACCTCATGCCAAGAGAATTAGCGCTTACTAAAATCTGGAGAGATGATAATTATTTTACCTCTAGGAGTATGGATGTTTATATAGCTAAATTGAGAAAATATTTAAAACTAGATCCAAAGGTGGAAATCATTAATATTCACGGAGAGGGATTTAGATTGGTTATTAAAAAAGACTAGCTCCAATGATGTCAATTTAGTTTCTTAACAGCATACAAATTAAGTCTTATTAAATAAATTTAAGACTGACAAGACTGAGCCATGTGATTTTTTAAAAAAAAAACATAGAGAAGTCTTTAAATACAATTCACCTAGGAATTTTTTCCCTAGGTGTTTTTGTTTAAATAGTCCATGGATTCTTGAAAGGCACTCTTGTATGAAACCCACTGCACATTGGTTTTTTTCCTATTCCAGGTAGACTGTCTTTTAGCAAATCTCCTACTATTCTTTTTAATCTCTTCAATAGCCGTTTTTAAATCTATTTCATTATTAAAATACGAAAATAATTCTTTGTAACCAACTGTTTTTAAGGCATTTAAGCTTTTTAGTGGGTAGAGTAATTTTGCTTCTGCTACTAGTCCAGCGGCTAGCATATGTTCCACTCTAAGGTTTATTCTTTTGTAAAGATCTTCTCTGGGCGCTTCAATACCAAGGGTGTGAATTTTAAAAGGCCTAGGTGTTTTAACTTTGTTTAGAAAACTACTGTATGGTTGTCCAGATACTTGGTAAATCTCTAATGCTCTAATAACCCTAACAGGGTTATCAATAGCTATGTTTTTAAAGGAAATAGGATCTACTATTTTGAGCTCTTCCTGTAAAACAACTAGGCCTTGTTTTAAAAGGCGCTTATTTAAATCGTCTCTGACAATAATAGGAACTTTTGGAAAATAATCAAGTCCTTGACAAACTGCGTCAGTATAAAGGCCACTACCTCCCACTAAAATGGCTATTGAGTTTTCCTTGTAATAATGTTCTAAAAATGCCATGGCTTCTTTTTCAAAATCTCCAACACTATAAGGCTCATGAATGCTCTTGTGCTGTATAAAGTGATGTGGGGCAGCAGCTAGTTCTTTGGAGGTAGGTACAGCCGTACCAATAGACATTTCTTTGTAAAATTGTCTAGAATCTGAAGATATAATAGGAGCCTTAAATTGTGTAGAAATGGCTATGGCCAAACTTGTTTTGCCCACCCCCGTGGGACCAATAATAGAAATTAGATGTTTTTCACTCATAAGGGGTTAGCACAATTATAGCAGTATACAGCAGTGTCTTTGTGGCCTTCTATACCACAATTTTGGCAGGATTGGGTATTTGTGGGCACGTCTTTCTTTTGTTTGCTAAAAGCCACTGTTACAATGCCGGTAGGGACGGCTATAATGCCATATCCCATAATCATAATAAGAGAGGCTACTAGCTGTCCTAGTGGTGTTTGTGGAGCAATGTCTCCGTATCCTACTGTAGTTAAAGTTACAATGGTCCAATAAATACTCATGGGAATGCTCGTAAAACCTGCATCACTGTCTTCAATTAAGTACATAAGGGTACCCATAATTACACAGAGAATAATGACTACATATATAAACACCAATATTTTATTTTTAGAATCTTTAAGGGCTTGTTTTAAATTAGAGGCTTCCCCTAAAAAGGTTACTAATTTTAAAATTCTAAATATTCTCAGTAACCTGAATGCCCTAAGCGTTAATAATACTTGAGAGCCAGCAAGGAGGTAAGACATATAGAGCGGGATGGTGGCTAGTAAATCTATAATTCCATAGAAGCTAAAAATATATTTCTTAGGTTTTTCAATACACAATACTCTAGCTATGTATTCCAGGGTAAAGAAAATAGTAACGCCCCATTCCAATTTCAATAAAAGACTATGGTATTTCACGTCAATATTAGAAATACTTTCTAGCATAACTAGCAGTACACTAAATAGGATTAAGATGACTAATAAAACATCAAAAGCCTTACCCATCGGGGTGTCTGCCTCATAAATAATCTCATGAAGCTTATGTTTTAGCTTTGTTTTGGAACTAATTTTCAAAGGGTTGGAGTTTTAGAGGCTTTTTTTCGTGCCCATTAATTAAGATTTTTTTTAAGGAACTATTTTCAATTACGGGACTTAAGAGTTGCTCTAAGATAGGTGTATTATTAATTTGATAGTTGAGTGCTACGTAACCAATGCCCTCTAATTTGTTATTTTTAATTAAATACACCCCCTTCTCTCCAGTATCTCTCCCTTTATCTATCATAATCCCGTCATGTATGGGATAGTTTAAAATAAGGGGTGCGTTAAGGGTTTTTTTGCTTGGAATCCTATTGTATTTAGGGCGAAATTTCAATAAGGCTAGCTGACATTTTAATTGGGCCATTAAAAGGCTTCCAGTTCTTGTAACTTTTACTTGTCTCATTTTTTTGTTTACACTCTTTCCAACACTAGACTGCCTTGTAAAGAGTTGGGTGATGTCTTTTTTTAATTGATCACTTGCCAATATATAAATAACCTGATCTTCTTTGTCTAGAAAATTGACCAAACCAGTCTCATTTGGAATTTGATCTATTAAGTCTACTTGCTTGTTTGTCAGAATGCCGGTATTCTCAGACCTTGTTATTTCTGAAATACTTTTGTGGTCTTCTTCTTTGGTGAGTAATAATTTAAATAGCTGAAGGGTAGCAAGTGCGTCTCCGTTGGCTCTGTGCCTATCACTCACAGGAATTCCCAAGGCTCTTACCAATTTACCTAAGCTGTAAGATTCCATATCTGGAATTAATTTTTTGGAGAGGTATACTGTACAAAGTGTTTTTCTCTGGTAGTCATATCCCAAACGCTCGTACTCTGTCTTTAGAATTCTATAATCAAATTGAGCATTGTGTGCTACCAGTATGCAGTCTTCAGTGATCTCAACAATTCTTTTGGCTATTTCGTGAAATTTGGGAGCAGCGGCCACCATTTTATTATTGATCCCTGTTAGTTTTACAACAAAGGCCTGTATTTCTTTTTCGGGATTTACTAGGCTAATAAATTGATCCGTCACCTGGTTTCCGTCAAACTGATGAATGGCAATTTCAGTAATACCTTCCTCATTGTATTTCCCCCCTGTGGTCTCTATATCTAGAATGGCATATTTCATGCGACTAATTTCTTTCTCCAAATATTTTACTGCCTACTCTAATTAAGGTGCTCCCTTCTTTAATTGCTAATTTATAGTCACCACTCATTCCCATAGATAATGTGTTAAAACCACAGCCTTTAAAAATACATTGGTTATAAAGTTTTTTAAGACTTTTAAATTCACTTTGAACCTGCTCTTTATTTTCTGTAAAGCTAGCCATTCCCATGAGTCCTTTTATATGAACGTTTTTAAATGTCTTTAATTGGTCTATCAAGGCTAGTATTTCGTCAGAAGAAAAACCAAACTTTGTTTCTTCCTCTGCAATATGAACCTGTAAAAGGCCTTCAATAACTCTGTTATTTTTTGCTGCCTCCTTATTTAATTCCTGTAGCACTTTAATTCTGTCAATGCCATGTACCAAACTTACATAAGGAGCCATGTATTTTATCTTATTTGTTTGAACATTGCCTATCATATGCCATGATATGTCTTTGGGAAGTGCTTCCCATTTCTGTGTCATTTCTTGAATCTTATTTTCTCCAAAAATGCGCTGTCCAGTTTGGTAAGCCATTTTTAGATCGGCCAGCGGCTTAGTTTTAGAAACTGCTACTAATGAAACATGTGAAGGTAGTTCTTGTATGATTTGTTTTAAGTTTTCAGAAATAGACATGGGTTACTTGCTATTAAATTTGTGTGTTGGCTTGTGGGTTTTTAGGGTCTGAATACTGGTAGAATCCAATCCCGGTTTTAACCCCTAACTGTCCTGCCGAAACCATTTTGACTAAAAGGGGGCAGGGAGCGTATTTTGGATTTTTAAATCCGTCATGCATGACGTTTAAAATAGAAAGGCAAACGTCTAAACCTATAAAATCTGCTAGCTGTAGTGGGCCCATAGGGTGTCTCATACCGCCTTTCATAATAGCGTCTATTCCTTCTATACTAGCCACTCCTTGGAATAATGCTTCTATGGCTTCATTGATCATGGGCATTAGAATTCTGTTTGCTACAAACCCTGGATAGTCTTTTGCAATTATGGCTTCTTTGCCAATAGTGCTAGTGAGCGCTAAGACGGCATTTAAGCTTTCTTGATCTGTATGGTGCCCACTAATAACTTCTACCAAGTTCATGAGAGGTACTGGGTTCATAAAGTGCATGCCAATTACTTTAGTGGGTCTTTTAGTCTGCTGAGCTAAGCTTGTAATGCTAATAGAAGAGGTATTAGAGGCCAGAATGGTGTGTGGAGCGCTGTGCTTGTCTATCTCTCTAAATACAAATTCCTTTGCATCATTATTTTCACTAATGGCTTCAATGACTAAGTCTGCATGTTTAACTCCTTCTGAAATAACCGTTTTGGTCTCTATCCTAGCTAAAATAGCAGGAATGTCCGTCATTTTAATCAGATTTTTATCTGCTTGCCTCTTTAGATTTTTTTCAATTTTTTCTTTTGCAAGAAGAAGCATGTCTGCTTCTTTGTCTATGAGGACTACCTGAAATTCATGCATTGCAAATACATGGGCTATTCCATTGCCCATAGTTCCAGCACCTATCACAGAAATGTTTTGTATTTTTTTCATTAGAAACTATTAATAATTTGAAGGGCTATTTCAAGTGCTTTTGTTCCTTGTTTTAAAGAAACTACAGGAGTGCTGTTATTTTTAATAGCAACTGCAAAAGTTTCCAATTCTTCCAATATAGCATTGTTGTCTGTCACTTCTGGTTTCTCAAAATAGATTTGTTTTTTTATCCCCTCTGCATTTTGTAAGACCATGTCAAATGGTCCTATTTCTTTGGGCGCATCTTTCATTCTCACTACTTCTGAGGTTTTGGTGAGGAAGTCTACAGATATATAAGCATCTTTCTGAAAAAACCTTGATTTCCTCATATTTTTCATTGAAATTCTACTGGCTGTTAAATTGGCTACACACCCATTTTCAAAAAGTAGTCTGGCATTTGCAATGTCTGGAGAGCTGCTAATAACAGCTATTCCACTGGCATGAATTTCTTTTACTTCTGAGTGAACCACACTGAGTATAATGTCTATATCATGAATCATTAAATCCAAGACTACAGGAACATCTGTGCCCCTTGGATTAAATTCTGCCAGTCTGTGTGTTTCTATAAACATAGGATTATTAATATGCTCCTTTACCGCTTTAAATGCTGGATTAAATCGCTCTACATGACCTACTTGGCCCTTTACACCAAATTCATAAGCCAGCGCTAATAGACTTTGAGCTTCTTCTAAAGTGTTGGTAATTGGCTTTTCAATAAAAACATGCCTGCCTTTTCTGATGACTTTTTGGGCTAACTCAAAATGAGAGACGGTAGGGGTCACAATATCTATAACCTCTGATGCTTCTATAAGCGTATCTATTGAATTAAAAAAGGGATACCCTAAAGTGGCGCTTAAGACCTCTGCTGCTTTTGTATCTGGATCATAAAAACCAACCAATTCATACTCCTTAGATTGTTGGACCAATTTTAAATGGATTTTTCCTAAATGTCCCGCACCTAACACTCCAATTTTAAGCATCTGTTTATATTTTAATACAAAAATAAGGATATGTAGGCATTCTTTTTGCACTATTTCTAATTAATCATTTTTTGAGTTTAACTATCTTAGTGTTTTAATATGCTCAACTTGCTCAATACTACAAAACATCAGGGTTTAAGAAATTTATTAGCCGCCAAGCTACAAGAGAAAGGTATTTCTCAACCAGCTGTTTTAAAGGCTATTAAAACGGTTCCTAGGCATCTCTTTTTAGATTCTAGCTTTGAAGACCATGCCTATATGAATAAGGCTTTCCCTATTGGGGCAGACCAGACTATTTCTCACCCTTATACAGTGGCTTTTCAAACAGAATTGCTAGAGGTGCTGCCCACTCATAAAATTTTAGAAATTGGAACGGGTAGTGGTTACCAGACAGCAGTTTTGTTAGAATTAAAGGCTCAGGTATTTACTGTTGAGAGACAATTAGAACTTTTTAAGAAGACCCAAATATTTTTTAAAAAGGCAGGTTATAGGCCTAAAAAGCACACCTTTGGTGATGGTTATTTAGGCATGCCTGAAGACGCTCCCTTTGACAGTATTGTAGTGACAGCAGGAGCTCCTTATGTGCCAAAGCCTTTATTGGAGCAGTTGAAAATAGGAGGTAGGCTGGTCATACCCATAGGAGACAAAGAGCAGGAAATGACGCTTTATATTAGAACAGCTGCAAATAGCTTTGAGCGTAAGACCTTTGGCTCTTTTAAATTTGTACCACTTTTGGAGAAGAAAAATTAAAGCGTCATTTATAAGCTTTATGTGATATAATGGCCATTATTTAGAATGTGTTTATTAAAAAATGAGACCTACCGTAAAACCTTTTGAGTATTGACTTCCAAAATAAGATTGTACATACTCTAATCTCAATATTTTATTGTTTGTAAATCCTATATTCCCAATTCCAAAGGCCACTTCTGTGTAAGGAATTTTTCCAGACCTCATTAATCTTTTTAAACTGATTATAGATTCCCAATCTAACTTTTTAATAAGCGGTATTTTGTCTAGTAAAAACCCTTTAAAGTTATGTTCTATATGCCACTGTGTAAAAGAGCTATCTGTACTCATTTCATAGTAGGGGAGTAGATTAAAAACCTCAGTATATTCACCTCTGACTACTTTGGTTTGGTTCCCATTAAAATGTTTAAAATCTGTAAATGGAATGTCCTTTTCTTTAATAAAGCTTCCAAACTGAATAAAGCTACTTAAATGCCCAATCTTATTAAATTCAATGAGTTGTTTGTGTTGTAACACTATCATGATGTAAGGCGCGTAAGGCTTTAATAAATTCTCATATGCCAGAATGTTAGCAGCACTAAATTTTTTAGCTTCTAAGAGTACCACAGGAGCTAATGGACTTGAAATATTAAATGGGAGTGCGGTTCTCAACCCCAACAAAGCACTTTGTTTGTGCGCGTTATTAGTTCCAGAAATACTTGAAAACTGAACATTTATTTCATGGGAAATTTGATTGAAATTATTAAAGGCATTTTGAGTATAGTCTCTTGGAAATATTGGGTTATTAGAGAAATAGCTATCTTCTTGATCATTAAAAAAATATTGACTGCTTTTGTTTTTTAGCGCATTATTTCTAGCTAATAGAAGCGTATTTTTAATTGTAAGAGTAGCTTTTTTAATATTCTTTGAAAATAAATAATCAAAATAAAAAAAATTAGATTCATATAATTTGGCAAAATTATCTTCAAAAAATAAACTCCCTATCGTATTGGCTCTTGGTACAATGGCTGGAGAATTATTAAATTGATTTATTTTATTTCCAATGGAGGCAAAAAGAGATGATTGTCTACTAAGTGTTTTCCATATTCCTATAGTAGGCCTAAGTACTTGATCTGTAAATCCATAGTTTATGGATGCCTTGAGTACTAAGTTTCCAGGAAAATTTTTATAAGCTATTAAACTACTTTCCCAACCTTGGACTGTATTAAAGTGGGTATTTTGTACTATAGGTTCTATGTAAAAATTCTTTGATTGAAATTGAGCAAAGGGTTTCTGCCATGGCATGCCCATTGCCCAATGATTCTTCCTGTTGAACTTTGTAGTAAGCAGGGTGTCAAATGGATGTAAAGGAAGGTTGGCATGGTGCTCTGAATGCCAACTAAACTTTGGCGCTATGGCCCGAGAAAAACTTTGTGAATAACCAATAAAAGGTATGATTGAAAGAAAGACAAATAGCCAAGCAGACCTGTTTAAATAAACAGCCATTTATGAATTAAAACTTTTCTTTATTCTATCTAAATCTTTTTTAGTATCCCTTTCTTTTAAAGCCTCCCTTTTATCGTATAACTTTTTACCCTTGGCTAGGGCAATATTGAGCTTTGCTATTCCTTTGTCACTAATATAAAGCTGTAAGGGAACAATGGTAAGCCCTGAATTTTTAACTTCCCTATGTAGTTTTTTTAATTCACGCTTTTGTAGTAAAAGTTTCCTAAGTGCCTTTGGTTTGTGGTTGTAGTGACTTCCATGGCTGTACTCATCTACTTGCATATTAACAATAAAAAGTTCTCCTTGTTCACTAAACTCACAGAAACTCTCTGTGATTTGTGCCTTTCCAAGTCTAATAGATTTAATTTCAGTACCCCCTAGAACAATACCGGCGTTGTATTGTTCTAAGAGTTCGTACTCAAATCTAGCCCTTTTGTTTCTAATGTTAATTTTTGGTTGCATGAGTACAAAAATAAGCTTCTATCTACTAATCTACATGATATTGTTGCACCAAAATTTGCCCATTAATATACTGGACTTTAAAGACACTTCCGTTGTCATTATCAGAGAGATCTTTAAATCTTTTTTCCTTTATAAATTTGTTTACAAATGCTGGAGTGGTGTTGCTGTGACCCACAATTAGGATAGCTGTTCCTTGGTGTTTTTCCAAAAAGGGAGTAGGGTCTAATTTATTTGCATCATAGAACTGGACCACTAAGCCTTTATCTGTAGCTGTGGGCAAAGCAGTTTCCTCAGTTCTTTGGTATTGAGTGCTATACACTGCTGCTAGTGGAATATCTTTAAAGAAATGCACCCATTTTTCTGATCGTTTTTTGCCATCCGTATTTAAACGAGGATTTTTTTCACTTAGATTACTCCTGTCTTTTTCTGCATGTCTAATGAAGTAGATGGCGGTAGCATTTGAATTTGGTATAGTATCTGATTGTGCTATACACGAAAAAGAACCCATGAGTAGGATTAAAAATAATAATTTTTGGAAAGTATTTTTCATATTTAAAAATTTTTAACTTGTTTAATTTCTCTCAATATTAATTGGTCTAAATAAGCTACTGTATTGAGTAAGTATTTGTGGTCTCCTGTAATGCTTGACATACTTACAGCTCCCAGCAGCATGGTCATGAATTGTTTTGAAAATTGAGAGGGAAGTACTCTTACATGTATAATGTGCTGGTTTATACCGTCATTTAATATTTTTGTCACCATTTTTTCTAAAGATTTTATGGTACTTTGAACCGCCAGAGAGAGCGTTTGGTTATTTTCAAGAGCATCTACCCCAACGTTTAAAATAGGACAACCTCCTATAGGTCCAGTAAAAACGGTATAGTTTTTATAAAATTCAGTAAAGGCAGTGAGTTTTTCTAGTGGGTGTGTTTTAGCATTCGTTTTAAGACCTATTAGGCTCACTAAGCGGTTGCTGTTGTATAGATAAGCCGCCAAAGCAAGTGCTTCTTTATTTTTGAAGTTGCCGTATAAAGCTCCTTTTGTAAGGCCAGTAGCTTCTGTAATGGCGCAAAGGCTTGTGGCGGCGTAGCCGTACTTATTGAATAGTGGTGCCACTTTTTCAATAATGTATAGGGTTGTTTTTTGCGCTTTGCTAGGCATTGAATTATTTTTCACTAATATAAAAAAAAGGCCTTCAATGAGGCCTTTTTTAGAATTTAATATGTTTAAGAAATAATTAAGTGACATAGGTTTTATTGGAGATGCTATATTTTTATATCACAGTTTTCTGAGCTTTTAAATACAATGTGTCCCTTAAAACAATCTATAAGCACTACACTGTCTGTCTTAACTTTTCCACTTAAAATTGATTTTGAGAGTTCATTTAAAATTTCCTTTTGAATGACTCTTTTTAATGGTCTTGCTCCATAAACTGGATCAAATCCTTTTTTTCCAAGAAGCGCTATGGCTTCTGGTGAAGCGTCTACTGTTATCTGTTGGTTTAAAAGCTGTTTTTGTAGTTGTTTTAATTGTATATGTACAATCTCATTAATATTAGATTGGGTAAGAGGACTAAACATGACTATATCGTCAATTCTGTTTAAAAACTCAGGCCTTACATTTTTCTTTAATACACCCATAACTCCTTCTTTGGCAATAGCAGCTGCTTTCTCTAAATCTTTTTCTGCTTCATATGCCTCTTGAATTAAATGTCCACCCAGATTGCTAGTCATAATAATAATAGCATTTTTAAAATCTGCTACACGTCCTTTATTGTCTGTAAGCCTTCCTTCATCTAATACCTGTAATAATAGGTTAAAGGTGTCTGGATATGCTTTTTCTATCTCATCTAATAGTACCACAGAATAGGGTCTCCTTCTAATAGCTTCTGTGAGCTGCCCACCTTCATCATAACCAACATAGCCTGGAGGTGCGCCTACTAGCCTGCTTACAGAGTGCTTTTCTTGGTATTCACTCATGTCTATTCTGGTCATGGCATTCACGTCATTAAATAAATAATCTGCCAAAGTTTTAGCCAGCTCTGTTTTACCTACTCCTGTAGTTCCTAAAAATAAAAAGGATCCTAGTGGTTTGTTTGCGTCTTGTAAGCCAGCCCTACTTCTTCTAATAGCGTCTGAAACAGCTGTAATTGCCTCTTCTTGTCCCACTACGCGTTTGTGAAGAACTATCTCTAACCCTAAAAGTTTTTCAATATCTGTCTGTAACATTTTAGTCACGGGAATTCCAGTCCATTTTGCTACTACATCTGCTATGTCCTCACTAGTAACTACCTCTCTAATCAGGTTGTTTTCTGAGCTTCCTTGCGCTATTTCTTCCTGAAGAGCAGACAGCTTATTTTCTAGCTCTTTAGTTTTTCCATATCTGATTTCAGCTACTTTTGCAAAGTCACCACTGCGTTCTGCACGTTCTGCTTCTTGTTTGAGATCTTCGAGTGCTGTTTTTATTTTCTGAACCTGGTCCACTAAGTGCTTCTCTGCCTCCCATTTTGTAAAAATGTTATTTCTCTTTTCTTTTAAGTTGGCTAGGTCTATTTCTAAAACCTTTAGATCGTCTTTATTGATTTCTCTTTTAATGGCTACTAATTCAATTTCTAACTGCATGATCTTTCTATCTAGTTGATCTAGCTCTTCAGGTTTAGAGTTTATTTCCATTCTTAATTTGGAAGCAGCCTCATCCATTAAATCAATAGCTTTATCGGGTAAAAATCTATTAGTAATATATCTTTGAGACAGATTTACCGCACTAATAATAGCCTCATCTTTAATTTGAACCTTGTGGTGGGCTTCATATTTATCCTTAATGCCTCTTAAAATTGAAATGGCACTTTCTGTATTTGGCTCTGCTACAATCACTTTTTGGAACCTTCTTTCCAAAGCTTTGTCTTTCTCAAAATATTTCTGGTACTCCTCTAGAGTAGTGGCCCCTATGGCTCTTAATTCTCCTCTGGCAAGTGCTGGTTTTAAAATATTTGCCGCATCCATAGCTCCTTCACCCCCTCCTGCACCTACTAATGTGTGAATTTCATCTATAAATAACAAAACCTCCCCGGCTGCCTCTGTTACTTCTTTTATAACAGACTTTAATCTTTCTTCAAATTCACCTTTGTATTTAGCCCCTGCAATTAAAGCACCCATGTCTAGTGCATAAATAACCTTTCCTTTTAAATTTTCAGGAACATCTCCTTGAACTATTCTATGTGCCAACCCTTCTGCTATGGCAGTTTTACCAACACCGGGTTCTCCTACTAGAATGGGATTATTTTTTGTTCTTCTTGATAAAATTTGTAAGACACGTCTAATTTCTTCATCTCTACCTATAACCGGATCTAACTTGCCTTTATCTGCAAGCACATTTAGGTTTTTAGCATATTTTTCTAGTGCATTATAGTTAGATTCTGGATTGTTTGAATCTACTTTTTTTCCATTTCTTAGCATACCAATAGCCTTAATTAAGTTATTCTCTGTTGCTCCTTGATCTTTTAATAGCTGCGATACCTTATTTTTATTTTTTAAAATAGCCAATAACAAATGCTCCAAGGTCACGTATTGGTCATTTAATTTTTTTGCTTCTTGTTGGGCTTCATGTAATACTTGGCTTACAGCTCTTGACCACTGAATATTACCTCCTGAAACTTTTGATTTTTCTCCCAATATTTCATCAATAACCTTTAAAAGCATAAGGTCATCAATCTCTATTTTTTGCAGTAAATAACCAAAAAGATGCGTGTCCGTTTTTAGCATAGCCTTAAAGAGGTGCTCAAAATCTATCTCTGCATGTGAAAAACCCATGGCTAGTTGTTGGGCTTCTTGCAATGCTTCTTGTGCTTTTATAGTAAAGTTGTTAAGTTGCATGTTTTATATTTTAGGGATTCTTATCTTTGTAAAAACAAAATATCAGCCAAAATACTTTAGCAGACATAATGTCTGTTAAATAGTCTGATAACAAGACACTTAGTCAGTTTTTTGCTTTTAGTTTTTACGCCAATTGTCACTAAAAAGATAAACAATGAAATTATTTGATAAGTTTTTTAAAGAAAGCGCTTCCAAGGAATTCTCTATTGAGAAAAATAAAGAATTTGTCTGGATAGCTATTGAGACCGGCCAGATCTTAAAAGAGATTTTAGAAAAGTCAGAAGAGACCCTACAAGTCATTTACAAACATTCTACCAGCTGTGGTATTAGCAGCATGGTTTTAAGAAAGTTTCAGCAAGCACATATAATGAACCAGGACAAGGCTGCCTATTATTTGTTAGATCTATTGGCTAACAGAACTATTTCAAATGAAGTTTCTGCAGTATTTGGTGTGCAGCACCAGTCTCCTCAACTATTGATAATTAAAGATGGAGGCGTAGTGGCTCATTATTCTCATTATGAAATTTTGCAAGCCAACATTTTAGATTTTATTTAATTGTTCATTAAAATTTAATAAATCAATTAAATTTTTGCCAGTTTCTAGCAGTTAAATAAGTCTTGTATTTGTATTTTTGTAATTCAATTTTTAAACCGCATAATATGCCACGTGATCAGTTAATATTTGATTTAATTAAAGATGAAGAAGCCAGACAAAAAGAAGGCTTAGAACTTATTGCATCTGAAAACTTCACTAGCCCACAGGTTATGGAAGCAGCAGGATCTGTCTTAACTAATAAATATGCTGAAGGATACCCAGGGAAGCGATATTACGGTGGATGTGAAATAGTAGATCAGGTAGAGCAAATTGCATTAGATAGGGCTAAAGAATTATTTGGAGCAGACTACGCTAATGTGCAACCACATTCCGGTTCACAGGCAAATGCAGCTGTTTATCACGCCTGTTTAAAGCCAGGAGATACTATATTAGGTTTTGATTTATCTCATGGAGGGCACCTTACCCATGGTTCCCCTGTTAATTTTTCAGGACGTCTTTACAATCCTACTTTTTACGGAGTAGAGAAAGAGACAGGTTTATTAAACTATGATAAAATTGAAGAAATAGCCATAAAAGAGCAACCCAAACTTATTATTGCAGGAGCTTCTGCTTATTCTAGAGATATAGATTTTAAAAGATTTAGAGCAATAGCAGACAAGGTGGGTGCTTTATTGTTAGCAGATATTTCGCACCCTTCAGGTTTAATAGCTAAGGGAATTTTAAATGACCCAATTCCACATGCTCATGTGGTAACCACTACTACTCACAAGACTCTCAGAGGACCTAGAGGAGGTTTAATTTTAATGGGAAAAGATTTTGACAACCCTTTTGGCATTACCTTAAAAGATGGTTCTCTTAGAAAAATGTCTGCTTTATTGGACCTTGCTGTTTTTCCTGGAATTCAGGGAGGGCCATTAGAGCATATTATAGCAGCAAAAGCTATTGCTTTTGGAGAGGCACTCACAGATGAATTTTTACATTATATGTTACAGGTTAAAAAGAATGCAGCCGCCATGGCAGCTGCCTTTGTAGCAAAAGATTATCAAATTATTTCTGGAGGCACAGACAACCACATGATGCTTATAGATCTAAGAAATAAAGGAATTACAGGCAAACTAGCAGAATTCGCTCTAGTTCAAGCAGATATTACAGCCAACAAAAATATGGTTCCTTTTGATGATAAATCACCCTTTGTCACTTCTGGAATTCGTTTTGGAACAGCAGCTATTACTACTAGAGGTTTAAAAGAATCAGACATGCAAACCATTGTAGATTTAGTAGATAGGGTGATTTGTAATCCAGAAGATGAGGCGGTATTAGAAGAAGTAAGAGAAGAGGTAAATGCGCTTATGTCTCACAGGCCTCTTTTTAACATATAAGAGTTATTTAGTACAGATTAAAGAGGGGTTATTTGAATGTAAAGCCCCTTTTTAATTTTACATACCTAGCTAAAGAAATACGTCAGACACATTTAAGGGGATTCTCTTTGGTTTAAAACTAAATGAATCTAATAAGCACCAATCAGTCTCAGAAACTACAATTGGAATTTCTAAATCATTTAAGTAAAACTTCACTACTCTGGTGGCCATAGCACCGGAAGAATTTTTAATATAGGTTTTAAGCTTTAATTTATCACCTAGCACAGCGGCTTTGTGGTACTCAATACAATGTCTTGTAACTACCCATACCCATTTTTTAATCATGTCTGTAGGAGCTTTTGTGTTCCAGTGTAAAGCTGCAATCTCCTGAACCCATTGCACATACCTTACATTATTGACGTGGTTTAATTGATCTAAATCTTGAGTAGATACTTTTATATTAATTTCAAACATTATTTTTTTTCTAAACTCACTTCAAATAATTTATCCCATTTTTTTCCTGTGACAAAAAATGTCTTTCTTCCAGGATGGTATGCAATCCCATTTAATACATCAACTTCTGAATGCTGGGTCACTAACTTTTTTAGCCCAGAAAAATTCACTACTCCTTCAATAGCTCCTGAACTAGCATTTATTATCATGACACTTTCCTTTTGGTACACATTTGCATAGATGTAACCATCTACATACTCTAGTTCATTAGTATCTTTAAAAAAACCTTTATGGGTGACTAGTTCAATATGGTCTAATTCTTTTAAACTTACGGGGTCTAAAGTCCATATTTTTTGAGAGCCATCGCTTTTAAAAAGCTTAGATCCGTCATTACACAACCCCCAGCCTTCTTTGCTTTGTCCATAAGTAAATTGAGAAATTTGCTCAAAAGTATTGAGATCAAAAACAAAGCCTTTGCCACTTTGCCAAGAAAGCATATATATTTTGTTGTTAAGAATACTAATGCCTTCTCCAAAAATAGGATCTGGCAATGAAATTTTTTTTAGTATTTCTCCCGTTTTATAATTGAGCTTTCTCAATGAAGAAAAACCTTTTAAGCCTGTACTTTCATATAAAGTGTCATTGTAAAATTCCAATCCTTGAGTATAGGCATTGCGGTCATGAGGGTAAGTATTTAAAATTTTATAAGTGTATAAACCAGGAGGTGTTTTGGCAAATACCTGAATTTTTTTACTTATTTTATATTTGCCATCTTTATATTTAATAGCCACCTCTATTGTTTTGTTTCCTAAAGAATTAACGTCTATAGAAACACTATCTCCTTGGTTGATAAGCACCTTTCCATCTATCTTAAAAACTAAGCTGTCTGGAGCTACATCACTTTTGTTAATAATAGCGTAAGTAACCCAGTCTCCATATTTAAAATGATTGCTTTTAGAGACTAGCTTTAGCACAAAAGGGGCAGTGTTTTTATTTGAACCCCCACAGCCCATAAATAAAACACTTAATAAACTGACTAATAATATCTTATGAAATTTCATATAGTTTTAAAAAGTTTCTACAAGGTATCTATTAAAAATTAGATGGTAAAATCATCTTTAAAAAATTCGGAAAGCTTTAAGGTTTCCTTATATTTGTATGGGCAAGTCCTATACGACCAGCTCCTGCAGAATCTCCCAGGGTGGGAACACAGCAAGAGTATGTGGTCGTAGCGGTGCGATGTAGGTAGCTTGCCCTTTTTTTTGTTTCTTTGTTTTTTATTCACATATGAAACCTTTTCCCATAGTTCTCATTACAGGCGCTTCTTCCGGCATAGGAAAATCAATAGGCATTTACCTTACCCAAAAAGGATGTAAGGTATACGGCACCTCTAGGAATGCAGAAAATCACAAAGAATTTAAAAGCTTTAGCTTACTTAGCCTTGATGTTTCAAGGCCAGAAACCATTCAGGCGGCTGTAGACCACATTATTAAAAAATCTGGTAGGATAGATGTGCTTATTAATAATGCTGGTATAGGGATTACAGGGCCATTAGAAGAGACACCACTTAGTGAGATAGACCACTGTTTTGATACAAATTTTAAGGGTCCCATACGCGTCATTCAATCGGTTCTTCCTTCTATGAGGAATAGCAAAGAGGGTTTGATTATTAACATCACCTCCATAGCAGGGGCTATGGGCCTTCCATTTAGAGGAATTTATTCTGCCTCTAAAGCGGCATTGAGCTTGGTTACCGAAAGCTACAACTTGGAGCTTAAAAAATTTGGAATTAAATGTTGTAACTTAGCTCCTGGAGATTTTGCAACCAATATAGCTGCTGGACGTTTTCATGTAAAGTCAGATATAGCATCACCTTATCACCCCTTATACGAGGAAAATTTAAATCAGATGAATGCAGATGTTTTATCAGGATCAGATCCTATAGAGGTAGCACGTGCTGTTTTTAAAATAATGAATGCAAAAAAACCTAAAATTCATTACGTAGTTGGTAGCCCTTTGCAGCGCTTATCCCTCTTACTGAAAAAAGTACTCCCCAGTAAAATGTTTGAGCGAATTTTAGCCAAACATTATCATTTGTAATCTATAAATAGCCATGCTTTGGCCTTTGGCCGATACGTCTAACACATTTATTTAAAACAAAGTATCTTATGAAATTTTTTATTGACACAGCCAATTTAAGCCATATCAAAGAAGCTCAAGATTTAGGAATTCTAGACGGAGTAACCACCAATCCATCCCTTATGGCAAAAGAAGGGATTACAGGCCAAAATAATATTTTAAAGCACTATGTGGCTATTTGTGAAATTGTTACTGGAGATGTTTCTGCAGAAGTAATATCAACAGACCTAGAAGGGATGATAAAAGAAGGAGAAGTACTTGCTGCATTACACCCTCAAATTGTAGTAAAGATTCCTATGATTAAAGAAGGAATTAAAGCTATTAAATATTTTTCAGATAAAGGTATTAGAACGAATTGTACGCTGGTTTTTTCTTTAGGACAAGCCTTATTAGCAGCTAAAGCTGGTGCTACTTATGTGTCTCCTTTTATAGGAAGATTAGACGATATTTCTACAGATGGTCTACACTTAATAGCAGAAATCAGACAAGTATATGACAACTATGCTTATGAAACACAAATTTTAGCTGCCTCTGTACGCCACACCATGCATATTATTGATTGTGCGAAAATTGGAGCAGACGTTATGACAGGGCCTTTATCTTCAATTGAAGGTCTGCTAAGTCATCCACTTACAGACATGGGTTTAGCCAAGTTTTTAGAAGATCACAAAAAAGGAAATTAAGTTTTTATTGATTTTTTAGATTGTATAAATCTGCAAATGCATTTACTATTACACCCTTGTTTGTAATAATCCCTTTATTAAGGTGATCTATTACTAGGGTGTTTTTTAATAATTCATAATCTTCAGATCTAAATTGATTCTCTTTTATTAAGCCCTGGGTTAAAATTATTTTTTGCCATTCATTGTAATCAGTGTCTGTATTAATTCCAATAAAGGTAAATTCAGGATATTGTTTTGTCAACAGCAGAAGTTGCTTCTGAATATTAGTAAAATGAGTTTCATATTGACCACTCCAAAAATAAAATACAGCTCGTTTGTCCTGAGCAATAGATGTCAAGTTTATGGAGTTTCCATTAGTATTAATCAATACCACAGCAGGAAGTTTGTTATTAGGCTGTAAGTTACTAATATCCTTATACAGACTAGTAATTTCTTGCATATGGCTATTATTGGGATTGTAATGCCTAAAAAACGTCATAAATCTTTCTGTATTTTCTGGACTATCTTTTATTTTGAGTAAGTAGTGAATAACCACATTTCTGTAAAGATTGTCTTTTAGTTTTTTCTCTTGTATTAAACTGTCAATGAGCTTTAATTTGTGTTCATTAAAATGAACTGCGTCTGAATTGCTTATTTCTTGCCCACACTGGGTGCTACATTGCATATAAGCTAAGTTGCCTAGATGGTATTTCATAAAATTATAATAGGGTCTAAAATAAATTAGATCCTTATTGTTAAGGCTTAGGTTTTTTCTGTAGTCATAAAAGTTGTTTGGTAAGTTGTGAAGCGTCTCTTCATGTGCTGCTATTTTATGATAAAAGGGATATTTTTCCTTATAAATAAACGCATTGTAATCTATGGTAGCGTTTATTAGAGCAGTTGCTCTGTCAGAAAGGTTTACTTCCTCTAAGAGTGAAGATAATTGATTTATTTTTGATTTTCTTAGAGTCTCAATTTTTTCATTGAAAAGTTTGGGCTCTAATTTAAAATATTGATCTATAATTTTTTCATCCTCTTCATTGGCCAAAAAGAGCTCAACAATAAAGTTGTTTATTTCTTCACCCTTACCAGAAAAGGCCATAGATTCATCAAAATCAACGGTATTTAACCTTAGAGTAAGACTGTCTCCCTTTTCAAGGTAAACATAATGAAATTGTGGATTGTGATCAAAGTGATACAATCCTTCTGTATTTGTTTTAAAATTAATCTTAAATCTGTTTTGTTTGTCAAGTCTGGCAGAATCTATGATTTGATCGTCTTTATATAATACCACATAAGGGCTTGTAGGGTTTACAATTTGTCCAGCAAAGTAAATAGAGGCAGGGCTTTTGTCTATGACACCGCAACTGTTTGTAATGAGCCATAAAAGAAAAAGAAATGATCTTTTCATAATATATAAGAGCTAGACTCAAAGGTACAAATGGGGCAGTGCTCATTTTGTTAATAGTGCGTTAAAAAATCTAACCTCAATTTTTTTCATTTTTATACTAATTAAGCCTTTATATTGTTAGGATTTAAAAGGCATTTAAACTATAAAATTTATACTTTTGCAAAAATTTAATTTATGCTATCTGTATCTAATTTATCTATACAATTTGGAAAACGCGTTCTTTTTGATGAGGTAAACATAAGTTTCACCCAAGGCAATTGCTATGGTATTATTGGCGCAAATGGAGCTGGTAAATCTACTTTTTTAAAGTTTTTAGCTAAAGAATTAGATCCTACTTCGGGTCACGTCAATTTAGAGCCAGGAAAAAGGATGTCTATTTTAGAACAAAATCATAACGCATATGACTTAGACACAGTTTTAGAAACAGTAGTGAAGGGTAATAAACCCCTGTTTAAGATAAAAAAAGAAATAGACGCGCTCTACGCAGATTATGATGATAAACACGCAGATAGAATAGGAGAGTTGCAGGTTCTATTTGAAGAGATGAATGGTTGGAGTGGAGAAAGTGACGCAGCTGCCATGCTCTCTAATTTAGGAATTAATGAATCATTTCATTATACCCTCATGTCTGACCTTGACCCAAAATTAAAAGTACGTGTTCTTTTGGCGCAAGCGCTTTTTGGATCACCAGATGTACTAATAATGGATGAGCCCACCAATGATTTAGATTACGAAACTATTTCTTGGTTAGAAAGCTTTTTAGCAGACTACGAAAACACAGTAATTGTTGTTTCTCATGACAGGCATTTTTTAGATTCTGTTTGTACTCATATTGCAGATATTGACTTTGGAAAGTTAAACCTTTATTCAGGAAACTATACTTTTTGGTATGAGAGTAGTCAGTTAGCTTCAAGACAAAGAGCTCAACAAAACAAAAAGTCAGAGGAGAAAGCCAAAGAGCTACAGGAGTTTATTATGAGATTTAGTGCCAATGTTGCTAAAAGTAAGCAGGCCACTTCAAGAAAGAAAATGCTTTCTAAACTTAAGGTAGATGATATAAAACCTTCTAGTAGAAGATATCCAGCAATTATATTTGAAAGAGAACGCGAGGCAGGAGACCAAATATTGAATGTTCAGGGTTTGAGTGCTTTGTCTGAAGATGGAGATTTGCTTTTTAAAGGCGTAGATTTAAACTTAGCTAAGGGAGATAAAATTGCAGTTTTCTCAAAAGACGCCAGAGCCACTTCTGCATTTTATGAGATTATTTATGGGAATAAGAAAGCCCAAAGTGGTGAGTTTCTATGGGGAATTACCACCAATCAATCTTATTTACCAGCAGATAATTCCAGTTTCTTTATAGCAGATAATAGCTTAGTAGATTGGCTTAGACAATGGGCTAAGACTGAAGAGGAAAGAGAAGAAGTCCATATTAGAGGTTTTTTAGGTAAAATGCTTTTTAGTGGAGAAGAAGCCTTAAAAAAAGCAGCTGTGCTCTCTGGAGGAGAAAAAGTAAGATGTATGTTAAGTAGAATGATGATGCTTAGGGCAAATGTTCTTATGTTAGATGAGCCTACCAATCACTTAGACCTTGAAAGTATTACTGCTTTTAACAATTCACTTAAAACTTTCAAAGGCACTATTTTATTCACTACTCATGACCACGAATTTGCTCAGACAGTAGCTAATAGAGTTATAGAATTAACACCAAACGGTGTGATAGATAGGTACACGACATTTGATGATTATATGTCAGATAAGGACATAAAAGTTCAGAGAGAAAAATTATATTTAGTAAAATAAAAGGGGACGGCCTTAAATAAGTTTTAAAAATTATTTAAGGCCGTCCAAATTTATACTATCTCAAGATTGCATTAATTTCATTTTCAAATGCTTTTTGTAATTTGCTCATAATTTTATCTATTTGCTTTTCTTGAAGCGTGGCTTGGTTGTCTTGAAGGATGAAGTTTACTCCATAAGATTTTTTTCCATCAGGTAAATTTTCTCCAGTGAATACATCAAACAGACTGACGTCTTTTAAATATTCTTTTTCAGTATTCTTAGCAATTGTTTCTATTTGTTCAAAAGACACTCCTTTATCTATTAAAAGAGCAAAGTCTCTAAATACTTCTGGGTATTTTGGAATTTCTTGAAACTTCACAGAAGTACTTGAAATAGCTCTTAAAATGGCGTCCCAATTAAAGTCTGCAAATAGCACTTCTTGTTTTATATCTAGTTTTTTGCAAATAGAGTCTTTAATGACTCCAAAAGAAACTAAAGTGTCTTTTTTGTTGGCATAACTGATTCCATCAGAAAAAACATCTGACAGATCAAAGTTGTTTTTCCATTTATGAATCCCCAATTTAAGTAAGCTATTGTCTACTAAGGCTTTCAGATAGAAGAAACTAGATTTTTCTTTTAGAGAATACCAACTGTCTTTAGCTGTGTCGCCAGTAATTAACAGACTTAAATGTTTTTGTTCAAACCTTTCATTTTCACTTTGGTGGTAGGTTTTGCCAAATTCAAAAAGCTGTAAATTATGTGCTTTTCTATTTAAATTATAGGCTATGGTTTCAAGTCCAGTAAACAACATAGATGTTTTGAGAACACTTAAATCTGAGCTTAAAGGGTTTAGAATAGTAACTTCATTTAAAAGGGACGGATCTTTAGTAAGTGCTAAGTGGCTTTTGTTGGTAAGGCTATTGGTCATAATTTCACTAAAACCTTGAGCAGCTAAGAAATTTCCTATATGATTTTGAATTAAATGGTCTGAGTTTTTATCTGTATGCGCTACAGATGCATTTATTTTTTTTGAAAAGTGAATGTTATTATACCCGTATACCCTAAGTATTTCCTCTATAACATCTACTTCTCTTTGTACATCTGCTCTGTAAAAAGGAATGGTAAGACCCAAGCCAGACTCTGTTACATTATTAACCTTTATCTCCAAGGAGCTTAAAATACTTTTAATAGTATCTGTAGGAATCTCTTCCCCAATAAGAGAGTAAATACTATTAAAACTTAAAAAAACTTGGTAGTCCTCTTCTTTTTTAGAATAGAGATCAACAATATCTGAACTTATTTTCCCTTCCGCAATTTCTTTAATTAAAACAGCGGCTCTTTTCAATGCGTATTCTACTAAATTAATATCTATTCCTCTCTCAAACCTAAAAGAGGCATCTGTGCTTAAACCGTGTCTTTTGGCAGTTTTCCTAATACTTACAGGGTTAAAATAGGCAGCTTCTAAAAAAATGCTAGTGGTGGTGGTGGTGACTCCAGAATCTAGCCCTCCAAAAACACCAGCTATGCACATGGGCTTTTCTGCGTCACAGATCATTAAGTCTTCATTTGAAAGCGTCCTTTCTACACCATCTAGCGTGGTGAATTTTGTCCCTTCTGGAAGTGTTTTTACTAAGATCTTTTTTCCTTTAATTCTTTCAAGATCAAAAGCGTGTAAAGGCTGTCCTAGTTCATGAAGTACGTAATTAGTAGCATCTACAATATTGTTTACAGGCTTGAGACCAATAGCTTTTAGCCTATTTTTAATCCAAGTAGGGCTTTCTTGAACCTGTAGCTCAGTGATGGAGATTCCAGCATATCTAGGTGCTAATTTAGAGTCATCTACTACAACTTGAACCCCAGACAACCTATTGTCTATTGAAAAGCTCATGACAGAAGGACTAATGAGTTCTTTTTGAATTCCCTGTTGTATAAGACCAGCTCTTAAATCTCTAGCCACTCCAAAATGACTCATAGCGTCTGATCTATTTGGTGTGAGACCTATTTCAATCACTTCATCTCTCACTACATTAAAAACAGTATTACAAGGGGTACCTGGAATGAGGTCATTATCTAAAATCATTATTCCTTCATGGCTATTTCCCAAACCAAGTTCGTCTTCAGCACAGATCATTCCGTGAGACTCTTCTCCTCTAATTTTTCCTTTTTTTATGACCCAAGATTCTCCATCTGGAGTATATAATGTAGTTCCAATAGTAGCAACAGCTACTTTCTGACCTTTGGCTACATTAGTAGCTCCACAAACAATTTGCAAGGGTGTATTTGATCCTATAGAAACGGTAGTTATTTGTAGTTTATCTGCGTTTGGGTGTTTCACACAGCTAAGAATATGGCCTACTACCACTCCCTGTAACCCTCCTTTAACAGATTCAAAAGGAATGATTCCTTCAACTTCTAAGCCTAAATCTGTCAATAATTGAGAAGTCTTGTCTATATTCCAGTCGGTAGCAATAAATTCTTTTAACCAGTTGTAAGATATTTTCATAATAGCGTTGTAAACTTGCAAATATAAACATTGCTATGTATAGGTTTCCTATTGAAAATACAAAATAATTAAAAAAAGAAAAAGGCCTAAATAATGGTAGACTTACCTAAGTCTATATTTTCATCATTAATCACTCCAATATCTTCTGAGTCTATAATTGCTGCTGCAATAAAATCACCTAATTGGTTGCAATTAAAGGGGGCAGGAAGCGTCCTTTCTAAGGTAAACATCCCTCTTTCACTAGCTTTGTCAATAGCTAGTTGTATAGACCTTGCCTCTTCTTGCAAACCAAACCTAGAAAGCAAAAGTGCTAGGCTGTAAATTAAAGCAACTGGGTTAGATACGCCTTGTTTAATAGTCAAAAAGGAAGTACTTAGTGGCTCAAAAATATTTATGCCCAAACCCGTATGTGCTAAAGGAAGCAGATTTTGAAGCCCAAACAGAACTTTGGACTGAGATTGAAGAACTGGGCCTTGAATTTCGTCTGCAAATATGCAGTCTAAGTTTTCTGGTGCTTTTATAAGCTGTTTTATGAGTTCTTCAAAAGAAATCAATTTCACTCTTATCATGGGGTAACTAAGAGAAATTTCATTTAGTGTTTTTTCCCATAATGCTAATTTAGCTGGACCATTTGGCAATGAAACTGTTAAATTTTGATTTCTATTTTTAGCTGTTTTAAATGCTAAATGGAATAATTGGTGCACCCCCTGAGTGTTTGAGTAATAAGTATCTGTAACTAAAGAACCATTGGTGGTATTGGCTTGGTAATGACCAGATTTAAGCGCTGTAAATATGACAAAGTCAATAATTTTGTTTTCAAATCCTGTTCTTACACTAATTTGTTTGGGAAATGGTAAAACAGGACTTATAGTAGAATAGCAATCTAAAGCAGCAGTAAGTGAAACAAAATTTCCATTTTTATTCTTGTAGTAGGGTTCTTTGTTAAGTGAAAAACTGCTTAAAACGGCGTCAGATTTTTTACATGCTAAGATAGCGTCTTCATTGAGCCATACAGAATTTTGGCGCTTAAAGCTAGGTAGAAAAGACAATGAAAAATGGTGGTTGTAATTTTCCTCAATTGCATGTAAACATTTCACCACTTGGTTCATCACTTCAATTCCGTGATCATGGTGCGCTAACAAAGCAATATTTAGGTTCATAGTTCTTTTTTAAAAATACCTTAACTGAATTAAAACTCAAATCCTGTTTGAGCCATTATTTTATGAATTCCTTTGTCTGTGACTTCTTTATGACTATCTGCATAGTGAAGGAATAAATTATATACTTTATCTAGCTGCACTTTTGTGAGTTCATAACCTACACTTTTTGCTCTATACGCAAGGGCAGCTCTGCCGCTTCTGGCAGTTAAAATAATAGAAGACTCAGTAACGCCAACATCTACGGGATCAATAATTTCATAGGTTTCTCTATTTTTAATAACACCGTCTTGATGAATGCCAGAACTGTGTGCAAAAGCATTTGCGCCCACTATAGCCTTATTAGGCTGCACCATCATTCCCATATTTCTAGACACCATTAAACTGGTATCATTTAGTAGTTTTGTATTTATGCTGGTATCTAAATTTAAGTAGGGGTGCTGCTTTAATATCATAACCACTTCTTCTAGTGCCGTATTTCCCGCTCTTTCCCCAATTCCATTGATGGTACATTCAATTTGTCTGGCTCCATTTTGTATTCCTGCTATCGCATTGGCAGTGGCTAAACCTAAATCATTATGGCAATGGCATGAGAGAACAGCTTTGTGTATACCAGTAACATTATCTTTTAAATACTTTATTTTTGCACCGTATTCTTCAGGTAAGCAATAACCTGTAGTATCTGGAATATTTAAAACAGTAGCTCCCGCTTTTATAACTGCCTCACATACTCTTGCAAGGAATTCATTGTCTGTTCTTCCTGCATCTTCTGCGTAAAACTCTACATCTTCCACAAAGGTTTTTGCATATGAAACTGCTTTTACGGCCCTTTCTATAATGGCTTCTTTATTTGAATTAAACTTGTATTTAATATGTGAATCTGAAGTGCCAATTCCAGTATGAATTCTTGGCCTCACCGCATATTTTAGTGCTTCTGCAGCTACCTCTATATCTTTTTCTACAGCTCTAGTTAAACCACAAACAGCTGCATTTTTAACTAGTTTAGAAATAAGCTTGACAGAGTTAAAATCTCCAGGAGATGACACAGGAAAACCTGCTTCGATAATATCTACACCTAATTCATCTAATCTGGCTGCAATTTCTAATTTCTGAGGGGTGTCTAATTTACATCCAGGAACCTGTTCTCCATCTCTTAGCGTGGTGTCAAAAATAAATACCTTGTCTTTACTCATTATATTTCCGTAATTTGGTGTCTATAACGAAGGTAATAATTGCTGTTGAGTAAACCCAAATTTTAATGTAAGTTTTACAATAGACAGTCTTTTGCTCAAATCATTAAAAACCTTAAAATCAATAATTTAGTACCGCTATAATACGATGACAAATTTGCATAAAGACCCACTTTTTGTTTTGGTAAAATCCCTCTCTAAGTCTGAAAAGCGTCAATTTAAATTATACGTAGGAAGATTAGGAGTAAATACAGATGCAAAATTCTTAGCATTATTTAATCTACTAGATCGTTCAAAGCTTTATGATGAGAAGCATATTTTGATTAGTGGAATTGTAAAAAAATCTCAATTGTCTAATTTAAAGGCACATTTATACAAACAAATTTTAGTTTCACTAAGGTTAAACCCTGTCAATCAAAATATTAGAATACAGTTAAGGGAACAGTTAGATTTTGCTACTATTTTATACCACAAGGGACTTTATAAACAAAGTCTTAAGATTTTAGACAAAGCAAAAATATTTGCCATTGAACAGCAGGAAAAAAATATAGCTTTTGAAATTGTTGAGTTAGAGAAAGTAATTGAGACCCAATATATTACTAGGAGTATTCCTGATAGAGCAGAAGAGCTTGTGAACCAAGCCAGGGAGTTATCTTCTCAAAATGTAATGACCAGTAACTTATCTAATTTATCCATTCAGTTATACAGTATGATGCTCAAAGTAGGCTATGTGAGATCAGATACTGATTTAACAAAAATTAAAACTTATTTTGAGGAGCACTTGCCTTCTTTTGAGATTGAAAATTTAGGTTTTAGAGAAAAGTTATGGTTGTATAAAGCATATTTGTGGTATAGTTTTTTAATTCAAGATTTTTTGTCTTGTTATAAATACGCAAGTAAGTGGGTGCAGCTATTTACAGATCAAAAAGAAATGATACAGATGCACCCTGTATTTTACTTAAAGGGAAATAATTATTTATTAGAATCTCTTTTTTACGTGAAGTATGCGTCTCAATTTAAAGAAACTTTAGTACATATGGAAGCTGTTTTAAACAGTGATTTTTTCCCTAAGAATGACAATATAAGTTCTCTTTCTTTTTTGTACCTAAACTCCAATAAATTAAATCTTCATTTTTTAGAAGGCACTTTTAGCCAGGGACTTTATTTGGTTAATTCTATTAATTATGGTATTGAAAAACATCATGATAGGTTAGATCAACATCACATTATGTTATTGTATTATAAAATAGCCTGTTTGTATTTTGGGGTTGGAGATCATAAAAATTGTATTGTTTATCTAAAGATGATTATTCAAAATAAACATTTAAAAATGCGTGAAGATCTTATGTGCTTTGCCAGAGTTTTAAGCCTAGTTGCTCATTATGAATCTGGAATGGATTATCATTTAGAAATACAACTTAAGAGCACATATAAATTTTTGTTAAAAATGAATGATCTGCACGCTGTACAAAAAGAAATGATTGTTTTTCTAAAGAGCTTAGGACAAATCTACCCAACAGATTTACCAGACGCTTTTAGAGCATTACATTCACGCTTGGTGGTTTACGAGGACCATCCTTATGAAAAAAGAGCTTTTTTATACTTAGACATTCTCTCTTGGTTAGAGAGTCATTTAACTAATAGGCCCGTATCTGAAATTATTCGTGAGAAAGCACTTAGTAAACTTCGTTAAACCACCCTTATCTATTATTTACAGGTATTTATAAACAAGCAGAAAAAAATAAAGGTTCTGGTTAATATGAAAGGCAAGCCAACCAAAGAGGGTCTTTAGGTAGAGGGGCTTCTATAGTTATTTTTGTTTTCTTGACAGGGTGAATAAAAGAAATACTCTTTGCATGAAGGTGAATACTTCCATCTGAGTTAGACCTTGGAGCTCCGTATTTTAAATCTCCTTTTATATGGCACCCTACAGACGCTAATTGAGCTCTTATTTGGTGATGTCTACCTGTGTACAAGTCAATTTCTAGCAAGTAATAACGGTCTAGTTTTTTGATGACGGTATATTTTAAAATTGCTAATTTTGACTCTGGAATCTCATTAAAATGGGCATATGATTTATTTTGTTTGTTATTTCTAATAAGCCAATGTTCTAGAATATCTGATTTTTTTTCAGGGGAATTTTGTACTACTGCCCAATATGTTTTTTGTGTTTCTTTGTTAGCAAATAAGGCGTTCATTCTAGGTAAAATTTTAGAGGTTTTTGCAAAAACAACTACACCAGAAGTGGGCCTGTCTAGTCTGTGAGGCACTCCTAAATATACATTACCAGGTTTTGCATCTCTAATTTTAATAAAATCTTTAATTTGCTCACTCAGTGGAGTGTCACCTGTTTTATCACCTTGAACAAGAGTTCCAGGCACTTTGTTGATAGCTATAAGGTGGTTGTCTTCAAAAATAATGTCTAGGAGTTTCAAATATTGAATTTTTAATATTGTTCCTTTACATTTGGAAAATCTTTATTCCTAACATCAGATACATATTGTCCAATTGCATTAGTCATTTCTTCGTATAAATTCATATATCTTCTTAAGAATCTAGGAGAAAATTCTTTAGTCATTCCAAGTAAGTCGTGAATAACAAGTACTTGTCCGTCTACGCCACCACCGGCTCCTATACCAATGATTGGAATACTCACACTTTTTGCCACTTCTTCTGCCAATGCTGCTGGAATCTTTTCTAATACAATTGCAAAACAGCCCAATTGTTCAAGCATGATGGCGTCTTCTTTTAGCTTTTTAGCCTCAGAATCTTCTTTGGCCCTTACGGTGTATGTACCAAATTTATAAATAGATTGTGGAGTAAGTCCTAAGTGGCCCATTACAGGAATACCTGCATTTAAGATTCTTTTTACGGATTCCTTTATTTCTTCTCCTCCTTCTACTTTAACAGCATGACCGCCACTCTCTTTCATAATCCTAATAGCAGACCTCAAGGCTTCTTTTGGATCACTCTGATAACTTCCAAAAGGAATGTCTACTACAACCAGAGCCCTACTAATAGCTCTTATCACAGAAGAGGCATGATATATCATTTGGTCTAAAGTTATGGGGAGTGTGGTTTCATGCCCAGCCATGACATTACTTGCAGAATCTCCCACTAAAATAACATCTACTTGTGCATGATCTACAATTTTAGCCATGGTATAATCGTAGGCCGTTAGCATAGAAATTTTTTCTCCTCTGGATTTCATTTCTGATAAAGATTGTACAGTAATTTTTTTGTATTCTTTTTTAGCTACAGACATATGCTCATGTTTTAAAATATAAAAGTAAGAAGTTTTATGTGAAACTTAAGGTATTAAATAGGCATAAATTGGTGTTTTCAGGATTAAGAAAACACAAATTTTTTTAAGAATCACTAGCAATCACTTAAATAAACACCCACCGCTAAGCCACCAGTAGAGGTCTCTTTGTATTTACTGCTCATATCTTTGGCAGTTTCCCACATAGTTTGCACCACTTTATCTAAAGGTATTTTGGCGTTTTCAGGAGATGAATTTAGTGCCAATTCTGCAGCATTTATTGCCTTAATGGCCCCCATAGAATTCCTTTCTATACAAGGTATTTGAACCAGCCCACCTAAAGGATCACAGGTCATGCCTAAATGGTGCTCCATGGCAATTTCTGCAGCCATTAAAACCTGTTCTGGACTACCACCCAAAAGCTCAGTTAACGCTCCTGCAGCCATGGCAGAAGACACGCCAATTTCTGCCTGACACCCACCCATAGCAGCAGATATAGTGGCTCCTTTCTTGAATATACTACCTATTTCACCTGCCACTAGTAAGAATTGTTTAATTTCTTTAAAGGTAGCTTGGTGGTTTTCTATGACCAAATAATACATGAGCACAGAAGGAATTACTCCTGCACTACCATTAGTGGGAGCAGTCACCACCCTTCCAAGTGAGGCATTTACTTCGTTTACACTCAAAGCAAAGCAACTTACCCATTTTAAAATTTCTCTAAATTTTACTTCGGTTTTTCTTATTTCTACCAGCCAGCTTTGAGGACTGTCATAAATGTGGTTCCCAATTAAACTCTGATGCATATCAAAAGCCCTGCGCCTTACATTTAAGCCTCCAGGAAGATTACCTTCTGAATGACAACCAGTGTACATACACTGTAACATGGTATTCCAAATATCTTCAATGCCTTGGTCTATTTCTTGATCTGTCCTGAGTGATCTTTCGTTTTCTAGAATAATTTCAGAAATAATCATTTTATTTTCTTTACAAAAAGACAGCAGCTCTGTCCCTTTTTCTATTGGATAAGGAAATTTGTTAAATTGCTTTAAATTTACCTTGGCGTTTTCTAAAGTTTCTTTTACTACAAAACCTCCTCCAATAGAATAATAAGTTTCTTTTAAAACATTACCATTTGAGCAATAAGCTATAAATTCCATTCCGTTGGCATGAAATGGCAAAAACTCTTTTTTAAAAATAATATGGGTGTCAGGATGAAAATTAATTGGGTATGTGCCTGCTAAAAGCAAGGATTGGTTTGCCTTTATGGCAGCTACAGCTGCCTGAATTTCATCTGTAGGTATGGTTACTGGGTCATAGCCTGAAAGCCCTAACATAAGTGCGTAGTCTGTAGCATGGCCTTTTCCTGTTAAAGATAGAGAACCATAGATGTTTATTTCTACTGTGTTAATACAAGAGAGTAGGGTATGGTCACTCAGTTCAGATAACCATCTTTCTGCAGCTCGCCATGGCCCTAAAGTATGTGAACTTGACGGTCCCACTCCAATTTTTAACATATCAAATATACTAATACACTCCATAAAATTCAATTTTGACAGCCCTAGTGATTAAAATATTATGATAATAAATTTTAAAAGTTAAGGTCAAACAAATATAGCATATGATCTACATAAAAAACACCCAATTTTGATTGTGTTTAAACTGCGAGTAATCAATTTTTGAATTGTCAAGTTTTTTAGCCAGTTCGAAAATTATAGAAATTAAATGTTTCAATTAGAAATAAACCTATAAAAAGCAGACATTTTTTATGAGCTAAAATTAAGTAACTGCCAGCTTGTCATATTTATAAGCATGGCATAATCATTGAAATAGGGTATATGATTCAATAATTGAGTGCAAACAAATAAATATATAAACATGAGTAAAATTATCGGAATAGATTTAGGAACAACAAACTCTTGTGTTGCCGTGATGGAAGGCAATGAGCCTATTGTAATTCCAAATGCTGAAGGTAAGAGAACGACACCTTCTGTGATTGCCTTTGTAGAAGGTGGTGAGATTAAAGTAGGAGATCCTGCTAAAAGACAGGCTGTTACAAATCCTCACAAAACTATTTATTCTATAAAGCGATTTATGGGGAACAAATTCTCTGAATCTAGTAATGAAGCAGGACGTGTCCCTTATAAAGTATTAAAAGGCGACAATGATACCTCTAGAGTAGATATTGACGGGCGTCTTTATACCCCACAAGAATTATCTGCTATGATTCTTCAGAAGATGAAGAAGACAGCAGAAGACTACTTAGGACAAACAGTAACCAGAGCGGTTATTACTGTTCCAGCTTATTTTAATGACGCACAAAGACAAGCGACTAAAGAAGCAGGAGAAATTGCTGGATTAACAGTAGAGAGAATTATAAATGAGCCAACTGCGGCTTCTTTGGCTTATGGTTTAGATAAAAAAGACATAGAGCAAAAAATAGTTGTTTTTGACTTTGGAGGAGGAACCCATGATGTGTCTATCCTTGAATTAGGAGATGGTGTATTTGAAGTGTTGGCTACAGACGGAGACACACACTTAGGTGGTGATGACGTAGACCAGAAGATTATTGATTGGTTGGCAGAGGAATTTAAGGCAGAAGAAGATATTGACCTTAGAAAAGATGCTATGGCTTTACAGCGCTTGAGAGAAGCGGCAGAAAAAGCTAAGATAGAATTGTCATCGTCTGCACAGACAGAGATAAACCTTCCTTATGTAACGGCAACTGCCTCTGGTCCTAAGCACTTAGTTAGAACTCTTACAAAAGCTAAATTTGAACAATTAATTGAAGATTTAATAAAGAGAACGATCGCTCCCTGTAAGTCTGCTCTAAAAGCGGCAGGTTTGTCTAAGAGTGATATAGATGAAATCATTTTAGTAGGAGGCTCTACTAGAATCCCTGCAGTTCAAGAGGCTGTAGAGGCATTCTTCGGTAAAAAGCCCTCTAGGGGCGTGAATCCGGATGAGGTAGTAGCTCTAGGAGCTGCTATTCAAGGAGGGGTCCTTAGTGGAGATGTAAAAGACGTTTTACTGCTAGATGTTACACCGCTATCTTTAGGAATTGAAACAATGGGAGGTGTATTGACAAAGCTTATTGAATCTAATACGACCATTCCTACTAAGAAATCTCAGGTGTTTTCTACTGCGTCAGACAATCAGCCTTCTGTAGAAATTCATGTGCTCCAAGGAGAGCGTCCAATGGCTAAAGACAACAATACTATTGGAAAGTTTCATTTAGATGGGCTGCCACCAGCTCAGCGCGGTGTGCCTCAAATTGAGGTGACCTTTGATATAGATGCCAACGGTATTATTAAAGTATCTGCCACAGATAAAGCTACAAACAAGTCTCAGGACATTAGAATTGAGGCCTCTTCTGGTTTGACAGAAGAAGAAATCAAGAAAATGAAGGCAGAGGCAGAGGCCAATGCTGAATCTGATAAAAAATCCAAAGATGCAGTAGACAAACTCAATGAGGCAGACGGCATGATATTTCAGACTGAAAAACAATTAAAAGAATTTGGAGATAAGATATCTGAAGATAAAAAAGCTCCTGTAGAGGCAGCACTTGAGGAACTTAAAAAAGCTTATGAAGCTAAAGACTTATTATTAATCACACCTGCTTTAGATAAAATAAACGAAGCTTGGAAAGCAGCCTCTGAAGAAATGTACAAAGCACAAGCAGAAGCAGGCGCTGCAGGTACAGACTCAGGAGCCCAAGAACCTCCAGCCGGAAATTCTTCTGACGCAGACAATGTGGAAGACGTAGATTTTGAGGAAGTAAAATAAAACTACTTCATTTTATAAAAAAAGGCAGCCAACTTGGCTGCCTTTTTTTTTCTCAATTTTATTAAATCTATATGGAATGCCCTACCTTTGATGTATGGTTTTACTTAAAAAAACGTTGATTTTTTTGTTTTTTTTCTGTTTGTGTATTGACAGTCTCCTAGCGCAAGAGGTATCTGCTTTTAGTGTATTGGATTTTGATTTAAAAGGGCCTGTTAAAAAATGTGTAGTTATTACAAAATACGGGCAGGAGCAATATCTTTTTAATGAAAAACGCCAACTTATAAGCGCAGCAACTATTTTGAGTAAAAAGGATTCAGAGACCGCCTATTACAAATACTCAAAAGGAAGACTCATAGAAAGAAGGATTGAAATTTATACTAATGGAGTCTTAGACAAAAAAACATCCTTAGCAAATTTCTATACTTATGATAGCATTCCAAATCTAAGGATAAAAGAAAAAATAATGAACTATAACAGAGAGTTTATAGATCAGTTTAATTATAAATATGACAGTATTGGCGATATTTTTCAAGAGATAAGAACCAATATACAAGGCAGGTATGTAACGGATATTAAGCGTGATTGGAATTCTTTAAAGACTCAGTCAACCATTCGTTATTTGTTAGATAGTGTCCTTTTAAAACAAATTGATAGTTTTTTTGTACCCAAAACTAGGTCCATTAAAAAAAGTATTGTCAAAGAATTTTCAGACGGTTATTTAAAAAAAGAAACACGTTCTTTCTTTAATAAAAAAAACTTGGAGACACAAAACTTAGTAATAGATTTTGAGCAAAAAGATAGTTCAAGTATAGCAATTTTAGAAACAAAAATTATTTCAGAGTACAATCCTTTAGGAAACCCTATTAAAATGATTATTGTAAAAGGAGTTACTTCTCAGACTAAGAATTTTCTGTATCAACTAGATGGAAGTCCTCATAAAAACTGGGTAAAAAAAATCACAACTCCAGATAATACATATACCACTAGAATTATCACTTATTTTAAATAGCACTGAGCTCAAAATCTTCTTTAAAAATGGCATAACAACAGCTATCTCTTAGCCTGTTTTCTTTTACGTAAATATCCTTTTTTAAGACGCCCTCTAATTGAGCACCTAATTTTTCTACTGCCCTTCTTGACCTTGTATTGAGTGCGTCTATTCTAAAAATAACCTTTCTCATTTTCATTGGCCCGAAGGCCTCTGACAGCAAAAGATTTTTCATGCTCTTGTTTAAGCCGGTTCCTTGACTTTCTAGCGCTATCCAAGTCCATCCTATATGGAGGGTTTTATTTTTTTGATCTATAAATCCAAACCTAGTACATCCTACATATTTTTTTGACTTTTTATCAAAAACGGCAAAAGGAATGGCTGTTTGGCGGTCAAACTGAACGTTCGCTTCTTTTATATAAGCTTTTAATAATTCTTTTGAACTTAAATCATTGGGTCCGTATTTATAAATGTCTAGGTGTTTTACTACCTCCCACAGCTCCAATGTATGGGAGGTGCTAAGTTGCTCCAGACGGAGCCAATCATTTTCTAGTTGAGGAAAGGCTATCATGATATTTTTATTTTCAAAGATAATCAATTGTGATAGTCCTTTGATATTTACTATTTTTACTAAAAAAAATGAATAAAGAAGCTATTTTAAAAACCTGTAATGATCGTTGTACCAACACTCTCATGGAAACCCTAGAGATCTCTTATGTAGATGTTGGATCAGATTTTCTAACTGCTAAAATGCCTGTGACTTCTAAGGTACATCAACCAGACGGTGTTTTACATGGAGGGGCTATGGTAGCGCTAGCAGAAAGTGTAGGTAGTGCTGCTTCTTTTTTATTTCTAGATGCAAAAAGCTATAAAGTTAGAGGGATAGAAATCGCTGCCAATCATGTAAAGAGTATTTCTAGTGGCTTTGTTTATGCTAAAGCTACTATTTTGCACAAGGGGAGAACTACGCAGCTTTGGGATATTAAAATCACAGATGAAGAGGGAAACTTAATTTCTGTAAATAAACTTACCACCATTGCACTTCCAAGAAGCTAATAGTTGCATGACTAATACCCCCTTAGAATTAGAGAAAAAAATTAAAAATTTATCTTTTAAAGGCCTGCCTTTTGTGGTCTTTAAAAGACCTCATACCAACAAGTTGTCTTTGTTCTGGCAAGATTCTAACAGACTTCAACTTTTTAATAAAGACAATCAGTCCGGCTTTGTGATGGCCCCTTTTTTACATAGTAAGGACGCTTATTTAATTATTCCAGATGGAGTAATTCATGCAGACTTTTTGGATATAGAGACCGATCAATCCAAACAATTAAACAAACAAACAGTTCTTATTAAACCCCTTAGTATAGAAACATCAGCGCTTAAAAAAGCTCATATGCAATTGGTGTCAAAGGCCATTTCCAGTATTGAAAATCAGCTGTTTGAAAAAGTGGTAGTGGCTAGAAAAACCGATCAGTCTTATTCAAAATCTCCTTGGAGTATTTTTAAAGAATTGGCTTTTAACTATCCTCACGCTTTTTGCTATTGGTGGTATCACCCAACTTTAGGAAGTTGGCAAGGCGCCTCACCAGAAACTCTAATGAAGATAGAAAACAATGAGTTGCAAACTATCTCATTGGCTGGAACTCAGGCAGTAGTTTCAGACCAATATCCAAAATGGAATTCTAAAGAAATTCACGAACAAGCACTCGTTACAGCAGATATTGTAGCTTCTTTGGAGGCTTTAAAAATTAAAGTTTCTATTGGAAACACTTTTAATTCCATGGCAGGCGTTTTGTGGCACTTAAGGACAGATATAAAGGGTTTGGTAGTAAATCAGGATATTTTCAGTATTATCAATTCCTTACATCCCTCACCAGCTATTAGTGGCTTGCCTAGGCAGGAGGCTTTAAATTTTATTAAATCACATGAGGCCTTAGATCGTTCATTTTATTCTGGATACTTAGGTCTGGTGCATATGGATGAGAACGGGACTCCCACAGATCCGGCACAGCAACATATTGTACAGGCAGAATTATATGTCAATCTAAGATGTATGGAACTTATAAATAGTAAGGCTATTATTTATGTAGGCTCTGGTATTACGGTAAATTCTAACCCTTTAAATGAATGGGAGGAAACCGTTTTAAAATCTAAAACTATGAGTAAGGTTTTAGCTTCTTAAGCAGTTGTTTTTTATTCGTTTTTCAACTTTTTAGCTCGTATTTTTGTATCATATGCTGTATTCTAATATTCCTCTGGCACAAATGGTAGTTCTTCAATGTAAGAACTATGGGATATCTCGCATTGTTATTTCTCCAGGATCTAGAAATGCGCCGTTAACCCTTAGTTTCTTGGCAGATCCTTTTTTTAAGTGCTTTAGTGTAGTAGATGAAAGGGCTGCTGCTTTTTTTGGCTTAGGTATGGCCCAGCAAACAAGAGAGGCTGTAGCCTTAGTTTGCACCTCAGGTAGTGCTTTATTAAATTACTATCCTGCAATTTCAGAAGCTTTCTATTCGCAAATTCCTTTGGTTGTGCTCTCTGCAGATAGGCCTACTTATTTAATAGATAAAGGTTATGGGCAAACTATTAGACAGGTGGGGGTTTTTCAAAATCATATAGATTACACAGCCACTCTAAAGCAGGACGCCAGTCATGCTACAGGTGTATACGAAAGTACCATGCCGCAAGGAGATAAACAATCTCAAGCTCAGATTGAAGAATATAATCTAAGCGAACTACATTTAGCTTTTAAAACCTTACTGGCCTCATCTAGACCGGTACATATAAATACTCCTTTTGAGGAGCCATTGTATGGAATATCGGCGGTAATGTCCAATACCTATACTCCTGACATTTCAAAACAAAATGATTCTTTTGAAATACCTACAGCAGCAAAGTTGTGGAATTCTGCTCATAAAATCATGATTTTGATTGGTGTGTGTCATCCTCAGGGAGCAGATATTTTAACAGATAAGTCATGGGCACTTTTAGCGGCAGACCCTAGGGTTTTAATCCTAACAGAAACTACCTCTAATATGTCACATCCAGACTGTATTGATAGCATAGACAACCTCATGGCACCCATGGAGTCCCACCACAATAGTAAACATTTATTTAAAGCCTTACAGCCAGATCTTTTAATTAGTTTTGGTGGCGCAGTAGTTTCTAAAAAAGTAAAAAGTTTTCTAGCAAAATATAAACCTTTGAATCACATGCAATTAGGCAACGAACTGGTGGTGAATCCTTTTTTCACTCATTTTATTTCTTACAGTCAAACGGCATCTGTTTTTTTTAATTCATTGTTGGCAAACTCTAAGATTGATTATTCATTAAACTATAGCTATAAGAGTGAGCATTTAGTTTATAAAAAATTATATAAAAAGCATATTGAAAAATACTCAAAGCAGGCTCCTTTTTCTGATTTTAAGGCTTTTTATTTACTGCTTAAGAAGCTACCAAAAACATCTCTTTTGCAGTTGGCTAATAGTGCCACTATTAGGTATGCACAATTATTTTCAATAGATCCAAGTATAGAGGTTTTTTGTAATAGAGGAACCTCTGGAATAGATGGAAGTACTGCTACTGCTATTGGAGCCAGTGTGACCTCTGAGCGTCAAACTGTTTTAATTACTGGAGACTTGAGTTTCTTTTATGATAGTAATGGTTTGTGGAATCAATACATTCCTAAAAATTTTAGAATCATTTTGATTAATAATCAAGGGGGCGGTATTTTTAGAGTACTTCCAGGAAAATCAGATTCTAATGCATTTGAGACCTATTTTGAGACCGTTCATACCTTGGAGTCTTCCCACCTTTGTGCGCTTCACAAAATTGCACATACGCTAGTAGATGAGGTTCATTCACTAGAATCTGAATTAGTGAACTTTTTTTCAGAAGGCTCTGGTCCTAGGCTCTTAGAGATTAAAACCCCTAGGACTATTAATGATCTAGTTTTGAAGAATTTCTTTAAACAATTGCAATTATCTTATTAAGGTCTTTGATCCATTTTATGTGTGAAAAGTCTTAAATAATTAAGGCATTCATGTTTAATTTTGCTTATAATATCTGTATTTTTGCCTTTTAATCTTATTATGATTGTACTAGGAAAATTCAATACTTTAGAAATATTAAGAGACACCAGTGTAGGCTTGTTTCTTGGGGATAGTGAGGGGACTGACATTCTTTTACCCAATAAATACGTGCCTGAAAATTGGGAAATTGGGGATAAGATTTCTGTTTTTTGTTATTTAGATTATGATGAAAGACCTGTGGCAACTAATATAGAGCCCTATATTCAAAGAGATACTTTTGCTTTGTTAAGAGTGGTAGAGGTCAATACAATTGGTGCTTTTTTACAGTGGGGGTTAGAGAAACACTTACTTGTTCCTTTTAAAGAGCAAAGATCAAAAATGATTGAGGGCCAGTCTTATGTAGTCTTTTGTTACTTAGATACGTTAACTTTCAGGCTTGTAGGATCTAATAAATTAGACAAGTTTTTAGACAATAGCAGTGCTGAATACCAAATAGGAGACCAAGTGAATGTTCTAGTAACTAGACAATCAGATTTGGGATGGGACGTAATTGTCAATGACCAACACAAAGGAATGGTTTACCAAAATGAGGTCTTTAAGCCTATTTCTGTAGGAGATGTTATGCCTGCTTTTGTAAAGCAACTAAGGGAAGATCAAAAATTAGATATTAGTCTCCAGCCTATGGGTTTAGCTGCGCTAGAACCTTCTGCAAAACAGATTAAAACTCTTTTAGAAGCACATAAAGGTTTTCTGCCTTTACATGATAAATCTGACCCACAAGAAATAAAAGCTTATTTGGAGATGAGTAAAAAAGCTTTTAAAAAAGCTATTGGGACCCTTTATAAAAACAGAGAAATTAGAATAGAACCTGATGGTATTTATTTAAATAATTAAAGTATTAACTATTTAAATAAAATGAATATTTATGGAGCTAACACTACCTAATTTTAGGGTTTGGTTGTCTGCCGCTAGATTAAGAACCTTACCACTTTCTTTTTCAGGTATTATTACTGGAACTGCTATGGCTGTTTCTAAAGGCTGTTTCAACCCTATTATATTTGTTCTAGCGCTTTGGTGTACATTTCTTTTTCAAGTCATTTCAAATTTTGCAAATGACTATGGAGACGGATTAAAAGGTACTGATAATAACAATAGAGTTGGGCCTAAGAGGGTGCTTCAGTCTGGCCTACTCTCAGCCGTGTTATTAAAAAAAGCAATTATTTTTTTAAGTATCATTTCATTTTTTTCTGTACTGTTACTTTTATGTATAGTTTTCGGAAGCAATCAATGGATTTATTTTATTATTTTCTTATTTTTAGGAGGCTTTAGTATATGGGCCGCAATAAGGTACACTGTTGGAGATCATGCATATGGGTATAAGGGATTAGGGGATTTATTTGTTTTTTTATTTTTTGGATTATTGGGCGTAATAGGGAGTCAGTTTCTCTTTATTCAGTCCATTGAAAGTATGGATATTTTTCCTGCTTTAGTGATTGGCTGTCTGAGTGTTGCTGTATTAAATCTAAACAATATGAGAGATCATATAAATGACAGGCAGAGTAGTAAGAACACTTTGGTGGTTAAGTTTGGATATTTGTGGGCTAAAAAGTATCACAGCACTTTAATTTTTGTGCCCTTTTTTGCTTCATTTTTTTATTCTTTTTTCATTTTTTCTAGTGTATTTCAGTTTATTCATCTGCTTATTTTTATTCCTTTATTTTTTCATCTTTATAAAGTCTTAAAAAACAAAGATCCTAAGGATTTAGATCTTGAGCTTAAAAAAGTAGCGTTGCTTACTTTCCTATGGTCTATCCTTTTTTTAACAGCTTCTAATTATTTATTGTAAATTAGAAGTATAAATTTCAACATGAACTTTAGTGTACCCATTCAAATATTAGTTGTAGAAGGCAACTTAGTGGTTCGAGGTAATATTGAGAGAATGTTGTCCAAAATGACTTATGATTTAGTTGATTTCGCTGCAGATTATGAATCTGCAGTAGCTATTTTAGAATCAAAAAATATTCATTTGGTTTTAATTGACATTGTATTAGCTACCTTTAAGACTGGAATTGAGCTAGGAGATTTTATAAGAAAAAATCATCGTATCCCCTTTATTTTTATCACATCTAATTCTGATAGAGCTACGGTATCTAAAGCAAAAAAGGCACATCCAAATGGTTATATAGTAAAGCCATTTGAAAGTCAAGATCTATTTACAGCCATTGAAATTGCCTTATTTAATTTTCAGTATGAGAAACCACGCAAACTATTAAATACGTCAAAAGTTCAAATTAAATCATATCCAAATAACATCCTAACTGATAGTATTTTTATAAAAAAGCAATATATTTTTTATAGGATTTCTTTTCATGATATTCATTACATTAAAGTAGATAATGTGTATTTAGAAGTTTTTACATCAGACAACACTTTTTTGGTAAGATCTACCCTCAAGAATTACTTGGCTAAGTTACCGAGTAATATTTTTTTTAGGGCTCATAAATCTTATGTTGTAAACATAAACCACATTCAAGCAATAAATGTAAAAGATATAGTAATTTCTAAAAGGAATATACCTATTTCTAAAGATTTTAAAAATTTCCTTATTAGGGCAATGAATAGCTAATTTATATAGTGTTTTAATTCAATTTAGTTATTTTTACTTCGCTATGAAAATACACGCACAATACGGTTGTCACGAGCTTTGTTTTAAACAGGCTAGCGGCACTTCACGAGGTGTTTTAAAAACTAAGACGACTTATTTTATAAAACTCAGCTCTGGTTCTAAAGTTGGATATGGAGAGTGTGGCTTGCTAAAGGGCTTAAGCTATGACGATGTGCCTGAATATGAAAAAAAGCTGCAATGGGCCTGTAAAAATATATCATTGGGCTTAGACCAGTTATGGGACTCCCTCTTGCAGTTTCCTAGCATTCAATTTGGTTTAGAACAGGCCTTTTTATCTTTGGCTTCTAGAACACCCTTTGAATTTTTTCCTTCTTCTTTTACTAAAGGTATTTCAACAATGGCGATTAATGGTTTGGTTTGGATGGGTGATGAGTCCTTTATGAAATCTCAAATGGCTAGTGTAATAGAGAAAAATTTTTCTTGCGTAAAAATGAAAATTGGGGCTATAGATTTAGAAAAAGAATTAAGACTTCTCTCTTCATTAAGGCAACAGTTTTCTGCCCAAGAATTAGAAATAAGGGTAGACGCCAACGGTGCCTTTAATTTAAAACTAGCCTTGAGCGTAATGGAAACTTTAAAGCATTTAGAAGTTCATTCCATTGAACAACCTTTAGGAGTATCAGATATAGAAGATTTGGCTATTTTATGTCAAAACCCTGCCATTCCCGTAGCTTTAGACGAATCATTGATTGGCTGTATTAATCAGGTAGATAAAAGCTCATTGTTAGACATCATTAAGCCTCAGTATATTGTTTTAAAACCAAGCTTTATTGGTGGTTTTAGAGGAAGCGATCAATGGATTTTATTAGCAGAACAGCGAAATATTGGTTGGTGGGCTACTTCTGCTCTAGAGAGTAATGTGGCGTTAAACGCCATATCACAGTGGGTTTTTGAAAAATCTCCAAAAATGCACCAAGGATTAGGAACTGGGAGCTTGTACACCAACAATATATTATCTCCTTTATATATTAAAAATGGAGCTATTGGGTATAATCCTACTAGTTCATGGAATACAAAATTAATAGATAAATTATGTACATAGCACAGGCATTTAAAGGTCAATTAGGGTTTTGGAAATACCTGCCTATACCAGTCGCATTTTTTTCTGTTATGGTTTTTAGTTTTATTTTTATTCAGACAGCCAATATTGATGTAACTGCCCTTATGCAGGCAGCTGTTAAGGAAAAAGGATCTACAGGCTTTCTTTTTGAAAGTCTGATGCAGTTTGCCTTAGGGTTGTTTATGGTTTTAGCATGGGTAAAATGGGTGCACTACCAAAGTATCACTAGTCTCACTACTTCTAGAATAAAAATAGATTGGAAAAGGGTGTTTCATTCTTTTGTAATATGGGGAGGACTCGTCATTATTACAACCTTAGTTGGTGTTTGGCTAAGTCCAGAAAACTATCTTTTTAATTTTAAGTGGCTCCCTTTTTTAAAACTCTCGGTAGTGGGCATTTTACTCATTCCATTGCAGACAAGTTTTGAGGAGTATTTATTTAGGGGCTATATGATGCAAGGTATGGGCGCTTTCTTCAAATCTAGGGCCATTCCTTTTATATTTACTTCTGTCAGTTTTGGTCTTATGCATATTGGGAATCCAGAAGTAGAGACTTTAGGCTACGGTATTATGGTTTATTACATAGGTACTGGGTTTTTCTTAGGGGTTATTACCTTAATGGATGAAGGCTTGGAACTAGCCTTAGGTTTTCATGCTGCTAACAATTTAGTAGCAGGGTTACTGATCACCTCTAACTGGACTGCCTTCCAGACAGATTCAATATTTATAGATATATCTGAGCCAACCATAGACGCTTCAGTTATTATTACTTTATTGTTGTTTTACCCGCTATTACTGTGGTACTTTTCAAAAAAATATCATTGGAAGCAGTGGAAACAAAAACTTTTTGGGAAAATAAATCAACAGGAACTTGTATAACAAAATAAAATAGCTAATATTCTTAATATTAGAAGTTTAAAGTATAATTAGCTTTATGGTACTAATTAAATATTAAAAATAAATTTATGAGTTTTAAATCTGAGCTTTTACACCCTTTATTTTCTATAAAAGGTTTTTCTTATGGGCCATCTGATTTATTGGTCTTTGCTCAGCAACTTATAAAGAACGGGGAGGCTTATGAAATTTCTATTGGTCAGTTCTTTATTAACTGGTTAAATAGCAGTGCTACGCTATTTCTTTCTACCTCAGGAACCACCTCTGAATCTAAGCAATTAGAGGTGTCTAAAACTTCTATGGTGGCACATGCAAAAATGTCTGCATCATATTTTTCATTAAAGCCAGGTCATAAAATACTCCACTTACTATCTAGTGACTTTATAGCGGGGAAAATGATTTTAGTAAGAGCAATGGTTTTAGGCTTAGACCTTTGGTTTTACCCGCCTTCTAAAGCACCACTTGCTAGTTTAGACAAAGTCTATGATTGGGCCGCTCTAGTGCCCTTGCAATTGGCCCATAGCTTAAATGACTTATACAAAGTAAAAAAAATACTTATTGGAGGGGCAGCTTTGACATCAAAGCTAAAAGACACCGCCCTTTTAAAAGCCAAGGAGCAGCAAACATCACTTTATTTAAGTTTTGGAATGACAGAGACCTTAAGCCACATTGCCATTGCTCTTTTAGAGACAAATGAGGAGCCCTTGTTTAAGGTGCTTCCGGGAATTATCATTTCTAAAAATGCGCAGGACTGTTTAGAAATTCACGCAGCTTATTTAGGAAATACCGTTATTCAAACTTCAGATTTGATAAGACTACAATCTCCAAACTCTTTTTATTGGCTGGGCAGGGCAGATTTCACTGTTAATTCTGGAGGTGTTAAATTACAGCCAGAACGTATTGAAAAAGAATTAAGCCCATTTTTGAATATACCATTTTTTATCTTTGGCATTCCAGATGAAATCTTAGGGTCCCGTCTGTGTTTGGTTGTTTGTCAGCAACACAAAAAATTAGCAATTAAAGCCTTAGAAACTGCTATTTTTAGTCATCCTTATTACGCTCCTAAATCTATTTTAATGGTAAACGAATTCTTATATACCTCATCTGAAAAAATTAAGAGAAAGAACAGTTTGTCTTTTGGGTTTAAAGAGTTAGTGATAAAATCATAATACCACTCTTTTTTGTATTTTAGACTCACAAATAATGAAACCATGAAAAAAATACTATTTATTGCCCTTTTTTTTACAGGCTTTTTATTACACGCACAAGCCATTTTATCTGTAAAAGATCAGGCTGATGTAATTGACCAAATATTAGAAGACAGGTTTAACGGACTACTTCCTAGTTTAATGGACCAATCAGGAATAGACATGTGGGTAGTCATTTCAAGAGAATACAATGAAGATCCAGTGATTAAGACCATGCTTCCCGCTACATGGCTAAACGCAAGAAGACGGACTATTTTAGTTTTTTACAGAGATCAGAAAGCCAATACTATAGAAAAATTAGCAGTTGCTCGCTATGATGTTGGAAAGAGTATTACAAGTGCTTGGGATAAAGAAAAAAACCCAGACCAGTGGGGCAGACTCATGGAAATTATACAAGAGAGAAACCCCAAACAGATAGGTTTAAACTTTTCAAAAGACCACAATATAGCAGATGGATTAGTAAAGACAGACTACGATGCCTTTATGGAGGTGCTTCCAGAGCAATTTAAAAACAAGGTAGTGTCTGCACAACAACTAGCAGTAAGATGGATTGAGACCAGAACTCAAAAAGAGATGGTTATTTACAGCCAATTGGTGTCTATTACACATGAAATTATTGCTGAGGCCTTTTCAGAAAAAGTAATAACGCCGGGAGTAACCACCACTACGGATGTAGAATGGTTCCTTCGTCAAAAGGTTAGTGACCTAGGCCTACAAACTTGGTTTCACCCCACAGTAGACATTCAGAGAAGTGAAGAAGCATTGGTTTCTCATTTATATTCATTCTCTGGCAGGCCTGAAAAAGAAGTCATTTTACCCGGAGATTTATTGCATTGTGATTTTGGAATTACCTATCTAAGGCTTAATACAGACTGTCAAGAATTGGCATATGTATTAAAGCCAGAAGAACAGGCAGCGCCAGAATTTTTAGTAAATGCGTTTAAAACAGGGAATCAGGTACAAGATTTTCTAACTCAAAATATGCGCTTAGGTTTAGTAGGAAACGATATATTAAAAAATGCATTGACAGCAGCTAAAAATGCGGGACTCAGGCCATCCATATACACCCATCCTTTAGGATTATACGGACATTCTGCAGGAACTACTATAGGCATGTGGGACTCTCAAGGTGGAATTGACAAAGCAGACGGAAACGCCTATCCATTGAACCCCAGTACGGTTTATGCTATAGAATTAAATAATACCGTATTTATACCTCAGTGGAATAGAGATATTAGAATTATGTTTGAAGAAGCTGGATTTGTTGGTGAAACAGGTTTTAGGTACGTAAACGGAAGGCAAACGGCCCTTATGCTAATACCAAGAGTAGCCTCACAATTAGGGAACTAAAACACCAATACATATAAAAAAGTCTAAGCCTATACCTGTAAAATGCCCATATTAAATGCGGTTTCTATCGGGGCATGATTGGCAGCAGAGATCCCAATAGAAATCCATTTTCTGGTATCTGAAGGGTTTATGATAGCATCTGTCCAAAGTCTGGCAGCAGCGTAATATGGTGAAATTTGATTGTTATAACGGTCTTGAATATTTTTTAATAGCGCCGCCTCATCTTCAGGATTAATCTCCTGTCCTTGCTTTTTAAGAGACGCCTTTTCTATTTGTAAAAGTACCTGAGCAGCAGAATTCCCACTCATTACAGCCAAGTTGGCAGACGGCCAAGCAGCAATAAGTCTTGGGTCGTAGGCTTTACCACACATGGCATAGTTTCCAGCACCATAACTATTTCCTATAATGATAGTGAATTTTGGTACCACAGAGTTACTCACCGCGTTTACCATTTTAGCCCCATCCTTAATAATACCCCCGTGTTCACTCTTACTACCCACCATAAAACCACTCACATCTTGCAGAAAAACAAGTGGAATCTTTTTTTGGTTACAGTTGGCAATAAATCTAGTAGCCTTATCTGCAGAATCTGAATAGATTACACCTCCCAATTGCATTTCTCCCTTAGCATTCTTAACTACTGTTCTTTGATTGGCTACAATACCAACAGCCCAACCATCTATGCGCGCATAGCCAGTGAGAATTGTTTTGCCATAGCCCTCCTTGTATTGCTCAAATTCAGAACCATCTACCAGTCCCTCAATAATACCAAGCATGTCATATTGGTCTGTTCTAGAAGAAGGTAATTCAGAGAGCATTTCAACAATACTTTTTTTAGGATTTACCATTTTCTCCCTGCTAAAGCCAGCAGTAGGATTAGCTCCTATTTTATCAATTAAATTTTTAATTTTATCTAAAGCGTCATGATCATTTTTAGCTTTATAATCTGTCACTCCACTAATTTCTGAGTGCGTAGTTGCGCCGCCTAAGGTTTCATTATCTATAGATTCACCAATTGCCGCTTTAACCAAATAACTACCCGCTAAAAATATACTCGCTGTTTTATCAACAATAATAGCCTCATCACTCATAACTGGTAAATAAGCACCTCCAGCCACACAGCTTCCCATGATGGCAGATATTTGTGGAATTCCCATACTACTCATTTTAGCATTGTTTCTAAAGATCCTACCAAAATGCTCTTTATCCGGAAAAATTTCATCTTGCATGGGTAAGTATACGCCTGCAGAATCTACTAAATAAATAATTGGAATTCTATTTTCCATGGCAATTTCCTGTGCCCTTAAATTCTTCTTAGCAGTCATAGGAAACCAAGCACCTGCTTTAACAGTGGCATCATTAGCTACTACAATACACTGCCTACCTTTAATGTAGCCTATCACTACAATCACACCAGCACTAGGGCAGCCACCGTGTTCTTCATACATATCTAGAGCGCAAAGCGCACCAATTTCAATTTGATTTGCTTTTTTATCTAGAAGGTATTCAATACGTTCTCTTGCAGATAATTTACCCTTTGCTTTTTCCTTAGATAGTTTTTCTTTTCCTCCACCCAAAGCAATAGCTTTAAGCTTATTTTCAAGGACTTCAATAAGATGGTGGTGGTGGCTTAAATTTGTGTTAGATTTGGCACTCATGGAATAAATATTTAACTCTTTAATAGCAAATTTAAGCTTAAAGATACGTTGTAATATTGATTAACTTTGATAATGAAACTATATTATAACCAAAAAAAATACATTAAATGACGTATTGGGGAATAGTAGGATTGGGAAGTATAGCCCAACACTTTGTAAAAGATTTAGCCTTAGTGCCTTCTGCAAATTTATACGCAGTAGCCTCTAGGTCTGAAGAAAAGGCAGTAGATTTTGCCTTGGCCCACCGGGCAGATGTTTCATATGGAAATTACGAATCTTTATTCAAAGACCCCAAGGTAAATATAGTTTATATAGCAACCCCACACAGTAGCCACGCCAAATGGAGTTTGGCAGCTATGAAAGCTGGAAAGCATGTTTTATGTGAAAAACCTTTGGGGATGAATTTAGAAGAGGTGCTACAAATGACCCAATACGCAAAAAAGCAGGGCGTATTTTTTATGGAGGCGCTTTGGACAAGGTTTAACCCTAGTATAGCTGACATAGTTTCAAAAATTAGAAATAATGAAATAGGTGCCATTCAATATTTACAAGCAGATTTTGGCTTTTATGCTATGGATAAAGATCCTCAAAGTAGGGTTTTAAATGTGGCCTTAGGAGGTGGTTCTCTGTTAGATATTGGTATTTATCCTATTTTTTTAGCTTATTTAATTTTAGGCATGCCCGAGCGAGTGATGGCTTCTTCTAATTACGCAGCCCAAGGTACTGAGGTGCAAACAGCAATGATCTTTGACTATGAAAATGCAAAAGCTGTTTTGTACAGTGGTTTCACCTCTAAATCATCAATGGTAGCTCAGATTAGTGGTAAAAACGGACTTATCACTATAGACAGTAGATGGCATGAAGCCCAAGGGTATAAAGTAGAGCAAAATAATGAGATAAATTCTTATGAACTGCCTACTAAAGGAAGGGGTTATGTCCATGAAATAAAAGCAGTTCAACAAGCCATTGCATCGGGTCAGTTAGAGCACCCAGATTGGACCCATCAAAACAGTTTGGATTTAGCAAGTCTTTTAGATCAAGTTCAAAAATTAACTAAAAGGACATAACATTAAGGTAACATCACATCAAATTTTACGATATTTGTTAGCTGTATAATTTTAATCAATATTATGAACAAGAATACTGTACTGGCATGGGCCACATTTATAATGATTTTCATGGGACTTTTACTCATTGGCTTGGGTGCTTTTAGATATGACGATGAAGCAGGGTGGGGTTTTGCCACCGTAGGGATTGGATTTTTCTCAATTGCATGGGTATTCAATGCACTAAAAGGAAGAGTATAATTAAATTGAGCACAATATGTCAGATGATAAAAAAGTAATATTTTCCATGTCAGGGGTGACTAAAACCTATAAAACAGCCAATACACCTGTATTAAAAAACATCTATTTAAGTTTTTTCTACGGAGCTAAAATAGGAATATTAGGACTTAACGGTTCCGGTAAATCTACGCTCTTAAAAATCATTGCTGGTGTAGATAAAAATTTTCAGGGAGATGTAGTTTTTTCACCTGGTTATAGGGTAGGATATTTAGAGCAAGAGCCTGAATTAGATCCAGAAAAAACAGTTTTAGAAGTAGTAAAAGAGGGGGTAGCAGAAACTGTAGCGCTTCTAGAGGAGTACAACAGTATTAATGAAATGTTTGGTCTCCCAGAGGTTTATGAAGATGCTGATAAAATGCAAAAACTCATGGACAAGCAGGCTGTTTTACAAGATCAAATAGACGCATCCAACGCATGGGAATTAGACACCAAACTAAATATAGCTATGGACGCTTTGAGAACTCCAGAATCTGACAAGAAAATAGGAGTGCTCTCTGGAGGAGAAAAAAGACGAGTAGCGTTGTGTAGACTTCTTTTACAAGAACCTGAAATTCTTTTGTTAGATGAGCCTACCAATCATTTAGATGCAGAATCTGTACATTGGTTGGAGCACCATTTAGCTACTTATAAAGGGACTGTAATTGCCGTAACCCACGATAGGTATTTCTTAGACAATGTTGCCGGCTGGATTTTAGAGTTAGATAGGGGAGAGGGTATTCCATGGAAAGGAAACTACTCCAGTTGGTTGGATCAGAAATCTAAGAGAATGGCTCAGGAAAGTAAGGTAGCATCTAAGCGACAAAAAACTTTAGAGAGAGAGCTGGAATGGGTAAGACAAGGAGCTAAGGGAAGACAAACCAAGCAAAAGGCCAGGCTAAATAATTACGATAAATTATTGAGTCAAGACCAAAAACAACTGGATGACAAATTAGAAATTTTTATTCCAAATGGACCTAGATTAGGTACTAATGTATTGGAAGCAAAAGATATTAGCAAGGGCTATGATGATAAGTTGTTGTATGAATCTCTAAATTTTAAATTACCGCAGGCAGGTATTGTTGGAATTATAGGTCCCAACGGTGCAGGTAAAACAACCATCTTTAGAATGATTATGGGAGAGGAAACACCAGATAAAGGGACTTTTTCTGTTGGGGAAACTGCTAAAATTGCTTATGTAGATCAGAATCACAGTAATATAGATTTAGATAAAAGTATTTGGGAGAATTTTTCTGGTGGTCAAGAACTCATTTTGATGGGAGACAAACAAGTAAATTCTAGGGCTTATTTAAGTAGGTTTAATTTCTCTGGTTCAGAGCAAAACAAGAAAGTAAACGCGCTTTCAGGTGGGGAGAGAAACAGGCTTCACTTAGCCATGACACTTAAAGAAGAAGGAAATGTATTGCTCTTAGATGAGCCTACTAATGACCTAGACGTAAACACCTTAAGGGCTCTAGAGGAGGGTCTTGAAAACTTTGCAGGTTGTGCTGTTGTAATTTCTCACGACCGTTGGTTCTTAGATAGGGTTTGTACTCATATTTTATCCTTTGAAGGAAATTCACAGGTTTACTTCTTTGAAGGTTCTTTTTCTGATTATGAAGAAAATAAGAAGAAAAGGCTGGGTGGAGATTTAATGCCTAAGAGAATTAAATATAAAAAACTTATTAGGTAATGGGCCTTCATTTTAAAAAGAATCTCTAGGGTACCAGTCCAATTGAATGACTTTTATACTTGGATTTTCTTTTTCTACCATGCTTTTAAAAAGGCCCACATCACTCACATCTGGTTTTCCTCTGTAATGGTAAGGATAGACTGATTTAGGGGTAAATTCCAGTACAGCGCTAGCAGCAGATGTAACAGTCATAGTATAAGGCAGATTCATAGTAACAAAGGCCATGTCTATGTTTTTTAAGGCTCTCATTTCAGGAATATCTTCTGTATCTCCAGAAAAATAAACTCTTTTGTCTCCTATGCTAAGTACGTATCCATTTCCCCTCCCTTTAGTATGGAAATCTAGGGCCTCTTTTCTTAAGTTATACATGGGTAATGCTTCAATTTTAATTCCTAATACTTCTAAAACATCTCCATTGTTAATAATAGTAGTTTGACTTTGCATAGAGGGAATCATTTTTTCTACCACTGCTCTGGGAGCTAAAATAAGTGTCTGAGCTCCCATAATGGCTCCTAAGGTTTTGGGATTGAAATGATCCCAGTGAATGTCTGTAATTAATATAAGATCTGGTTTATTGAAATTTTCATACCAAACTTCTTCTCCAACAGGATCTATAAAGATGGTTTTTTGTCCCTCTAATAAAACAGCAGAAGCATGCTCAATGGGAATAATTTCTAACCCTTGACCAAGGGCGTAAAAATTTGTAAAGCTAGTAGTCAAAATTAGTAATATAGTTTTAATATTTATTGAGACCATAATATGATTATTTTTATCAATTAAAAAATGAGTTCCATTTTTATGTCGCATCTTTCATAGTGAACATCTGCTTCTACTGGAACTTCTACAAATCCCATTTTTCTGTAAATATGAATAGCGTTTTCTAGTTTAGTGCTAGAGTATAACACCAGCTTTTCCCAGCTTTTATTTTTAGCAAATTCAAGAGCAAATTCCAATAATTTTTGACCTATTTTCTGACTTTGAAACAGTGGATCTACTGCCATCTTACTCAATTCAAAGTCTCCGTTAGGCAAAGGAATTAGAGCAAAACAACCCATTACCTTTTCATTTGTAACTCCCATAAAAATAAATCCACCTTTATTTAAAATATAGGTATCTACATCTGAGAGTACTTTTTGATCTATAGGTTCTACTTTGAAAAATTCATTTAACCACCTGATATTTAAATTCTTAAAGTCGTTTGCGTGGTTTTTATTATAGGGAATTATCTTAAAAACATCCTTCATATAGGCAGGTGGTATAGGAGCAACAAAATAATAATAATTAAAAATACACAAAAATAAAATCCAAAAGAGTCTCTTTAGCGTATATAAGTTACTAAAAACTAATTTTATTTATATTATGTCAAATTCAGAGAACAACTCTTTAAAAAGAATCACTATTGCCTTAGGAGTACTTTTTGCTGCTACCTTAATTTTTTCAATTACCCTTTTTGTTGATAAGCAAAATACAGAAGCGGCCCTTACAGAGGAGAAAGCTTTAGTAATGGAAGATTTAAACAATTTAAAATTAGACTATGAAAGTGTAAAATCAGAAAATGCATCTGTAAACAGTGCTTTGACATCTGCAAAAGCAGAAATTTCTGCTTTTATAGATTCAGTAGCAGTTTTAAATGCAGATGTAGCTAGTTTAAGAAAGTTTAGAAATCAAGTGTATAGACTTTCCAAAGAACGCACTTCATTACTAGAGAAAATTGCTCTATTAACTGAGAATAACGCCAAACTTACAGAAGAGCGCAACAAAACTTTTGAAGCTCTAGAAGTACAAACTGCTGAAAATCAAACTTTAGTAGCTCAAAACACTAAATTAGCAGATGCTGTAGAAAGAGGAGCTGCTTTAATTTTAGATACTTTTACAGTGCAAGCAGTCAAAGAAAAAAATTCAGGGAAATTTACGGACACTAAAAGGGCTAGAAGAGCAGATGCTTTTAAAATTTGCTATACAGTAGCTAAGAATGTATTAGCCAAAATGGGAGATACTAACTTTTATATTGAAGTTTTAGATCCTCAAGGAAATGTTTTAGGAGACGCTAAGACTGCTTCTGTAGATGGTGGAGCTACTCTTAATTATAGCAAATCTACTGCTTTTTTATATGAAAACAGCGCTATTGACGTCTGTGACTATGTGAGCGCAACTGAAGATTTCCCAAAAGGAAACTACATGGTAAACGTATATGACAATGCCCTACGTCTGTTAGGAACTTCTACTTTTACATTAAAGTAATTTTAAAATTTACCAATTAAAAAGGCCCGCTACAAGCGGGCCTTTTTTTATTTAATAAAGCTGTTTATTACATGCTACCCACCATTTCTTCTGGTTTTACCCAAAGGTCGTACTCCTCTGCAGTGACATAGCCCAAATTTACCGCTTCTTCTTTTAAAGTGGTGCCATTGGTATGTGCAGTATTAGCAATTTCTGCAGACTTATAATACCCAATTTTTGTATTCAAAGCTGTCACTAGCATGAGTGAGTTATTTAGCATTTTTTTTATAACTGCGTGATTGGGCTCTATTCCAATAGCACAATGCTCATTGAAAGATACAGCAGCATCGCCAAGCAATTGGGCAGAATATAAAATATTAGCCGCCATAAGCGGTTTAAACACATTGAGTTCATAGTGACCTTGCATACCACCAATTGTAATGGCTACGTCATTTCCCATTACCTGAGCACAAACCATAGTGAGGGCTTCTGCCTGAGTTGGGTTTACTTTTCCTGGCATAATAGAACTTCCTGGTTCGTTAGCAGGAATAGTGATTTCTCCTATTCCAGACCTAGGGCCAGATGCTAAGAGTCTAATGTCACTAGCAATCTTGTTTAAAGAGACGGCCAATTGTTTTAAGGCACCATGACTTCCTACTATGGCGTCGTGAGCAGCCAAAGCCTCAAATTTGTTATCTGCCGTGATAAAAGGCATACCAGTAAATGTAGCTATGTATTTTGCAACCAGCACATCATACCCTTTTGGGGTGTTTAATCCTGTTCCTACAGCTGTTCCACCCAAGGCCATTTCAGATAAATGGGCTAAGGTATTTTTAATGGCTTTTAAACCGTGGTCTAATTGTGAAACATAGCCAGAAAATTCTTGTCCTAGAGTTAGGGGAGTGGCGTCCATTAAATGTGTTCTTCCAATTTTGACTACTCCACTAAAATCTTTAGATTTTTTAGCTAGGGTATCTCTAAGTTTTTCAATACCTGGGATGGTGACTTCTACTATTTTCTTATAAGCTGCAATATGCATGCCTGTTGGAAAAGTATCATTTGAAGATTGAGATTTATTAACATCATCATTGGCTTGAATGACATTTTCTCCCTCACCTATTTTATTTCCCGCCAGTTCTTGTGCTCTATTCGCAATTACTTCATTGACATTCATATTACTTTGAGTACCCGAACCTGTTTGCCAGATTACTAGTGGAAATTGATTATTGTGCTTACCTGCTAAAATTTCATCACAGACAGCCCCTATTAAATCTCTTTTATCTGCTGAAAGAACACCTAAATCACAGTTGGTATAGGCAGCCGCTTTTTTTAAATACGCAAAGCCGTAAATAATATCTATGGGCATAGAACCCACTGGACCTATCTTAAAATTATTTCTAGAACGCTCTGTTTGTGCGCCCCAATATTTATCTGATGGTACTTCTACAGTACCCATGGTGTCTTTTTCAATTCTAAAGCTCATATGAATAAGATATTATTGAATAATTCAATATGTTTATATACCCACAAAGGTACGCTACCCATACCTTTTTTTGCCATTTTTTTTCCTTCAGATTTGTTAGAATTACAAAATCTACGTTATCTTTGTAATGTAATTTATTAATGATATGTTTGAATTTGACCAATATTTAGGATTTATAGCTTTTTTAACCATTTTAACTATTGGTTTTTGGCTAATGATATTTTTATTGACTTTTGTTATTCCTTATTGGTTGGGAGGTTCTCTATTAGAATTTTTAAAAGAGAAACGCGATGCAAAAAAAAATAAGACTTTGTAACATTGTTACTAACATACATAAAAAAAGCACCTTTTTAAGGTGCTTTTTTTATGTATTTACTTTAAGAGAGTTGACTGAGTACCTTAAAAGTCCATATCTCCTCCTTGGTCACCCTGTGAATCTTTTTTAGCTGAATTTTTTTTCTGATTAAATCTATACACAAGGGTGAGGTTAATCTGTCTTTCCCTCCATTGAAACTCACTGTCAGAAAACACATTGGGTGTTCTGGTCTCACTCATTCGCTTTCTACTGTTAAAAAGGTCACTCCCATTTAGGGAAATGGTTCCTTTGTCTTTTAAAATTTCTCTACTAAAAGCCACACTTGTGTTTAGCATGCCTTTGTTTCTGCTTTGCGCGTCTAAAGAAGGTCCCATATAAAAGATATTAGACTGAAAGTCTATAGCATAAGGCAAGACTACCTTAGCACTCAATCTGGAAAACCAACTGAAATTATCTGCGTCAAATACCTGAGTAACATCTTCTCCGTTGCTATTTACAAAGCTATAGTCTCCCCTGAGAGCTCTTTGAAAAAGATTCACATTCCAGGTAAAACGCCAGTTTCTTATAGGGGTATAGGTGGTAGTAAATTCCATTCCTATTCTTTTTTCCGTAGCTAAGTTTACAGGCTTGGACAAAATAATAGGAACTGTTACTGGGTTGTTTATGTCATTTGGGTTTGGAATACTCACAAAGACACCAGTTTCTTGTCTTATGAATTCAAAAATCCCAGTAGATTTATTATAATATCCAGAAGTTGTAAAGGTAAATTGGTCAGACCTTGTAATATAACCTAAATCAAAAGCATTGGTAAACGTAGGGTCTAAATCTGGGTTCCCTTGCCTTAAATTGGTATTGCTAGACCTAGATACAAATGGATTAATATACCAGTTTCTAGGCCTTCTAAGCCTGCGGCTAAAACTAAGTGTGATTTGGTCATTTTCTGCAAATTCGTAACCTAAAAAGACAGAGGGAAACCAATTGGTGTATGTTTTATTTTCTAATTCATTTGTTTCTAAAAGGTTCACATCTATATTGGAGTGTTCCATTCTAAGCCCCCCTAAAAGGCTAAATGCTTCCCATTTGGTTCCCAATTGGGTGTAAGCGGCATTTACGTACTCTTTGTATTCTAGAGTATTGCTAAAATTAGGGTCTGAAATATAGTTTCCTGCAGTGTTTTGAGTGCTAAAGTTAAAGGTAGTATTAAATGTATTAAAGGTCCCTCTATACCCAAGTTCAAACTGAGCTTGATTGTCTTTGCCTAAAGGCAATATATAGTCTGCTTGAATGAGCTGGTTTTTTTGATTCTCATCGGTGAGGGTGCGCTCATTGGGGAGTGAAATATTTTCTCCTAAAATAGTTTCATAAATATAGGTGTCTTCCATCTCATCTCCAGTAGAGTATTGATAATCTGCAGTTAGCGTATGGCCATCTTTTTTAAATTTTTTCTGGTAATTTATAGAATACTGGAAATTATTGTCTACTTCTGTCTCATTACTAATTCTCTCTCTGGCCAGGGTTTTGACTCTGTTTTTATTAAAATTTACAAAATCTACATCTACATCTGTACCTCCTGAAGACCTTCTCACTACAAAGGAATTAGTAATACTACTATTGTCATTTATAAAATACTCTAATCCAATATTGGCATTAAAGTCATTGTTATTTCTTAGATAAGATCTTTTTTCTTCTTGAAAACTAACAGTCTGCCCATCACTATTAAAATTCTCTTGTTTGTTAAAGCCATTTCCAGGCCCTTCATTATTTCTGAATGTGGTGGTGGTAAAGAGGTTAAACTTATCTCTTCTCAGGTTTAAATTTACCGTACCAGCGTTGTTTTTAGGGGTTCCTACCGTTGCGTTAACAGCTCCGTTTAAGCCAAGGGTTTTGTTTTGCTTGAGAATAATGTTTAAAATACCAGCCGTTCCTTCTGCGTCATATCTAGCAGATGGATTGGTTATAACTTCTACTTTTTCAATGGCGTCTGCTGGCAATTGTTGTAAGGCTTCAGGGCTCAAACCAGAAAGGGCAGAGGGCTTTCCATTAATAAGAATTCTCACACTTCCGTTACCCCTCAGGCTAATATTACCCTCTACATCTACAGAGACAGAAGGGACGTTGTCTAATACGTCTGTTACAGATCCTCCTTTTACAGTTAAATCCTGACCAACATTGTATACCTTTTTGTCCAGACGTAGCTCAACAGTAGTTCTTTCCGCTATTAGCTCTACTTCATTTAACTGAGCTACATCCATAGCAATTGAGATGGTTCCTAGGTTTGTATTATCAATTAAATTTCTATTGGAAAGGGTATAGGTTTTATAAGATATATACTCAACCCTTATGTTGTAATCTCCTATTTTTGCCTCTACATTAAAACGGCCATTTTGATCAGTAATACCTCCAGTTACTTGGCTTGGGTTTTCTACAGATTGTAATATTAAAGTGGCGTATTCAAGAGGTACTCCATTGTCCTTGTCTAAGACAATTCCACTTACTTGAATAACTTTAGAAGTTTCTGGATTTTTTTGGGCGCTTAGCGCTACAGTAGAAAATAGGGTAAATAATAGGGAGTAATACTTCATGAACGTCTGTTAGGATTTTTTCTTTTTTTGTTTTTTCTTTTTCTTTGACTTTTTAAAGCCGTCTTCTTGTAGGGCTACAAAAGCTTCATATTTATCTATAGGAAGCCCAGTTTTAAGAGCTTCTTCTTGTTCTTTTTGAATGCGCTCTGCCGATTCTTTAGTTTTTTCTGGGTCTAATTTTAATAGCTGTAATTGTATTCTTTTTTGTACTGAGTTTACCAGAATGGTTCTCACCACTGCTTCTTCAAAAACACTGAGTCCTAGCGTTTCTGTCAGTGATGGCATTTGAGCGTCTACAAGCTGTTCTGCTGTTAGATTTTCTGGCTTGTCTTGTCTCATTGGCTCTTGAGGGGCTAAGGACTGCCTTCTTCCTGAATAGGGATCTCTACCCATATTCCCCATGCCAAATTGGCCATAGGATTCTAAACAAATGGACATAAATACTAAAAATAGTAAGGATTTTAAAATAGATTTCATATTGTTTATTTTAGATATTAAAATTAGGTTTTGGTTTATCCGAAAAAGGTTAAAAGTTTGTTAAATGATATTTACCAAGAATAGCTACTCTTCTTCTTTCTGACCCATAAGCATAAGATAACCTTTTAAAAAAGGATCTATATGGCCATCTAAAACGGAGTCAACATCTGCTGTTTCAGCCCCAGAGCGAACATCTTTAATTAATTTATAAGGGTGTAATACATAATTTCTTATTTGAGAACCCCATTCAATTTTCATTTTAGAGGACTCAATCTCAGACCTAGCTTCCTGTTTTTTTCTAAGTTCTATTTCATACAATTGAGACTTTAAAAGTTTCATGGCATTTTGCCTATTGTCTAACTGAGAACGGGTTTCAGAATTATGAATGATAATGCCAGTAGGGTGGTGGGTGAGAATTACTTTGGTTTCTACCTTATTCACGTTTTGCCCACCAGCACCTCCAGATCTAGCAAAAGCCCAAGATATTTCTGCAGGATTAATAACAATTTCAATGGTGTCGTCTATAAGGGGGTACACATAGACAGAAGCAAAAGAAGTGTGTCTTTTAGCGTTGCTGTCAAAGGGAGAAATTCTCACCAACCTATGAACCCCATTTTCGCCTTTTAACCAGCCAAAGGAAAAGTCACCTTCAATCCCTAAAGTGACAGTTTTTACACCTACAACGTCTCCTGCTTGGTAGTTTAACTCTTTAACTTTATAGCCCGCTTTTTCACTCCACATCATATACATACGCATAAGCATGGCTGCCCAATCACAACTTTCAGTACCACCAGCACCAGCTGTAATTTGGAGTACTGCAGAGAAGTTGTCTCCTTCCTCTGAGAGCATATTTTTAAACTCTAAATCTTCTAAAACTTCTAAGGTCTTGGTGTAGTGAAGCATTATTTCCTGCTCTTCTACGCCACCCTCTGCATAAAAATCTAAAAGTATTTCTAACTCTTGAATGAGCGTTTCAGTTTTTTCAAAACCTATCACCCATACCTTTTTAGATTGTATATACTTAATCTGTTCCTGAGCTTTTTGGGCATTTTCCCAAAAGTCAGGTGCTAATGTTTTTTCTTCTTCATTTTCAATTTCAATGCGTTTGACATCTACGTCAAAGATACCTCCTCAACGCACCAAGGCGATCTAAAAGACCTTTGTATTGATCTGTGGTAATCATAATTTAGTTTTAAGGCAAAAATACTATTTAGCCTTGGTTGTACCATCTATTTTAGTAAATTTAGTTTTTTGAATTATGACCTGACTTTTTAAAGTTCATTTTTTTCATTAACCTTAATAAATAGCCTTATATGCGCGCTTTTCACACCCTTTTGCTTATTTTAATATCTACTGTTGCTTTTGGGCAACTAAACCTAGAAAAATCTCATTTTAAAAAATATGACGGGTTTTTCGCCTTCTACCATGACACTACCCAAGATAAAGTCTATTTAGAAGTAGCAGAGCTAGAACGTGAATTTTTGTATATCAATGCACTCAGCAGTGGTATAGGAAGTAATGATCTTGGTTTAGATAGGGGTCAATTAGGTGGAGAAAGGGTGGTTTTCTTTAAGAAAATGGGAAATAAACTCATGCTTATTCAGCCCAATCTATCTTTTAGGGCTCTTACAGATAATGCCTTAGAAAAAGAATCTGTTAAGCAGGCTTTTGCCTCTTCTGTATTATTCGGATTTCCTATAGAAATTATGCATAACGGACACTATATTATAGATATCACTCCTTTTTTAATGCAGGACACTCATGGAGTAGCTAGTAGTTTACTGCAGGCCAACCAAGGAAATTTTAGTTTAGACGCTTCTAAAAGCGCTTTAAACTTGGAGAGAACCAGGGCTTTTCCTAAAAACATTGAATTTGACATTATGCTTACTTTTAAGGGTCAGGCCAAAGGAAAATATATTAGGTCGGTGACTCCAACTCCAGACTTAGTGACCGTAGCGCAGCATCATTCTTTTGTGGCACTTCCAGATCTAGGATTTGAAAAAAGGCCTTATGACCCAAGATCGGGCGCTTACTCATTTTCTTATTATGACTATGCTACACCAGTGAGCAGTCCCTTAGAAAAGCGTTATGTAGCAAGACACAGACTTGAAAAAAAAGATCCTAATGCAGCTGTAAGTGAAGCGGTAACACCTATTATTTACTACCTAGACAACGGCACCCCAGAACCAGTAAGATCAGCACTTTTAGAAGGGGGGCGCTGGTGGAACCAAGCTTTTGAAGCTATAGGCTATAAAGATGCTTTTCAGGTAAAAATACTTCCAGAAGACGCAGATCCTTTAGACGTTCGTTATAACGTTATTCAATGGATACACCGTTCTACAAGGGGCTGGAGCTATGGTAGCAGCGTTTCAGATCCAAGAACTGGTGAAATTATTAAAGGGCATGTAAGTTTGGGGAGTTTGAGAATACGACAAGATTTTATGATTGCTCAAGCACTCAGTAATGCTCCATTTGCGGGAGATGACGCTAACCACCAATCACTCTTAGATATGTCTGTGGCTAGAATTAGACAGCTTTCTGCACATGAAATTGGACACACCCTTGGTTTTATGCACAATTTTGCAGCAAGCACCAATAATAAAGCTTCCGTAATGGATTATCCACACCCTCAGTTTACCCTAAGCGGTAGTGATATTATTTTTAAAAATGCTTATGAAATGGGTATTGGAGATTGGGACAAGGTGAGTGTTGCCTATTCCTATTCTGATTTTTCAGAAGCTGTGATAGATAAGCAAGAAGCATTGCGTGAGATTTTGGATAATGCTACTGAAAAAGGACTTAGATATTTATCAGATTCAGATGCAAGACCTGCAGGGAGTGCCAGTATATATGCCCATTTATGGGATAATGGCCCTACCGCAGCCCAGGGTCTAAAGGAGGTTTTAGCTGTAAGAGCAAAAGCCATAGAAAATTTCGGAATAGACAATATCAGAAGTGGAGAACCGCTCTCTGTTTTAGAAGATGTATTTGTGCCACTGTATTTTTTTCATAGGTACCAAACAGAGGCTGCCGCCAAAGTAATAGGGGGTATAGATTACAGCTATCAAGTTAAAGGAAGTAAACAAACTCCAGTAATTGTAGCTTCTTCTGCTGTGCAAAAAGAGGCTTTATATGAGTTAATGAATACATTAGACGCAGCACAAATAGCTATACCTGCCAATAAACTACAATTATTTCCTCCTAGATCTCCTGCTTATGGGAGCGGTAGGGAGTCTTTTAATGGAAAGACTGGAGTAGCCTTTGATCCCCTCTCTGCAATAGAAACGAGTGCAGAGGTAACCTTAGGTTTCCTATTGCACCCAGAAAGGGTTTCTAGACTTATTCAGCAGAAATCACTAGACAATGACCAACTGGGCTTAGAAGCTGTTTTAGAAACGCTTTGGAAGGCTACAATAGAACGTAATCACTCAGATAATTACCTGCAACAGGCCCAACTTGTAATTAATTTCAGAGTGCTTACCCATATAATGAACTTGGCCAGCCAAGAACAAGTACCCCCTCAAGTGACCGCTATAGCTTATGATTTTATAGAGAATAAAATACAGAGACTAGCAAAGAGTAGCTTAAATGCCTACTCAAATGAAATGATTAGAAGGTGGAGCACTTTTAAGAAAGACCCTAGCAGCTTTAAAGTGATAGATAGCCCCCAAATTCCGGATGGATCTCCTATTGGTATGAACTGTTCTTTTTAATTAAAATATGGAAATTAATTTAATTAGTGACACGGTCACTAGGCCTACCCCTGCCATGCTAGACGCAATGATGTCAGCAAAAGTTGGAGATGATGTATTCAAAGAAGACCCTAGCATAAGTGCTTTAGAAGAAAAAACAGCATTACTTTTTGGTAAACAAGCAGCTTTATTCTTCCCATCTGGCACTATGGCTAACCAAACGGCTATAAAAGTGCACACCCAACCCGGAGAGCAACTTATATGTGATCACTACGCTCATATTTTTAATTATGAAGGGGGTGGAGTGAGTTTTAATTCTGGAGTGTCATGCAAGCTCATTGAAGGAGAGCGTGGGAGAATTACTGCTCTTCAAGTTGCTGCTGCTATAAACCCTCCAGACTTTTACCACAGTCCGCTAACTAGCTTGGTTTGCCTAGAAAACACCACAAATAAAGGAGGGGGTGCTATTTGGGATTTTAAAGAGATGCAAGCTATTAGAAAAGTATGTGACACCCATGGATTGAGTTACCACTTAGATGGCGCCAGGCTATGGAACGCCTTAGCCGTAACTGGAGAAGACCCCTTTATTTATGGCCAGTTGTTTGACAGTATTAGCATTTGTTTTTCTAAAGGTTTGGGCTGTCCCGTAGGATCCGTTTTAGTAGGTTCTAATGAATTTATTGCCAAAGCACTTAGGGTTAGAAAACTATTTGGAGGAGGCATGCGTCAAGCTGGTTATTTAGCTGCTGCTGGTATATATGCTTTAGATCACCATAGAGAGCGGCTATCAGAAGACCACAATAAAGCTAAAGAGATAGCTATACTTTTGTCTAAAAAAGACTTTGTTAAAAGCGTAGCAGCTGTAGACACTAATATTATCATATTTGAATTAGAACAGAAATTACTGTCTCAGGATGTTTTTATTCAAAAAATGAATGCGCAAGGCGTTCGCCTTATATCTATGGGAACAGGTAAGCTCAGGTTGGTGACTCACTTAGATTATACCACAGTTATGCACGACCGTTTTTTAAGTATTTTAGATAGTTTTTAAGGACATAATTACCCTATTTTTGCACCACAAATATTATTCTATATGTCTTCTGAAAATAACATTCCTAAAGCAACTAAAATTCCCCATACACTCACGCATTTAAATGAAAAGAGAGAAGATTCTTATTTTTGGATGAATAAGAGAGACACACCTGAAATATTAGAATATTTAGAGTTAGAAAACAGTTATTATGAAGCCCAAACGGCACACACAAAGTTATTTCAGGACAGTCTTTTTGAGGAAATGAAAGCTAGGATTAAAGAAGACGATAGCTCTGTGCCATACAAACACAACGGTTACTGGTATATTACAAAATATGAAGTAGGAAAAGAATACCCAATTTACACAAGAAAAAAAGAAAGCTTAAATGCCACTGAAGAAACGCTGCTAGATTGTAATGAAATGGCAATGGACTTTGATTATTTTAGTTTGGGTGGTTTTTCTGTAAGCCCAGACAATAGCCTTTGTATATTTTCTACAGACACTTTTTCTAGAAGACAATATACTTTGGGGGTTAAGAATTTAATTACAGGTACAATCCTTCCTGATCTTATTGAAAACACCACTGGTAGTGCAAGCTGGGCTGCGGACAGCAACACCTTTTTTTACGCCTCAAAAAATGAAAAAACACTTAGGTCTGAGGCTATTTTTAGACACCAATTGGGGCAAACTAGCCCAGATGTTAAAATATTTGAAGAATTAGATGACACCTTTATAACCTACGTATTTAAAACCAAAAGTAAAAAGTATATAGTGATAGGATCGTCTAGTACGCTTACTTCAGAATATTATATTTTTCCTGCTAATGAGCCTTTAGCCACTCCTCAAGTTTTTAGCCCACGTGAACGCGGTTTAGAATACGATTTAAACCATTATAAAGATCACTTTTATGTACTAACCAACAAAGACAATGCGGTGAATTTTAAAGTGATGAAGGTGCATGAATTAGACACTCATATATCTAATTGGCAGGATTTTATACCACATAGGCCTAAAGTATTACTAGAAGATATTACTATTTTTAAGGACTTCTATGTTTTAAGTGAAAGAGAGAATGGTCTCACTAAAATCAACATAGTTCCTTGGAATAAAAAAAAACCTTCACATTACCTGCCTTTTGACAATGAAACCTATACCGCTTATGTGGGTACCAATCCAGAATTTGACTCACTTACCCTAAGGTATGGTTACAATAGCTTAAATACGCCGGCAAGCGTATATGACTATGATGTAATTAGTGGGGATAAAGAATTATTAAAACAGCAAGAAGTGTTAGATCCTAGTTTTGTGTCAGAAAATTATATTTCTGAGCGTATATGGGCCACAGCAAAGGATGGTGTTCAAGTACCTATTTCTTTAATCTATCACAAAAACACTACTATAGATGGGTCTAGCCCTTTGCTGCAATATGGTTACGGTTCTTATGGGCATACTTCAGATCCATATTTTTCAACGGTGCGATTAAGCCTTCTAGATCGAGGCTTTGTATATGCCATAGCTCATGTTAGAGGAGGAGAGTACTTAGGAAGGCCTTGGTATGAAGATGGAAAACTGCTTAAAAAAAATAATACATTCACAGACTTTATTTGCTGTTCAGAATTTTTAATTTCTCAGAAATACACATCTGTAAAGGGCTTATTTGCATACGGCGGTTCTGCTGGAGGCTTACTAATGGGTGCTATTATGAATATGGCACCTCACTTATATAAAGGAATTATTGCCAGTGTCCCTTTTGTAGACGTAGTGACTACCATGCTAGACGACACTATTCCTTTAACAACTGGCGAGTACGATGAGTGGGGAAACCCCAATGAAAAAGAATATTATGACTATATGCTTTCATACTCACCTTATGACAATGTAAAAGAACAGTCCTATCCAAATACCTTAGTGATTACGGGCTATCATGATTCTCAGGTTCAATATTGGGAGCCTGCTAAATGGGTAGCCAAACTCAGGGAATTAAAGACAGACCAAAACCAGTTACTTTTTAATATCAATATGGAAGCAGGGCATTCTGGAGCCTCTGGAAGGTTTGAATCACTCAGAGAAATTGCAAAAGAATACGCTTTTATTATAGATTTAGCTCATAAACTAGACCATTAAAAAAAAAAAATTAAATTTGTAAAGATTTTCTAATAAAAATCTTGAATCAAAACCTGCTACATGCAAAAAAAGATACATGCTCACCACAGTATCCTACCCCTAATAGGAAAAACACCGCTTGTACAACTTCATAAAATCGTTTCTGGTTTTGCTGGCACTTTTTATGCCAAACTTGAAGCTTTTAATCCAGGTCATTCTGCCAAAGACCGTATTGCACTTCATATTATTGAAATAGCAGAAGAGAAAGGTCTTTTAAAGCTAGGAGATACAATAGTAGAAACTACCTCCGGAAATACTGGTTTTAGTTTGGCTATGATAAGTGCTGTAAAAGGTTATAAATGTATTTTAGCAGTAAGCTCAAAGTCTTCACCAGACAAGATAGACATGCTAAGGGCAATGGGTGCTGTTGTTCACGTATGCCCAGCACACGTAAGTCCAGAAGATCCAAGGTCTTATTACGAGGTAGCCAAGACCATTCACGCCAACACACCAAATTCCATATATATAAATCAATATTTTAACAGTCTTAATGCAGAGGCTCACTACAGGTCTACAGGCCCTGAAATATGGAAAGACACCGCAGGACAAATCACCCATTTGGTAGTATGTAGTGGCACTGGTGGCACCATTTCTGGAACGGCTCAGTATTTAAAAGATCAGAATCCAAATATTCAAATTATTGGTGTAGATGCTTATGGTTCTATTTTAAAGGGGTATCATGAGACTGGAGAGATTAATCCAGATGATATTTTTCCATACAGGATAGAAGGTTTAGGTAAAAATTTAATACCCACAGCTACAGATTTTAGTGTGATTGACCGTTTTATTAAGGTAAGAGATGACCAGAGTGCACATATGGCTAGGCTTATTTCCAAAACAGAAGGTATTTTTGCTGGTTACACCTGTGGTGCAGCCATGCAGGCAGTTAAGCAGCTAGATGAAGAAGGAGTTTTTAACGCTCACTCTAAGGTGGTAGTTATTTTTCCAGACCACGGATCTAAATATATGAGTAAAATTTATTCAGATGAGTGGATGTCTGCACAAGGGTTCTTAGAAGAAGAAGCTGTCAAGGAAAAACAGACAATTTCAAAGTAAATAAATAAAATAAAGCCAGAAATTAATTACTTTTATGGCTTATAATTCACACACACAATGAGAGATCTTTTTGAAAGAATCATAGCAAATAAAGGCCCATTAGGAAAATGGGCATCGCAAGCTGAGGGATATTTTGTGTTCCCAAAAATAGAAGGGCCTATCTCTAACAGAATGTCTTTTAGAGGTAAAGAGGTTATTACTTGGAGTATTAATGATTACCTAGGATTGGCAAACTTACCAGAAATTAAGGCTGTAGACGCAGCAGCTGCAGCAGAATACGGTGCTGCATACCCAATGGGTGCTAGGATGATGAGTGGGCACACAGATTTTCATGAGCAGTTAGAGCATGAATTGGCCACCTTTGTAGAAAAAGAATCTTCTTATTTACTAAACTTCGGTTACCAGGGAATTATGTCTACTATAGATGCTTTGGTGTCTAAAGATGACATTATTGTATATGATGTAGACGCACACGCTTGTATTATAGACGGAGTTAGACTACATATGGGTAAAAGATTCACCTTTAAGCACAATGACTTGGAAAGCTTAGAGAAGAACTTAGACCGAGCCACTAAAATGGCAGAACAAACCGGAGGAGGTATTTTAGTGATTTCTGAAGGTGTTTTTGGAATGAGAGGAGAGCAAGGAAAGCTAAAAGAAATAGTAGCCCTTAAACAGAAATATAACTTTAGACTACTTGTAGATGACGCTCACGGTTTTGGTACTTTAGGTAAAACAGGAGCAGGAGCAGGTGAGGAGCAAGGCATTCAAGCAGATATAGATGTATACTTTGCCACCTTTGCAAAATCTATGGCTGGTATTGGCGCTTTTATAGCAGCTGACAAAGAAATTATAGACTACTTAAAATACAACTTACGTTCTCAAATGTTTGCTAAATCATTACCCATGATTTATGTAAAAGGCGCCCTCAAGCGTCTAGACATGCTCAGAAGCCAGCCAGAGTTAAAAGAAAATTTATGGCGCAATGTAAACGCATTACAATCCGGTTTAAAAGCCCAAGGTTTTGATATTGGCACCACCACTAGCTGTGTCACTCCGGTTTACTTAAACGGAAGTATTCCAGAAGCCATGGCGCTGGTAAAAGACCTTAGAGAAAACCACGGTATTTTCTGTTCTATAGTGGTGTATCCAGTTATTCCAAAAGGATTAATTTTGTTGAGATTAATCCCAACAGCTACCCATACGCAAGAAGATATTGATCTAACTTTGACTGCATTCTCTTCTATTAGGGAACGTTTAGAGAACGGAACTTATAAAAGACTTTCAGCTGCTGTTTCAGCCGCAATGGGAGAATAATTTAACAAATACCCTATTAAAAAATCCTGACCACTTTATTGAAGTCAGGATTTTTTATGTGCTCTTATGAGCCACTGGCCGACATAAAACTATATGAACTTCTTGTATGTTCTTCTCCTTTTGTAAATTTTAGGATCAAAGGCACGCCATAATTTGTGTATGGCGGTGTTTTCTTCTAATTCTGGAGTTCTTATACAATTTTGTATGCCCTTTTCATTAAAAGTAATCCAGCATTCGTGAAATAGAATGGCAGTAAGGCCTTTGTTTAGATATTTAGGGTGAACGCCTATGAGGTAAAAGATCATGTCTTTGCTCTGCTTTCTTGCCTTTAAAAGATGAAACAATCCAAAGGGGAAGAGTTTTCCATTTGCTTTTTGTAAGGCCTTTGAAAAGGAAGGCATCACAATAGAAAAGGCCACCAACTGGTCTTCTTGATCTATGACAAATTTTATAAACTCTGGGTTTATAAAAGAGAGGTACCTTTTGGTAAAAAAGTCTTTTTGAAGGTCTGTAATGGGTACAAAAGAGGAAAGGTTGGCATAACTTTCATTAAAGAGATCAAACATCTTGTCTGTATAAGGCAAAATGTCTTTTGTTTTGGTAAAGTTTAAGGCCCTTAGAGAATACCTTCTTTTAATAAGGTCTTGTGCCTTGTTAAAAAGGGATGGATCTATATTGATAAAAGGAAACTTGTTTTCTAGGTATTCTTTTTCTTTTACAAAGCCTAGGCGTTCATAATGAGTGGCGTAGTAAGGGTAGTTGTACCAGGTAATCATGGTACCAATGTGGTCAAAACCTTCTATTAGGCAGCCCACTTTATCTAGATTAGAAAAGCCTACGGGCCCTTCTATATATTCTAATTGATTGGCTTTACCAATCTCAGAAACTTTTTCTAAAAGCGCCTCAGATACAGCGGTGTCATCTGTAAAGTCCATCCAACCAAAGCGCATTTTTTTAATTTGCTGCTCTTTTACCTCTATCCAATTAATCATAGCAGCCACCCTGCCCACAATTTTTCCATCTTTATAAGCTAGAAAAAATTGGGCCGATGCCGATTCAAATACAGGATTAATATTTGGGTCAAAGATGTCCATCTCATCTTTAATAATAGGAGGTACCCAATAGGCATTATTCTCATAAAGCTCAAAGGGAAAACAAACAAATGCTTTTATATCTTTTTTAGAAGTAGCTTCTTTTATAGCAATCATATTACCTTGTTTTATGTCTGTCTATTCTATAAGAGAAACCCATACCCGCAAAAACTTTTTCTGGATTTTCTTGAAAATTAAGCCCTCCAAACACGTCTAACTGAAAGTTTTTATTAAATAAATAGGCGCCACCAGCTCTAAGTGTTTGCTCCTCATATGATTGGTATATACTGTATTGTCCTTCTATAAAAACACTCCATTTTGGCTTAATAGCACGTGACAAAGAAACAATAAGTGATTTTTCTTCTAAAGAAGTATTTGTATCTAGTGAATTAGCTCCAATAAAATCATAAACCCCATTAACAATTAGCACCATTTTAGGAGTCAGGGTGCTTTGAGTAATAATCATAACTCTTGGAGCTGCACTAGGGTAGTCTAGTAAATAGGGACTACTTTTTAGACCTATATTGGCCCCTGCATAAAGCGCTACTGCTGGTAATAAATTGCGCCATTTAAAACGGTTGTTGGCTTTCCAGCTATAGACATTGATGGGCCTATTATCTGGGTTTCTAAAAGGGTCATAAAGCATGTATTTGGCTCCCAGTCTATTCACTAATAAACCTTGCCTAATACCAACCGGTTCTCCAATAGTTGGGCTTGTTTGGAATTCTAAAGTGTAGGCACCGTCGTAAATGACCTCTAAAGTTTCCTTAAAAAGACCTATTCTAAGGCTTATCATGCTATTGTTAAATAAAGATTCAGTATCCTTAATCTTATTGTTCACCCTAAATCTATCCACGTAAAAACGTCCTTCTACTTGGTATACTCCAGATCCTACGCTATAAGCACCCATAGTATTTCCTGGGTTATTGGAATTAATAATATCTGTATATTGACTATAGGCTGCAAAGCTTATAAATAAAAACACCCAAAAACAGCAGGCTTTTAAAAAAAATAAATTGTTAGCTGGAAAGGGATTAGGCATTTTAAGATTTTTTTAATTCCCATGAAGGCTAGTTCAAAAGGAAGATTTGTATTTTTGAACAAATTTAATAAACATAATGGATTTTTTAAGAACACTTCTCTATATAGTATTGGGATTTTATGTCTTTAAGTTTCTTTTGAGGCTTTTAGCCCCTAAATTAATAGCGTTTGCGCTCAAACGGCTTCAAAAGAAAATGGGAGACAATTTTTCTGCTGGTTTTGGAGGTTCATCTCCTTTTGGTGGGGACAGTCCCTTTAGAGCAAGCAGTGAAAGCCCAAAAAAAGAAGCTACTAAAGAAAAAACGTCAAAACCTCTTAAAGATAAAGATCCAGTAGGAGAATATATAGATTTCGAAGAAATTGAATAACTTGCCGCATGAACGCTACAAACATGAAATTACTTCCTAAGTTTTTGGTTCATTTAGGGGTGATATCTCTATTTGCTATAGTGGCCCTTATTTATTTTTATCCGGTGCTTCAGAATAAAGAGATTGAGCAATCAGACATTGCTCAATACACAGGAATGGCTAAGGAGCAAAATGATTTTAGAGCTGCAGAAAACGCAGAACCTTACTGGACCAACGCTGCTTTTGGTGGCATGCCAACCTACCAATTAGGCGCTCAGTTTCCTCATAATTATATTAAAAAATTAGACAGAGTCATTAGGTTTCTTCCTAGGCCAGCAGACTATTTATTTCTGTATTTTATTGGTTTTTATTTACTGCTTTGCAGTCTTAAATTAGACTATAAAATTGCTGTATTAGGCGCATTGGCCTACGGTTTTTCCACTTATTTCATTATTATTTTAGGGGTAGGGCACAATGCCAAGGCACATGCACTAGGCTATATGCCTGTTATTTTAGCAGGTATTGTCTGGGCTTTTGATAAAAAATATTGGCTTGGTTTTTCAGTGACCGCTTTAGGAATGGCCTTAGAGGTGGTAGCCAACCACGTTCAAATGACCTATTATTTTATGTTGTTGGTTCTTATTCTGGGGCTGGTTTATGGTTTTAACGCCATTAAAGAAAAAAGACTCCCTCATTTTTTAAAAACAGTTGGAATTCTAATGGGGGCGGTACTTCTTGGAATTGCTACTAATGCCACCGTGCTATTGGCTACCAAAGAATATGCAGCCTGGAGTACCAGAGGCACATCGCCACTGACTATTCAGGCAGATGGCAGTCCAAAAGAAACATGGGAAGGCTTGGACAAGGATTATATCACCTACTATTCTTACGGCCCTTTAGAGTCTTTAAACTTGTTAGTCCCTAGACTTACTGGTGGTTCTTTTAAGGAATCATTAGGAGCAGGGTCTGCAACCTATGACTATTTAGTGGCGCAGGGAGTTCCAAATAGGAGTGCCTTAGACTTTTCTAATAGCCTGCCCTTATATTGGGGCCCTCAGCCTCCTACTTCTGGCCCTGCCTATTTAGGAGCCGTTATGCTGGCCTTATTTTTTATGGGTTTTTTGCTTTACAAAGGGCGTATAAAATGGGTTTTAGTGGCTGCAGCTGCTTTTGCACTCATGCTCTCTTGGGGGAAATTTTTTATGCCCCTCACCAACCTGATGGTAGACTATTTCCCTCTTTACAACAAATTTAGAGCGGTCTCTTCTATTCAAGTCATTGTAGCACTTTGTGTTCCAGCATTGGCTGCTTTGGGTTTGGCCAGTTTTTTAGCAAGCAATAAAGAAATTCAAATAAAAACCATTAAAAGAACTGCAGTATTTTTTGGTGGGCTTTTGTCTGTCTTGTTCTTAAGCAGTTATATTTTAGATTATGTAGGGAGTTCAGACGCTCAAATAGCGAGTATGTACGGAGACGCCTTTGTAGATGCTCTAAAAGAAGACCGCGCAATGGTATTGCGCTCAGACAGTCTGCGTTCCTTTGCCCTTATAGTAGGACTGCTGTTTGTGCTGTGGTGGGGACTTAAAAAGTCATGGAACCAAACTAAAACGCTTGTGCTCATTGGCCTACTTATATGTATAGATTTACTAGGGGTGGCCAAGCGATATGTCAATGCAGATAATTTTGTACCTGCAAAACAAGTAAACCAGCCTTTTAGTGCTAACGCCATAGACAAAGAAATTTTAAAAGACAGTAGTGTTTTTAGGGTTTATGACATGACAGAAGGCCTTAACGGAGCCAGAACCTCTTACTTTCATCAGTCACTTGGAGGCTACCACGCAGCCAAACCAGCCCCAATAGAAGCTTTATTTGAACACCATCTTTACAAGGGTAATTTGGAAATTCTTCATATGCTCAATGTAAAATATGTAGTACAGCCAGATGAAAAAGGAGAACCTACTTTGGCTATTAATACCAAGGCCAACGGAAACGCCTGGTTTGTAAAGGAGTTAATAGGAGTTCCAAACCACAATGAATGGATCCAAAGCTTGGCTACTCTAAACAGCAAACAACAAGCCAGTCTTTTAACAAAAGACTTTAAAGTACTTTCTAAAAACCGTTTTGAGTGGGACAGCGTTCAGGCCCCTACTTTAGCGCTTACTAATTATTTACCCAATAAATTAGTCTATAAAGCCTCTAATAGTAAAGCTGGTTTTGCTGTCTTTTCTGAAGTGTACTACGCCCATGGTTGGCAGGCTACAATAGATGGGGTAGCATCACCCATTATTCCAGTAAACTACACCCTTAGAGGCATAGAAGTTCCTGCGGGAGATCATGAAATCATCTTTAAATTTAAACCTGCTGTTGTGGCTTTTGGAAGTAAGATTGCACTGGCCAGTTCTATATTATTATTCTTAGTACTTGGCCTATCTCTAGGCCGATATTTTAAAAACCTTTCTAAGGCAGCTATACCCTCCAATGAGTGAACACAAGACTTCTGACCGGTCTCAAGTTGCTGTGCCAAAAAAGGTGCTCATTGTTGCGTATTACTGGCCCCCTGCAGGTGGTCCTGGTGTACAACGGTGGGTACACTTTGTAAAACATCTACCTGCCTATGGAATAGAACCCATTGTTTATGTACCAGAAAATGCTTCTTACCCTATAGAAGATTACAGCCTGCTTGAGGCTGTATCTTCTGAGATCAAGGTAGTGAGGCAACCCATTTCAGAGCCTTACAAATGGGTGTCTTGGTTGTTTAAAAAGCAAACCAAACGCATGAGCCAAGGCCTACTTAATGAGAAAAATTCTTCTTTTATTGAACGCTTGTTAAGAGCTGTTAGAGGAAATTTTTTTATTCCAGACGCCAGAGTTTCTTGGGTAAAACCATCTATCGCTTTTTTAGAGAGTTATATGACGGTGCACGGTATAGACACTGTAATTACATCCGGCCCCCCACATAGCATGCACCTCATTGGTTTGGGACTGAAGCAAAAAGGGTCTATAAAGTGGTTGGCAGATTTTAGAGATCCCTGGACCAGTATTGGTTACCACAAAGCCCTTTATCTATTGCCTTTTGCTAAAAAAAGACATCAAGCATTAGAGGCGCAGGTACTGCGCAGTGCAGATAAAATTATTACTACCAGCCCTAGTACTGCTCAGGAGTTTGCAGCTATTACTCAAAAGCCCATAAGCGTTATTACCAATGGTTATGAAGCGGCAGCTCCTATTTTAGAGTCTGTTGCTACTGCTATTAAAGACCAGATGAAAGGTTTTTCTATGCTGCATATAGGTTCTTTGTTAGCAGGTAGAAATCCAAGTATTTTATGGGTATGCTTGTCTGAGTTAATCAAAGAAAATAAAGTATTTAAAGCCACTTTTTCTTTGCATTTTGTAGGACTTGTGAGTGATGTTGTAAAAGAGCATTTGCATTTTCACGGACTTTCTGAAAACTGCGTGTTTCACGGATATAAACCACATTCACAGGCCAGAGCCTTTCAGAAAGAAGGGCAGCTTTTACTCTTGTTAGAAATAGATTCTCCCCAGCACAAAGGAATTATTCCTGGCAAATTATTTGAGTATATGGCCAGTGAATCGCCTATTCTTGCTGTGGGTCCAAAAGCATGGGATGTAAACCCTATAATATCTGAAAGCGCAGCAGGAGCTGTATTTGAATATACAGATAAAGCTGCTTTAAAGGGGTATATCCTAAAAGTTTTTATGACTTTTAACAATGGGGAGGAAACACCTAAGCCTCAGGGAATAGAAGCCTACCACAGAAAGGCCTTAACAGAAAAACTAGCCAATATCATTCAATTATGGGCGTAGTCATTAGGCAATCCATACAAAACACACTAAGCACTTATTTGGGCTTTGGATTAGGGGCTGTTAATACGTTATTCTTATACACCAGAATCCTTTCAGTAGAAAGCTACGGACTTTTGTCTATTTTGTTGTCTGTGGCCACCTTATTAATGCCTGTGTTTGTTTTTGGTTTGCCCAACACCCTTATTAAGTTTTTTAGCACAGAAGAAACCACTAAAGAAAGAGCCCTTTTAAATGGTTTTTCTCTTTGGTTCCCCCTTGTTTTTATAGTGCCTGCCGCATTAGTTATTTCCTTCTTTAATTTGGAAATAGCCCAGTCTTTGTCTGAGAAAAATGCTTTTGTAGCCCCATATGTATGGCATATTCTATTTATTGGGATTTCTATGGCTTATTTTGAAATTGGTTACGCTCAGGCTAGGGTGGTGTTAAAATCTGCTTGGGGTAACTTTTTAAAGGAGGTTAGCCATAGAATGCTCATCAACTTCTTATTGTTGCTGTTGTATTTTAAACTCCTAGATCTTTCTCTGTTTTTCTATCTATTGGTTGGGGTTTACGTAATAAGAGCGCTGCTTATGTATGTCTATGTTTTTAGACAGTGTGGTCATTCTTTTTTAATAGGAATTCCCAGAAATATAAAAACGTATTTACACTATAGTTTATATATGTTTATTGGGGGTACCGCAGCTGTGGTTATCTTAGAAATAGATAAAATCATGATTTATACCTATGTGAATATTGAGCAGGTAGCCTTTTATACGGTAGCAGTTTTTATGGCCACAATAGTGGGAGTCCCATCCAGGTCTATGTTTCAAATTACTGCCCCTTTAACTGCTAGATTAATACAAGAGGGAGATTTTGAAGGCCTCAAAAAACTCTACAAACAGAGTTCTCTTCACTTAGGAATGGTCTCTGGTGGTGTGCTTTTGCTCTTAATGGTTAATTTAGACCAGATTTATAGGCTCATTCCTCAGGCCTATGGCGGGACCTCTTTATTAGTACTGCTCATTGGTCTAAGCAAATTTTATGACGCCCTTTTAGGTAATAACAATGCCATTTTATTTAACTCACCCTACTTTAAAAGCATCTTAAAGTTTGGTTTGTTTTTGGCAGCCATGACGGTGGTGTTAAATTATTTATTCATACCTATTTTTGGAATAAAAGGGGCTGCTTTTGCTTCATTTTTGTCTGTTGGTTTATATGACACAGCTAAAATCTGGTATGTAAAAGCCAAGTACCACACACAGCCTTTTGGCCGTAAAACCTTATATCTTTTGCTAATTTTGGCAGGAGTCTACGGGCTTGCCATACTTTTGCCAAACTTAAGTAATCTCTATATAGATGTGGTCTATAAGAGTGTTGTAATAAGTGTGCTCTATGTTTTGCTCCTATACCTCACTAAGACTTCTGAGGTTTTAAATGGACTCATTAAAAAATACACAGGCTTTTAATAAAATATTTAAAATGGCTCCCTTTTATAATTTTTCTAAGAGATACTTAGCCGTTACAGAGTTCCTGTCTTTTGCCAATACTTCTGGGGGGCCTTGGGCAACTAGTTGCCCCCCATGAATACCTCCTCCAGGTCCCAGATCTATAATATAGTCTGCGCATTTAATAAGGTCTATATTATGCTCTATGACCACCATGGAATGCCCTTTTTCTAAAAGGGCATTAAAGGCTCCCATAAGTCTGTTAATGTCATGAAAGTGTAGTCCTGTGGTAGGTTCATCAAAAATAAAAAGGGTTTTGTCTTTGCTGTTTCCTTTCACTAAAAAAGAGGCTAGTTTTATACGCTGTGCTTCACCGCCAGAAAGGGTAGAAGAGGATTGTCCTAAACTCACATAACCAAGCCCTACGTCTTCTAAGGCCTGAATTTTTTGACATAATTTATTTTCTCCATGACTGCTAAAAAAAGCGAGCGCATCTGTAACGGTCATTTCCAAAACATCATGTATAGATTTTTCAAAGAACTTGACCTCTAGGACTTCTTTTTTAAAGCGTTTGCCAAGGCAAGCATCACATTCTAAGTGTACGTCTGCCATAAACTGCATTTCTACCGTAATTTCACCTTCACCTTTGCATTTTTCACACCTACCGCCGTCTACATTAAATGAAAAGTGCTTAGGGAGAAAACCTCTTAGCTTACTGAGCGCTTCTTTGGCAAAAACAGCTCTTATGTCATCGTACGCTTTTAAATAAGTCACAGGGTTAGACCTAGAAGACCTACCAATAGGGTTTTGGTCTATAAATTCTACAAACTTTAGGTTTTTATGCTGTACCTCATAGTGGGTATGAGGACCTATTTTAATTCCAAAAGCGCCAAGGGTTTTCTGCACTATGGGGTAGAGTAGATTTTTAACAAGTGTAGATTTTCCAGAACCTGATACACCTGTAATTATGGTGAGCATGCCCAGCGGAATAGTGATGTCTATATTTTTTAAATTGTTGGATCTAGCGCCTGTAATTTTCACAAACTGATTAGAGCTCCTTCTTTTTTTTGGCACGGGTATTTCTAGTGTCCCTTTTAGATATTGAGCGGTAAGTGAATTGGATTTTAATATCTCTTTTAGGGTTCCTTGGGCCACTAAATGCCCTCCTAAAGTTCCAGCTTCTGGCCCAATATCAAAGACCATGTCTGCAGCTTTCATAATATCTTCGTCGTGTTCTACCACTATGACCGTATTTCCTAAGTCTCTAAGAGCTTTTAATACGCCAATAAGGTTTTCTGTATCTTGAGGGTGCAGTCCAATGCTGGGCTCATCTAAAATATACATAGAGCCTACCAGGCTACTTCCTAGAGAGGTAGCTAAATTTATTCTTTGGCTTTCTCCACCAGAAAGGCTATTAGACTTTCTGTTTAGAGTGAGGTAAGTAAGACCTACTTGTTCTAAAAAGGAGAGTCTACTTTTAATTTCTACTAAAATTCTTTTTGAAATTTGGGTATCAGATTCACTGAGCGTGATTTCCTTAAAAAATAGTTGCAATTCATCTATGGGCATAGCCACCAATTGGCCAATGTCTTTACCCGCTACTTTTACATAAAATGAAGCTTCTTTAAGTCTGGCTCCTTTGCATTTTGGACAGCTAGTTTTACCTCTATATCTAGAGAGCATCACTCTATTTTGAATTTTATAGCTCTTTTCTTCCAGCATAGAAAAAAAATGGTGAATGCCAGTAAAAGATTTCTTTTCATTCCAGACCAGGTCTTGCTGCGCTTCTGTGAGCTCAAACCAAGGCTTGTGTATAGGAAAGTCTAGGGTGGCAGCTTTAGTTATTAGAGCGTCTTTATATGCACTCATGCTTTCTCCTTTCCAAGCAGCTATGGTATTTTCATAAACAGAAAGTCCAGTGTTTGGAATGACTAGCTCAGGATCTATACCCATGATATCTCCATAACCCTGACAAATATTACAAGCCCCATATGGATTGTTAAAACTAAATAGGTGCAGCGAAGGAGTGGCAAACTCTATGCCGTCTAAGGAAAATAGGTTATTAAAATCTATTTCTTTTCCTGTACTTAAATCTCTAACCAAACAGCGACCTTTGCCCTCAAAGAATGCAGCTTCAATAGCAGAGGAAAGTCTATTAAAAAAATCTTCATCGTCCGCGGTTATAATTCGGTCTATCACTAAATTAAATTGACGGGGCAAGAGGCCCATATCTTCAGAGATCCGCAGTACTTCATTGTTAATTTCTATTCTTGCAAAACCTTGTTTTGAAAAGAGTTGAACTAGTTTGTTAGGATCTTTATCTGTTGGAACTTCAATGGGAGCTAAAAGCAAAAGTTTGTGGCCTGTTTTAAAACTTTTAATACAGTCTACTACATCTTTAACGCTGTGCCTTTTTACTTCTAAACCGCTAATGGGAGAGTATGTCTTACCAATTCTAGCAAATAGTAATTTTAGATAGTCATAGATTTCTGTAGCGGTGCCTACCGTTGAGCGCGGGTTGCTGGTGTTTACTTTTTGCTCAATGGCAATGGCGGGAGCAATTCCTTTTATATAGTCTACCTTGGGCTTGTCTAGCTTTCCAAGAAACTGTCTGGCATAGGCAGAAAGACTTTCTACATACCTTCTTTGGCCTTCTGCATAGAGGGTATCAAAGGCTAAGGAAGATTTACCAGAACCAGATAAACCCGTAATCACAATAAACTTATTTCTAGGCAATACCACATCTATATTTTTTAAATTGTGGAGTTTAGCGCCTTTAATAATAATGTTATTTTTGGGATCTACCTCTGAGAGATTTTTATAAGGAAGGGGAGAAACATTCATAAGGAGGCATTAAATCTTTTCATGGAACAATTAAGGTTTAAAGATAGGTTGTTTTCAACTATTTTTTAATATATTTGATTCTATAATTAACACCAAAGCCTATAGAACACTTATACTTTTAACTTTCATGAACTTTTTATTTGACGCCTTTAAAGGAGGTCATAAGTAGTTCTTGTTTTAAATGTATAAGTATGAAAACAGCTACACAAGACGCGCAATTGGTTGGTAATTATTTATTGGGACAACAGCACTCCCTTTCTACCTTAGTAGAAAGACACCACTCTAAACTTTATCGTTTTATTTATTCCAAAGTTCAGAATTCTGACTTGGCTTCTGATTTGGTTCAAGACACTTTCTTAAAAATCATTAAAACACTAAAATCTGGTGGTTATAGTGAAGAGGGTAAGTTTTTACCCTGGGCCATGCGTATTGCACATAATTTAGTGATTGACTATTTTAGGGGACTAAAAAGAATGCCCATGCAGTATGAAAGAAAAGAGTATTCTCTTTTTTCATCTATGACAGACTCAGAATTAACAAAAGAGGAAGGCATGATCCAGGAGCATATAGAACTCCATTTACACAAAATTATTAAGCGCCTACCAAAAGACCAATTAGAGGTAGTGACTCTGCGTATATTCAAGGAAATGAGTTTTAAAGAAATTTCAGAGCAGACAGGAGTTAGTATTAATACTGCTTTGGGAAGAATGAGGTATGCCCTTATTAATATGAGAAAGATAGCCTCTGAAAACCACATAGATTTATTAGCTAGCTAGAGAGGTAATTAGGCATAAAATATATTCAAAGCCCAATGGTTTAGGGCATATAATTTTTGTAAAAATACTAAAGGTGCTACTTTTTATAATAGCTAGCTAGTACTGTTTTTCTCCCTATAGTTTTAGTAATCACGTCTTTTTCTAAATCCCAGGCCCTAGCTGGAGAATATTGTCTACCATACCAAATAATTTGCAAGTGTAAATCATTCCATATTTCTTTTGGAAAAAGTCTTTTAGCGTCTCTCTCTGTTTGCACCACATTTTTACCATTTGTAAAACCCCATCTGTAGAGCAATCTGTGAATATGAGTGTCTACAGGGAAGGCAGGAATGCCAAAAGCTTGGGAAACTACCACACTGGCAGTTTTATGACCCACAGCCGGAAAGGTCTCTAGGGTTTTAAGGTCTTTAGGAACCTCCCCATTGTGGTCCTCTACTAACATTTTAGACAGCCCCCAAATTCCTTTAGATTTCATAGGAGAGAGTCCAACTGGCCTTATAATATTTCTTATTTCTTCTACACTCATTGTAATCATATCGTATGGATTATCTGCCTTTGAAAATAATAATGGAGTTATTTTATTAACCCTCACATCTGTACTTTGAGCAGAGAGCAGTACCGCTATTAAAAGCGTGTAAGGATCTTTGTGGTCTAAGGGTATGGGGATTTCTGGATATAATTTTTGTAATGTCTCTATAACAAAGGATACCTTTTCTAATTTGGTCATTTTTGAGTACTTTTAAATAAAATGTTTAACCCGGCTATGTAAAGATAGTTAATCTGTCATTTTACTGTTTAATATCTGTGCCTAGGCAAATAAAAAATTATTTCATGAAAACACTCCAAGTAGGGGATAGCGTTCCAAATTTCTCTGTCCTTGACCAGTCTGGCAAGCCTTTTATTTTATCTGATTACCAAAATACAAAATTGATAGTATTTTTCTATCCCAAGGCCAATACACCGGGCTGTACAACAGAGGCCTGTAATTTAAGAGACCATTATAGCGAACTAAAAGTACAGGGATATGATATTGTTGGTGTAAGCGCCGATGATCAAAAGAAACAGTCTAGCTTTAAGGATAAATATCAATTTCCATTTCCGCTTTTAGCAGACACAGAAAAAGTAGTTTTAGAAGCTTTTGGCGTATGGGGGCCAAAAAAATTTATGGGTAAGGAATATGACGGCATTCATAGAATGACCTTTGTCATAGAGAATGGAAAGGTTATTAAGGTAATAAATAAGGTGCAAACCAAGGATCACGCAGCTCAAATACTAGAGTAGTTTCATAAAAAAGGGCGAGATTTCCCGCCCTTTTTTTATGCCTTTACTATATCTTCTTTTCTTTGAAATAGTTCCTTTTTCTTTATAATCTCTGCAATACCCGTTGGCAACTCATCTTCCCAGCCAGCTGTATTACTGGTAATTCGTTCTAATACTTTTCTAGAAAAAATATCGAGCACCTCAGGGTCGTAGTCAATAATATCCATTACTTTGCCATTGTATTTAAAGAATTTGTACAATTCCTTCATTCTAGGATGCACTTTAACGGAGTTAGATGTCATGATTTCGCCAGTGTTCTCGTTTTTCATTGGATATAAATACACTTTTAAATCCTTAAAGAAAAGTTTTCCAAATGCTTCTAAAATACCACCACTTAAATGTCTGTAATACTTTTCATCAAAAATATCTACTAGGTTGTTGACGCCCATGGTCAGTCCAATTTTAGACTTGGTATAGTTACTAAAGTACTCTACTAATTTATAGTATTCCTGGAATTTTGAAATCAATACCGTATGGCCTAAAGAGCAAAGAAGTTCTGCTCTGTCCATAAAATCTTGCTCATCTATTTCCCCCGAAGCTTTTAAATTAGAAAGCGTGATTTCAAAAATCACTATGGTATTGTCTGGATCTACGGTAGATTCTTTTATAAAAATGTCATAAGACTTTTCAAACATATCCATATTCACCTTGGTTACAGGTCTGAAACTACCCCTAAGCGCCAAGATATTTTTTTTGTAAAGCACAGCTGCAGGAAGTAAATTGTTTCCATCTGGGCCAAACATAACTGCGTCTGTCATGTTGTTTTTTATGAGTTGCAAACTCATAAGCCTGTTGTCTACTTCTTTAAAATTGGGTCCAGAGAAATTAATCATGTCTATTTCTAGAATGTCTTTCTCTATGTGGTCCAATAAATATTTAAGAAGCTTTTTAGGCTTGTTATATTTATAGAAAGCACCATAAATTAAATTCACTCCTAAGACCCCTAAGGTTTCTTGTTGGAGTCTGGCTTCATTTTGCTTAAAACGCACATGAAGAATAATTTCATCTAGTTCTTTCTGGTGGGCATCTAATTGAAACTTTATTCCTACCCATCCATGGCCTTTAAATTTTTTTGCAAAATCTATGGTGGCTACTGTATTGGCATAAGAGAAAAACAACCTATCTGGGTGAGATTTTCTACTAATACGCTCTTCCATAAGGCCTATTTCGTGAGAGAGCATTTTCTGCAACCTAGGTTGTGTTACGTATCTACCGTCATTTTCAATACCGTAAATAGCGTCACTAAAGTCCTTGTCATAGGCACTCATAGCTTTTGCAATGGTACCCGATGCGCCACCTGATCTAAAAAATTGTCTGGCAGTTTCTTGCCCTGCACCAATTTCTGAAAAAGTACCGTAAATATCAGGATTGAGGTTAATTCTAAGCGTTTTAGCTTTTATTGACGGTATATTTTCGAAAGCAGTTTCTTTTTTTAAAACAGATGCCATACCTAAAGTTTAATTTCTAACAAAGTTAAAAAGATTGTGGGAGCTATTCTCTATTTATATCATAAATTTGTCAAAAATTAAAGCTTTTGAAGATTCAATTTTTAGGTACAGGTACCTCACAGGGAATTCCAGTAATTGGAAGCAACCATCCGGTTTGTTTAAGTTCAAATACAAAAGACAAAAGGCTGAGAGTGTCAGTGCTTATCTCATGGGAAAATTATAATCTTGTAATTGATTGTGGACCAGATTTTAGGGAACAAATGCTCCAAGCAGCACCCCTTTCATTAGATGGTATTTTGTTTACGCATGAACACGCAGACCACACTGCTGGAATAGATGATATAAGACCTTTTTTTTTTAAACAAGGAGCCATTCCTATTTATGGACACAAAAGAGTTATAAAAGCCTTAAAAAAACGTTTTGGCTATATATTTGAGCCCCACAATAAATATCTAGGAGCCCCATCTGTAAATATTAATAGGATTAGGAAGAACATTTCCTTTGAAATAGGGGGTAAGCAAATTATTCCTATCAATGCGGCTCATAATAATCTACAGGTATTTGGTTTTAAAATAGAGGAATTCGCCTATCTCACAGATATAAAAAGCATAAAAAAAGCTCAGAAAGATAAACTAAAAAACTTAAAAGTTTTGGTTGTAAATGCCCTCAGAAATGAGCCACATCACAGTCATTTTAACCTAGAAGAGGCTCTTGCTTTTGCAGTAGAGGTAAATGCACAAATAACCTATTTTACACATATTAGCCATCATTTAGGCTTTCATGAAGAGGTTAGTAAAACACTGCCAAAAAACGTGTTTCTTGCCTATGACACCCTCACTATAAAACTATAACTATGAAGTCTAGGATTTTTATGTATCTGTTTGTTTTTACAGCTTTAATCTCTTTATATCAGTACAAGAGTGCTGCAAATTATGTAGAAAATACCCAAGCAGCGTTTCAGAAATACAAAGAAAAAGAAGAAAAAAACACTAAATTAGAGCTTGATTATAAAGCTTTGGAAGAAGAATTAAGCCAGTGTAAAAGATCTGAGAAATTCTGAGGAGAGACCCCGTGACCAATAGGATAGCTCTTAAATTCATTCTCAATACCCATAGTATTTAAAAGTACTGGTGAATTAGCGCCCCATTCATATGGCACCACCTGGTCCTGTGTACCATGTGAGGCAAAGACCCTAAGGTTTTTATAAGCAGACTTGTCTGTTTTTCCATCAAATAGTGCCTCATTTAAATAACCACTTAAACAGATTAAGTTTTTATAAGCTTCTGGGTATTGTAAACCCAATGCAAAACTTATAATACTTCCCTGACTAAATCCAAGGAGGCTTATATAACTAGTGTCTAAATGGTACTTTTCACAAGCAGCCTTAATAAAATCATGTAAAAGATCTCTAGAACTTCTAGCCTGCTCTAAGTCTGACCATTTTCCTTTTTCTGCATCAAAATTAATGGCATACCAGGCATTTCCGAAAGGCTGCATGGCGTAAGGAGCTCTTACAGATATAATATAATAGTGGTTTGGAAGTGACTCTGCAAAGGCAAATAAATCATTTTCATCACTGCCGTAACCATGAATTAGAAAAATAGGTTTTGGATTCTCAAGACCTTCTTTAGCAGGTCTTTTGATATAATGCAGTGTATTTATACTCATAAATTATTTGATAAATGTGAACCATTTTTGGAAATACTTTCCAATGATTGGAAGTAGTTTTTGGGTCCCTTGTAGCGCACTCCAAAATCCAAAACCCCATAATAATAAATACATGCCATAGAGTCCTGCTAACGCAAATTCATGAAACCATTGACTTATAAACAAGGCAAAACCATGAAACAATAGGTGAATACCAAAGGCCTGTCTTACATGAAACCTAGAAAATTTTTCAGGTGTGTTGTTGTTCATGCTAATGGCTATAATAGCACCAATAATTGTGAAATAGCTAATAATGGCTACTTTTTGTCCAGAAACATTTTCTTGGGTATTCATTTATATAAGTGTCAAGTGGTTATTAGCTATGCTTCCCAAAGCCCTTCCCTTTAAATGGCTGCCTAAGTACAGGCTATTTTTAGAGCTTGAATATAAGTCAGTTAAGCTTTGAGTGTAAAATTGTAAAGGGTTAAATAAGGAAATACTGGCTTTAGAGCCAATACCTAAAGAAGGTCTTTCTATACCGTATCTTTCATAACCCCTGCTTAAAATTTCTATGGCTTGCACTGTGCTATAGATAGTATTTAAGACTCCAAAAGCGGCTTCAAGACCAAGAGAACCCGCTTCTGCATGGTCAAAAACTACATTTTTAAGTTCAATGTCTAGTGGGTTGTGATCGGTAGTAACAAAATCTATGGCGCCTTCTAAAAGTCCTTTTTGTAAAGCTATTTGGTCTTCTTTAGCCCTTAGAGGCGGCAGTAGTTTGGTGTTGGTGTCGAAATTTATTAGCGCTTCTTCATTGGCCCAAAGATGGTGTATTGAAACACTACAACTCACGTCTAAGCCTTCTATTTTAGCTTCCTTAATAAGAGCCACACTTTCTTTAGTAGAGATGGTAGGAATATGAAGCTTACCGCCTGCATACCTAAGTATGTGTAAATCCCTTTGAATTTGTAAGTGTTCTGAAAGGCTTGGATTTGCTTTTAAGCCTAATTGTGTGGCCACAATGCCTTCGTGTGCTACCCCTTGGTTGGTAAGTTTGTTGGTCTGAGGAAAACTGTACACTAGGCCTCCAAAAGATTGGCTGTATTGTAAGGCTATTTTTAAAAGATTTGGGTTTTCTATGGCGTGTTTGTAGTCATAGAAAGCCAAAGCGCCTTGCCTTTTCATGTCAAACAACTCTGCAAGGTCTAAACCCTTTGCTCCCTTACTTAAGGTCCCTAATGGGAACACGTGAATGGGAGATTGAGCAGTAGCGTTTTTTATAAAACCTATAGCGTTTTGCTGGTCTGGAACTGGGTCTGTATTTGTATTGAGCACTACAGCCGTAAAGCCACTTTTAGCAGCAGTTAGAATTCCGTTTTTAAGTGTTTCTCTAGATTCAAAACCAGGCTCTCCTATGCTAATTCCACTGTCTAGCCAACCTGCAGAAAAATGCAAGCCCTCTATTTCTATAGTTTTATCTGCTTCAAAGCCTGTAATCTGTTTTTCAATTTTGCAGATAAGACCGTTTTGGATGGCTACATCTACTTTTTTTAAATGAAATTCTGGAAGAGAAGTATTTACTAGGGTAGCTGCTTTAATAAGTATTTTCATTCTGGCAGATTAGAGTTTAACTGGCAATATGTGTCATGTAAAAATAGGAAACCATTTATAATTTAGGTTTCCTATTTTAATAAATATTATACAGCTCTTTTTCTAAAGGCATTAAGGCCTTTACAAGGGCTTTTAAAACTATGGGCTTCATAATATTGTATCCTTTTAAATTTGGATGTACTCCGTCATTTCCAAAGTCTTTTTTTAGGCCTTTTTGTTCATTGGCCATAGCAGAAAAATAATCTGCATACTCATATCCCTTCTCTATAGAAAGCATCAAAAGTAATTCATTGAGAGCTTCTATTTTTTCAGCAGGCTCTAAACCTGGTTTCCATGGATAATTATAAACAGGAAGCACAGAACAAAGGATTACTTTAATTCCAGCGTTTTCTGCAAGGGTAGCCATGCTTTCTATGTGGCCATAAATTTCATTGATAGAAGTAGGGCCAGTGTTTTCTGCAATATCATTAGTGCCAGCAAGAATGACTACTACTTTTGGTTGTAAGGCAATCACATCTTGTTTGAACCTCAGCAACATTTGTGGGGTGGTTTGGCCACTAATTCCTCTATTGACAAAGCCAAGGGTTTTGAAAAAAGTGGTATCGGCCAGGGGCCAGCCCTCAGTGATTGAATTTCCTATAAATACCACTTGAACGGGTATATTCTGACTTATAATCTTTGAGTTATCTTTTTGAAACTTGGCTACATTGGCCCATTCCTGTGCTTGTAATTGTAGTCCAATGAGACTCATAAGCACCCCCAAAAAAAATTGTTTTACTTTCATTATTGGTTGGTGTATTTGGCTGGTTTGCCTCCTGGTAAGCTCATGATTATAAAATCTCTAATGTCCTGGTTGGCATTTTTTAGATCTTCTCTTCTCAGGTACATCATATGCCCGCTTTCATAACCTTTAAAACTTAGTCTGTCTTTCATAAGCCCAGAGGGGTCTAGCTGCCACATATTATATTTGGCGTTGAAATAGGTAGTGGCACCGTCAAAATAACCTGACTGAGTCATGACGTGTAAGTAAGGATTTTGAGCCATGGCTTGTCTAAGGTTTTCTCCTGTGTTGTCTCCACTTCTATCCCATGGATGCACTGGGCCAAAAAGATTGTATTTAATATCTGTTTTAAATTTCAGATCTTCTTGTAAATATTGATTAATAGCTGGGGTAAAAGAATGCAGCCAAGAGGTGAGTTCTGCGTTGTAATCTGGACTTTCTCCAGCTCTTTTTTTGTCTATTCCTAAATATCTAGAATCAAGTCTTCCAATGGTAAAACCTTCTTTTCTCAATAGTTCTTTCCAGAAAAATGGATAAGGAACCTCTAGGTTGTGTTGTAAGTAAACTTCTGTATCTATTCCTGAATAATAGCTCATTTTAGAAGCTATTGCCTCTTTTTTCTCTATCTCTAAAAAACCACCCATCACCATGGCCGGCAAAAGGGTGTTAATGGTGTACGCTTCTACTTCTTCTAAAACGCTTAATAAGGGTTTATCCTGAAGGATTTTGGGTAATTTTTTCTGATACCAGGCAGCCGCAGCAAAATAAGGAAGTCTGTTGGCTACTTCCACAGGGCCTTCCCTGTCTATTCCCAACTCCGTGGGCGATACTAAAATAACTCCATTGAGGTACATCCACTGGCTGTTCTGTAAAGCCAAGGCTAACCCAGATACCCTAGTGGTTCCATAACTCTCTCCAATAAGATATTTTGGTGAAGACCATCTGTTGTTTCTAGTCACAAAGGTATTAAGCCATTCTGCTAGGTAGGCAATGTCTGCATTGACGCCAAAGAATTTACTTCTGTCTACCTCTTTTCCAGAGGCTGGAATGGTTCTTGAATAGCCAGTATTTACGGGGTTTACATAGACTATATCTGCTACGTCTAATATTGAGTAGGGATTATTTTTTACACCATATGGCTGGGTTGGGAAACCTTCATCGTCTATGTTTAGTACCCTTGGGCCGGTGTAGGCTAAGTGCATCCAAACAGATCCAGATCCAGGCCCTCCGTTAAAAGAGATCACAAGAGGTCTATCTGCCCTATTATTAATATTGTCTCTAGTGTAATAGGTGTAATGAAGGCTGGCTATAGGGTCTCCTATTTCATTCCAAACGGGCTGGGTTCCTATTGTGGCAGTATAATTAATAATTTCCTTGTTTGTTTGTAGCTTGTGCTTGGTAGTGACAGTTGTGTCTATGGGAAGTGTTCTGCTTTGTGCTTTGGTTAGTTGAACACAAAGCAAAAGAGCAATAAGGGATAGTGAAATGGTTTTCATATGATTGGATTTTAAACTTTGACTAATTTAGGGATAATCTACCAATACTAATGATGACTAAGGGTAAAGGAATACATTTTATTAAAATCCCTCAAATACGCCAAGCCCAAAGAGGGCAAAATCATATTTTACTGGGTCTTTTGGATCTAATTTTCTGAGTGCAATGTCTAATTCTGCTAAGGCTTTACCATCATTTTGCTTTCTTTTTAGTAGTCCTAATTTTCTGGCTACGTTTCCTGAGTGAACATCTAAGGGGCAGGATAGGGTAGCGGGGTCTATGGTTTTCCAAATGCCTAGATCTACTCCTGTAGTGTCTTGTCTGCAGTTCCAACGCAGCCACATATTAAGTCTTTTTGCTGCAGATCCTTTTAAAGGGTCACTAATGTGTTTGGTAGTTCTTGCGGGGTGTTCCAGCTCAAAAAATATATTTTTAAAGGCAGAAATAGCGCCCTGTGTACTTTTGTGGGTGATATTTTTTAAAAAAATTTGCTCTAGGCCTTTGTGGTGGGTATAGATATTTCTGAGGCTCTTAATAAAGTAGCGTAAATCCATATCATTAAAAGTCCTGTGAACAAAGCCATGTAGGCCATCAAGATCTGCATCACTGTGGTTTATAACAAAATCATGCGGGGAATTACCCATGAGCTCCATGAGTTGGTGGGCGTTTTTTAAAATACTTTTTCTGTTGCCCCAAGCAATAGTGGCTGCTAAAAAGCCACTAATTTCTATGTCTTCTTTTGTCTCAAAAGAATGGGGTATTTGAATGGGATCTGAGTCAATAAACTGGGGCTGGTTGTATTGAATGACTTTTTCATCTAAAAACGCTTTTAATGCTTCTTTTTTCATCATAGTAGCTGTTCTTTCTTACAAACTGTTTATGAGTCTGAAATACGTCCGTCTACCATAGTAAGTTTGCGGTCTGCCATATTGGCCAAGCTCTCATTGTGAGTGACCAGCACAAAAGTTTGTTTAAAACGGTCTCTAAGCGTAAAAAAGAGTTCGTGTAGCTTTGCAGCGCTGTCTGAATCTAGGTTTCCGCTAGGTTCGTCTGCCAAAATTACAGAGGGTTTGTTAATTAAGGCTCTGGCTACAGCAACCCTTTGTTGTTCTCCCCCAGAAAGAGCTTCTGGTTTGTGGTGCATTCTGTCTTCTAGACCTAAAAAAATAAGCAATTCACGGGCTTCTTTAATAGCAATATTTTTGGGGGTCTTATTTATAAATGCTGGAATGCATACATTTTCTAATGCGGTAAATTCGGGGAGTAACTGATGAAATTGAAAAATAAAGCCAATGTGTTTGTTTCTAAAAGTAGCCAATTCCTTAGAGGAAAGTCCTTGTATTTCAACACCATCAATGGCTAAAATGGCTTCTTTATTAGTGGGTGTCTCTAAGGTTCCTAAAATTTGTAGGAGGGTGGTTTTACCTGCGCCAGAGGCACCAACAATAGACACTATCTCTCCTTTTTTTATAGATAAGCTCACGCCTTTTAATACTTCTAAGCCACCGTAGACTTTATGAATGTTATCTGTTTCAATCATGTTTTAACAAGGAAGATGTATAAATTATAAAATGGGTAAATATAAACAATCAGTGTTTAGTCTGTCAATGAAATTTTCATTTATATTATGTATCTAGTAATAAATTGAGTAAATTTGTTTAATAGTTTTTATATAATATTAAACAAAAATATGTCTTACCAAAGTTTAGATTCCTACAATGCCCCTATTACTGAAAGTGTAAAAGAAAACTACAACCATATTATTGCAGCCTTAGGAGAAAACACCTCTAGAGAAGGCTTGTTAAAAACCCCAGAACGCGCAGCCAAGGCCATGCAGTTTTTAACGCAGGGATACGAGCAAGATCCTGTGGCTATATTGAAAGGCGCCATGTTTAAAGAAGACTATGATGATATGGTCATCATTAAAGACATTGAGCTTTATTCTATGTGTGAACACCATATGCTGCCATTTTTTGGAAAAGCCCATATTGCCTATATTCCGAATGGTTATATTGTTGGACTCAGTAAAATTCCAAGAATTGTTGATGTTTTTGCCAGAAGATTACAGGTACAGGAGCGTCTCACTCATGATATTTTGGAATGTATAAACACTACTTTAGCTCCTAAGGGTGTGGCAGTAGTTATTGAAGCGTCTCACATGTGCATGATGATGCGTGGGGTTCAGAAACAAAACTCTGTAACCACCACCTCTGGTTTTAGGGGGCTATTTAGAAAGACAGCTACCAGAAATGAGTTTATGAAGCTTATTAGCAGTAGTTTGTCATAATAAATCAAAATTGTATTTTTGAGTAATATGGAAGTTTTCAACACCTTATTGCAAACCTTTTTAGGTAGCCTACATTGGTTTTATAAATCAATGATTTTTGAGCTGCCTTGGTACCAAAATTACTTTTGGGGCCTTACTGTAATTTCTATTTTAGTTTGGGGCTTGGAGTTTTTGTTTCCATGGAGAAAAGAGCAGTCTGCTTTTAGGAAAGACTTTTGGTTGGATTTTTTTTATATGTACTTTAACTTTTTTTTGTTTGCAGCAGTCATTAGTGGCTTTTATAAAGTTATAGGCATCTATATGTCTAGCATAGGCCTTAGTATAAACGCGCTAAGCATTATAGACGTTAGACAAATGCCACAAATAGTAAGCCTCTTAGTGTTTTTTGTGGTGTTAGATTTTGTACAATGGATCACTCATATTTTTCTTCACAAATTACCTTTTCTATGGCGTTTTCACAAGGTTCACCACTCTGTTAAGGAAATGGGTTTTGCGGCTCATTTAAGGTACCATTGGATGGAGAACATTTTATACAAGCCCCTTAAAACATTGGCGGTTATGCTGCTAGGTGGTTTTGAACCAGAGCAGGCTTTTATTGTTCATTTTGTCGCCATCACTATAGGCCATTTAAACCATGCTAATTTGGCGCTGGATTGGGGTCCTTTTAAATACCTTTTAAATAATCCTGTCATGCATTTATACCACCACGCAAAAACCCTTCCTAAGGGAAGGGTTGGCGTTAATTTTGGTATTAGCTTGAGTCTTTGGGATTATATTTTTAAGACTAACTATATCCCTTTAAAAGACCCAAATCTGCCTTTGGGCTTTGAGGGAGATGAGCATTTTCCAAGCTCTTTTTTGGGTCAAAATACTTCTGGCTTTAAAAAATAAATTTATTCTACAACGCTCACTTCAAAAGTAACAGCAATGTCTGTTTCTCCTCCAGCAGTTGTGATACCAGTATTTGGTTTTGTAGGTAAATGTCTTAATGTAAAGCCAATATTTGCACTTCCAATAGCGCCAGTTTCCAGCTCAAATTGAATTCCTAAAGGGTTGTTGTTTTTATCTACATCTGTGGCTTCTATTCTTTTTATGATAGTATTGAAGTCATAAAAAAATTGATGTTCTTCAGCCTCTTCTTTCACCTCTATTGTAATGTCCTCTGAAGGGCTGACAGATTCATTGAGTAATTGGATGGTTCCGTTGTAAATGGTGTTTTGCTTTAAGGCTCCCACAACAGAAATCACTGGTACGTTTGGCCCATCTCCGTCAAGATCCTTAGAACTTAAAACCACTTGTCCTTCTGAGGAGTTTAGGGTTACGATTACTGAAGTGATAAGCTCTTCTTCTTGAATGAGTTCTGGACTTTTGTCATCCTTTTCACAAGAGATAAATAACAGGGAACTTAAAAGGCTTAAAAAAGTAATTTTAATTGTTTTCATAGTTAAAGTAATTTTAATTGTTTTCATAGTTAAAAATTTATAATGAATTGAAGGTTAATATTTACGCCCATTTCTTCAGAGAAATAGCGAAGTCTATTGAGATAATTTCTATAATTTATATTGCTTAAGTTTTCACCAATAAGTCTTATTTTATAGGAAGTTGAACTCTTTTTTGGAAATGCATAAGCAGCAAAACCAGAAAGTAAAAAATAATCTGGCGGAGAGTCATTAATTCTAAGGATGCTTTGGCTCTGGTCATAAGGGTTAAAAACACTTATATTTTCTGGGGTCTCATTTTGCCTAAACACATAGTTTCCTTTAAGATTTATTGAGAGACCCTGTACCGCTTTAAATTTTTTTTCAATTTCATGTTGGCTGCTAATAGGTGGGATATTTGGGAATGGACTGTTGTTTATTAGGTCTTTTGCCTTAACAATAGACAGTCCATGAATACTTTTAAAATGGGTATTCCACTGTTGACTCAGCTTTGTGTCTACACCAATAAACTGTGCGTTTGTTTGTGTGTATTCCCAAACAGGAAATGCCCCTCTAATGGTAAACTCTACTCCGGTGGGTAACAACACCATATAATCTTGAATGAAGTTAAAGAAAGGTGCTATATACAAGTGGGTAGAACCTTTGGTATACTCATATTGAAGGGACCATTTATGCGCTTTTTCTTTATCCATGTCTAAGGCTCCTAGTTCAATCCTAGCTGCAGAATGGTGCAATCCTTCACTAAATAACTCTGCTGGATTTGGCGCGCGTTCTACATATTGATAATGTCCCTGAATAGTGTAACTATCTTTTTTATAATCTGCACTAAGTGCTGCAGCATAGGTGGGAAATGAAAAACTTGGTGCTGTTAATATTTGGCTCTCAAAATCTGCTACAAAAAATTGGGCGTATTGAATGTTATAACCCATAGATTCCCACCTACTCTTTTTATAATATTTGTCTGCTTTAATTTCTAGGTAGTCAGTTCTTAGACTAGCAGACAGCATGAAATTATCTGTGAGGCTTGTTTTTCCGTATAAAAAGGCACCAAAAGAAATGCTATGGTAGTCAGGTATAAGTCTTCTTACCCCGGTGTCTGGATTGGGGAAGTGAAGCTGGTATTTACTTTCAACTCCAAACTCTAAGGCTTTAGATTGAGCCGTTTGCACATTAAAACTTGTTTGTAGGGCGTGAGTTTCAAGCTTTAAATCAGTACCTGGAATTTGGTTTCTATTTCCCAACCTAATGTCGTATTCTTTTCTATTATTTTGCTGGTAGTCATACTGGATGTCTAGTTTTCCAATATCAGAAAAACGCCTGTATAAAGCTAATTTTCCAATGAAGTGAGACACCTCTTGTTTTGGGTTGTTTATGTCATAACTAAATGAGGTATCTTTTAAGGGAATAGTTTGGTTTATCTGTCCAATAAGATCAGATAAGTTTCCGATATGTGAACTACTTAGTATGGCATTATTGGCTCTAAAATAAGAGACATATGAATCTATACCCCAATTTTCTTTATGCCAGCCAAAGGGAACAGAAACACTTAACTGCTCTAAGCCGGTATTGTCCATATAAAGAGAGGGAGTTTTGGTATTTCCTGCTCTTTTGTAATCTAGTTGTAGGCCGTAATAAATTCCATTTTTAAAATTTTGATCAAAGTTCTGACTGCTTTGAAAACCTCTACCATTAGATTGTCCTGTAAAAATAGCACTCAAATTAGTATTGTTAGTAAAATTTGGTTTTTTTGAATCTAGAACCAAGACACCTCCTACGGCATCTCCTCCGTATTTTAGTGCCTGAGCACCTGTAATTAAACTTACTTTATTGACACTAGAGGTAGCAATATTTGGAGCGTGTTCATCTCCCCATTCCATGTCTTGCATGCGCACCCCTTGGTTTCTAGTAATGACCCGGCTACCATAAAACCCTTGAATAAGAGGCTTGGCAATGGTCCCACCTGTTTTTAAGCTAGTAATTCCCTGAATTTGAGTGAGTGCGTCTGCAAAGTTTAGACTAGAAAGCTGCGCTAAAGTTTCTGTATTTAATGATTTGTTTTGGTTAAGGTCTGCCCCCTTTCTCTGTAACACGGCCACCTCATTTAAAGCTTCTATATGATGCTCTAATAAAAAGGCCTGATCTGTGTTTTCAAAAATATTTAAAGGGTAAAATTTGGTCCCACAAGAAATATGCGAGATTTCTAGTTCTATAAATCCTTTACACAGACTATTGATTATAAAGTACCCATTCAGGTCTGATAGTACTTCTTTATTTGTGCCGTACACGTTTATTACAGCCTTGGAAAGTGGCTGACCGTTGTGTTGGTCTAAAACGCGGCCTTTTAAAGAAAAATGACAGTCCTGTCCATGACTAAGAAAGAATAAAAACAGGAAAATGCCAACAAATATATGTTTCATTTAGAAATAATTCTATTACACAATAGTGACTTTAAAAATCACAATACTTCATCTGATACTAGACCAAGAAAGGGGGTGGTCTAGAAAGGATGGAGGTGAAATAGAACGCGTCTACAAAGACATCTGATGCGTGACTAATAAATACAACAGGAGTATGATTAATAGTAACTGCAGCTATATATATTTGGGTAGCTCCCACAAAAAAAGTGTGGTTTTGGAGCTGCTGTATTTCACATGTATGGCAGTGATTGGCAGCGTCTGTATGTTCAGAGTCATGCGTATATATATGGAATGCACTACTTTTCATAAAGAAAAGAAGTAACAATGCAATTGAATATATGCCTCTTAAATCACGCATCTTCAAATATATAAATAATGATTGTCGTTAAGGTCTTAAGGGTATGTTAAAAATTACCTTTAAAAAAAAACCCCAACCCAAGTCTTTTAAGCATTTTTTTTTCAAATCCCCAGAAAAATGTAAATTGACCAAAAACCCAACCAAAGACTACTAACAGCATTTGATATATTGGAAATATGACTAATATTCTGAAAAACCAATACACACATAGCGTGTACCAGTGGTCTTCAAAAACACTGCGTTCTAATCCTATAAAATCTAAAACAGGTCTTGCTAGTTTTAAAGCGCTACTTCCTGTGATAGAGAAAACAATAAAGATCACCAGTAAGGCCCCATTAGAGCGAACACCCCATCTTTCTTTTAATCTTGCTAAAAAAGATTTTTTCATGATTCAGAAATAGATATAATTTGATTGGCCAATGAGAGACCAATTTTTTCTTGCGCTTCTAAGGTGGCAGCACCTATATGAGGACTCATAGATATATTGGGGTGCATGAGAATCTGAATTTCAGGTTTTGGTTCAGATTCAAACACGTCTAGCCCAGCAAAAGCTACTGTTCCATTGTTCAAAAAATCTATCAGTGCCACTTCATCTAGGGCATTTCCTCTGGCAGTGTTAATAATACCAACTCCTTTTTTCATGAGTTCAAATGAACTCCTGTCTATACAGTATTGACTTTGTGAGGGTACATGAATACTAATGTAGTCAGACGTTTTTAAAACTGTTTCTTTGGTGGTTCCCTTTAGCTGAAAAGCTTGTGAGGAACCATCAAAAAATGAGAGCGAAATAGACACCTGACTTATTTCAGGATCATAAAAAATAACTTTCATGCCAAGGCCTATTGCTATTTTAGCTGTTTCCTGACCTATGTTTCCAAACCCAAAAACACCTAGCGTTTTTCCTCTGAGTTCCGTACCAGTTGCATAAGATTTTTTGAGGTCATTAAAATGGGTATCGCCCTCTAAGGGCATGCTTCTATTGGCGTCATATAAAAAACGAACCCCTCCTAGAAGGTGGGCAAATACCAATTCTGCCACCGCCACTGCAGAAGCGTCTGGAGTGTTTATGATGTGAATTCCTTTAGATTTAGCATAGGCTACGTCTATATTATCCATGCCAATACCACCGCGCCCTACAATTTTAATGCTTTGACAGGCATCTATAAGGGCTTTATCTACTTGGGTGTTGGAACGCACCAATAACACTTCAATATTTTGGTCGTTTAAATAAGAGGCAAGTTGGGCTTGCGCAACAGTAGTTTCATCTACTTGGTGGCCTCCCTTTATTAATTGTTGAACACCACTAGCGTGAATGCCGTCATTAGCTAAAATATTCATACTACGCTTTTCTTTCTAAATCACTCATAATGTCTACTAAAACACCCACACTTTCTAAAGGAAGGGCGTTGTACATAGAAGCTCTATAACCACCTACGGAACGGTGTCCGTTTAAACCGCTAATGCCTCCTTCTTTACACATTTCATTAAAACGGGCCTCTAGGGTGACATCTGTGAGGTTAAAAGTGGCATTCATATAGGATCTGTCTTCTTTAGCAACATAGCCGCTAAATAGAGGGTTTAGATCTATTTCAGAGTAGAGTAATCTGGCTTTTTTTCTATTTATTTTTTCAATGGCTGCAATACCGCCTAAATCTTGCAGCCAAGACAGGGTAAGCATGGAGACATATACGGCAAATACCGCAGGAGTGTTAAACATGCTCTCTTTAGCAATATGGCATTTGTAATCTAGGATAGAGGGAATATGTCTAGTCACCTTTCCAAGAATAGATTCCTTTACCACTATGAGGGTAGTACCTGCAGGGCCCATATTTTTTTGAGCACCAGCGTAGATTAGGTCAAATTTAGAAAAGTCTAAAGTTCTGGAAAATATGTCTGAACTCATATCACAAATAAGAGGTGCATTTACCTCTGGGAATTGCTGATATTGAGTGCCGTATATAGTGTTATTTGAAGTGAGATGTAGATAATCAATGTCTGTTGGAATAACTAAATTTTTAGGTATAAATTTATATCCCTGCTTTTTAGATGAGCCCACTTCTAACACTTCACCAAAGGCCTTGGCTTCTTCAATGGCATTGTCACTCCAAGTACCGGTATTTATATAGGCCGCTTTTTGTTCTAAAAGATTGTAAGCCACCCTTAAGAACTCTAAACTAGCCCCTCCTTGAAGATATAAGGCTTTGTAGCCCTTGTTTTCTAGGCCAAGTAAAGACAAGGCTAAGGATTGGGCTTTGTCCATTATGGAAACAAAATCTTTTGATCTGTGTGAAATTTCTATAAGAGAGAGTCCAGAGTCATTGAAATTCAACACTGCTTGTGATGCTTTTTCTAATACCTCCTTAGGCAGAATACTAGGCCCAGCACTAAAGTTATGTATTTTCATTCAGGGTGTTTTTTGGCAAAAATTAAGTAAACAAAGGTCTTATATTAATTCTAAAGTAGAAACCCTTTGTGATTTTTTTATAATGATAAAATAAATTCCATAGTATCTACACCGTCTGCATAATCTGAAAGACTGGGTCTTTGTGTCTCTCCAAATGCCATAGCCCTATTAATTTCAGAGGGTCCCACCACGCATTGTATAGACTCTTTATTTATTTCTATGAGCTTGTTTAAGTTTTCTAAATTGTCATAAGTCTCATAAAAGAGACTTCCAATAGGGGAGCTAAAGCTGAGATCTTCTTTGAGAATAAGAAAACCATTATCTATAATTTTAAAACCACTCATGAGGTACACAGCCTTGTTATAATCATAATTATTGCTGTATTTTTCATAGTGAATGTGGTCTTTGTATTCATAAATGGCATTAAAAAACAAATCAAAGTCATAGCCTTTTGGAACGTATAATTTTGAGACAGACCTACAGCCCAAACCGTAATATCTAAAAACATCTTCTCCTAGTGCATATAGCATTTCTGGGGTTTCACGGCCTGTTAATACCCCAATAGAACTTCTGTTTTTTCTTATAATATGAGGTTTACTACCAAAGTAATGTTCAAAATAGCGTGCCGTATTATCGCTGCCAGTAGCAATAAGCCCGTCATACTCTCCTTTAAACTGTTCTACTATTTGAATGTTTTGTATTGGTTCTCCTGTTTTTGAATTGAGAAAATCAATCATCCAAGGGAGTAAAATTTTGTCATTTGAAGACGCCTTAATAATAATATTGGCTCCAGCTAAATAGGCTGTTAAGAAATCATGAAAACCAACCAAAGGAATATTACCCGCCATAATAATAAATACCTTAGGCGTTTTGCTAGGCTTAGAATACCCACTCATCCATTGCTCTAGAGAGCTGGCGTGAAGCAAGGCTACCCAGTGTTCCAAAGCGTGTAAAACGTTTTCTCTAGTAAACCATCCATTTCTGTGCCCCGCAAGTGTTATGAGGTTTTCAAGAGGTTTAAATGCCTCTGAAAAACCTGTATTTGCTTTGTTTTCTGTTATAAAATTCTGAAATGTGTTACCTAATTCAATAACGGCATGAAATCTGTCTTGATATACACTCATATAATTTGTCTGAGAGGCTTTTAGGTTTTACCTTTGTGCAAAAGTAATCAATACAACGGATTAACTTAAAATTTTACTATGGCAATTATCATCACTGACGAATGTATTAATTGTGGCGCGTGTGAAACAGAATGTCCAAATACCGCTATTTATGAGGGGGCTGAGGAGTGGCGTTATAGTGACGGCACCTCTTTAAAAGGTTCTGTTGTATTGCCCAATGGCCTTGCGGCCGATGCCGATGCGGTTCAAGACCCTATTAGTGACGAGATATATTATATTTCACCCAATAAATGCACAGAATGTGTTGGTTTTCATGAAGAACCTCAATGCGCCGCTGTATGTCCTGTAGACTGTTGTGTGCCAGACACCTCTCATGTTGAAACGGAAGAGACTTTGCTAGAAAAACAACGCTTTATGCATCCAGAGTAGGACGCTTTAATCCTATATTTGCACCCAATTAAATTTATTCTTTATGAAAGCAGGTATTGTAGGACTTCCCAACGTTGGGAAATCTACCCTTTTTAATTGTCTCTCTAATGCTAAAGCACAGAGTGCCAACTTCCCTTTTTGTACTATTGAACCTAATATTGGTGTGGTGAATGTGCCAGACGCAAGGTTAGAAAAGTTAGAGTCTTTGGTAAATCCAGAAAGGGTTCTTCCTGCCACTGTAGAGATTGTAGATATAGCCGGCTTAGTAAAAGGCGCTAGTAAAGGAGAGGGTCTAGGAAATCAGTTTCTTGGAAATATTAGAGAAACTGACGCCATTCTTCACGTGCTTAGATGTTTTGATGATGACAATATTGTTCATTTAGACGGAAGCGTAAATCCAATTAGGGATAAAGAAACCATAGATATGGAATTGCAGTTAAAGGACTTAGAAACCTTAGATAAAAAATTAGAGAAAGTAAAGAGAGCTGCCAAGACGGGAAATAAAGAGGCCCAAAAAGAAGAAGCAGTTCTTTTGTTGTTAAAGGCTGGTCTAGAGGCTGGAAAGTCTATTCGTGCCATACCGCTATCTGAAGAAGACAAGGTGGCATTTGTAAGGCCACTTCAGTTTATTACAGAAAAGCCAGTCATGTATGTCTGCAATGTTTCTGAAGACGCTGCCGTAAATGGAAATGATTATGTGAAACAAGTAATAGAAGCTGTTGCAGGTGAAAATGCTGAGGTTATTTTTTTAGCCGTGGGTACAGAGGCAGATATTACTGAGTTGGAGACTTATGAGGAAAGACAAATGTTCCTAGAAGACATGGGGCTAAAGGAACCTGGTTCTGCCAAATTGATTAGAGGGGCCTATAGATTATTGAATTTAGACACCTATTTTACAGCGGGTGTTAAAGAAGTGCGCGCCTGGACAATTCCTTTTGGAGCTACAGCACCACAAGCTGCGGGAGTTATTCACACAGATTTTGAAAAAGGATTTATTAGGGCAGAAGTAATTGCTTATAATGATTATATTTCTTTTGGAAGTGAAGCAAAGGTAAAAGAAGCAGGAAAAATGCGCGTGGAGGGAAAAGAGTATATAGTTAAAGATGGCGATGTGATGCATTTTAGATTTAATGTGTAGGCGCTAGTCACTATCAACAAAACCCTAATCACTATTGTTAATTACTTTAGTTGTATTGGGTTTTATTTTTTTAATAGGGTCACTATATTAGCCAATTATCCCGTTTTGCTTGTATTATATGGACATGGACCAACAAACTCAATATACAGAAGACAATATTCGTTCTTTAGATTGGAAAGAGCACATTCGCTTGCGCCCTGGAATGTATATAGGAAAATTGGGTGACGGATCTTCTGCAGATGACGGCATCTATTTACTTCTTAAGGAGATCATAGATAACTGTATAGATGAATTTGTGATGGGAGCTGGAAAGACCATTGAAATATCTATTAAAGATACTGAGGTAAGCGTAAGGGATTACGGTAGAGGTATTCCTCTTGGTAAGGTGGTAGACGTGGTCTCTAAAATGAATACAGGAGGTAAATACGATAGCCGTGCCTTTAAAAAATCTGTAGGATTAAATGGAGTAGGAACCAAAGCAGTAAACGCTTTGTCTTCTATGTTTAAGGTAGCATCTTCCAGAGATAATTTATTAAAAACAGCTACTTTCCAGGCTGGTAATTTAATTGAGGAAGAGGGGCCAATAGAAACCACTAAGCGCAAAGGAACCAAAGTAAGCTTTGTGCCTGATGCTATCATTTTTAAAAATTATAAGTATAGGTCTGAATATGTGGTACGCATGCTTAAAAACTATGTTTATCTAAATCCAGGGCTCACCATTATTTTTAACGGAGAAAAGTACTTTTCTGAAAATGGCTTAAAAGATTTGCTAGAAGACAATAATGCAGCAGAAGACATGTTGTATCCTATTATTCATTTAAAAGGACCAGATATTGAAGTGGCCATTACCCACAGTAAAACTCAGTATAGTGAAGAGTATCACTCTTTTGTAAACGGACAGCACACCACTCAGGGAGGAACCCACCAAACTGCTTTTAGAGAGGCATTGGCCAAAACAATTAGAGACTTCTACGGCAAAGCATATGACTCTTCTGACATTAGAAAATCTATTATTTCTGCTATATCCATTAAAGTTACCGAGCCTATATTTGAAAGTCAAACTAAAACTAAATTAGGGTCAACAGATATGGGAGCTGGTATGCCTAGTGTAAGGGCTTATATCAATGATTTTATTGGCCAATATTTAGATAATTACCTTCATAAAAATCCAACTACTGCTGAACTTATACAGAGAAAAATAGTTCAAGCAGAGAAAGAACGCAAAGAATTGTCTGGCATTAGGAAGCTAGCAAAAGAACGTGCAAAGAAAAGTAACCTACACAATAAAAAACTCAGAGATTGTAGGGTGCATTTACCAGATACCAAGCATGACCGATGCTTGGAAAGCACTCTTTTTATTACAGAGGGAGACTCAGCCTCAGGTTCTATTACTAAATCTAGAGATGTAAATACACAGGCAGTTTTTAGTTTGAGGGGAAAACCCCTAAACTCGTATGGTATGAGTAAGAAGATTGTGTATGAAAATGAAGAATTCAATCTGTTGCAGGCGGCTCTTAATATTGAAGATTCAATGGAGGATCTTCGCTATAACAATATTGTAATAGCCACAGACGCAGATGTAGATGGTATGCACATTAGATTGCTGCTCATTACCTTTTTTTTACAATTTTTCCCAGAATTAATTAAAGACAACCACCTCTACATTTTACAGACGCCTTTATTTAGAGTTAGAAATAAGAAAGACACTTATTATTGCTATACTCCAGAAGAAAAAGAAGCTGCCATTGTAAAAGTAGGAGCAAAGCCTGAAATTACAAGGTTTAAAGGATTGGGAGAGATTTCTCCAGATGAGTTTAAACATTTTATTGGGGCAGATATTCGCCTAGAACCTGTCATGTTAGATAAAAAAATGTCCATTGAACAACTTTTAGAGTTTTATATGGGCAAAAATACGCCAGAGAGACAAGAATTCATTATAGAAAACTTAAAGGTTGAGCTAGATGTTATTATTGAAAATGATCATATAAGCCGCTAATTAGTACATGGAAGAGCCGGAAAATTCAAAAAAGCCCCATTTAGAGCCCATAGAATTACAAGATGAGACCCTTACCAAGGTTTCTGGTATGTACAAAGACTGGTTTTTAGACTATGCTTCTTATGTCATTTTAGAGCGCGCTGTTCCTGCTATTGAAGATGGCTTTAAGCCAGTGCAGCGCAGGATCATGCATTCCTTGAAAGAACTAGATGACGGACGCTACAACAAAGTAGCTAATGTTGTAGGGCACACCATGCAGTATCACCCACATGGAGATGCCAGTATTGCAGATGCAATGGTTCAAATTGGACAAAAAGACATTCTCATAGACACTCAGGGAAACTGGGGAAACATACTCACCGGAGACAGTGCAGCGGCTTCTAGGTATATTGAAGCCAGACTTTCCAAATTTGCTCTAGCGGTTGTTTTTAGTCCAAAAATTACAGATTGGCAGAGCTCTTATGACGGAAGAAGAAAAGAACCTGTAAACCTTCCTGTCAAGTTTCCGTTGCTTTTGGCTCAGGGAGGAGAAGGAATTGCTGTAGGACTCTCTACTAAAATACTACCTCATAATTTTATTGAACTTATTGACGCGTCTATTAAGCACTTAAAAGGACAGCGCTTTGTTATTGTGCCAGATTTTCCAACTGCTGGTGTTATAGATGTAAGCCAGTATAATGACGGTCTTAGGGGTGGTAAAATAAGGGTGAGAGCTAAGATTGGGCAACTAGATAAGAATACCCTTGTAATTACTGAAATTCCATTTGGCACCAACACTTCGACATTAATAGATTCTATTTTAAAAGCCAACGAAAAGGGAAAATTAAAGGTTAAAAAAATTGAGGATAATACGGCTGCGCAGGTAGAAATTCTTATTCACTTACCTCCAGGTATTTCTCCAGATAAATCTATTGACGCGCTATATGCTTTTACGGCTTGCGAGTCTTCTATATCTCCACTGGGCTGTATTATTGAAAATAACAGACCCTTATTTATTGGGGTGTCTGAAATGCTCATACGCTCTACAGATAGGACCCTGGGGCTGCTTAAATCTGAATTAGAAATACAACTAGAGGAGTTAGAAGCCCAATGGCATTTTTCTTCTTTAGAGAGAATTTTTATAGAAAAAAGGGTCTATAGAGATATTGAGGAGCAAGAAAGCTGGGAAGGTGTTATTAATGCTATAGACAAGGGATTAAAACCACATACAGCACACCTAAAAAGAGCCATCACAGAAGAGGATATTGCACGCTTAACTGAAATTAGAATTAAGAGAATTTCAAAATTTGATATAGATAAAGCACAACAGTATATTTCTGGTCTTGAGGACAAAATGGCTGCTATTAAAGATCATTTAAATCATTTGGTAGATTTTGCTATTGATTTTTTCAAAAACCTAAAGGAGACTTTTGGGGGTGGTAGAGAACGACTTTCAGAGGTTCGTGTTTTTGACGACATAGAGGCCACTAAGGTAGTGATGAGAAACACAAAACTCTATGTAAATAGAGAAGAAGGATTCATTGGAACTTCCTTAAAAAAAGATGAGTACGTTACAGATTGTAGTGATATAGATGATGTTATAGTGTTTACTGCAGATGGAAAAGTCATGGTGACAAAAGTAGATACCAAAATTTTTATAGCTAAAAATATATTGCATGTGGCTGTTTTTAAGAAAAAAGACAAACGAACCACTTATAATTTAGTTTATAAGGATGGTAAAAATGGACCAAGCTATGTAAAAAGGTTCAATATTACAGGAGTCACTAGAGATAGATCATATGACTTAACCAATGGTGCTGCAGGATCTGAAGTGTTGTATTTTACCGCCAACCCCAATGGAGAAGCAGAGATTATTTCAATTTTATTGAGACAGGTTGGAAGTATTAAAAAGTTAAAATGGGATATAGACTTTAGTGATGTTCTTATAAAAGGAAGAATTTCCAAAGGAAATATTGTTTCTAAATATGCTATTAAAAGAATTGAGCTTAAAGAAAAAGGTGTTTCTACACTTAAACCAAGAAACATTTGGTTTGATGAGGTAGTGAATAGACTGAATGTAGACGGGAGGGGTAAGCTATTAGGAGCCTTTAAAGGAGATAATTTATTGTTGGTGATTACTCAAAAAGGACTGGTTAAAACCTTAACTCCAGAAATGAGTCTTCACTTTGATGAGGATATGATAGTTTTAGAAAAATGGAACCCGAATAAGCCTATTTCTGCTATTTACTTTGACGGGGAAAAAGAGAAGTATTTTGGTAAGAGATTTTTAATAGAGCAAACCAAAAGAGAGGACCTGTTTATTACGGAGCATCCAAAATCTACTTTAGAGATTGTGAGTACAGATTGGCGCCCTATCTTTGAAATTGAATTCACAAAAACCAGAGGTAAGGAGGCCAAGCCTCTATTGCTTATTAATATGGAGGAATTTATTGCTCCCAAAGGTATAAAAGCATTAGGGAACCAACTGAGTAGTGATAAGCTAAAAAAAATATTAGCTAAGGAGCCACTTCCATTTGAGGAGCCAGAGGATATTGTAGCAGAAGAACTAGAAGTATACAACCCAGAAGATGTTTCAGATGAAAGAGACACCAGCCACAATGACCAGCCCACACTCTTTTAAAATCACTTTTCCTTTCTAATATTCATATTTAAGAATTCCACCACCAATGAAAAAGTGATTGAGAAGTATAAGTAACCCTTAGGAATGCTCCCTATGCTTTGTCCAAAAATCACCAATTCAGAGAGGTGTGCTGCCTCTGTTGTAAGCATAAATCCTATTAAAATTAAAAAAGAGAGTCCTAGAATCTGAATGGTGGGATTATTAGTCACAAATTCCCCAACAGGATTGGCAAATAGCATCATAATAAGTACAGAAATAACCACCGCTACAATCATTAGAATAAGTGAATCTGTAGGGTTTTCTGAAATACCGTTGGTCATTCCAATAGCAGTTAAAATAGAGTCAAAAGAGAATACAATATTGATAACGGTAATTTGAACAATGGCGGCTCTTAGAGACTTAGATTGACCAGATGCGACTGCTTTAGCGTCGTGTTCTTTGTCTTCAATTTTTTCGTGAATTTCTTTGGTGCTCTTGTATAGAAGAAAAAGTCCCCCTAAGAATAATATAATGGCTTGCCCGCTAATGTTTCCCTGCACCCATTTGGTATCTATTTCAAGAAATGGCTGGTTTAGTGCGGTGAGAAGAGAAATTCCAAAAAGCAATCCAACCCTTAAAAGCATTGCCAATACCAATCCAATATTGGTGGCTTTTACACGATCTTTTTCCTCTAGCTTTCCAGCAGCTATAGAAATAAATATAATATTGTCTATTCCTAAAACAATCTCAAGAAACGTGAGTGTTAGAAGGGCTACCCAAGCGTCTGGACTCAGAAAAATATCAAACATTTATTTTATTTTCTTAACGGTACCTCTAGCTTTATTACTGTCACCTACCTGGCCGTACTCAAAGGTGTAGCCCTCTTGGTTGGTGGTGAGTATTTTAATAGCTATTGGAGCTTTTTGCGAGGCATTTTTGGGGTGAAGATTTTTTAAAATATATTCACAGTCATTAATCCATTTGACACTGCTGCTATCTTTGACTCCTTCAAAGATGTCAATTTCTATGGCTTCATTTCTAGTAAAGGATGTAGTCTTCTCTTCACCGTTAATGATAGCGGTAAATTCAAAAGTTCCATTTCTATAGTCCTGACAATTTCTTTCAGGTGTTTTACAGGAAATAAAAAAAATAAAGCAGCTAATTAAACAGAGTAATTTCATGTTTGTAAAAGTAATAACAAATAACAATAATTAAGGGGTATATATTTTAAAGTGACCGTTCTTATAAAAAATAATTATTTGATCTACACCCCCTTGATGATTTTCTCGAGGTTGTAATTCATTTTGAGCAGGAATTTTACTTGACGCTTCCAAGGGAGATAAATTTTTTTCATTCAATGTAGTCTTTTCAATTTTGAGATTTTCTGGTATGGGTGGGAGTGAACCTCCTTTATTTGGAAAATCACCTTCACCATTTATTAGCCAATAGATATGAACTTCAGGAAATTTTTTGATGAGCTTGAGAACAAATTCTAATGAAGGTTTATTGCGTCCAGAAAGAAGGTGGGAAATACTAGATCTTTGTACCTCAATAGTGTCTGCTAAAGTAGCAGCAGAAAGCTGGTAATGGCTTAATATAAGTTGTAATCTTTTAATGAAATCAATACTATTTACCATTGTAACTTATATATTTTTAAACGTGTAAAAAGGCATTAAAATGAATTTTATGTAAACATAATTTAATAATAACATTAAATTTAAAATAGAGGTAATATATCATATTAGTCTGATTTTAAAATAATTAGTAATTAATATAAAGCTTTTAAATGACGGTTTCATAAATATATACAAATGTAAACAAAATAATGCCACTTTGGATCGAAACTTGTTTACAAATGTGGTTTCTTATTAATTACATTTGTAATTTAAAGTTGTGTTACATTTGTAATATGAATACAATTACCTTATTTAAATGAGTTATATTTCACATAAAATTAATACTGTTAAAGGCCGTTATTTATCACCTATAGCACTTTCAGACGCTTTAAGTAGATGGTGTTTATTTAAGGATTTGACACTGATGTCACATTCAGTATTGGGTGAGAATATTGAAGTTTATAGATTGGGTTCAGGTAAGCAGACTATTTTATTGTGGTCACAGATGCATGGAAATGAATCTACCACCACTAAAGGATTGATAGATTTCATGTCTTTTCTTTTATCAGATAGCAAAGAAGCTATAGCTATCCTCAAACAACTACATTTTGTTATTGTGCCTATTTTAAATCCAGATGGAGCCAAAGCTTACACCAGAGTAAATGCAAATTTAGTAGATCTCAATAGAGATTTTAAAGACTTAAGCCAACCAGAGAGTCAGTTTTTAGTTCATATTTTTAATAGAGTAAAGCCTCATTTTTGTTTTAATCTTCATGACCAGCGTACCATTTTTAATGTAGGTAATACCAAAGCTCCTGCTACACTTTCCTTTTTAGGGCCTGCAGCTGATAAAGAAAAGACCGTCACACCATCTAGGATGGTGAGTATGCAGCTCATAGTAGCTATAAACAATCACATTCAATCTATAATTCCTGGGCAAGTAGGAAGATATGACGATCATTTTAATGCAAACTGTGCCGGTGACCATTTTCAGTCTAAAAAGGTGCCTACACTTTTGTTTGAGGCTGGCCACTACCCTGCAGATTATCAGAGAGAACACACAAGGCGTTTTATCTATGAAGCCTTATTAGCTGCAGCACAATCAATTGTTACTAAAACTTATGTAAAACATTCAGTCAGCGATTATCTCTTAATTCCTGAAAATCAAAAAACTTATTTAGACTTGAGAGTTATAAACGCCCATCTTATTAACCCTAAAATTTCATCACAAACAAGTCTGGCTTTTCAGTATGAAGAGGTCCTTGAAAATGGAGCAATAGTTTTTATTCCAAAAATCATCTCCATAGAGGATGGAAAGGAGCATTACTTTCACAAACTTGTTGACCTTTCTCTGCCAAACACAGAAGGCCAAGAGCTTGTATTTCAAAATATTACTCAAATAATAAAAGACTTACGTGTCTAAATTGTTAATTATGTTGCATTTTTATTAAAAAAACTCACATTTTATTAAATATTATCTATTTCTGTACTATTTTTGCAATTGTTAAAAACATAGTCATGAGTAAAATTAAATTAGACGAAATAGACCACCAGATTCTAGATATGTTAATAGACAATACTAGAACTCCTTTTACTGATATTGCAAAAAAATTACTTATTTCAGCTGGAACTGTTCATGTAAGAGTGAAAAAAATGGAAGAAGCTGGAATTATTTTAGGTTCCTCATTGACTGTAGACTACGAAAAATTAGGGTACTCTTTTATAGCATATGTAGGAATATTTTTAGAAAAAACACATCAGACTAAATTTGTTCTAGAACGTTTAAATCTAATTCCTAATGTCACAGTAGCACATATTACTACAGGTAAATTTAATATTTTTTGTAAAATACGCGCCAAAGACACCAACCACGCTAAGAATATTATTTTTAGAATTGATGATATTGATGGTATTAGCAGAACAGAGACTATGATATCCTTGGAAGAGAGTATAAACGACAAAAAAAGGTTGATGCACACTATTTTTAATGAATTATAAAGATAGTAGCATTAGTATTTAAACTCCAAAGCTTTCTACTATGGGGTTTTTTATACCTGCTCCAAGTAGTATTTGAAAGCTTCCCTTAAAATGTCTTCTGAAATTAAGATGTCGCTGACGGGTTCTCCAATTTTAGTTAAGAGTACAAACCTAATTTCTCCGTGACTATTTTTTTTATCAAATTTCAAGAGTTCCAAACTAGTATCTATATCTTCTTTGCTAAAGTTTATTTTTTTAAAATGTTGTTTAAACACCTGAGTAATTTGCTCGAGTTGTTCTAAAGGTAACCCAGTTACTTTGTGAGACAAATACCCTTCTAAAATCATTCCAGCCGCTATAGCTTCTCCATGAAGTAGCATTTTTTCTACGCCTTTTTCTAAAAAGTAAGATTCTATGGCGTGACCTAGCGTATGTCCGTAATTTAAATTTTTTCTAATATTATTTTCAAAAGGATCTTGAATGACTACCCTTGCTTTTATTTGAATAGATCTAGGAATGCTCTTTTCTAGAGTGCTGTATTCTGTTGTTTTGGAAATTTCTTGCCAGTATGTTGGATCTTCTATAAGCCCATGTTTAAGCATTTCTGCAAAACCACTTTTGATTTGCCTTTCTTCTAAGGTTTTTAAGAAGTCAGGAATCACTAGCACCATTACTGGCTCTTTAATAATTCCAATTTGGTTTTTTAAGGCCTCTAAATCAACCCCAGTTTTACCCCCTACAGAAGCATCTGCCATAGACAGTAGGGTGGTGGGCACATGAATGAAATCTATACCTCTTTTAAAACTTGCAGCTATATAGCCACCCATATCTGTAATGACACCGCCTCCTAAATTGATCATTAGACTTTTACGGTCTGCACCTAGTTCTGATAGCACTTTCCATACCTGAAGACAGGTGTCTAAGTTTTTGTTTATTTCTCCAGATACAATTTCAATAATTTCATAGCTATAATCTCCAGACAGTTCACTCATAAAAGCAGGTAAGCAATATTCATGGGTGTTTTCATCTACTAAAATAAAAATTTTAGAGTAGTTACTTAGAGCCAAATGAGTGTTTAAATACGCGTATGCTTCTTTAGAAAAATGGACCGAAGATTGAGGGGTTTTTATAGGTTTCATAAGCTTTAACTTCTTACAAAATAAAGATAAAATTATCAAAAAATTATAAAATCTGTACTTATATTTGGACTCCTATCAAATTGCTATTAATGAGATCAATTTTTGAGAATACTGCAACTGCATTTTCTATTAAATCAGATACGTCACTTGAACGTGCTTATTTTTTATTTAAACTAATTTCATTGCAACCTTTAGTTAAACTTGGCACTGCAATTACAAATTTTGCTTTAAAGGCGCATCTTCCAGTAAAGGGGCTTATTAGGGCTACTGTATTTGATCATTTTTGTGGAGGGGTAAATGAATATGACTGTGAGCCAGTGATGGAGCGGATGTATAGCAAAAAAGTATTCTCAGTATTGGACTATTCCGTAGAAGGAAAAGCCACTGAAGCTAATTTTGATCAGGTAGTGCGAAAGATTAATGGATTAATTGTTTTTGCAAAAACCAAACCATACATTCCTTTTGTAGTGTTTAAACCTACTGCAATTGGAAACATTTTACTTTATGAAAAAGTAGGAAATAAAGTTTTACTAACTCCGGAAGAAATTCTTTTATGGCAAAAAGTACAGGAACGTTTTTACTCAATTTGTAAGACGGCTTATGAACATAAAACACCCTTACTCATAGATGGTGAAGAAAGTTGGATGCAAGACGCAGCAGACGGTATTGTTTACAACATGATGAAAGAGTTTAATAAGGATGAAGCATATATATACAACACGCTACAAGCATATAGGTGGGACAGAATGGAATACTTGCAAAACCTTTATTCTAAAGCTAAAACAGAAGGGTTTAAGTTAGGGATTAAAGTAGTCAGAGGTGCTTATATGGAGAAAGAGAGACTTAAGGCTTCTGAAAAAGGGTACAAGAGTCCTATTTGTGAAACTAAGCAAGCTACTGACGATAATTATAATGAGATTGTTTCATATATGGTTTCTCATTTAGACGAAATTTCTATTTTCCTAGGAACTCACAATGAGCATAGCACCTATTTGCTAATGGAATTAATGAAACAGAAAAAATTAAATATAAGTGATTCAAGAATCTGGTTTGGACAATTGTACGGTATGAGTGATCATATTTCTTATAATTTAAGTGAACACAGTTATAATGTATCAAAATACCTTCCATTTGGCCCAGTTAGAGACGTCATGCCCTATTTAATGAGAAGGGCAGAAGAGAATACTTCGGTGGCTGGCCAAACTAATAGAGAATTAGATTTATTGGGGAAAGAAAGAAAGCGCAGAAAAATATAAAATTTAACTTAGTAAAATTAATGCCACTAATAAATTATTTTTTAGAGCTATTAATTAGCTTTTATTTATTTTTGTATCCAGCTAAATTTTTGAATTTCTAGTTTTGTTTGGCAATTTCTCACTTCTATAACCCCAGATTTATTTTCATACTCAGCTTCAATTACATAAGTTTTACAAGTAGATATTTTAGTGTTGCTCTTAGAGAAATCAACATCACCCTCTATAAAAAAGTATTTTATAGTAGTAGTGTCAATCACCTTGCTTGCCAGTAGACTGTTAATTTCGTCACTAAAATACAGAGGTTTAGATCTCATGTCTTTTAAGACTCTACAGTTTGGAAAGTAACAGAATGAAGTTCCTGTTTCTTGAGTTTTTTTCTTTAAGAAGAAAGCTAGAAATACCAAGCCAATAGATAGACCAAATAAAAAATAGCCTAGTCTTTTTACAAAGGGCATATTAAAAAATTAAAAAATTAATGTCATTAAAAGGAATATCAAACCACTCTCCAAGAGCTGCATTGGTTAATATACCTCTGTAAAGATACAAGCCATTTCTCAAACCACTATCAAATTTTAAAGCATTTTCTAAACCTCCTTTTTCTGCTATTTGAAGCAAATAGGGGAGGCATATATTACTAATAGAAACAGAGGCTGTTTTTGGGTATCTAGCTGGTATGTTTGGAACTCCATAGTGTAAAACACCATATTTTTCAATAGTTGGGTTTTTATGGGTAGTCACCTCAGAGGTTTCAAAACAGCCTCCATGATCTATACTCATATCTATAATAACAGCTCCTTTTTTCATATGAGCTACCACATCTTCTTGAACTACTACAGGACTGTGATTTTTGCCTTTTAGTGCTCCAATAGCTACATCACATCTTCTAAGTGCTTTAAATATATTTTTAGGCTGAAGGGTAGAGGTATAAATAGGCATTTTAAGTCTGTTTTGTAGGTCTCTTAATTTTGATACAGAAGGATCAAAAACTTTAACAGAGGCACCAAAATTTAATGCTGCTTCTGCAGCATAACTACCAGCAGTTCCAGCTCCAAAAACTACTACTTCTATAGGGGGAATACCACTCATATTACCAAAGAGCAAACCTTTTCCATTATTGGTAGCAGACATGAGTTCTGCAGCAATATGAATGGCCGCAGTTCCTCCAATTTGACTTAAAGATTTTAATATTGGAAAGCTTCCGTCTTGATCAGTGATATATTCAAAACCAATAGCGGTTATTTTTTTAAGTTCAAGAGATTTAAAGTATTCTTTGTTTTGTGTTTTTTTCTGAACGGCAGAAATAAGAGTGCTATTTGGCTTCATGAGTGCTATTTCACTCATAGATGGCGGTGCCACTTTTAGAATAAGGGAACATTCAAATACTTCTTTTTTTATTGAAGTTATTTTAGCCCCTGCCTTTCTGTATTCATCATCGGAGAAACTAGCTTCTTGGCCTGCGCCAGATTCAATAATAACGCCGTGGTCATTAGCTACTAACGCTGCTACTGCATCGGGGGTTAAGCAAACTCTTTTTTCTATGTCAATATCCTCCTTAGGAACACCAATGAACAAATCTCCTTTCTCATTAAAGAGTTCTAATCTTTCTTCTTGAGTTTTTAAGTCATGAGCGCTAAATGGGGTGGTAGAATTCATTTTAATGGATGTAAAGTTGTCTAGTTTGTTGGTCCAAGATACTTATTTCTATAAAGGTAGCGTTCTCAGGCAGCAGGCTTTCTATTATTTCTGGCCACTCTATAAAGATCCACCCGTCAAATGCTAAATATTCTTCAATACCAAAATCTAGGGCCTCTTCTGCTTTATTAAGCCTGTATAAATCAAAATGATAGGCCAAAGTATTTCCCTGGGCGTCTGGATACTCATTAACAATTCCAAAACTAGGACTTTGACCTTGTTCTGTCGCTTCTAGTTTTTTTAGTAAGGCTTTAATGAGTGTTGTTTTTCCTGCACCCATTGGAGCACGAAAGCAAATAAGTTTAGAGGGGAGCTCTTTGATTAAGACCTCTGATAGGTTTTCTAAATCAGACTCTTTATAGATGATATCTAGCATTTAATCGAAAAATTAGTCACTTTTTTGGGATTTATTAAAAAGAGATGCACCTTAGTTTGTATGGTGCTTTCAAATATAAACATCTCCTGTCTAATTAGTTTTAAAAATTTAAATTTATGATTACAATAGCACTATTTATAATCTCTCATTTAGCTTTTTAAGTGTAGACTCTTTGCGGGACTATTTTTTTGGTTGTAAGACTATAAAAGGGACCATCATTTCTTCCATTGAAACACCTCCATGTTGGTATGTGTTTTGAAAATGGGAAGCAAATTTATGATAGGCATTTGGGTATGTGAAAAAATATGCTTCTTTTGCAAAAATGTATTGGCTGGCAAGGCTATTTTTTGGCAAGCCTATATTTTCAGGAAAATTAAAAGTGAGACTTTCCTTTTTAACAGCTGTAATTCTATGTCCGTGTTTGTAGCGCAAATTATCTGTATGGTCATGATTGCCCTTTAATATACTTGGTTTTTTTGCCAAGATACTTCCGTGATCAGTAGTAATAATTAGTTGTATATTATTTTTTGCAATAAAACCTATTAAGGAGTTTATGGCAGAGTTATCGATCCAATTTAAGGTCGCTTTTCTAAAAGCTCTTTCATTGGGAATCATTGATTTTACAATTGAATTTGAAGTATTTGCGTGAGAGAGTTGATCAATAAAATTACAGACAATAAAACTCAGGTCGTTTTTGAGTATTTGATTAAAATTTTTAAGCAACTTAAGGGCTTGTGTTTCACTGTTTATTTTCTGATAGGAGGTTTTGAGTGCTAATTTATTTTTATTGCAATACGCTTCAAAGAAAAACGCTTCCTCTTCATTTTTCAATCCTTCCAAATGATCTGGGATCCATAGAGTTGAAAATTTATTTTTTATTTCTAAAGGTGTCATGCCTGCAAATATGGCATTTCTTGCGTATTGGGTCACAGTGGGGAGTAGTGACATATAAAGCTCTTCTTTCTTAACGGTAAAATGTTCCATGAAAACTGGCTTGATAGTAAGCCAATGATCAAGCCTTAAGTTGTCTAATACTATTACTATAGTCTTTTGATTTATTGTCGCTGGAATAATTTTTTGATTTAGCAAATGATGAGACATAACAGGAGAGTTTTCTCCCTTTAACCATGACTCATAGTGGTTGCCAACAAAATAACTAAATGCTTTATTAGCTGTTTGAAACAAGGAGTGGAGTAGGTCTAAAACAGTAGGATCTTCTATAGAATCTATCTTTAATTGCCATATAACTAAATCTTTGTAAAGGCTGTAAAAATCTTTATGAGAATTTGCTAGCTCAATGCGGTTGTGGAGATGAAGATTTTCTTGAATAAAAACATCTACCCTTTTTTCTTTCATCAATCGCCTTTGGTCTAAGACCTTTACTATAGATATATACACTTGATTAGGAAGGACTGGCTTAAGTAAAAAATCAGACACTTGCGCCCCTAAGGCGTTATTTATTAAATAGTCATCTTGATTGTTGGTCACCATTATAACAGCGCTAAAGGGATTTGCTTTCTTAAGCGCTGTGAGGGTTTCTAGTCCAGAAAGGCCGGGCATATTTTCATCTAACAAAATGAGGTCTGGAGCTTGGGTAGCGCAAAAAGTAATTGCATCGGCGCCGCTGTTACAGCGGTGTACTACAAATCCTTTTTGCTCTAAAAACATGATGTGGGGAGTAAGTAGATCAATTTCGTCATCTACCCACAAAATGCTTGGCTTATTCATTAAGTATGTATATTTGTTTAAAATTAATTTCTTCTTGAAAACATCGCTTAAACAATACGTCTTCAATGATCCAATTTACGGCTTTATTAGAATTAATGACCCCCTAATTCTACTGCTTATTGAAACACCTTATTTTCAAAGGCTTAGGAGGATAGCACAGGTGGGTCTCTCTTCTTTGGTATACCCTGGAGCCCACCATACTAGGTTTCACCATGCACTTGGCTGTTTGCACCTAATGCAGCAGGCAATTTATGTATTAAAATCTAAGGGAATTTCTATAAATGAAAATGAAGAGCGCGCTTTACAAGTAGCTATTTTGTTACATGATATAGGTCATGGTCCTTTTTCTCATGCCATGGAAAAAAGTATTATTGGAGGCATGAGTCATGAAACACTTTCTTTAAAATTTATGGAAATCCTCAATGAGCAGTTTGAGGGTCAACTAGATATGGCTATAGAAATTTTTAAAGGCGAGAGCAAAAGATTTTTCTTTAATCAGCTGGTTTCTAGTCAATTAGATATGGATCGCTTAGATTATTTAAAAAGAGATAGTTTTTATACCGGAGTGGCAGAGGGAAACATTAATTCAGAAAGGCTTATTAGTATGCTTCATGTTATAGATAACACCCTTGTAATAGAAGAAAAGGGTCTATACTCTGTAGAAAAGTTTTTAATGGCCAGAAGGTTTATGTATTGGCAGGTGTATTTGCACAAAACAGGAATTGTAGCAGAAGCTATTTTAATTAAGATTTTTGAAAGGGCTAAAGTGCTTATTAAACAAGGAAATATTTTTAAAGCCTCTGAGGCATTATTATATTTTTTGAGTCATGAAATAGATTCAAAAAATATAGATAAAAGCATGATGGAGCGGTTTTCTAAATTAGATGATATTGACATTTATGCTGCTATTAAAAACGGCTGTGACCACGAAGATTTTATTCTATCTAAGCTTTGCCACATGATCATTGACAGGAGGCTTCCTCATATTAAAATTAAAAACCAGCCTATTTCAACAGACAAATTAGCTCAGAAAACCAATCATTTACTTAACAAAAATTCTATTTCAGAAACAGATGTTCACTACTTTGTATTTGAAGGAACTCTAAATAATATAGCATATACCGCAGATAAACACCCTATTTATTTACTTAAGAATGGCTTTAAAAAAATAGATATTGCCAAAAATTTAACGCCTGCTTTTTTACTAGCTCTTTCAGAAAAAGTAGAGAAGTATTATATATGTTACCCCAAGAAAGGGTTTTAACTATAATTTGTTACTTTTGTTGTCATGAAATTTACAGCGCGCCAAATAGCTACCATCCTTGATGGGGAAGTAGTAGGCAACCCAGATATTGAGGTTTATACCGTTTCTAAAATTGAGGAAGGTGAAAAAGGAAGTCTTACTTTTTTATCTAACCTAAAATACACACCATATATATATAGTACCAATGCTTCTGTGACTCTTGTAAATAAAGACTTTGTTCCAGAAAAAAAAATCACCACTACCTTAGTTAAAGTTTTAGATGCTTATGATGCATTCTCCAAGTTACTTTCTTATTATGATCGTATTAAAAAAAATAAGACTGGCATAGAAATTCCTAGTTTTATTGGTGAAGGTGTTCTGTATGGGACAGACTTATATTTAGGTGCTTTCTCTTATATTGGCGCACAGACAAAAATTGGGCATGGAGCTCATATTCACCCCAATGTATATATTGGAGAAAATGTAACTATTGGAAATCATGTAACACTTTTTCCTGGCGCTAGAATCTGCTCAGAATCTGTCATTGGTAACCATTGTGTGATTCACCCAAATGCTGTAATAGGGTCTGATGGATTTGGATTTGCACCCCAAAATGATGGGTCTTATGATAAAATACCCCAAATTGGATATGTAATTTTAGAAGATTATGTAGATGTAGGAGCAGGAACCACTATAGATAGAGCTACTATTGGTGTCACTATTATAAGAGAAGGTGTGAAGCTAGACAATCAAATTCAAATTGCCCACAATGTAGAAGTAGGTGCCCATACAGTAATTGCAGCTCAAACAGGGGTGGCGGGTTCTACTAAGATTGGGAAACACTGTATGATTGGTGGCCAAGTTGGTATTGTGGGACACATAACCATAGGAGATTACGTTAAGGTTCAAGCCCAGTCTGGGGTAGGTAGGTCTGTAAAAAATAATGAAATACTTCAGGGCTCCCCAGCATTTGGATACCAAGATTTTAATAAGTCATACGTACATTTTAAAAATTTACCAAAAACAATAAATAAACTAGATACTAAAGACTAAGCGTGATGTTAGAGAAAACAATTCATCAAACTACCATTGCCAAAGAAGTAACACTCAAAGGAGTGGGACTTCACACAGGAGCAGAAGTCACTATGACTTTTATTCCTGCAGAGGAGCATACTGGCTATAGATTTAAGAGAGTAGATTTAGAAGATATGCCTGTTATTCAAGCAGAAGCACAGTATGTAGTAAATACCCAAAGGGGGACTAATCTGGAAAAAGAGGGTGTTAGTATTCAAACATCTGAACATGTTCTTGCGGCTCTTGTTGGTCTTGAAATTGACAACGTTCTTATAGAGTTAAATGCCTCAGAACCCCCTATAATGGATGGTTCTTCCAAGTATTTTGTTGCAGCCTTAGAAGAAGCTGGAATAAAAAAATTAACTGCATTAAGAGAAGAATTTGTAGTTAGAGAAGTCATTTCTTATAGAGATGAAAAAACAGGTTCAGAAATTACTTTGATTCCTGCAGATAATTACCAGATCACTACTGTGGTAGATTTTGGAACAAAAGTTTTAGGCACTCAAAATGCAACCTTAGAGAGAATTTCAGATTTTAAAAAAGAAATATCAGAGGCTAGAACCTTTAGTTTCCTTCATGAGCTAGAAACTCTTTTAGACCAAGGACTTATAAAAGGAGGAGACCTCAACAACGCTATTGTTTACGTAGACAAGGAAATTTCTTCAGAGACCATGTCTAAGCTCTTAAAAGCTTTTAAAAAGTCTAAATTAACGGTAAAACAAAATGGAATTCTTGACAATTTAACTCTAAACCAACCCAATGAAGCTGCTAGACACAAGCTTTTAGATGTAATTGGAGACTTGGCTTTAGCAGGAACAAGAATAAGAGGTAAAGTGATTGCTACCAAGCCAGGTCATTTTGTAAATACTCAATTTGCCAAAAAATTAAGTGCTATTATTAAAAATGAAAAACGCAATCAAATACCTCACTATGATCTGAATCAGCCTCCACATATGGACATTCACCAGATTATGGACATGTTGCCTCATAGGCCACCTTTTTTATTAATAGATAGGATTATTGAGCTTTCAGATACCCATGTAGTGGGAATGAAAAACGTAACCATGAATGAAAACTTCTTTGTAGGTCACTTTCCAGGTGCTCCAGTAATGCCAGGAGTTTTACAAATAGAGGCCATGGCACAAACTGGAGGTGTTTTGGTTTTAAGCACGGTACCAGATCCTGAAAACTACCTAACATTGTTTATGAAAATGGATAATGTAAAATTTAAACAAAAAGTATTACCAGGCGACACCCTAATTTTTCATTGCAGTCTTAAAACTCCTATCAGAAGAGGGATTTGCCATATGCAAGCTTATGCTTACGCCAATAACAAATTGGTATGCGAGGCAGAATTAATGGCCCAAATTGTTAAAAAGAAATAAATGAATCAACCTTTAGCTTATATACACCCTGGCGCCAAGATTGCTAAAAATGTAGTAGTTGAACCCTTTACCACTATTCACAATAATGTGATAATAGGAGAAGGTACTTGGATAGGTTCAAATGTGACCATTATGGAAGGTGCTCGCATTGGCAAAAATTGTAATATTTTTCCAGGCGCAGTCATTTCTGCTCCCCCTCAAGATCTTAAATACAAAGGAGAAGAAACTACCGTAGAAATTGGAGACTTCACTACAATAAGAGAGTGTGTGACTATAAACAAAGGTACAGAAGACCGCATGAAAACAGTTATAGGCTCTAATTGTCTCATAATGGCTTATTGTCACATTGCCCATGATTGTTATGTAGGGAATCATGTTATTTTTTCTAATAATTCAACATTGGCTGGTCATGTAACTATTGGTGATAATGTTGTTTTAGCAGGCTTAGTGGCCGTGCATCAGTTCGTTTCTATTGGTCAGCACGCTTTTGTAACAGGAGGTTCATTAGTCAGAAAAGATGTACCCCCTTTTGTAAAAGCTGCTAGAGAGCCCCTTTCTTATGTAGGGATTAACTCTGTGGGCTTAAGAAGAAGAGGTTTTGATACAGATAAGATAAAAGAAATTCAAAATATATACAGAATTCTTTATCAGAAGAACTACAACAATTCTCAAGCGGTCCAGATTATAGAGGTAGAAATGGAAGCCACCAATGAGAGAGACGAAATTTTACAATTCATCAGAGACTCACAAAGGGGTATTATGAAAGGTTATTTTAGCACAAATTAGACTTATGGCATCGACATCAGAAATTAGAAAAGGATTGTGCATTAGGTACAATAACGACATTTACAAAATCATTGAATTCTTACACGTAAAGCCAGGAAAAGGTCCTGCTTTTGTAAGGACAAAACTTAGAAGTGTGAGTACAGGTAAGGTATTAGACAATACTTTTTCTGCAGGTCATAAAATTGAAGATGTTCGTGTAGAAACACGCTCATATCAGTTTTTATACGCTGAGGGAGACACCTATCATTTTATGAATACGGAAGACTTTAATCAAATTACCTTGCCAGAGTCTTCTTTAGACGCTGCTAACTTACTAAAAGAAGGTACTGTGGTCACCATTTTATTTAATACAGAAGACAGTGCTCCTTTATCTGTGGACATGCCAGCCAGCATTGTGTTAGAGGTTACTTATGCAGAGCCTGGAGTTAAAGGAAACACAGCTACTAACGCCACCAAACCAGCAACTGTAGAAACCGGAGCTCAAATAAATGTACCTCTTTTTATTAATGAAGGGGATAAGATTAAAATAGATACTGAAAAGTATGCCTATTTAGAAAGAGTTAAAGAATAGATTCAAATGAAATTTTCTAAAGTTCAGACGCTACAAAAAATTGCTGAATTCTTGCAAATTCCGTTTGTTGGAAATCCAGAATCAGCTATTTTTGGCATGAATGAAATTCATGTAGTGACTCCAGGAGATATTGTTTTTGTGGACCATCCTAAATACTATAACAAGGCTTTAAATTCTAAAGCAACTACTATTCTCATTAATAAGCAGGTAGACTGCCCAGAAGGGAAAAGTTTATTAATTTCTGAAGACCCATTTTCAGATTTTAATAAGTTAAGCACCTATTTTAATCCATTTATACCAGCCTCTGTAAGCATAGCACCTACTGCCGTTATTGGAGAAAATACCCTTATTCAACCGCAGGTATTTTTAGGAAATCACGTAAAAATTGGAAAAAATTGTATCATTCACCCCAATGTAGTCATTTATGACTACTGTGAAATTGGAGACTATGTGACTATTCATGCTGGAACAGTAATAGGCGCAGATGCATTTTATTATAAAAACAGAGAGAGTGGTCATGATCAACTGTTGTCTTCAGGGACAGTAAAGATAGAAAACCATGTAATTATTGGTGCCCTTTGCACAATAGACAGAGGAGTGAGTGGCACAACTATTATAGGAACAGGAACTAAGCTAGACAACCAAGTTCACATTGGGCACGACACCCGTATTGGTAAACACTGTCTTATTGCTTCACAAACTGGCGTAGCTGGCTGTGTGATTATTGAAGACCGTGTAACTTTGTGGGGCCAAGTAGGAACCACTAGTGGGATTACTATTGGAGAAAAAGCGGTTGTGATGGGCCAAACAGGCGTAACTAAATCTATTGCTGGAGGCAAATCTTATTTTGGCACCCCTGTACAAGAATCTAGAGAGCAATTAAAGCAATTGGCTCAGCTAAAACAATTGCCCAAATTGTTTCAAAACAAACAGAATTAAGCTTGTTAAATTTTTACTTTTCACTTACAAAAGGCTATTTTTGCATAAAATTTATACAATTCAGATATGAGTGTTTTAGTCAATAAAGATTCCAAGATTATTGTTCAAGGTTTTACAGGTGGAGAGGGAACCTTCCACGCAGAGCAAATGATTGCTTATGGCACACAAGTGGTAGGGGGTGTTACTCCTGGAAAAGGTGGCCAGACGCACCTTGGAAGACCTGTCTTTAACACGGTTTCAGATGCTGTTAATCAAGTTGGTGCAGATACTTCTATCTTATTTGTTCCTCCAGCCTTTGCGGCCGACGCTATTATGGAAGCAGCAGATGCTGGTATTAAAGTGATTATTACTATCACTGAAGGTATTCCAATAGCAGATATGGTAAAAGTGAATGAATATATTAAGCATATGCCTACCAGACTTATTGGCCCTAACTGTCCGGGAGTAATAACACCAGGTGAAGCTAAAGTGGGCATTATGCCAGGATTTGTTTTTCAAAAAGGTACTGTAGGTATTGTATCAAAATCTGGAACTCTCACCTATGAAGCTGCAGACCAAGTAGTGAGACAAGGTTTAGGAATAAGCACAGCTATTGGAATTGGAGGAGATCCTATCATTGGGACTACTACAAAAGAAGCTGTAGAACTTTTAATCAATGATCCAGAAACAACAGCCGTTGTTATGATAGGTGAAATTGGAGGCCAGTTAGAAGCAGATGCTGCTAATTGGTATAAAGCAAGTGGGAGTAAAAAACCCGTGATTGGATTTATTGCAGGTGAAACAGCTCCTGCAGGAAGAACTATGGGTCACGCTGGCGCTATTGTTGGAGGAAGCGATGACACAGCACAGGCTAAAAAAGCCATTATGAGAGCCTGCGGCATTTACGTGGTAGACTCACCAGCAGAGATTGGGAAAAAAGTTAAAGAAGTATTGGGATAATTATTCCTTTTATCAATAATATCCCGTTTTTTGCGGGATTTTTTTTGAAGTCATTTCTGTACATCTTGTATATTTACATTACATCTAATTTTTTAAACAACAACATATGAAACTATTAGAAAATAAAGTAGCTGTTATTACAGGTGCTAGTAGGGGTATTGGAATGGGGATTGCTAAAGTATTTGCTGCCCACGGAGCCAGCATAGCATTTACCTACGCCTCTAGTGAAGCGCCTGCCTTGGCTCTGGAATCAGCATTAACAGCAATGGGTGTAAAGGCAAAAGCCTACAAAAGTGACGCCTCTAAATTTGACCAAGCAGAAGCGTTAATTGTTGCTGTGCTTGCAGATTTTGGCACCATTGATATATTGGTCAATAATGCAGGGGTTACCAAAGACAACTTACTTATGAGAATGTCAGAAGAAGATTTTGATTCAGTTGTTGAAATTAACTTAAAGTCTGTTTTTAATATGACAAAAGCAGTTCAGAGAACCTTTTTAAAGCAGCGCTCAGGGAGTATTGTTAATATGAGTAGTGTGGTAGGAGTTAAAGGAAACGCAGGTCAGGCTAATTATGCAGCTTCTAAGGCTGGAATGATTGGATTTACCAAGTCTATCGCCCTTGAATTAGGATCTAGAAATATACGCTGCAATGCCATTGCCCCAGGTTTTATAGAGACTGAGATGACAGATAAATTAGATGAAAAAACGGTTCAAAGCTGGAGGGACGGCATTCCATTAAAACGTGGGGGGACTCCAGAGGATGTGGCCAATGCTTGTGTGTTCTTAGCCTCTGATCTATCTGCATACATTAGCGGTCAGGTGCTAAATGTAGATGGCGGAATGCTTACCTAAGCCCCATTTTTGTTGTACCTTTATATAAATTGTAAAAATTAAAAATTATGGATAAATTACCTAAAGTGGCTTTGCCGCTGATCATTGCTTTTATTATTCTGATTGTTTTTGTTTCAAAATCTACTTTGACTATTGGCTCTGGAAAGGCTGGTGTATTATACAGAACCTTTGATGAAGGTGTAGTAACAGATGAGCCGCCTTTAGGCGAAGGTTTTCATGTAATAGCTCCTTGGAATAGGGTTTTTATTTATGAAGTACGTCAACAGGAAGTTTTTGAAAAAATGCAAGTACTTTCATCTAATGGATTGGAAATTAAATTAGACGCTTCTGCATGGTTTTCTCCTGAGTATGAGTCTTTAGGAAAGTTGCACCAAGAAAAAGGGGAGGCTTACATCCAAAGAATATTATTGCCTACCATTCGTTCTGCTGCTCGTTCAGTAGTTGGGCGTTATACACCAGAACAATTGTACTCAAGTAAAAGAGACGCCATTCAGGCAGAAATTTACGAAGAGACTAAGAAAATTGTAGATGGCCAATACATCCAACTCAATGAAATACTAGTAAGAGATGTGACTTTGCCAGCTACTATTAAGGAAGCTATTGAGCGCAAATTAAAGCAAGAGCAAGAATCTTTAGAGTACGAGTTTAAATTAGTTACGGCACAGAAAGAGGCAGAGCGTCAGATTATTGAAGCCCAAGGTAAGGCAGACGCCAATAGGATTTTAAGTGCGTCATTAACAGACAAAATTCTTCAAGATAAAGGTATTGAAGCTACTGTTAAACTTTCAGAATCACCTAATTCTAAGGTAATTGTGATAGGTAGTGGAGAATCTGGATTGCCTATTATTCTTGGGAATAATTAAATAACATATATATCACAGCCAAAATACAGCTTGTGATATTTAAGTTTTTATTTATTTTTATTTATTACAACTGAATAAAAATTCATAAATTAGCTATTTATTATGAAAAAGACAAATATACATCATCATATACATCACTGCGCTCAGGCGAGGTAAGTATATTGTTGAGTAAAACCAGCTATATTAAAACCTGTTTGAGCAATCAAACGGGTTTTTTTTATTAATCCCAATTTCAGTATATCCCTATTATGAAAAAAAGAATTAAGATTGCGATCCAAAAAAGTGGTCGTTTAAATGAAGATTCCTTAGCCCTTTTAAAGGATTGTGGAATTTCTATAGATAACGGTAAGGACCAATTAAAAGTCCTTGCTAGAAACTTTGACTTAGAGGTCTTTTATTTAAGAAATGGAGATATACCACAGTATTTAAAAGACGGAGTAGTAGACTTAGCCATTATTGGAGAAAATGTACTCATTGAAAAAGGTACTGGCATTCAAATAGCAGAAAAATTAGGCTTTTCTAAGTGTAAAGTATCCATGGCCATTCCAAAAGGAAAAGCTTTTAAAGGAGTATCAGACTTTAATGGTCAACGAATAGCTACTTCTTATCCAAATACTGTAAAAGAGTATTTAACTAAGAATGGTATTCAAGCAGACATTCACCTTATTAATGGCTCTGTAGAAATTGCTCCTAATATTGGGTTAGCAGACGCCATTTGTGATATTGTGTCCAGTGGGAGCACTTTGTTTAAGAATAACCTAAAAGAGGTGGCAGTGATATTAAAAAGTGAGGCGGTATTAGCTGTGTCTCCTAAAATCACTTCTGAGGTGCAGCCCATTTTAGACCAATTACTTTTTAGAATTCAAGCTGTTTTAAGGGCTAGAGACGCTAAATATGTTTTGTTAAATGTGCCTAATGATAAACTAGACCAGGTTTTAAAAATTTTGCCTGGCATGAAGAGTCCTACTATTTTGCCACTGGCAGAAGCTGGCTGGAGTTCTGTTCACACTGTGATTGGTAAAGACACTTTCTGGGAAGTAATAGATCAGCTAAAGATTGCTGGCGCAGAGAGTATTTTAGTATGTCCTATTGAAAAAATGGTTTTATAATATGAAAGTGTACAACAACCCACAAGCGTCGACTTGGTTTGAACTATTAAAAAGGCCTACCGCTTCTTATCAGGAGCTAGAATCTATTGTTTCTGAAGTTTTTGGACAAGTGGCTACAGAGGGAGATATAGCCCTTTCAAAGTATACAGAAAAGTTTGATGGGCTTGCTATTAGTGATTTTAGAGTAACTAAAGCAGAAATAGCTGCGGCAGAGCATAAGGTTTCAGAAGCTTTAAAGCTAGCCATAAAGCAAGCCAAAGAACAAATCACAGCCTTTCACCAAGCACAGAAAACAGCGCCTGTTTATGTAGAAAATATTCCTGGCGTGCTTTGTTGGCAAGAAAAACGCCCTATAGAAAAGGTTGGTATTTATATACCCGGAGGGAGTGCCCCTTTGTTTTCTACCATACTTATGCTAGCAGTACCTGCAAAAATTGCCACTTGTCAGGAAATAGTACTATGTACGCCACCCAATAAGGAAGGGTTTGTTCACCCTGCCATTTTGTATACAGCGGCTCTTTGCGGTGTGACACAGATATTTAAAGTTGGTGGTATTCAGGCTATTGCAGCCATGACTTTTGGAACCGCTCAAATTCCAAGCGTATACAAGATATTTGGCCCTGGTAACCAGTATGTCACAGCAGCCAAACAATGGGCTACTAGACACGCTGTAGCTATAGATATGCCAGCAGGCCCTAGCGAATTATTAGTCATGGCAGACCAAAGTGGAGATGCTGCCTTTATAGCTTCAGATCTGCTTTCACAAGCAGAACACGGTCCAGACAGCCAAGTGATTTTTGTCACTACTTATAAGCCACTCATTGCAGCCGTTACTGCAGCTTTAGAAATGCAGTTGGCTGTATTACCTAGAAAGGAGATTGCTCAAAAAGCCATTGAGAATAGTAAGATCATTTTAATGCCAAATAAAGAATCTACAGTGGCTTTAATAAACCTTTACGGTCCAGAACACTATATTCTTTGTGTAGAAGACGAATCTTATTATTTAGATAATTTAAGCGCTGCAGGCTCTGTTTTTATTGGTAATTACAGTCCAGAAAGTGCGGGAGATTACGCTTCAGGAACCAATCACACCCTACCTACTAATGGTTATGCAAAGCAATACAGCGGGGTTAATTTAGATTCGTTTTTAAAGCAAATGACCTTTCAAAAAATAAGCCCAAAGGGGCTACAAAGTCTGGGAACAACAATAGAATTAATGGCAGCAGCAGAAGGCTTAGAAGCACATAAAAATGCAGTGAGTATTAGATTAAAAGCCATCAAAGATTTTAGATAAGCAGTTACAGAAAACACAGCTAATATCATATATATAAACTAAATAGACTACTTTATTTCAATGAGTACAAACCATTCAAATCCACTTTTTAATCCATTAGACATTTGTAGAGAAAATGTAAAGGTTTTGTCACCTTATACCTCTGCTAGAGATGAGTATGTTTCTGACGGTACCCAAATGATTTTTTTAGACGCTAATGAGAATCCCAATGAAAATGGACTAAATAGATATCCAGATCCATTACAACGTTCTCTAAAGCAGCTTTGGTCTAGAATAAAAGGAGTTTCTGGAGAGCAGGTCTTGTTTGGAAATGGAAGTGATGAAGTTCTAGACCTATTGTTTAGAGCCTTTTGTGAGCCTAATAAGGACAGTATTATTACCCTACCACCCACCTATGGCATGTACCAGGTTTTAGCAGGTATTAATGGGGTGACCCAGATTGAAGTCTCTCTGAAAAAAGATTTTTCAATAGACACTAAAGCTGTTTTAAAAGCTTTTGTACCAGAGGCTAAGCTTCTTTTTGTCTGCAGTCCAAACAACCCTACTGGGAATTTAATGGATGTGAATGACGTCAAGATCTTATTGAATAGCTTTAAGGGCTTAGTAGTGGTAGATGAGGCCTATATAGACTTTAGTGAGCAAGACAGCTTTATAAAACTATTAGATCAATACCCTAATTTGGTAGTTATTCAGACCCTATCAAAGGCCTATGGCTTGGCAGGTATTCGCCTAGGAGTGCTCATGGCATCTAAGCAAATTATTCAGATTTTATTAAAAATAAAACCACCTTATAATGTCAATGTACTGAGTCAGCAAAAAGCAGCAGAGCGCATAGAGCAACAATCACTTATTAAAAATGAAGTAGCTACTATTATCAGGGAAAAGTTGCGTTTGGAAACAGCCTTGGCTGCAGTTCCATTTGTAAAAACTCTTTTTTATTCAGATGCTAATTTTATTCTAGCCAGAGTTGACAACGCTTCCCAGAGGTACCAAGAACTTTTAAACAAGGGAATTGTGGTAAGGAACAGGTCCAAACAGCTTCACTGTGAAAACACCCTTAGATTTACAGTGGGAACTCCTCAAGAAAATAACACACTCATAAATACTTTAAGAACTTTATAATGAAAAAAGTACTTTTCATAGACCGTGATGGCACCCTTATAAATGAGCCGGCAGACTACCAAATAGATGCTTTTGAAAAACTGGTGTTTTATCCCAAAGTATTTCAATACTTAGCAAAAATTGCTACAGAATTAGACTATGAATTGGTGATGGTAAGCAACCAGGACGGATTGGGTACTGCTTCTTTTCCAGAAGATAGTTTTTGGCCTGTTCAAAATTTTATTATTGATACTTTTAAAAGAGAGGGGATTCAATTTTCAGAGGTAATTATAGATAGGACGTTTGCTCAGGACAATAGACCAACACGAAAGCCTGGCACGCAACTTCTACAGCATTTTATTGAGGGAGATTACGATCTGGCTCAATCATTTGTAATAGGCGATAGGCTCACAGATGTAGCTCTAGCAAAAAACTTAGGTTGTAAGGCATTTTATTTAAATCAAGGAGGAGATTTAGGAGCAGAAGAAATTACACAGACCAAAGGAATTAAGGAAGCTATTGCATTAGAAACTACAGAATGGGAGGCCATTTATACTTTTCTTAGAGCGGGAGAGCGTGTGCACAACCTGGTGCGCAATACCAATGAAACTAAGATTTCTATCCGCTTAGATTTAGATGGGAAGGGTCATTCCAAAATAAGAACTGGGATAGATTTCTTTGATCATATGTTAGATCAAATCTCCAGACATGGACTCATAGATATGGACATACAAGTGAGTGGAGATTTAGCAGTAGATGAGCACCACACTATAGAGGATACAGCTATTGCGCTAGGAGAGGTTTTTCACAAAGCCCTCGGCAATAAATTAGGGATAGAACGCTACGGTTTTTGCTTGCCTATGGATGACTGTGAAGCACAAGTTTCTATAGATTTTGGCGGTAGAAACTGGCTAGTTTGGGAGGCTGAATTCAAAAGAGAAATGGTTGGAAAAATGCCGACAGAAATGTTTATGCATTTTTTTAAATCTTTTTCAGATGGAGCCAAAGCCAACCTAAATATTAAGGCTACAGGTACTAATGAGCATCATAAAATTGAAGCTATTTTTAAAGCTTTTGCTAAAGCTATTAAAATGGCTATTAAGAGAGATCCAGATAAATTATTTTTACCTTCAACAAAAGGAGTGTTGTAATGAATATAGTCATTGTAGATTACGGAGCTGGCAATATTCAAAGTGTTTTATTTGCCCTTGAGAGGTTGGGGTTGACTGCTATTTTAAGCGCAGATCCTGAAGTAATAAAGGCAGCAGATAAAGTCATTTTCCCTGGGGTAGGACATGCACAAACTGCTATGGAAAAGTTAAAAAAATCTGGTATAGACCTTTTGTTACCCAACTTAAAACAAGCTGTTTTAGGTATATGTTTAGGCATGCAGCTTATGTGCGAGGAAAGCGAAGAGGGCGACACTAAGGGTTTGGGGATTTTTAAAGGAAAGGTGCGTGCTTTTAATGACACTTTAAAAGTGCCTCAGATAGGGTGGAATACTATTTCAGACTTAAAAGGACCGCTTTTTAAAGACATATTAGAGGAATCTTACATTTATATGGTCCATTCTTATTATGTACCATTGTGTGAAAACACCATTGGAAGTTGTCAATACGGACTTACTTATAGTGCAGCACTATCTAGAGATAATTTTTATGGAACTCAGTTTCACCCAGAGAAAAGTAGCCAGGTAGGAAATCAAATATTAAAAAACTTTTTAGACTTATAAAATGAGAATTATTCCAGCAATTGATCTTATAGATGGAAAATGTGTTCGACTTTCTAAAGGAGATTACGCTACAGTAAAAATCTATTCAAAAGACCCTCTAGAAATGGCTAAAGCTTTTGAAGCCCACGGAGTTACACAGTTGCATTTGGTAGATCTAGATGGTGCAAAATCTGCACATATTGTGAACCATAAAATATTAGAGCGTATTGCTTCAAAAACCCAGCTTAAAATAGATTTTGGAGGGGGTCTTAAGACGGATCAAGATCTTAAAATAGCTTTTGATTCTGGTGCTTCTCAAATTACTGGAGGTAGTATAGCGATTAAAAGTCCTAAAACGTTTTTAAACTGGATAGCCACCTATGGTTCAGATAAAATAATATTGGGAGCAGATGCTCTAGAAGGCAAAATAGCCATTTCTGGTTGGTTGGAAACCTCTAATAAGGACTTAATTCCTTTTGTTCAAGACTATTTAAAAAAAGGCATTAGCTATGTGATATGTACAGATATTTCTAAAGATGGAATGTTAGAAGGACCCTCTGTATCGCTCTATCAAAAAATGCTGGCTTCTATGCCTTCTATTAAGCTCATTGCCAGTGGAGGAGTAGCGCAGTATCATGACCTTTCAATACTAGCAGCAATTGGTTGTGAAGGGGTGATTGTGGGGAAAGCCATATATGAAAACCGCATTAGTTTGAAACAATTAGAACAATTCATATTAAACACACCTTAAATGCTTACAAAAAGAATTATTCCTTGTTTGGATATTAAAGACGGTAGGACGGTAAAAGGAATAAATTTTGTTTCACTCAGAGATGCAGGAGATCCAGTTGAATTGGCTACTAAGTACGCAGCTTCTGGCGCAGATGAATTGGTTTTTTTAGATATTTCTGCCACTGAGCAAAAGCGCAAAACACTGGCTAATTTAGTGTTAGAGGTAGCGGCTGCCATAGATATTCCCTTTACAGTAGGTGGGGGTATTAGCAGTGTTTCAGATGTACAAGTACTGCTTAAAAATGGCGCAGACAAAATCTCTATTAATTCCTCGGCAGTCAGAAGGCCAGACCTTATTAATGAGCTTTCTCAAGCTTTTGGTTCACAATGCATTGTGGTGGCTATTGACGCCAAACAGATTAATGGCCAGTGGTTGGTTCACTTAGTGGGTGGCAAACAAGCTACAGAGTTAGATTTGTTTGAATGGGCTCAGGAAGTGGCTGCCCGTGGCGCGGGAGAAATTTTATTTACTTCTATGGATCATGACGGGACCAAACAAGGCTTTGCCAATGAGGCATTGTCTAAAATGGCCTCTTTAGTAAATATTCCTATTATAGCTTCTGGAGGTGCTGGAAATATGGATCATTTTAAGGAGGCCTTTACCTTTGGCAGGGCCGATGCCGCTTTAGCTGCTAGTATTTTTCACTATGGTGAAATTGCTATTCCAGAATTAAAAAAATACCTAAAAGAACAAGACATAGCCATTAGGCTATAGTATTTAAATGAGTCAGGTGTTATAAAACCATCCTTATATAATTTATCAAGATATTAAGCCATAAAGAACTAGATTATGACAGTAGATTTTTCAAAAAATTCAGACGGATTAGTCCCCGCCATTATACAAGATGCTATCACTAAGAATGTACTCATGCTAGGGTATATGAATGCAGCAGCTTTAAAACAAACTAATGACACTCAAAAAGTAACTTTTTATAGCCGTTCTAAAAAAAGACTATGGACCAAAGGAGAAGAAAGCGGACATTTTCTTGATTTGGTTTCTATATCGATAGATTGTGATCAGGATACTATTTTGGTGCAAGTGACTCCTAATGGTCCCACTTGTCACAAAGGCACAGATAGCTGCTGGAATACTCCCAACAAAGCTACCTATGGCTTTTTAAGCAGCTTAGAGGCTACCATTTCACAAAGGGTGGCTGGTGGTAGTTTAGAGACAAGTTATGTATCTAGCCTCTTTGAAAAAGGCATTAATAAAATTGCCCAAAAAGTAGGGGAAGAGGCGGTAGAGGTGGTGATAGAGGCCATGGATAACAATGACACTCTTTTTTTAGAAGAGTCTTCAGACCTTATGTTTCACTATTTAATACTTTTAAAAGCTAAAGGCTTTACATTAGATGATGTTGTTAAGAATCTAGAAAAAAGACAATAAGCTCATTTTCTATTACTTAGCTGCCCAGATACATAACCTAAGAAATAGCTTGCTCACAATCTTAATACAAAGTAAATAATGCCAGCTGTATTACTCTCTAATTTATAAGTTTTTCTTACTTTTATATATGGCAAATCTAAACCGAAAGGGATTTCGCTTTACTCCCTATAAAGCACCCCACCAAACACCCTTTGAAAGACTCTTTGAGGTCTTTAAAGAGCTTATTACGCACACGTCCGGAGATTTTGACGAAGCCATAGATTGGCTTCGAGAACTAGATAAAGAGTATAAACTTACAGATGATACCTATAGCATAGAAGATTTTGTAGAAGATCTAAAAAGTAAAGGATACATTCAAGAAGAATTTGAACCTGGCACTCCTGGAGAGGGCTCACAAGAAGGAGACGAAAACTCAAAATCAGTGGTTAATTTAACTGCTAAAATGGAACGGCTTATTCGCCAACACGCTTTGGATCAGATTTTTGGAAAGCTAAAAAAAGCGGGAACAGGAAATCACAAGACAAAAAAAACAGGACAAGGAGAAGAACCCACTGGGGACCTTAGGGCCTACCAATTTGGAGATTCACTGTCTAGTATAGATATCACGGAAAGTTTTAAAAATGCCCAGATTAGTCACGGTATTGGCGATTTTAGTTTGAGTGAGCAAGATTTGGTAGTGAGTGAGTCTCATCATCAGGCTCAGATGAGTACCGTACTGATGATAGACATTAGTCATAGTATGATTTTATACGGAGAAGATAGGATTACCCCTGCTAAAAAAGTAGCTATGGCTATGGCAGAGATGATCACCACCCGTTACCCTAAAGACACCCTAGAAATATTAGTTTTTGGAAATGATGCTTGGCCCATATCTGTAGCAGATTTACCTTATTTAAAAGTAGGTCCTTACCACACTAATACGGTGGCAGGTCTATCTTTGGCAATGGACATGCTTAGGAGAAAGCGCAATACCAACAAGCAGATTTTTATGATCACAGACGGAAAACCCAGTTGTTTAAAACTTCCTGATGGTACTTATTACAAAAACTCAGCTGGCTTGGACAATCATATTGTAGAACAGTGTTATAATATGGCCCGTCAGGCACATAAACTGCACATACCTATCACCACTTTTATGATTGCGCAGGATCCATATCTCATGCAGTTTATTCAAGAATTTACTGCAGCTAACAAAGGAAAAGCATTTTACACTGGATTAAAAGGATTGGGTGGAATGATTTTTGAAGATTATGAAACCAATAGAAAAAAAAGAATTAAATAAATCAATGAGGTTCGCTATGCCTTATAAAATTTCCATAATTAAAAATATATGAAAGAGAACACTACTTTAGGCGCCTTAAAAAAAAGCGGCTACACTTCAAAAGGTATTAAACAAGAACTCAGAGACAATTTAATAATACATCTCAAAAACAAAACCACTCCATTTGTTGGGGTTTGGGGTTATGAAAATACAGTTTTGCCAGAGCTAGAGCGCGCCATACTTTCCATGCATAATATTAATTTATTAGGACTAAGGGGTCAGGCTAAGACCCGTTTGGCTAGACTGATGGTTGGTTTACTAGATGATTTTATTCCAGTGGTAGCAGGCTCAGAAATTAATGACGATCCTTTGGCTCCTATTTCTAGCTTTGCCAAAAGACTCATTGAAGAAAATGGAGACCAAACGCCCATTAGTTGGTTAGCCAAAGAGGACCGTTTTTATGAAAAGCTAGCGACACCAGACGTGAGCGTGGCAGATTTAATAGGAGATATTGACCCTATAAAAGCAGCTAATTTAAAACTGTCTTATTCAGATGAACGTGTACTTCATTTTGGAATGATCCCAAGGGCCAATCGATGTATTTTCGTGATTAATGAGCTTCCTGACCTTCAAGCAAGAATTCAAGTATCCTTATTTAATATCCTCCAAGAGGGAGACATACAAATTAGAGGATTTAAGTTGCGACTCCCCTTAGATATACAGTGTGTATTTACTGCAAATCCAGAAGATTATACCAACAGAGGTAGTATTGTAACCCCATTAAAAGACAGAATTGGCTCTCAAATTCTAACACATTATCCTCAAGATATTAAAACAGCTAAAAAAATTACTGCTCAGGAAGCTATCACAGCCATTTCAGATATAGGGTCTATAGAGGTGCCAGAGATCGCTAAGGATTTGTTGGAGCAAATCTCTTTTGAGGCCAGAGAAAGTGACTATATTGATGCTAAGAGTGGTGTAAGTGCTAGAATGAGTATTACTGCCTATCAAAATTTAATGAGTACGGCAGAGCGTAGAATGCTCTTATCAGATCAAAGCAAAACTCAAATTAGATTATCAGATTTTACAGGCATACTCCCTGCTATCACAGGAAAAGTAGAGTTAGTTTATGAAGGAGAGCAAGAAGGCGCTAATTTTGTAGCCAATTACTTATTAGAAGCGGCCATAAAAACTCTTTTTGAAGACCGTTTTCCAAAAATCAATAAACTAGAGCGCCAAGATGCAGAAACGCCTTATGATGAAATTTTGCATTGGTTTTTTGAGTCTGAAGGCTTTGAATTATTAGACGATGACACTGACGTCCAATACCAAGAAAAACTAAATAGTATAGCTCCCTTAGACGCGCTTGTTAATAAATATTCAGCGAATAATGCCCCTTTAGAAGAGATCTTGTTTCTAAAAGAAATGGTCTTGTGGGGACTGGTGGCCTTTAATAAATTGAGCAAGCACAGGTTTTCTAGTGGTACTGAGTTTAAAGATCTTTACGGCTCTTATATTAAAGGCTTGTAATTTTCAGCTTATAAATAAACTAATGCTTAGAATATCCGTGTTTTAGGCAAGCACTGATAAGCTCAGTGTTATTTTTTAAATACCTAAACCAATATAAACGCAACATATGAAAACACAAAAGCACCTGTTATGGGCATTTTTATTAGTAGTTCAATTAGCTTGGGCACAGAATAAGGCCTCAGATGTTGTTTCGTTCACACTTAAAAACGGAATGAAAATTATGGTTTTAGAAGACCACAGCATTCCTAACGCCAATATGTATCTTTTCTGGAAAGTGGGCTCAAGAAATGAATATCCAGGAATTACGGGTCTTTCTCATTTTTTTGAACATATGATGTTTAACGGCTCTAAAAAATACGGCCCAAAAATGTTTGACAGAACTATGGAAGCTGCAGGAGGCAGTAACAATGCTTATACTACAGAGAATCTTACGGTGTATTCAGATTGGTTCCCAATTAGTGCTATAGAAACTATTTTTGACTTAGAGGCAGATAGGATTGCAGACTTGGCGCTAGACCCTAAAATGATAGAGAGTGAGAGAGGGGTAGTGTTAAGTGAGCGAAGCACTGGACTAGAGAATAGTAATTTTAGAAACATATCTGAACAGGTCAAAGGCGCTGCCTTTTTGGCCCATCCTTATAGGTGGTCTGTGATTGGCTATGAATCTGATATTAAAAATTGGTCTTTAGAAGACCTCCAGGATTATTTTGACACCTACTATGCGCCGAACAACGCGGTGGTAGTGATCTCTGGTGATGTAGATGTAGCCCAGATAAAAAAATTAGCTATAAAATATTTTGAACCTATTGTTTCCAAGGCTATTCCTAGAGCTATTCATACAGAAGAGCCGGAGCAGACGGGGCAGAAGCGCGTTACGGTTGAAAAACAGGTGAGTACTCCTAATATTATGTTGGCCTACCATGTGCCTGAAACTAAGCATGAGGACTATTACGCCCTAGATTTATTAAGCGCTATTTTGTCTGAAGGCAATAGCAGCAGGTTTTACAGCCAGCTGGTAGACCAAACCCTATTGGCTACGTCTGCATTTTCTTATATGCCAGAAAGTATAGACCCTAATTTATTCTATCTCTATGCAGTGGCCAGCCCAGAGGTGGCTCCAGAAATCCTTGAAAAAGAGATGGTTCAAGTCATAGAGACCATCGCCCAAATGGGCGTAACAGAAAAAGAGTTACAGAAAGTAAAAAACCAAAAGCTTGTTGCTCTTTACAATTCGCTAGAAACTATAGATGGCAAGAGCAACACTCTAGGAACTTATGAACTCTATTTTGGTGATTATAAAAAAATGTTTGAAGCCCCAGCAGCCTATGAAAAAGTAACTACTGATGATATTAAAAGGGTGGCTCAAAAATACTTTAACAAGAAAAATAGTACGGTAGGCTATCTAATAGCCCCTGAAAACAATATTAAATAGTCGCTATCATGAAAAATCTCACAATTAAAAAAATTACAGCAGCACTGCTATGGCTCTTTATTGGAGTTCAAAGCACCATGGCTCAAGATAATTTCAAACTACCCGCGCATACCAAAGTTACTTATGTCAACGGACTTACTGTTTATTTTGTGGTGCAAAAAGAAGTGCCCTTGGTTCATTTTAGAGCTGTCTTTCCAGCAGGGGTACGTTATGACAACCAAGCAAAAGCAGGATTGGCTAGCCTCACTGCCGATGCGCTTTCTACTGGAACTAAACGCTATACCAAAGCTCAAATAGAAGAAACGCTAGATTTCATAGGGGCTTCTATTTCTAACGGTGCCAGTACCGAGTCAGCTAGCCTTGCAGCTACTTTTGTAAACAAAGACCAAGATCAAGTACTGCCTATTCTAGCAGAAATGATTACACAGCCCGTCTTTCCTGCAGATGAGTTTGAAAAAATGTCTCAAAGAGCCATTGCTAGTATAGATCAAATGCGAGAAAGCCCTAGAAGCGTGATTAATAATTATTTTAATGCCATGGTTTACAAAGACCATCCTTATGCCAATATAGCCTCAGGCACTAAAAATAGTCTGGAATCTATTGCTGCTTCTGATCTAAATGAATTCTATAGGGCACATTATACTCCAAGAGGAACGGTGATGGCCGTAGTAGGAGATTTTAATCTTTTGGCTATGAAACAGGCTATCGAAAATTTGTTTGTTAGTTGGGAGAACAACACACCACCTCCAACGCCAGCTATAAGTATTAAGGCTCCTACAGAAGCAAAAGTAGTGATTGTAAATAAACAAGATGCCAGAGAAACTACCATGCTTATTGGTGGTATTGGAGTGGCTAGAAATACAGAAGATTTTATAGCAATTCAGGTAATTAACACAATTTTAGGTGGGCGTTTTACCTCAATGCTCAATGATGAGCTCAGGGTAAATTCTGGACTTACCTATGGTGCCAGAAGTAGTTTTAATGCTTTAAAAGAAGGTGGTACTTTTAACATGAGCACCTTTACAGCCAATGAATCTACAAAAGAAACAATAGCGCTTGCCTTAAAAACTTATCAAAAGATTTTTGACGGTGCTGTAGACGAAAAAACACTGACTTCTGCTAAAAATTATGTAAAAGGGCAGTTCCCTCCAGACTATGAGACCAATGCAGCCATTGCTAGATTTTATACAGATGCTTTTATTTACGGAATTCCAATGAATTATATTGACAATTTTAGCGCTACAGTAGACGGTTTAACAGTAAAAAAGGCTAAGGTAATTATAGAGCGTTATTTTCCAAAAGATCATCTGCAAATGGTATTTATAGGAAAGGCCAGTTTAATTCAGCCCCTAGTAAATGAATATGGGTCTGTAAAAGTTTTTGAGATTACTCAAGACGTTTACCAATAAGGCCCATACTATATTTATAATGCCAGGCTTCCCGTCTGGCTTTTTTTTTGATATTTAAACTGATTTAGTTTTATGCATAAAAAAAAATATTATTATTTAATTAGGCTGTCATACTTAGGTTTTAGATTTAATGGTTGGCAAAAACAACCAGGATTTAAGACTCTTGAGAGCATGCTTACTAAAACACTTAAGTTTATTTTAAAAGATAATACTTTTAAAATTCTTGGAGCTGGCAGAACCGACGCTAGAGTTTCTTCCTTAGCAGGAGCGTTTGAATTATTTTTAGAAGAGAAACCTCTAGAAAACTTAGAGGCTTTCAAAGTGTTATTTAATGTGAACCTACCTCCAGATATTAAAATATTAAGTATTAGTGAAGTAGGAGAGCAGTTTAATATTATACAGACTGTCACTGAGAAGACATATTGTTATCTATTTTCATTTGGAAAAAAAAACCACCCCTTTTGTGCTCCATTAATGGCTAACTATCAGGAGGAATTAGACATCACTCTTATGATAGAGGCAGCCGGAATTTTTGCAGGCACTCATGACTTTAAAAACTTCACTACTAAAAATGACAATAAAAACGGTCAAACCATGCGCACTATAGACAGTTGTGAAATAAGAAAAAATACCGAAATAAGCGCCAGTTTCTTTCCTCAAAAATCATATGTGCTTGAGATTAGGGGAAAAGGTTTTTTAAGGTATCAAGTGAGGCTTATTATGGGTGCTCTAGTTAGTTTGGGTAATAAAAGTATTAGTTTACAAGAACTAAAACAGCTGTTATATAGAGATTTAGATGATTTTATTCCCTATGTAGCACCAGGATCTGGGTTGCATTTAAAGGAAATTCTATTTGCAGAGCACCAAGGTAAATAGTTTTTTCATCTCTTAGATATTGATTACTTTTAAATAGATTTTAAAACATGAAAGGACAACCAATTAAATCTAAGTCAACAAAAAAAACAAGAAGTGCTCAAAAGTCTGGAAAAGCTCCGGGGACCATTAAATATTACGGAAACAAAGCACATATTGAAAAATCACTTTCTTTATTTTCATATACTATAGATACATTTCTACTTAAGAAGATTTCTTTATCAGAAGAGGTGATTAGTCATTTTTCTAATAAAAATCAAACGTATTGGCTCAATATTATAGGGCTTAATGATGAGGATCTCATTAAAAAATTAGGTACTGCCTTTAACCTAAATGCACTTAGCTTAGAAGACGCAGTAGACACAGAACAAAGACCAAAAATAGATGATTTTGATCACTATATTTTTGGTGTTTTTAAAATGGTTTATTTAGATAAAAATCAAGAAATTAAATACGAGCATGTAGCTTTGGTACTCCTAGAAAATACAGTGGTTGTCTTTCAAGAACTAGAAGATGATGTATATGACGGAGTTAGAACTAGGTTGTCATTAGAAGAATCAAGGATTAGAGCTAGGGGTGCAGATTATCTATTTTTTGCATTGCTAGACGCAATGGTAGATCATTATTTTATTGCTCTAGAACATTTGGGTAGTAAACTTGAAGAGTTAGAAAACAGTGTATATGAAAACCCCAATCAGTCTCATGGTATTGAAATACAACAATTAAAAAAGGAAATATTAAAGCTGAGACAACACATATACCCAACTAAAGATTTGGTTCAGAGACTTTTAGATTCTAAACATCCTTTAATTAGTGCAGAAACCAAAGTCTTTTTAAGGGACTTATTAGACCACGCTACTGAGATTAACGAAACCTTACAGTTGTATAAAGAGCTCAGTATAAACCTTATGGAACTTTATATGAGCACCATGAGCAATAAGATGAATGAAGTCATGAAGGTACTGACCATTATGGCCTCTATTTTTATTCCCTTAACGTTTATAGCAGGAGTCTATGGAATGAATTTTGTTGATATGCCTGAACTTCATTGGAAGTTTGGCTATGGGTATGTATTAATTCTTATGGGAATGTGTTTTATAGGCATGCTTTTCTATTTTAGCAAGAAAAAATGGCTGTAAGTGCTTAAATGCAATGCTAAGTTGGCCCTAAATTTTAAAAAACATGATTACAAGTGAGGTTTTAGATTTTTTAATTACTCTTTCCAAAAATAATAATAGAGATTGGTTTGAATCTAAAAAAGAGATATTCAAAATCCATCAAGCATTTACTAAAGAAGTGTTTGAGTTGGTGCAACTTGGCATGTCTGCTACAGATAACCTTGATAAGCTAAAGATGTATAGGATTTATAGAGATGTAAGATTTTCGAAGGATAAAACACCTTATAAAGATTATTTTTCTGCTGCTCTTAGCAGGTCTGGTAGCGCTCTTAGAGGTGGTTATTACATCCATTTAAAGCCAGATGCTGCCTTTTTGGCTGTTGGTTTTTGGGAACCAAATAAGGAAGATTTATTTAGAATTAGAAAGGAAATAGAGCAAGATGCTACTGATTTTCACGCTTTTTTAAAAGGAGCATCATTTAAAAAAACTTGGGGATCTTTTTCAGGAGAAACTCTTAAAACATCACCCAAAGGTTTTGACAAGGAACACTCTGAAATTGAGCTCCTTAGAAGGAAGAACTTTGTTTTTGTTAAAACATTGACAAACGCAGAAATTTTATCTGCAGATTTTGTAGGCAACACCATTAAAGATTTTAATCAGGCAAGGCCTTTTTTAGACCTGATGAGTGATATACTCACAACTGACATAAACGGTCAACCTTTTGTTTAGTTAAAAAAATAGTTTAAACTCTTATAAATTGTAAAATATCACGGGCTTTCAAATAGTTGTATTTGACTCTGGTAGCGCTGCAATAACATGGACATGATCCTTTTATTTAAGGCAGATGAGTTTTGAATATAAATTTTGTATTCTTCTTCTGTAAAACACCCTACAATCATTCCCTTTAAAAGATTTCTAAACTTAATATCTTTTTGTAAAGTATTTTCTATAAACTGCATTCTCTTTTCTAAACCCAAGCTATAAAAAGTATTTTTATGTTTTGAAAAGTATTGCTTGAGCACTAGAATAAGCAGATTATTCTGAAGCTTTAATATAGGTCTCAGACTTTGATTTTGAAAAGACTCTTCCTGAAGGCTAGCAGAATTAAGCAGGACATTTTGTATTTCTGGTCTAAGGCTTAAAAAGGCATCTGATCTAGTGTTCATGCTATTTATTATTTTTTTAAATACTAAATTAAGAATTCATTTGGCTGCTTACAAGCTGTACCTCATCTAAAACTCTTAATAAATTTTCTCCCCACAACTTATTTATCTGTTCTTGATTGTACCCTCTTTTTACTAATTCTGTTGTGACATTCTTAGTTTCAGATGCATCAGACCAATCTTTCACACCTCCACCACCATCAAAGTCTGAACTAATTCCTACATGGTCAATTCCAATTAGATTTACCAAATAATCTATATGATTTACAAAATCTACTACTGAAACTTCTTCAGGTGCGTTTAGATCAGATTCTAAGCGTTCTTTTGCAACAGCTAATACTTTGGGGTACTGCTCCATAAAAGTGATTCTTTGAATCTCATTAAGTCCAGCTATTTCATTTCTTTCATACCAATCTATTTTCATCTCTGACGCTATACTTTTGTATATATCCTTTGTATAGGCATTTCTTGCTTCGTATTTTTCTGTATTCAAATAAGAAGCAAAGGCAACCGTCTGAATAACTCCACCGTTTTCCTTAAGCATCAGTAACTGTTCATCATCTAAATTTCTAGAATGATTACAAAGGGCTCTTGCAGAGGAATGAGAGGCAATAATGGGTGCTTTAGAAAGGGCAATCATCTGTTTCATGGCTTCTTTAGATGGGTGAGAAATATCTATCATTATACCCAACCTATTCATTTCCTTTATGGCCTCTTTACCAAATTCACTAAGACCGTTGTGAAGCCAAATCTGGTCTGCTTCTCCTGTATTTGAATCTGAAAACTGACTGTGACCATTGTGTGAGAGAGAAATATAGCGAGCTCCAAGTTGATGATATTTCTCAAAGTTTCGAATATCTAAACCAATTGGGTATGCATTCTCCACGCCAATCATGGCTACTTTTTTACCTGCTGCCAACAGCACTCTCACTTCTTTTGAACTGGTAGCAAGGCCTATCTGATTTGGGGCTATTTCTTCTGTAAGTTTATGAATAGCAACAAATTTTTCTATTGCATTTTGTTCGGCTTTTAAGTATCCAGCTTCATTGAGTTCTCCTTGGCCAGTATACACAATAAGCCAGCTAACATCTAAACTACCTTCTTCCATTTTTGGAAGATTTACTTGGGTGTCTAACCTTTGAGTATAATTAATACTGTCAGTAAAATTTGCAGTGTTAATATCATTGTGGGTGTCAATGGTGATAGCCTTTGTGTGTATTCTGTCTACTTTTTCCTCAAAAGTTTCTATTATTTTCTGGTTATTTTTACAAGCAGTGAATACAAACAATCCAATAAAAATATAATATGGTTTCATGGTAAGTGGTTAAGTTATTAAAACAAATGTGGAAAAAACAATGAACTATTTATTTTGAATAGTTTAGCCTAAATAAGTTTTTAGCAGTTTATTTTTTGAGTTATGCCTGAGTTTTCTAATGGCTTTTTCTCTAATTTGTCTCACTCTTTCTCTAGTGAGATCAAAGGTAAGTCCTATTTCTGCTAATGTCATAGGGGGTTGTTCACCAATGCCATAAAATAATTTTATTACGTCTGCTTCTCTAGGAGACAAAGTATCTAAAGCTCTGGTAATTTCTGTGTGTAGAGAACTTTGCATTAATGCGTGGTCTGGCCTAGGAGATTCGCCGTAGTCTAAAACATCATAGAGGCTTGAACTTTCACCGTCTATTAGTGGGGCGTCCATAGATAAGTGTCTTCCTGAATTTTTTAGTGATTGTTTTACTTCACTGACAGTCATTTCTAACTCTACAGCAATTTCTTCTGGAGATGGTGGTCTTTGGTGTGCTTGCTCCAAATAGGAGAAGGCTTTATTTATTTTGTTGATAGATCCAATTTTATTTAGTGGTAACCTTACAATTCTAGCTTGTTCTGCCAATGCTTGTAATATGGCCTGGCGTATCCACCATACAGCATAGGAGATAAACTTAAAACCTCTGGTTTCATCAAATCTTTTAGCAGCTTTTACAAGACCTAAATTACCTTCGTTTATAAGGTCTGGAAGTGTAAGTCCTTGATTTTGGTATTGTTTAGCAACAGAGACTACAAACCTGAGGTTAGCTGTTGTTAGCTTTTCTAAGGCTTGCTGATCTCCCTCCCTAATTTTCTGAGCCAATTCAACCTCTTCTTGTGCATTAATTAAGTCTATTTTACTAATGTCTTGTAAATATTTATCTAAGGATTTTGACTCCCTATTGGTGACTTGTTTAACAATCTTTAACTGCCTCATTTAGGAATTTTTATTTCTAATTTCAACTAAAGTCCATATTACGGATTTATCTACTTTAATCCAAAATTTTGGCTATTTAGCCCCTTCCTTTTATGAAAACTTTAAGTTTTTTATAAAATTTGATATCTAAATCCTAAAAACATTCTAAATCCTTGATTGGGTCCAAATACATAAGTAGGGTCAAAGGTAAGTCCGTAAGGATTGTCTGGCGTTGCCAAGGCTTGACCATTATTGTTAAATGTTACATTTTTATCAAAAGGATCTTCAGACCTTGCAATAATAAATGGGTTGCCTTTGTCAGGTGTCCAATTTAATAAGTTTTTACCTCCAAAATACACTTCCATTTCATTGCCAAAACGCTTGGTTATTTGTAAGTTTTGAATGCTCCACCAGGGTGAAAATTCATTACGTGGATCTAGGTCACTCAAGAGCGGAAGTCTCATAGGACTGTATAAGTTTCCAGTATAATCTATATTTATTCCCAGATTTTTAAATGTATATCCCAAATTCCAAGTGGCAGTGAGTTTTTCTGTAAACAACTGTCGTTCTCTTATGTTGTTTTCAACACTGTATACATCCATGGCTGTCACGCCAGCCAATAATTTAAGACCATTAGGAAAAATAAGATCAATATTTAATGAAACTCCTTTAGAAACTGCAAAACCCTCTAAGTTGTTGTAAATAATCTTGTTGGGATCTGTTTCATAATCTGGAATTATTTTATTGTTAAAATAGGTGTAAAAGGCAGAAGAATCTAGACCTAAATAAGTGTCTCCAATAAAAAGTTTTTTAACATAATTAAGATTTCCATTCCAGGAGGTTTCAGGTTTAATTTTATTAATAAACACTACCTCTCTTGCTCCTGTTAACGCTGCGTGGTCTTCTGTGAATATATTGGCTACCCTGTAACCATTCCCTACACTTAGGCGCAACGTGTTTTGTTTGTCTATAGAATTCCATTTATAATTTACCCTAGGAGTGAAAATATTTCCATGAGTAGAATTATAGTCATACCTCATGCCTAAAAGCAGTTTATTTTGATTATTTAAAGTGTATTCATCTAGAAAAAAAATTCCGGGAAGACTGGTGTTAATCGGTCTGTTTAAATCTATATTTTTTGCATCTGCAGTAGCTGGCGTATTGTCATCATAAAAAGTATGCCTATAACTAGTCCCCAAAAGGAGTTCATGATTCTCTAGGGTTTTAAACCAAGTGAGTTGAGCAAAGCTTATATTTTGATTAGCGTCATACAACATATCTCCATAGTAACTATTTTGATGATGCCCATTCGCACTAAATTGAAATATAAACTTCTCATCCATAGGGAGCTGATAGGTGCCAAAAAGTTCCCAGCGTTTTGTGTAAATACTTTCGCCATAAATTTCTGTAGAACCTCTTTTTTCTTTAGTCCAATCCATTTCTCCACCCCATCTATCTTCATAAATATACCTACCAGCCACTGAAAAAAGTTTATAACCCTCTCTTTGAAAATCCCATTTATTAAAAACAGAAATTCTATTTTGGAGGGTGAGATCTGTAAAGTTGTCATTGTTGTTGTCTATAGGAGTTTGATAGTTAAAATAATTAACACCCAATAAGGATTGAATTTTTTTTCCTAGGCTAAACTTTGTAGCCAAATCTATATTCAACTCTCCCCATCCAGTACCAAAAATATCAGTAGAAAATGAAGGTGAATTTTGAGCCCTTTTTGTAATAATATTAATCAAGCCACCCACTGCCTCACTTACGTATAGAGTAGATGCAGGCCCTTTCACAACCTCAACTCTTTCAATAAGAGACTGTGGAATTCCGTTGAGACCATAGACGGTAGAGAGGCCGCTTACTATTGGCATACCGTCTATTAGTACCATTGTGTAGGGACCCTCTAACCCATTAATGTGAATGTCTCCTGTATTACAGACATTACAATTAATTTGAGGACGCACTCCATTAATATTTTGCAAGCCCTCAAATAAAGAAGGAGTAGGGTTGGCTCTAAAAAATTTAGGGGTGTAGACCTCTATTGGAATTGGACTGTCTGCTCTAGATAGCTCTTTCATAGTACCTGTAATTACAACGCCGTTCAGTGCCTCAGATATACTTTCAAGTACTAAGTCTAGGTTTTTTTCTTTGTCAATTTTAATTTTTATCTTTTTAAACCCCAACAACCGTATTTCCATTTCCCACGTTCCCTTAGGAATATCTTTTAGGTTAAAGTGCCCCAGAGCATTCGTAGTAGATCCAATTTTTAATATTGGAATAATAACTGTGACCGCTTCTAAAACTTCTCCATTCTGATCTGTTATTTTTCCGTACACGGAATAATCTTGTGCATTTATAAAAGAGCTAAAAAGTATTAAAAAAGCAAATAATAATTTTTTATCAATTGGAAACATAATAAATATTAAAATTTAGATGGGTTTAATTAAAAAGTTAGGCAAACCTAACAAAAAAATATCAATATTTTAAAGAAATAGTTTTATTTATTGATAAATTAGCATTTATGATATCACAAACAGAAGAGAACTATTTAAAGGCACTTTACTCTCTGATAGACAAAAAGGGGGTAGCCACCGTAAATGATATTAGTAAAATGCTAGAAATTAAAATGCCTACCGTAACTGGAATGGTTAAAAAATTAGCAGAAAAAGGATTGGTAGAATACACGAGCTATAAACCTTTGGGATTAACAGTTATTGGACAAAAAAAAGCCGCATTAATTGTGAGAAAACACAGGCTCACTGAAATGTTCTTAGTAGAAAAAATGGGCTTTGGTTGGGAAGAGGTACACCAAATTGCAGAACAAGTAGAGCACATTCAATCGTCTATTTTATTTGAAAGAATGGATGAAATATTAAATTATCCACAGTCAGATCCTCACGGTTCCCCAATCCCAAATATTGATGGAACGGTTAAGGAGCAAAAATATATTGCGCTCAAAAATTGCAAAGAAAATGACCAGGTTATTCTCTCGGCAGTAAACCCCTCTTCTGAAGCTCTTCTTAACTTTCTAAATAGCAAAGAGCTGGAACTTGGTACACTTATTAGTGTATTGCATAAAGAGTCCTTTGATCAGAGTATGACTATTTCTTATTTACACAGAAAGTCAGAAGTTCTGAGTAGTGTCGTTTCTTCAAAGTTATTAGTGACACACAAAACAGACTAAAATAGTGACTTAATTATGAGTAAACGTGCCTTAGAAAAACATTTAAACTCTTTAAATAAAGACCATATTTCTTTACTTGTGACAGAGCTTTATGATAAATTTCCTGAGGTAAAGACCTATTTTAACTTTGTATTTAACCCCAATGAAGAGAAAATAATAGAACAGGCTAGGGTGAAGATAGCCAATGAGTATTTCCCACTTAAAAGAAAACGTCCAAAGGCAAGAAGGTCTATGGCCCAAAAGTATATTAAGCACTTTGGAACCTTAGGAGTAGCTCCTGAGCTAATTGCTTCATTTATGTGGTTTAATCTGGGTCTTATGTATACTTTTAGTGAGGACAAACCACAGGGTTTAGCTTTTTTTAAAAGTTTTTTAAGTTCTTACAAACAAGCAGTCCAATTTGTAAATTATCATCAAATAGTTTCAGAATTTAAATTAGATATTTTAAAGATATACGAGGCCAGTCAGGCTTGGCCTAATGCGTATGATTTTGAGAAGTGCATTAATATGATAGATGATTAATTGGCTTTCTCTGTAATTTAATAGGATCTCTCTTAATATTTGAAACATCAGTTATTAACAAGTAGTTAGTAAATTAGCATTTAATTAAAAATAGTTAAAAGTTAAGTGGCTAACTTACAATATGTAATTTGAAAATTGTGTTTTTTCGCTACAGGTCTTTAATAAATGATATAGATGGGTATTTTAATAATAAGGCAGGATGAGAAAATGCCTCAATGGTTGGCAGCTTTTAAAGTCATAGACAGCTCTGTTAAGGTGGTAGATTTTAGAGAACCACATGATAAAGAGTCTATTACAATGGCCTTAGTTTGGAAACAAGCTCATGGACATCTATCTCAGTATCCAAACCTTAAATGTGTGGCTTCTATGGGAGCTGGTGTTGATTTTATTTTTGAAGATTCTTCATATTGCAAATCTATTCCTATGACTAGAGTAGTAGACCCTATGCTCATTACAGATATGGAAGAGTTTGTGACTGCTCAGGTGTATGCACATTTAAAAGGACTTTATGATTATAAGGTGAAGCAGCATGACACTCTATGGTCACAACAGCCTTATTTGAGAAAAGAAGATGTGACAATTGGTGTTATGGGTTTAGGTGTTTTAGGTGCTGGAGCCGCAAGCGCATTAGAAAGACAGGGTTTTAAGGTGCAAGGCTGGTCTGTGACTAAAAAAAACATATCAGGAGTGAAGTCCTATGATAAGGATCATTTGAACACATTTTTAAGCCGTTCAAATATTTTAATTTGTCTTTTACCACTAACCCCAACAACTGAGGGTATACTTAATATTGCTACCTTTTCTGCACTTCCTAAAGGCGCTTTTTTAATTCATGTAGCTAGAGGACCACATTTATTAGAAACAGACCTTCTTAAGGCCTTAAATAGTGGACAGCTTTCCGGCGCAGCCATAGATGTGTTTCATCATGAGCCACTAAACAAAGAGCACGTCTTTTGGAAGCATCCAAAAGTACATATAACTCCTCATTGTGCTAGTATTTCAAGCCCAGAGTCTGTAGTTCCTCAGATTTTAGCCAATTATAGCGCATTAATGAATGGTCAACCCCTTTTAAATCAAGTAAATACAGAGAAGGGATATTAATAAAAATCTTTTTAACGTAATGTTTTTATCAGCGGTAAAAATCTGTTAATTTTGTATGTTTCATTTTTTGGGAAGAATCCTAAAATCTTAAGTTATTAAAACCTATAAATCACTGCTCTTTGGCCGTTTTGACTAAATTTTCTGAAAAGACATTATACGATTACCAACAAAATGATTTAGATGCCATTTTTGATTATCTCAACGAGGCACCAGAAGATATAAACTTGTTGTATCAGCTACCTACAGGGGGAGGTAAAACAGTAGTGTTTTCTGAGATTGCAAAAAGATATATAGCCACTAAAGGAAAAAAAGTAGTGGTACTTACTCACAGAATTGAGCTCAGTACTCAGACCTCAAAAATGTTAGCTGGTTTTGGAGTGCACAATAAGATTATTAACTCAGATGTAAAGTCTTTAGAAGACCAAGAAGATTTTAGCTGTTTTGTGGCCATGGTAGAAACCCTAAATAATAGGCTCCAAGAAGAAAAAGTGAGTTTAGATGACATAGGACTTGTCATCATAGATGAAGCCCACTATAATTCTTTTAGAAAACTCATGAAGTTCTTTAAACATGCTGTTATTCTTGGAGTGACTGCTACACCTCTGAGTTCTAACATAAAACTGCCTATGAAAGACCACTACAAAAAGCTCATTGTAGGAGAGTCCATCACTTCTTTAATAGATCAAAAGTTTTTAGCTAAGGCAGATCTTTACAATAAGAATGTGAGTTTAAAAACACTAAAACTAGGTATTAACGGAGATTACACTGTAAAATCTTCAGATGCTTTTTATGGCAATCACTCAATGTTATCTCAGCTTTTAGAGGCCTATGAAGAAATAGCTTTAGGTACAAAAACCCTTATTTTTAACAATGGTATTAATACCTCAAAATACGTTTATGAAACCTTTAAAAAGGCAGGTCACGACATTAGGCATTTAGACAATAAAAATAGTGCTGTAGAACGTAAAGAAATTTTAGATTGGTTTTCTAATACACCCAGTGCTATTTTAACTTCTGTGAGTATTCTCACCACAGGTTTTGATGAGCCATCTGTAGAAACAATTATACTAAATAGAGCCACTAGGTCTCTTACTCTGTATTTTCAAATGATAGGAAGAGGGTCTAGATTTTTAGAAAACAAAGAAATGTTTAATGTGATAGATATGGGAAACAATATAGCTCGTTTTGGCCCTTGGGACGCTCCAATAGACTGGCAAGAAATATTTCATTTTCCAGACTTTTATCTAGAAAATATTAAAAATGACGAGGATATAGAAAGAGAGTTTGTCTATGACATGCCCTATGTTTTAAGACAAAAATTTAAAAAATCTTCAAATTTAGGCTTTGACGTAAAGGCAGTTTATAAGGAAATTTTTAATCAGGGATTAAAATCTAAAGAAGTATTAGATAGAAGTATAGAGCAACACGCTATTATTTGTTTTGAGAATAGTGAAGACGTTTTTGAGGCTAGAATTCTTGCCAAGCTTTTAAAAGAGGAAATTGCCTACAGAATTAGACTCTATTCTTATTGTATAATGAATAATACGAAAAACTATAAAGAGTGGCTAGAAGAAGATTACGAGAGAAAATTAAGGCTAAAGCTTTCTCAGATGTTTGCCAATAAAAGTTAATTTTCAATTTCAAAATTAACTTTTAACTAAGTTTCAAACCTAGACCATGTCTAAACTAAAAAAACACTCTTAAAACTTAGCTCACAATTAAACTCAAAATGGTGTCTTATATCAAATTTTGAAATCCTGAATAGTTTAATAAATAAAAGCTGTAATGCAGAAAAAACTTCTTTGTATTAGTACGGTTTGGCCAGAAGCAGATGCTACAGCAGCTGGTACAAGACTTTTGGGGGTTTTAGAATTTTTTAAATCTGACGGATATCAGATTTATATTGCGGCTACAAGCACAGATGAAAAAGTGAGAACAGCTATACAAGCGCTAGACTTCACTACTGAAAGAATACTGCTAAACAGCAGCTCTTTTGATCACTATGTTAGAAACCTTTCTCCAGAAATTGTTTTATTTGATCGCTTTATTTCTGAAGAACAATTTGGCTGGCGGGTCAGAGAATTAATACCCAATGCACTTAGAATTTTAGATACAGAAGACCTACATTCTCTAAGAAGCGCAAGAGAAAATGCTTTAAAAAATGGAAGTGATTTCAACTTATCCTCTTGGAAGAACCTGGAGCTAAGCAAAAGAGAACTGGCCAGTATTTTTAGGTCTGATCTAAGCTTAATGGTCTCTAAATATGAATATGAACAGCTCATTACTAATTTTACTGTCCCATCTTTTTTACTATACCTCTTGCCTCTTACCTATGAGCATATTCCTAAAGAAGTTCAAGAAGTACAGGCTTCTTTTGAAGAAAGAAGTGGCTATGTATTTATTGGTAATGGCTTCCATAAACCAAATATAGACGCTATTAAATGGCTTTATGAAAGTATTTGGCCTGAAATTTTAAAAACTCTTCCACAGGCAACTATAGAAATCTATGGTGCCTATTTGCCAAAACAAATTTTACAATTACACCATCCAAAAAAAGGTTTTTATATAAAGGGACAGATACCCAAGGTAGCTAATGCCATGGAAAAAGCTCGCGTAAACTTGGCACCTCTTAGGTTTGGAGCTGGGATAAAAGGCAAAATTTTAGAAGGATTTAGGCATGGAGTTCCTCATATTACAACACCTATAGGAGCAGAGGGCATGCAGTATAATGAATTTTGGCCTGGACTGATCACTCAAGAGGCATCGGCTTTTGCTCAAAAAGCCATACAACTCTACCAGGATAAAAATTTATGGGAAGAGAAAAGACAGCTTGGTTATACCTATATAAATGATTTCTTCTCCAAAGAGCTGCATAGAAATACTTTTTTAGAAACTATTAAAATCTTATTAGCAACTTTAGAAAACCACAGGACTCAGAATTTTATTGGTAATATGCTTTCACAGCAAGCTTTTCAAGCTTCTAAATTTTTATCACTTTGGATTACAGAAAAAAATAAGAATCATTAACTTGCTTAAAAAATCTTGATATGGATCCTATTGTTTGGAAAGAAGTCAAAAAATTTGAAGACATCACATATAAAAAATCTAATGGAGTTGCTAGAATAGCCTTTAACAGGCCAGAAGTTAGGAATGCTTTTAGGCCAAAAACTACTTCTGAACTATATCAAGCATTCTACGACGCACAAGAAGACCCCTCTATAGGGGTTGTTTTACTAAGCGGTGAGGGACCTTCTCCAAAAGACGGTATCTTTTCATTTTGTAGCGGTGGAGACCAAAACGTTAGAGGTCAAAAGGGCTACGTAGGAGAAGACGGCTTGCAGCGCTTAAACATATTAGAAGTTCAAAGACTAATTCGCTTTATGCCAAAAGTAGTAATTGCAGTGGTTCCTGGATGGGCTGTAGGAGGGGGACACAGTTTACATGTGGTTTGTGATTTAACCCTAGCCAGCATGGAACACGCTATTTTTAAGCAAACAGACGCAGATGTAACTAGTTTTGACGGTGGTTATGGATCTGCTTATTTAGCTAAAATGGTAGGACAGAAAAAGGCTAGAGAAATATTTTTCTTAGGCAGGAACTACACTGCACAAGAGGCTTTAGAAATGGGCATGGTAAATGCTGTGATTCCACATTGTGATTTAGAAAACACAGCCTATGAGTGGGCGCAAGAAATTCTAGAAAAATCACCTATGAGTATAAAAATGCTCAAATTTGCTATGAACCTCACAGATGATGGTATGGTGGGCCAGCAGGTGTTTGCTGGAGAAGCCACTAGATTGGCCTATATGACAGAAGAAGCTAAGGAGGGAAGAAACGCTTTTTTAGAAAAGCGCAAGCCTAATTTTAACAAAAACGGCTGGATTTCTTAGGTGTTAATATTCCTTATTTAATGTAGTATAATTTAAATACTCATTGCCTTTTAGCCTCTAAGTGTATATATTTAAAAACATTATAAAAATTAACTAAAAACTATTTTGATCAATAGCAGCTATTACAGCGGCTATAAAATCATTGGCCCTATAATTTGAGTTTTCTTCCAAGCCAGTTCTAACAATCACTAAATCCTTAGATGGAATGATATATACGCGCTGCCCGTCATGGCCATTGGCGCTGTACATATCTCTAGGAACATCTTTTAATAAACCAGAGGCATTTAGCCAAAAGTGTGCGCCGTATTCCCCATCTGAAGCCTTAGTTGGGGTGGTAATATATTGTATCCATTGGGGATCAAAAAGTCTGTCTCCTTCCCAAATACCTTCATTTAAATACAATTGCCCAAATTTAGCCCAGTCTCTTGTACTAGCCCATCCATATGAGGAACCAACAAAGTTTTGAGTCATATCTGTTTCTAAAATCATAGAATGCATGCCAATTCTGTCTATTAATGATACATATGGAAAATTTAAATACGCCTGTTTGTCCTCTGAAAAGGCATTGAGGTATTTAGATAAAATGTTAGTAGTCCCAGATGAGTAGGACCAAAGTACACCAGGAATAGCAATACTAGGCCTATCAATAGCAATTTGTCCCATATCAGAGGCATTAAACAACATTTTAGTGACATCTGAAATATCATCATAATTTTCTTCAAATGCCAAACCACTTTGCATTCGCAGTAGGTCATTTATAGTAATAGAAGCTCTCTTATCTCCTTTCCAATGTGTTAATTTTACAGGATCAGATACTTTTAAAACACCCCGATACTCAAGAATTCCATAGAGAGTAGCCATAATACTTTTGGTCATAGACCAACCTAAAATAGGTGTTTCTGGACTAAAACCATCTATGTAGCGCTCTCCTAAAAGTTGTCCTTTATACAAAATAAGCGCAGTTCTTGTTTTCTGAACCATTGGATCGCTAAAAACGAGGTCTAAAGATTTCTCAATCTGGGCGTAATTTACTCCAGACATTAAGGTGTCTATGGGTGCCTTATATCCTTGAGGATAAGGCTTTTCTGTAGGTGCAGACAACCTATTAGGCACTAAAAAAGGACCTAAATCTGCCTCTTTTACTCCAATAGGAAGTAAAATAACACCTAGACCTTTTTTGAATATAGCTTCGCGTTTTTGAAAACCAAAAACACTCGCCGATACTGTTTTTATAGTATCATTAATCACATTTGAGGCAAACTTTATATTGGGAATAAAACTATCATTTTCCTCTATATACTTCTGTTTGTGGTTGGCTATAAATACAGATGACCCCATGTATTTAGCACTGTACCCAGATATTAGAGTAAGCTTTGGGTAATTTATATAAAGGGCAGCAGTTATGGCTACGGCCGCTATTACTAAAATTCTTTTAAACCACTTCATAGCACTGAAATTATAATTACAAAAGGTATTTATCTTATTCAGATACCTCTCTTTTAATCCACATTTTATCTGGACCTAAGGTACAAGTTGCGCTGTAGTTAAAAGAACATTGTGTTGGTGATATTAAAGATAAAAAATCATTTCCATTTTTGTCTAAGTATAGAAAGTATGTCTCCCCAATAATGGGTTCAAAGTTAAACTTAGCACTGTAAATTTTATTATTAAAAGCATAGGACAGCATCATTTTATCATACTGTTCTCTCAGGGCATTAAATTGTGCTTTAAACTCATGATTAGCAGCCTGAACTTGGGTATTTTTCCAACTGCTAACATCTGGAGGTGTGATTTGGGGGGCTCCTACACCAGTAGCGTAAGGCAGTAAACTTGCATTATAGGTCTGAGTTTTAGAGTCAAATACTACAGCATCTGGTTTTTTTTCTTCTTTCATAGCTATGCAAAAATACAACTTCTCTTATTTTATTACTCATTTTAATTTTTTTTATAGAGATCATTTTCTTACCATACTATCTATTATTTGTAGATTTATAACAGTTAAAATTAACCTCTATGAGATTTCTGCTTTTAAGTCTTTCTTTAATTTTATTAACCTCATGCGCCATTACACTCCCTATTGTAAACAAGCCTATTAGTTTTAATGATACAAGAATAGATCTCACCAAAGAATATCTCCAAAAAAGATATGGTATAAATCAAGACAACATCACTATAAGGCCTAAAATGGTTGTTGTGCATTGGACAGCTATTCCAACCTTAAAAGAGTCATTTGAAGTGTTTTATCCAGATTCACTTCCCAACTGGAGACCAGAACTAGTGAGTCAGAGTGGCTTAAATGTGTCATCTCAGTTTTTAATTGACAGAGATGGTACTATTTACAGGCTCATGCCGGAAACACATATGGCCAGACATGTTATTGGACTTAACCATACAGCTATAGGGATAGAAAATGTTGGAGGTACTGAAGAAACGCCTTTAACTAAAGCGCAATTAAAGGCCAACATAGGTTTAATTAAGTACTTAAATAAAAGGTATTCAATAGACTATCTTATAGGTCATTACGAATACACTCTTTTTGAAAATCATCCTTTATGGAAAGAAATAGACAGTGGGTATAGAACGTCTAAAACTGACCCCGGAGAATTATTTATGTTAAAAATTAGAAAGGCTACAAAAAAATTAAAATTTAAACAAAACCCAAGACAAAACAACTAAATATGTCATTGCTAAAAAAAACAGTATATCTTATTATATTTTCCTGTATGGGTTGTCAAATTCACGCACAAAAGTCTGAGTTAACTAGCCAGTTAGTGAGCCAGTATGAGCAATATAAAGAACCTAGTTTAAACATGCGTAGAATAAAACACGAAAATATTACGCCGCTTATTAAAGCCTTAAAAGACAAGCCAGGAGTTGCTATTAGCCAGGTAGGAAGCTCTATAGAGGGTAGGAGCCTTAATTTGCTTAGTTTAGGAACAGGAAAGACATCTATTTTTCTTTGGTCACAAATGCACGGAGACGAGTCTACAGCTACTCAGGCTATTTTTGACATCTTGCGCTTTTTTACTTCTCCCGCTGCTAACCCAACCAGAGATCTATTGCTTAAAAAACTAAATCTTCATTTTTTACCCATGCTTAATCCGGATGGTGCTGCGTTATTTACAAGAAGAAACACGCTTGGAATAGATATTAATAGAGATGCCTTAGATTTGGTATCGCCCGAAGGGCAAACGCTTAAAAGGGTTAGAGATAGTTTATCTGCAAATTTTGGCTTTAATCTTCATGATCAGAGTAGGTATTACAATACGGAAAGAACTGCCAAACCAGCTACCATATCTTATTTGGCTCCTGCTTATAACTATGAAAAAGATATTAATGAAGTGAGGGGAAACGCTATGAAAGTAATTGTTTTTATGAATGAATTAGTACAAGATTTTGCTCCAGGTCAAGTAGGGCGTTACAATGATGATTTTGAGCCAAGAGCTTTTGGCGATAATATTCAAAAGTGGGGGACTTCTGCTATTTTAATTGAGTCTGGTGGCTATCAGAATGATATTGAAAAACAAGAAATCAGAAAATTAAATTATGTTTCCATTTTAGCAGCTCTTCATAGCATTGCAACAGAATCTTATAAGGAAATCTCATTAGATGCCTATGAAAAAATACCCCAAAATGATAGAAAATTGTTTGATCTTAAATTAGAAGATGTCAGCTATAATTTACTGGGTAAAACGTATACTTTAGACTTGGGAATTAATCATTTAGAGGTAGAAAATGCGTCTCATTCTGCTTTTTACACTAAAGCTCAGCTTGTGGATATAGGTGATCTTTCAATTTATTACGGCTACGAAACTATGAATGGAGTAGGATATACCGTTGTACCTGGAAAGATATACACTCCAAAACCACAAGAAATACCAACATATAAAAATACTATTACATTACTTAAAAAGGGATATGTTTACTGGAAGGGTAGAATTCCCATGCCAGAAAAAGGATTGAATTTTCCTATGCAAGCGGTAAGTGATAACTTTAAGCTTCCTGACTTTAGATTTCACATAGGTTTAAACCCTAGTTTTTTGCTCTCAAAGGATGGAGTTATTACCCATGCTGTAATTAATGGATATTTAATAAACCTTTATAAGGAGACTTCTACATTTAGAAACGCTATTTTTTTAAGATAAATTGTATTAATTTGTTTTTTGTGTGATGATTTGGGGTATCTGACGTATCTTTGCAGAATTATGGGCCTTTATATCTTTGGTCCTTTAAATCAACTATTAGAAATGGCGAGAGCTCAAGAAACATTTAACAAAAAAGAGAAGGAAAAAAAGCGTTTGAAAAAGCGTGACGACAAGAATAAGAAGAAAATTGAGCGAAAAGCCAATGCGGAAAAACCAAACAGTCTTGAAGATATGTTGGTTTATGTTGACGAGAATGGTCACTTTACAAGTACGCCACCAGATCCTAGTTTAAAAGTTAAGATAGATGCAGAAAGCATAGTCATAGGGGTTCCTAAAAAAGAAGACCGTGAGGAAGAAGTGGAGGATCCAAACAGAACAGGAAAAGTTTCGTTTTTTGACTCTTCCAAAGGTTTTGGATTTATTATAGATGCCGTTTCTCAAGAAAAGCATTTTGTTCACGTGAGTGGCCTTATTGATGAAATTATGGAGAATGACAAGGTAAGCTTTGAATTAGAAAGAGGTCAAAAAGGAATGAACGCTGTTAAGGTTCAAAAGCAATAACAACTTATTCTTTAAAATAAAAAAGCCCTGTAAAGTAATTTACAGGGCTTTTTACTTTATATATTTTTATTACATGCCTCCTCTACGTGTGGGTGATCTTTTAGATGGCCACTCCATTTGTTTTCCTGTCCTTTTACTTATCGGAAGCACTATTTGCTCTCTTGAGGTAGTTTTAGGATCTTCAGAGGCCATATAAGCTAGTATGGCGGTTAATATTACATTGTTTCTAAGATCGTCAAAAACAATTTTGTCATAGGTGTCTCTATTGGTGTGCCAAGTATAATTTGAATAAGACCAGCTTAGCGAACTTAGGCTAAATGCAGGGACTCCAGCTGCAATAAATGAGGCATAATCAGAACCACCTCCACCTGGAGTTCCAGGAAAATTAGTTTCTATTCCTTTTGTCACCTCTGAGGGAACCTCTTGTAACCACCTGCCAATATAGTCATAAGCATTTAAAAAACCTTGTCCAGAAATATTAACTACCCTTCCTGTTCCATTATCTTGATTAAATACAGCTTGTACTTTACTCACAATTTCTGGATGATCTTCTACAAATGCTCTAGATCCATTTAATCCCTGCTCTTCGCTTCCCCAATGACCTACAATGATGGTTCTCTTAGGATTTGGATACATTTTTTTAAGAATCCTCATGGCTTCCATCATGACAAGGGTTCCAGTGCCATTATCCGTAGCTCCAGTACCTCCATCCCAGGAATCAAAGTGAGCAGATAGAATTACATACTCGTCTGGTTTTTCTGTCCCTTTAATTTCTGCAATAGTATTGAAAGTTGGAACTTCTCCAAGTTCTTTGGACTGAGCAGTAATATTTAAAACAGGTTTCTGACCTCTTGCGACTAATCTGTAAACCAAGCCGTAGTCTTCTAATTCTAAATCTATAGTTGGTATTTTATTTGTTCTGGCACTAAATATTTTACTTACACCAAATCCATTTGACCAATAGGAACTCACAAGCCCAATAGCTCCAGATTTTTCTAGAATTTCGTGAATATTCCTAGAAGTATAGCCGGTATTTTTCATGTTATTATTCCAAGTCTCTGTGGCAGTATCTCTTTCTGTTTTCATTTTTTCAAATGAAGCCTCTGTTGCAAACTCTTTCCAATTGTAATCTGGTCTTCCTGTAGGCTCAAGTTTTGAAATCATAACTATCTTTCCTTTTACGTTAGGAAGCCAATTTACAAAGGCCATAGAGTCCTTAATCATTGGGAGGTTTACTACCTCTGCCGTTACTCCCTTTTTGGATGTAGAGGGGTTCCAAGCAAGCTGAGTTCCTTTTAGACTTTGGACTCTTGGGGTTATCATGTCTATATGAGTGACTCCTCTTTCCCAACCTCTCCAACTACCAAAAGATTCGTTCTTAGCCTCAACACCCCATTTTGTGTAGGTATTTACTGCCCAATCGTGTGCTTCTTTCATTTGAGGAGTTCCCACTAGTCTAGGACCTATTCCGTCTAAAAGCTCTTGACCTAAGACTCCTAATTGAGAATTTTCATTGGCTTCTTTGACCATTTTATTAATAATAGATTGATCTTGTGCGCTTAGATTTACACTTATTAAAACGCTCATAAAAGAAATCCATACCCTTAGTTTTTTCATGATTTATTTATTTGATTAACTTTTTTAAATATAATCAAAACTCTTAAAAAAAGTAGATTAATTAATGGAAAGTGCCATAGAATTAAATAGGCTTATTTTTGTATTTAAGTATTTGTTTTCAATATTATTTTTCATAATTAAGGCTTCTATGAGTTTTTGCTCTCTACTAATCACTATAAATAAAGAACTTTCACCCTCGCTAAACTTTTGCTGTTCTCCTTTAAGTAAGCGATCATAATTTTGAATCATTTTACCAGTAATTACAAATTGATCTAATAAAAAGTCTTGTGCTTGAAGGTTTTGCTCCACTTTGTTTTGAATGATAATATTCTCATAGCTCAAATCCCATTTAGCATCTGATATTTTTAGATTTGACAATCTTAGTGCGCCTCTTTCCTTTCTTAAAAACAGGGGCAAGGAAACTCTTACACCTGCCTTATATTGATCTGTGTTTAATGGAATAAAATTATTTGTATTGGTTTGTAAGAGATTAAAATTAACGGTTAAGTCTGGAAATAATGCCGCTTGCTTTAGGGAACGATCTATTTCTAAAACACTGATCTTTGCCTGTAGCACATTTAATTTAGGATGTCTAGTTAAAAAAAATTTATCAAGAACGCCCTCTGCAATTCCCAGCAATTGGTCAATTTCATTTTTATTTATTGGAAGGGGTACTGCCAATTTTGAAATTTCAAGGGGAATATTGTCTTTTTCCCATAAAAAATTAGAGGCCTCTAGTCTGGCTTTTATTAGGTCTAGCTTCGATTGTGAAAGCTCCAGCATTCTCTGTTGCACATTTGTATAGGACTCTACGGTGTCAATGGTGGCAATGTCACCTTGTAGGGCTCTCATTCTCACTCCTTCAAAGCGCTGCTCGGAATTTTTTAAATAGCGTTCATTTACCTGTAAGTTACCATAAGCCAAAAGCCAATTAAAATAAGCTTTTGAAGCTTCAAAGACTAATTCATTTAAAAGGAGTAAACGCTCAGAATTTGTTTGGTTTATTATAAATTTTGCTTGTTTTAAGGTGGCCATTCTTTTATTAATCCAAAGGCCTTCTGAAGCATCAATTTCTATACCAGCACTGTAAAGTCCATTTGCTGGAAGTACCTCTTCAGGATTAAGAAAGACGCCTTCATTTTGAGAATAACTCCCTTTTAAAGAAATTCCGTACCAAGTAGGAATTGAAACACTTCCATTAGATTGATTAAAATATTCTTTACCATCAAAGGTTTTTTGATTATTCTCAAAAGATAGTTTAGGGTCAAAGTCTCCTCTAGCCATAGTTGCATTTGCAATTCCAGAAGCAGCTCTGTTATTGGCTTGGTACACTAAGGGGTGGTTTTCTTTTACGTATTCTAAATATTCATAATAACTAAGACTGGGAAATTCTTGCGCTTTAGCACAAAGCACAGACATAAACACAAAAAGTATTAAAAGGATTCTTTTCATTATTTTTTATCTGAAGAATTTGTGTTTGGGGTATAATAATTTGGCGGAAAACCATTGAGTTGTCTCCATAATTCAAACCAAATAGGAACGTCTTCTAAAAGAGCAATAGTTTTTGCTCCAGAACCCACTCTAATGGCTTCTGGCCATGCGTGGTCCTCTAAATCTGGAGCTAATAAAATCCGGTACATTCCATTTTTGCTAATGAAATTTTCTATAGCTACTACTTTAGCTCCATAAGTTCCATAAGACATATTGGGCCACCCACTAAATACAATAGCCGGCCATCCGTCAAATTGCACCCTTACCTTTTCATTAATATGGAGTAGGGGAAGGTCTATAGGCCTCACAAAAGTTTCTACTGCTAAATCATAATTAGCAGGCATAATTCCCAATAACTCTTCTCCTTCTTTAAAGGTTTCTCCAATACCTCCTATTATAGCTTTATTAATATAGCCGTCCTGAGGAGCTGTAATAAAAAGCAAATCATTTCTTCTGCTGAAATTGGAGTAAGTGTTTGATAATTTACTTCCTTTTTCTGAAGCGGAATAATAATTAGATTTTGCGGTAAACATCTCGCTTTGTGCTTTAGATATTTTATCTTGATATGAAGTTTCAACTTCTAATTTTTCTAGAGCTACATTAAGTGCTTGATTTTTAGTGTTCATAAAATCATTTGACTGTGCTACAAATGCAGCTTCAGTTTCCTGAAGCTTAAGTCTCTTATCTTCTACTTCTCTCACTGCTTTTAAACCAGCAATTTCTAAATTTTGAACCCTCTCAAACTGTCTAGTAGCAATAGTTAAATTAGTATTAGAAGCAATTAACTTTACACTGTCATTAGAGACTTTGAAGGCCGCTTGTAAAATTTTGTTTTCCAACTGAGAACGCTTTAGAACAAGTTCTTTTTGTAAGGCCTCTATTTGCCTGACTAAAGCTTGCTGTTTTTCACCGTAAGCTTCCATTGAGCCATCATTAGCTGTAATCTGGTCTTGAGTTCTAGACAACAATTTAGGATCAAAATATTCACTTTTAACTTCTGAAATTTTTAATATAGTGTCTCCATATTTTACAAAATCTCCTTCCTGTATGTACCACTTTTCAATTCTGCCAGGAATGGGAGATTGAAGGGTTTGTGGTCTTTGAGAGGGTCTTAAAGTAGTTAAATTACCATTTCCTGTAACGTTCTGGGTCCAAGGCAGGAAAAGAATAATAATAGCAATAATAGCAAAGGCCATTAAGAACCTATTAAATACAATATAATATGACTTGTTTAGCACGTGCTTGCCAGAACTAAAATCATTCAGGTTTACTTCATTTTTAAGGGTATTATTAGAAATATTTAGCATGAGTTTACTTTATTTTACCGTTTTCTAATGTGATGATTTGGCTACATGCTTTTTCCCAAAGAACATTGGAGCTCACAACTACTAGTGACCAAGTTTGCTTAGCACTCGTGAGATACTCAATAATACTTAGAGACTCTTCTTTTGAGAATTGATCTATAGGGTCTTCTAGAATAAGCACTTTAGGTGATTTTAAAATAGCTCTTGCAAGAATAATTTTCTTAGAAATAGTATAAGAGATTTGTTTCCCTTCTGGTTTTAGATAGGTATTTAGACCGTTTATCTGTTCCGCCAAAAAATCTATAAGACCAATATCCGTAAAAACCTCTTTAATCCTTTTGTCTGTAATATCTGTATTTCCAAAGCTTACATTTTCTTTTATAGTACCTTCAAATGGGGTTTCTTCAGATAATGACAAGCCTAATAAAGACCTGTAGCTATTAAGGTGTAAACTTTTTACAGAAGAGTCATTCACGTTTACAAAACCTGCTGTTGGATCTATTATTCCAGCTATTAACCTAAGTAAACTAGATTTACCGGACCCACTTTCTCCTTTTATTAAGACTCTAGAGTATGGGGGAATATCTATATTTATTTTATGCAAAATAGGTTCTTTTCTGTCTGAGACTGCATAGGAAACCTCTTTTAAATTAAGATTAAAAGGATGGGTGGTTTGCAAAACATCTCCCTCTTGGGTTTCTAATTCTTTGTCTACAACCTGGCCCAGTTTTTCTAATGAAGTGAGTACATCATAAAAAGACTCTAGGCCAAGAATGAGCTTTTCTACAGAAGAAATAATGAGAAGAATAATAATTTCTGCAGCTACAAATTGTCCAATATTCATCTCTTGATTTAACACTAAAGTACCTCCAATTAAAAGGAGACCAGCAGTGACAATCACCTTAAAACCTATCATTTGTATAAACTGAATTACTAAGATTTTAAAATGTTTTTCACGTGCATTCAAATAATCTTTAACCAGCATATCATTTTTATTAAGCGCTAACTGTGTTTTCCCTGAAAGCTTAAAACTAACTACTGATCTGGCAATTTCTTGAATCCAATGCGCCACCTTATACTTGTGCTTAGATTCCTCAAGACTACTCTCTAATCCTTTAACAGCTGTAAACTTAAAAACTGTATAAATTAAAATCACTAGCATAAAGCCAAAAACAATAAAAAACGGGTGATAAAGAGATAAGAGTATAAGAGCAAATAAAATTTGTAGAAGAGCAGCCGGCACATCTATTAAAATTTTTGATAGTCCTTTTTGTATGATGAGCGTATCAAAAAATCTATTGGCTAATTCTGGAGGGTAATAAGACCTTAATGCCTCTGTTTTAATTTTAGGAAATCTATAGCTCAATTCAAAAGAAGCCCTAGTAAAAATCCTTTGTTGAATAGTTTCTATGATTCTTAGCTGCATAAGCTGTAAGGTGCCAGTAAATGCAACTCCTACAGTAACTAAAATCACTAGTACTACCCATGAAGTGCTAATTTGAGCACCTTGAATTAGATTTATAATAGCCTGAATACCCAAAGGCAATGTCAGAGCTAAAAATCCTGAAAAAATAGCGTAATATCCAATCTGTAGAATATCTTTTTTTTCAATTTGAAGTAAACCCATGAAACGTTTCCACGGATTTAGAGGAGAAATATTAGACATTAAATAAATGTTTTATTAATTAAGTTAATAAAAAAATCACTTGGACTCACGTTTTCATTACAATCTGTTAAAGTGGGAAAGTGGTCTTTAAAATAAAATTGCTGCAAGGCACCAGTTAATATTGTATTTGCAAGAGAAGCAGGAAATAAATATGAAGTGTTTGATGATTTAAAAAAATTTAAAAGTCTAAGGTGAACCCTCTTATACGCCACAAATAGACCCGCTTCATTTTCTTGATTAACTGTTCTTGTTAAATATGATTTAGAAAATTCATCTATCATAATTTTATGAAGTAAAACACTATTTACATGAGTAAAATTTGAATCATTTTCTACAGGACGCGTTATCACTTTAACTGCTTGGATTATTTTTTCTTTTGGGTCTATAATGGCATGTGTCTCTATCACTAGTTGGTACTCTATCCAAGCCCAATACCAAGAAGATAAATACAATAAAAATTTATGCTTATTTTCAAAATACCTATATATAGAGCTTTCATTAGAACCAATAACAGTCCCTAATTTTTTAAAATTAAAATCATCAAAACCTAGCTCATTAATTAAGTTAACACCTTTTTCAATGATTTTTTTCCCCAAAATAGATGTTTCAGGATCTTTAATATAAACACCAGCAGGAATGGTTATTTTAAAATTAGATAACAATTGATTCATATGAATAATTTAAACAAATATAATAGCAATACTTTTAAAATCACACATTTAACTATTATTTAAGAAAGCCTATTAATGGTTTTATTTAAACATTTAACTTATTGTAAATTAGAGTGTTACATTAAAAGCATAACAAATCATTATAAATGTGATTAAACAATTAAATGAAAACTAATAGGTAGTTGCCCTTACATTTAATAAAAATAATTGTTATGAAAAAGTTTATCATCATTATTAGTGCATTGGCTTTGAATAGCTGTGCTGTTATTAGACCTGGAGAAGCAGGTGTAAAACAAAGATTCGGTCAATTCCAAGAGGGGGTTAAAACGCAAGGATTGGTCTTTTTTAATCCAATTTCCACAAAATTAGTGAAGGAGTCTATTCAAACTAATAATTTAGAGATGTTTCTAAATTTACCTAGTAAAGAGGGTTTGAGTGTAGATTCTGAAATCTCAATCTTATATAGATTAGAAGCAGATAAAGTCCCATATGTTTTAAGAACAATAGGACCAAACTACAAATCTATTATTACAAGCGTATTTAGATCTGCTTCTGCAGATGTATGTTCTCAGTTTTTTGCAAAAGACATGCATTCGGGAAAAAGAGCAGATATTGAAGAGGCCATTAAAATTAAGATGGCAGATAATTTAGTTGACAGGGGAATTGTTATTGAAGCGGTTTTAATGAAAAGCATTCAATTACCAAGAGGCCTATCTTCTTCTATAGAGCAAAAGCTTCAAGCAGAACAGGACGCCATGAGAATGGTTTTTGTACTTGATCAGTCTAGATTAGAGGCACAAAGAAAAATAATTGAATCTACAGGAGAACGCGATGCCCAAAAAATCCTATCAGAAGGTTTAACAGAACAAATTATCAAAATTAGGAGCATAGAGGCATTTATGAAATTATCTACTTCTAATAATTCTAAAATTATCATCACAGATGGTAAGGCTCCATTTTTAATTGAAACTAAGGAATAGTAATTATTATGGAAGAATTAGTGCTTGAAGAAATTTTTTTACCTCTTATAAAAGGTTATTTTGACACAGAAGAAACTAAAGAAATCCTGTTGTCAACTATTGATCATAAAATTCAATTTCACAATAAAAAATTACTGAATCATTATGAAAAGACAGGGAAGAAACATATTGAATCTAGTCACCGAATTTTAGAATTAAAGGAATTGAGAAATAAGCTAATGAGATTTTTATCTAATTCAGATAATACAAGTTTCAAAATTGAGAGCATTGTAAAGATCTCTATAAAATAGTTAGTTGTTGTTTATTTTTAAAAAGGTGCCATTTTTATAAATGACACCTTTTTGCTTTTACATATCCTGAAAGTGTTTTTCTACAATAGAAGCTTTATGGGTTTCAATATGTTTTAATAAAGCTTTGGCAATAGGAGAGTGTTTCTTTCCCTTTAACCAGATTAAATACCACTGCGTTTCAATAGGTAGGCCCTTTATATGAATGATTTTTAAATCATTGCTTTTGAGTTCTCTTTTAATACCAATAATGGGCATGATGGAAATACCTAAGCCAGCCAAAACTGACTGCTTAACAGCCTCATTAGAAGTGAGAACTATTTTTTTGTCCACTTGAACCTTATTCTCTATGAGGTAACTCTCCATTGCTTGACGGGTGCCAGAACCAAGCTCTCTATATATTAATGATTGATTTTTTAAAAAATTAAAGTCGGCTTTTAGGGGTGTTTTTAATTCGTTAGAAGCTATTAGATGAAGTTTATTGGGTAATAAGTGGATAAAATCCACTTTAATGTTTTCTGGTAAAATAGACACTAAAGAAAAATCTACTTCATTATTTTGAAGACTGTCAATAACCTGATATTTATTAGTGACATCCATTTTTAAAGTAACTCCAGAATTTTCATTCATAAAACCACTAATAAAATAGGGCATAACGTATTTGGCAGTAGAAACAATAGATAATTTTAAACTTCCAGTTAATTGACCTTGAAAAGCCAATGTTTTAAAGTTTATCTCATCTGTTTTATTTAAAATTTGACTTACAATTTGGTAAATATCATGACCAAATTCTGTGATATACAACTGCCTTCCTACAATTTCTGTAAGGGGAATGCTGAAATTTTGTTGAAAGTTTTTAAGCTGAATTGAAACAGCTGGTTGTGTGAGGTGGAGGGCTTCAGAAGCTCTAGAAACACTTTTGTGTTCTACTACTTTTTGAAAAATATTGAGCTGATTAAGTGTGTAATTCATTTATTTTTTTTATAAATATAAACTATCATTTTTTTTTATAAAACTATAAAATCATAAATCATTCTTAATAAATAAACTATTTTCGTACAAATAATTTTATAGATGAAAATGCATACTTTAGAAGAAATATCACTGCTCATTGGAGGAGAGCTCCTCTATGGAAAATCTATTAACATTCATGGTGTAAATGATCTTAAAAATGCCTTAGAAGGTCAAATCACTTTTATAGGGAGTGTTAAATACGCTAAGTTTTGGAAAGATTCTAAAGCCTCTGCTGCTGTAATAAATGATAATGTGGTAATAGAATCTGAAGAAAAACCTATTATTAAGGTGGCTAATGCAGATGTAGCTATGGCAATTTTGCTAGAGGCATTTTCCCCAAAGCAAGGTCCTGTTTTTTCGGAGGACATTCACCCTTTGGCAGTCATTCACACAACTGCTATAATTGAAAAGGATGTAAAAATTGGACCATTTTGTTATATTGGAAAAGGGGTAAGTATAGGAGCGGGTACAAACATTTACTCAGGAGTAAACATCTTTGACAATAGTATTATAGGGAATAATTGTACTTTTTGGTCTGGTACTGTAATAAGAGAGAATTCTGTGATTGGCAATAACTGCATTTTTCATAACAATGTAAGTATAGGGGCAGACGGTTTTGGATACAGGCCTGCTCCAGACGGATCTGGACTTATAAAAATACCACATATAGGAAATGTAGTGATAGGAAATGATGTTGAAATTGGCGCTAATTCTTGTGTAGATAAAGCCAAGTTTAATAGTACCATAATTGGTGATGGTTGTAAAATTGACAACTTAGTACAAATAGGACATAATAGTGTGATGGGAAGGTTTTGTATTATGGCAGGAAGTTCAGGACTTGCAGGCTCTGTTACTTTGGGAGATGGAGTCTTAATTGGGGGTAGTGCTTCGATTAAAGATCATGTAAATATTGGTTCTGGAGCATCTGTTGGTGCTGGTTCTGGCGTAATTGCCGATGTCCCTGCCGGTGGCTCTGTGCTTGGGTACCCAGCAACAGAAGCAAGAGAAATGCTCAAACAATGGGTGGCTCTTAAAAGGTTGGCTAAAAGCTAATGATTTGTTAGGAAAAGTTTAAATATTAGTTCTTTCTTTACCCTATTAAATTTAATAATAATATGTCCCAAATTTCCAAAAATTCTGTTCTTGTAGTTTTAGCTTTTATTTCCATCTATGTAATTTGGGGCTCTACCTATTTATTAAATAAAATAGCAGTGACTTCCTTAGACCCTTTTATGTTAGGAGCTTGTAGGTTTATTGTTTCAGGTATTTTAATTTTTATTATTGCAAAATTTCTAGGTATTTCAATAGGGATTACTAAAAAGCAGTTGATCAATACTGCTATTGCAGGTTTCTTATTTTTAAGTTTTGGAAATGGGGTAGTGGTTTGGGCCTTGCGTTACGTAGACTCAAGTTTTGCTGCTCTAGAAATATCCTCACAACCGCTAGTAATTTTAATTCTTATGAGGCTATTTCAAGGAAAAAAAATATCGCCAATGTCTTTATTGGGAGTAGCTTTAGGTTTTGTTGGAATTTATTTATTAGTGAGTCAAAAAAGTGTTTTAAGTCAAGAAAACTCAATTACAGGAATGATCATGATTTTATTTTGTATGGTGAGCTGGGCGGCAGCTAGTATTTTTGTTGGAAAGGCAGATTTACCCAAAAACTTTTTTGTCAATACGGGATATCAAATGCTTTTTGGTGGTGCTATACTTGCTATAGCTAGTGTTATTATAGGAGAAAAATGGTCCAGTCCTTTAAATTGGACCTCTGAGGTTCAATTATCTATGATACTATTAGTGATATTTGGGAGTATTGTTGCTTTCACTTCATTTAATTATTTACTCAAAGTAGTTTCACCAGAAAAAGTAGCCACCAATACATATGTAAATCCAATTATTGCCTTGTTTCTTGGCTGGTACTTCTTAGATGAAGCCATTACAAAGCAATCTATAATAGCTTCGCTCGTATTACTTACGGGTGTTTACTTTATTAATTCTAAGAAAAAAATTGTTTTGCTTTCCCGCTTTACTAACAAAAAGTTGTTTAAGAACAGTTAGTTTAAACAATTATGCTTGTTTTGCTGTGTGATTAAAGTTTAGCTACGCATCTTTTTGAGAATATGAATTAAAGGATTCAAATTAAATGATAATATTAGAAATATTTTTTGTTCTATAATTTATATTATGTAAAATAGAATATCTACATCTTAGAATTATTTATTACCATTTCCTCTGATAACTAAACAAGAATCATAATAAATGTTAAAATGATTCCAGCAATGGTATAATATATGGCTTTCTTAAATATGTCTGTTTGTGGTAGAAACATCCAATAAGCGCTAAATACAAAAAATAAAAGTGCTACTCCAAAAAACACATTTAAAAAGTATAAAGGTGTAGACGAAGTTGCCTTATGCATTTTTTCTAAAGCACCTAATACAAGGGGCGGTTTCATTTGTGTATAAGACAATTCACCTGTTAGAGTATTATACGCTATGTTTTTAGCGCCTTTAACACTCGGTATAATTTCTAAGCCTATTTCTGTAATTTCATTTACCTGTACTTCTTTCTTAAAATACTCTTTGTCTCTGAAAGTAAGGGTAATTCCAGACAAAGCATATACAAACATAATACCCGCTAAGAAAAAGCCTAAGTAGCGGTGAATCACTCTTACTTTATTACTTATATTTCTATTGTTCATTAAAAAAATAATTTGTGGTTAAACCCTATTAAGTAAAATAAATAATAAGATTGAAGTCCGCAAAATTAATAGTTTAATAGTTCTAGAAGAGATTTTTCAAATCTTTTTTTAGGTAAATATCCTTCTTCTAATTGTTTTGAGAAAGGAATAGGTGTTTCTAAGCTTGCTACCCTGAAAATGGGAGCGTCTAGCTGCTTAAAATATTTTTCTTGTACTGTTGCAGCAATATCACTGGCAATACCTCCAAAAAGACTGTCTTCTTGAAGAATGATCATTTTCCCTGTCTTAATTACTGAGCTAAAGATACATTCCCAATCTAATGGCTGTAAAGACCTTAGGTCTATAACGTCTGCTTCAATATAGCGGTGATTGTCTAAGGTTTCTAGTGCCCAATGCACAGCAGCACCAAAGCTAACCACTGTTAAGTCTTTTCCTTCTCTTATTAAAGCCGCTTTACCTAATGGTAAATTGTAATACCCTACTGGAACTTTTTGAGTGATGTTTCTGTACAGCCCTTTGTGTTCAAAAAACATCACTGGGTTAGGGTCTTCAATGGCAGCAATTAAAAGTCCTTTTGCGTCTCTAGGAAAGGCGGGGTAAACCACCTTTAAACCAGGTGTTTTTGTAAACCAAGCCTCATTTGTCTGGGAATGAAATGGTCCAGCTCCTACTCCTGCCCCACATGGCATTCTAATAACTATAGCTGCTTTTTCTCCCCATCTAAAATGAGTTTTTGCTAAATAATTCACTATTGGATTAAATCCTGAGCTTACAAAATCAGCAAATTGCATTTCTACTACAGCTTTGTATCCTGCAATAGACAACCCCATGGCTGCTTCTACAATTCCAGATTCACAAATAGGGGTGTTTCTAATTCTCTGAGGCCCAAATTTCTCTAAAAATCCTTCTGTGATTTTAAAAGCACCTCCGTATTCTGCAATGTCTTGGCCCATAATAAGCAATTGCGAATCTGCATTCATAGCTTCTTCCAACGCTTGAGAAATGGCGTCTACAAAACGAATTTCTTCTTCTATTTCACTAGGAGCTAGCTGCTTAAAAAGATGTGGAAAATACACATCTTTTAGAAGTTCTTCTTCATTAAACGCAACAGGAGCTTCATTAAAAGCCAATTCTAAATTTTTTTGTATCTCTTCTGTATTTAATTTAGATATAGCCTCAATATCTTTTCTAGTAAAAACTTTTTGACTCAGTAGAAAAGCCTCGAAATTTGCAATAGGATCTTTTTCTCTCCATTTTTCAAAAAGAGATTCTGGAATATATTTAGTACCACTAGCCTCCTCGTGGCCTCTCATTCTAAAAGTGAGAAATTCTATTAAGACAGGTCTAGGATTTAGTCTAACACTCTCTGCTATTTCACTCACTTTAGTAAAAACCTCTACAATATTATTTCCATCTATTTGGTGCGCCTCCATACCATAGCCTTTCCCTTTGTCTATTAGATGTTCACATTTGAATTGCTCTTTTATAGGAGTAGAAAGTCCGTATCCATTATTTTCTATACAAAACAGCACAGGTAAGTCCCAAACTGCCGCTATATTTAAAGCTTCGTGAAAGTCTCCCTCACTAGTAGCCCCTTCTCCTGTAAAAACTGCTGTGACAGCTTTCTCATTTTTTAATTTGTGAGCCAATGCAATACCATCGGCCACACCCAGTTGTGGCCCCAAATGAGAAATCATTCCAATAATTTTATATTCTTGTGTTCCAAAATGAAAACTTCTGTCTCTCCCTTTTGTAAACCCACTTAGCTTCCCTTGCCATTGGCTAAACAATCTGTATAGTGGAATGTCTCTAGTGGTGAAGACACCTAAATTTCTGTGCATGGGCAATATGTATTCGTCTTTGTTAAGCGCCATTGAAACTCCAACTGAAATGGCTTCTTGCCCTATTCCGCTAAACCATTTAGAAATTTTACCCTGACGCAGAAGAATAAGCATTTTTTCTTCTATCATTCTAGGCATTAACATTCTTTTGTACAATGATAAAAGAACTTCTGAGCTTATTTTTTTTGTTTTATAATTCATGTTAAATGATAAATATGTGATAAATGTAAGCAAAGTTTAATTTTATACAAATTACTTTTGTACAATAGATTTACTAACTTTGATAGACCTTAAATTAAATATTATGAGTGATATTCCTAGTGTAGATTTAAAAGATTTTTTATCTGGTAATACTGAAAAAAAAACAAAGTTTATTAATGAAATTGGAGCTGCCTTTGAAAATATTGGTTTTGTTGCTCTAAAGGGTCATTTCTTAGATGAAACATTGGTTGCTAATTTATATAAACAAATTAAATTATTTTTTGAGCTTCCTCAAGAGATAAAAGAGCGCTATGAAATTCAAGGATTAGGAGGCCAAAGAGGCTATACCTCTTTTGGAAAAGAGCACGCTAAAGGCAGAAAAGAAGGAGATTTAAAAGAGTTTTGGCATTTTGGTCAATACAAATTAGCTCCTTTGTCCTCTGGAGATAGTTACCCAGACAATGTCTTAGTTGGAGAATTAGAGTCTTTTAATCTGGTTGGAAAACAGGTTTATGAAGCTTTAGAAAAAACAGCTCAAGAGGTTTTAAAAGCCTTAGCCATTCACATAGGTTTAGAAGAAAACTATTTTGAGGAATACGTATCTGCTGGGAATTCAATTTTAAGACCTATCCATTACCCTCCTATTACCAGCGAGCCAAAAAATGCTGTAAGGGCAGCCGCTCACGGCGATATTAATCTAATAACCCTATTGATGGGTGCACAAGGTAGGGGATTACAAGTTAAAAATCACAAAGACCAGTGGGTAGACGCTATTGCAGAGTCAGATGAACTCATGATTAATGTAGGAGATATGCTTTCTAGATTGACTAACAACCAATTAAAATCTACTATTCATCAGGTTATAAATCCACCAAGAGAACTTTGGGGTTCTTCTAGGTATTCTATTCCATTTTTTATGCACCCTATATCTTCTATGCCGTTAAATTGTCTTCCAAATTGTATAGATGTCTCTCATCCAAAAGCATACCATGACACTACAGCAGGATCATATTTAGAGGAGAGATTGATTGAACTTGGTTTAAAAAAATAAAATGGATTTTCAAGACCAGCTTAAAAATCTTTTTCCTGATCACGAACCACTAGAAGACATTCACCAAAAAGAAGTCGTATTTATTGGTCTTCAATCAGAGCCTCTAATATGCAAGTACGAAAAAAGAAAAGGAAAGCCTATCACTATTATTGAGGGTTACAATGGATCTGAAGTTGAATTCAAATTATTAGCAAAAAAAATAAAAATTCAATTGAGCGTTGGTGGTAGTTTTAAAAATAGAACCCTTATTATTCAAGGAGATTTTAGAGATACTATCATGCACTTACTTGTTAATATGGGTTTTAAAGTAAAACGAGTTGGTGGATAATAAAATGTTTTTCTTTCTTTTTTGATAGAAAAACATTAAATTTAATATATCCAAAACTATTTAATATGAAACCAGAACTCCACATCACCAACGGCGATGCCTTTTCACGATATTTTAGTGAATTAGGTATTAAGGGTACTGTAATTACATGGAGAGAAATGCTATGTGAAGGAAGAACTTTACATACTGTAGGTACTGAAGCATTTTGGAAAGAACGCTATGAGTTTTTAAATAAGAACTATAAAGTCACTAAAAAATCATTTATAGATTTAACACTCAAACAATACAGAAACCTTTGTAAGCAGAAACAACAAGATGAGATTGTGCTTTGGTTTGATTCTGATCTTTTTTGTCAAATTAATATGCTTGGAGTTTTGAGCTGGTTAAAAACCCATAGAAAATACACTCAAATAGCGATAGTTTCTAGGGCCCCTAGTCTAGAAATATCTACAGTTAAAGGTTTTGGTGAACTAGAGCCAGAAGTACTCTATAAACTGTATGAAAACAGAATACACCTTAACCAAGACGATCTTGAATTTGCAGACTATGCCTGGCAGCTTTATTGCAGTGATAATCCTGTTAGAATAGCACAGTTGTCTAATTATGACAGTTTTAATTTTCCTTATTTAAAACAAGCCATTTCACTTCACCTTCAAAGGTTTCCTTCCCTTAAAAATGGTCTAAATGCCCAAGAAAATATCCTCTTGGAAAAAGCTTTTAAGAATAACTACTCAGCTTCACCAGCCCTCATAAATGACTTATTAAACTCTCAAGGGAATTTAGGCTTTGGAGATATACAATACACTAGAATTTTAGAATCTTTACACCCTTTATTTTCTTCTTTAAACCCTATTAAATTAAAACGAACCGTTAAAAAAGTTTTAAGTGGTGAAACAAATTATTACGGTAAAATTAAAGATGAAAAAAGCTATTTAGGTGGTGCTTTAAAGTATGCATACCTTTACAATCAAGATTATAAAACATTCTTGAAACTATAGTATGCAGCTTCCCGCTTCTGAACTCATTTTAAACCAAGACCAGAGTATTTACCACCTTAATTTGCTGCCGCAGGATATGGCGGATATTGTTATTACCGTGGGAGATCCTGATAGAGTTTCTATGGTTTCTGCTTATTTTGACAACATAGAAGTTGTCAAGCAAAAAAGAGAGTTCTTAACACACACGGGGACTTATAAAAGCAAGAGAATTACTGTTATTTCTTCAGGTATAGGGACAGATAATATAGATATAGTCCTTAATGAATTAGATGCTTTAGCCAATATAGATTTCAAAACTAGAACAGTTAAAGAGCACTTAAAGTCTTTACATATTATTAGAATAGGTACCTCAGGAGCGGTTCAAGCAGACATACCGTTGGGTAGCCTGCTCATAAGTGAAAAAGCAATAGGTTTAGATGCATTACTCCATTTCTATGAGTCAGAAGCTATGGTAGACATTGAATTTTCAAATGCCTTTATTGCGCATATGAAGTGGGACAAACACATGTCTCACCCATATACAATAGACGCCTCTGCAAAATTGTTATCAATATTTAATAATGATCAGTTTATAAAAGGAGTCACGCTCACAAATGTGGGTTTCTATGGTCCTCAGGCAAGGACCTTAAGACTTAAACCATCTTTAGAATTATTTCACCAGAAATTAAAAAACTTTACTTTTCAAGGAAAGAGGATCACTAATCTAGAAATGGAAACTTCTGGTATTTATGGACTTTCAAAACTACTGGGTCACCAGGCTATTTCTGTAAATTGCATATTAGCAAATAGGGCTACTTCAGAATTTTCGCAACAACCTAATGAGGTGGTTAATAAAGCCATAAAGATTACACTAGACCTCATTGCTAATTCTCTTTAAAAGTTCTAATCTAATATCCAATTAATTTCCTTGTCTCCGTTTTTGTGAAGTATGGCATTAATCTTTGAAAAATGCTTATTTCCAAACCAATAGCCCCTATTTGCACTCAAAGGTGAAGGGTGGCCTGTTTTTAAAACATAGTGCTTAGAAGTGTCTATGAGTATTTCATATTTTTGTGCAAATCCACCCCACAAAATAAAAATGAGTTTTGACTTTTCTTTAGAAAGTGCTTTAATTATAGTTTTAGTAAAGCTATTCCAAATTTTTAAATGGCTGCCAGGTTTTGATTTTTGAACGCTTAAAGCAGTGTTTAATAGCAGCACACCTTGTTTGGCCCAATTGCTTAGATCTCCATTGGTGGGTTTTGTAATGTGTAAGTCTGTACTGAGTTCTATAAATATATTTTTTAAGGAGGGGGGCAGTGCTACCTTGTTTGGAACAGAGAATGCCAAACCTTGCGCTTGGTTTGGAGCGTGGTAGGGGTCTTGCCCTATAATAACCAGCCTGATATTATCATATTCACATAAATGAAAAGCATTAAATATCTGTGAAAAAGGAGGATAGCATTCCTCTTTTTCAAAAGACGCTAGCACTGTATTTTTTAACGCTAAAAGTTCTTTTTCAGAGTAATTTTTGTGAAAGAATTCCATCCATTTCTTTGAACAATCTCCATACATTTATTTGTACTTTTGTGATGTTAAAATTAACGGTTTACGTCCACCTCACCAATTTATTATTTCGTTAAAAATACAGCTTTTGAATATTCAAGAAAAAACACTTCAGGATTTAGAATTTAATACCGTTTTAGCTCATATTTCTAATAGGTGCGTGACTGTATTAGGCAAAGAAGCCGCCACTCACATAATACCTAATTCTGATAGAGAGGTTATTTTAAAATCTTTAGGAGAAACAAATGAATACTTATCGTCCTTTAGTAATGATAATAGAATTCCAAATCATGGATTTGAAGATATTGAGACTGAGTTAAAACTTCTAAAAATTGAAAATACTACCTTAGAACTTCAAGGATTTAAAAAGATTGTTCATATTTGCGAAGCAGTAAATGCTCACAAAAAGTTTTTTGAAAAATTTGACTTGTATTACCCGCTCCTTTTTAAAAACACCCTTCCTCTATCGTATCAAACAGATATTCCCGAAAGAATTAATTTTGTATTTGACAAATTTGGAGAAATAAGAGATGCTGCTTCAGGATCATTACAGCAAATAAGGAGGCAAATGCTCGGTTTAAAATCTAAAATAAACCAAAGTTTTAGTGCTGCCATGCAAAGGTATCAGACGGCAGAGTTTCTAGACGAAATAAGAGAATCTATTGTAGACAATAGACGTGTGTTAGCCGTAAAGGCCATGCATAGGAAAAAAATTAAAGGAGCTGTTTTAGGAGCTTCTAAAACAGGAAGCATTGTTTATATAGTTCCAGAGGCTAGTTTGGCTTATAGCACTCAGTTAAGCAACCTTTTATTTGAGGAACAAGAAGAAATATTTAAAATACTCAATAGACTCACTTTAGATATTAAACCATATAGAGAGGAATTATTTAAATGTCAGGACTATTTAACGCAGACAGACATCATAGCTGCTAAAGCTAAATATGCTAATGAAATGAACGCCATTATGCCCAAGGTAAATACGCATAATGAAATGATGTTAAGAGACGCTTTTCACCCACTGCTATACCTGTCAAATAAAGCATCTGGAAACGCCACATATCCTCAAACTATTGGTTTAGAAAATGAAAATAGAATTATTGTTATTTCAGGACCTAATGCTGGAGGAAAAAGTATTACGCTAAAAACAATTGGTTTATTACAACTCATGGTGCAAAGTGGGTTGTTAATTCCTGTTCACGAAAGAAGTGAAGTTTGTCTTTTTGATAAAATACTCACAGATATTGGTGACAATCAATCTATAGAAAATCATTTGAGTACATATAGCTACAGACTTAAAAACATGAATTCATTTCTAAAAAAGTGTAATGATAAAACTTTATTTTTAATAGATGAGTTTGGTACCGGTACAGATCCTGAATTAGGAGGAGCCTTGGCTGAGACTTTTTTAGAAGTATTTTACGAGCGCAAAGCATTTGGTATTATTACCACGCATTACTCCAATCTAAAAATGTTAGCCAATGAGCTTCCGTATATGTCTAATGCTAATATGCTTTTTGACGCCACGTCTCTTGCCCCAACATTTCAGTTGGTCTTAGGACAAGCTGGTGCCTCATTTACCTTTGAAGTAGCTCAAAAAAATGGAATACCTTACAGTCTTATCAACAAAGCAAAAAAGAAAATAGAAAGGGGTAAAATACGCTTTGACGCAACAATTGCAAAGCTTCAGAAAGAGCGTTCTCAAATGGCAGCTACAGGTTCAAAACTAAAAGATGAAGAGTCTAAAGCTAGAATAGAGGCTCATAAATTACAAACGCTCAACGAGAAAATTCAAACTAAATTAGTCAAATATCAGGAGTTATATGACCAAGACCAGAGAATGATTCAATTAGGAAATAAACTAAATGATATAGCGGAACACTATTTTATTAATAATAAGAAAAGACCTCTGGTTTCAGAAATTATTAAGTTAGTAGAAATTGAGAATAGCAAGAGGAAGAAAAAATCCACACAAGTAATTAAAAAGGAAAGAGAAGAAAAGCTGGCTGTGGTAGCAGAAATCACTCAAGAAGTAGCAATAATTAGAGAGAAGAAAAAGAAAGAAAAGCAAAAGCCAAAAGTGGTAGCTACTCCTAAAGTTATTTTAGAAATAGGTCACAGAGTGAGACTATTAGGAGGAAAAGCAGTGGGAACTATAGACAGTTTAGAAAAAAACAAAGCTATTGTAAATTATGGATTATTTACCACCAACGTCAGTGTAGATCAGTTAGAATTTGTCAATAATAAATAATGAATACATATCAGAATAAAATATTAGTAGTTTTTGACGGTGAATGCAATCTGTGTCATTGGTCCGTAAAATTTATTGGCCCCAGAGATTTGAAAAAATTATTTTGTTTTGTTCCTATCCTTTCTAAAGCTGGTCAAAGTCTTTTAGAGGAAAGAAGTTTGAACACCAAATTTATTGAGGGTGTATTACTCATAGAAGTGGGAGGATCATATAAAATGGGTGCTGCAGCTGTTATTCAAATTTTAAAACAACTTCCCTATTGGAAGTGGCTAGGTATAGGAGTGTCACTTATCCCTTCATATTTAACAGATTGGGCATATAAAATAATAGCAAACAAAAGAAAAAAGTGGTTTGGAAAGGCCAGTAGCTGTAATAGAAATATTTTTAACAATATTTGCTTTATTGAAAATTTTTAAGTGACTATTACTTAAGATTTTTTAACACATAACTTAAGTTTCCTTCCTTAGGTTCTGGACTAAATAAGGTGCTATTTTTATAAATAGCAGAAGCTAATAAACCTTCTTGACTTAAATATTCAATAGCATTTTCATAGTCTAAACTCGTTTTTCCAAGCAGTAATAAATTTATTGAATTCCCACTTTTATACCTGTCATAGATCTTTTTTAAACCACTTAAATACAACCTATCTTTAGTGAAACCACCCCCCCTATGAGCCCTTAGTGTGGTTGTAAAAGCTGCATCTCTTGACATTAGATATTGCGAATGCAATAAATTAAAAGTTTCTTTAAAATCATAACCTTTAATTAAACTATCTACAGCCAAAACCCTATAAGCCAATTCTTTGAGTCTTTTTATTCTCATAGCTCCACACAGGTATTCACTCATTACTGCAAGCCCTTCTTGTGTTTCTACATTCATAGGAAAACCATTAGAGAAAATATGCAAGGGTTGTACAGACGCGTTATAGGTAGTTAATAAATGAAGTCCAATTTCATGGTGTGCTAAGGTTCTAAGCTGTAACTCACTGAAATGAGTATTCCTTTTAATAAGGAGGGTTTTAGTACTATTTTGAACCATAGCGTCAGCTGCCAATTGGTTTGAGAATTTTATATTTAATGGGAAATTGTTTTGCTCTGCAAAGTCTTTAAAAAAATGTTTTGCTTCTTCTGGGCTCTTATCTTTAATAGATTCTTCTTTTGGTTCTTCTTCTGTCAAATGAAGAATAAAACTAGCATTGCTTACATCTTTTTCATTTGGGCTTCCAAAGACCCTTAATGAATTATAATAAAACTCATTGCCATGACCAATACTAGTAATACACTGAATCATATTTGAGTAATATGATATGGTATCTGTATATAATTTTGACAATTCGGGAGAAACTATGAGTTCTATTTCTTGAGCAAAAAACTCTCTTTGAAGCCTAAAGGCATCAATGCCATTTTTTGGATACTTAAATTGAGGGTTTTTAGTGTATTTAGAGCTAAAAAATGCTGCTTTTTCACCTTCAATATTAGTAGGGTTTAAATAAGATAACAGCTCAATTTTTTTAACCAAAGTATTGAGTTTTTGATCAATTTTATAAAGTGTGGGAAATCGCTTGGCTAGCGTTTGTACCAAATCTTGAGAATTCATAACAAAAAAATAAATTGAATTATTTAGGTAAATGATCGTCCCAATTCTTTTCTTCTGGCTGGTCTTTCAATTTTCCAAGAGACTTGGCTACAAGCATAGAAACCGTTGCGTCACCAGTTACATTAACGACTGTTCTACACATGTCTAAAGGCCTGTCTACTGCAAAGATTAAAGCTAGTCCAGCTTCTGGTATTCCAGCCTGAGCCAATACTATCACTAACATCACCATACCAGCACCAGGTACAGCGGCACTCCCAATAGAAGCCAAAGTTGCCGTTACAATAATTCCTAGCTGGGTGTATAAATCCAAATCCATTCCAAAAGCTTGAGCAATAAATACTGCTGCAACCGCCTGGTAAAGACTAGAGCCATCCATATTGACAGTAGCTCCAATAGGCAAAACAAAGCTTGTCACCTCTTCTTCTACACCTAAATGCTCTTCTACCCGCTCCATAGTTACCGGCAGAGTTGCAGCACTTGAACTGGTAGAAAAAGCTAATAATTGTGCAGGCGAAATCCCTTTAATAAAAAAGGAAGGAGTTCTTTTTGTAAAAACATATACTACTAAAATATAAAAACCAATCATTATGGCCAGACCTAATAATACGCAAATAGCATACCAAGCAAGTGCTTTAAACAAATCAGCACTAGGAGCCTCTACCACAAGAGCAGCTAATAAAGCAAAAACTCCATATGGAGCGGCCAGCATAATAAGGTCAATCAATTTTAAAATAACCTCATTAAAACTGTCAAAAAATTTCTTAACAGGTTTTGCTTGTTTTTCGGGAATTAAAATAAGTCCAACTCCAAAAAAAATAGCAAAGAATATGACTTGTAACATATTGCCATTGTCACTAGCAGCTTTAAAAATATTGGAGGGAACCAAATCTTCTAAGGCTTGAAGAGGGCCTGTTTCTTTTTGCTTGGCTGCTTCCATGATTTTTTCATTGGCGTCTCCAGAATAACTTTCTACCAATTCCATACGGGTGGCTTCAGAAATAGAATTACCGGGTTTAATAATATTTACAATAGCCAAACCTATAGAAACAGCAATGACAGTAGTTAGAATATAAATACCTATGGTTCTACCTCCCATTTTAGATAGTTTGGAAATATCTTTTAAATCTGAAATTCCTTTAATTAAGGATGCCAAAATAAGAGGAACCGCAATTAACTTTAAAGAATTTATAAAGATGGTTCCAAAGGGCTTTATAAAGTCTGAAACAAGTTTTGGCCCCCAACTAAAGTTTACCATAAGCAGGGCAAAAAGAACCCCTACAACCATTCCTAATAATATTTGCCAATGCAATTCTAATTTACGCATAATGTTTTTTCTTATTTTAATGTCTTTTGAAAAAGGATGGCATCTGCCATGACCATTGCAGCCATAGCCTCTACTATGGGTACCGCTCTGGGAACCACACAGGGGTCATGTCTACCTTTTCCCTGAGTTTGAATTATATTTCCTTTATTGTCTATAGTTTCATATGCTTGTAATACAGTAGCTACTGGCTTAAAAGCAACCCTAAAATAAATATCCATACCATTGCTAATACCTCCTTGAATACCTCCACTGAAGTTTGTTTTGGTAGAGCCATCTGAATAATATCCATCATTATGCTGACTACCTTTCATCTTGACTCCTTCAAACCCACTGCCATATTCAAATCCCTTTACGGCATTAATAGACAGCATGGCTTTGCCTAACTGAGCATGTAGCTTGTCAAAAACAGGTTCACCTAGACCAATAGGCACATTTTTTATCACACAATCAACAACTCCACCTATGGTGTCTCCTTGTTTTTTTATTTCTTTAATATGCCTTTCCATGGTAGCGGCTATTTTAGAATCTGGGCAGCGCACATCATTGGTCTCTGCCAAAGAAATATCTAGGTCTTTATATGGAATATTTAAGGAGATAGAACCTACTTGGCTTACATATGCTTGAATAGTCATAGGTGCTAAAAATTGTTTAGCTATGGCTCCTGCTACTACCCTAGCGGCAGTTTCTCTAGCGCTACTTCTGCCACCGCCTCTGTAGTCGCGTATGCCGTATTTCTGGTCATATACATAATCTGCGTGAGAGGGCCTATAAGAATCTTTTATATGAGAGTAGTCTGCAGATTTTTGATTGGTATTGTAAATAGCAAAACCAATGGGTGTTCCTGTAGACTTTCCTTCAAAAACTCCAGACAGAATTTGAACTTCATCTGGTTCTTTCCGTTGAGTTACAATAGCAGACTGGCCTGGTTTTCTTCTATTTAAATCTTTCTGAATGGCCCCTAAGTCTATAGATACACCAGGGGGACAACCATCAATAACACCCCCAATAGCCATACCATGAGATTCTCCAAAACTACTGAGTCTATAAAGGGTTCCAAAACTATTTCCTGCCATATTTATTTAATAAAATCAAATATACTTTTTAAAGTGACCCTATCAAAATTTAGAGTTTTATAAATGGCTATACCTTCTAAATGAAACGCAATTAATGAAGGAATTTTAAATAGCTTCATTTAAACTTACATCAAACCAAAAGCTTTAAATGTGCTAAAGTAATGCTTCACTTAAAATACTTACAGGATGTAGGGCATTTCTACCGGTTCCATCTTTAATCTGGTGCCTGCAAGAGGTTCCATTGGCTGCAATAATGACGTCTTTAGGTGCTTTTCTAACCGCCGGAAATAAAGTTAAATTTCCCACCTGCATACTCAAGTCATAATGCTCTTTTTCGTAACCAAATGACCCAGCCATTCCACAGCAACCAGAGGGTATGAGTGTCACTTTATAATTTTCTGGTAGGTTTAATACATCAAAACTCACTTTTTGGTTAGAAAGTGATTTTTGGTGACAATGTACATGTGTTTTTATGATTTTAGCTTCTTTGGTAAAAGCTGCTCCAGTGAGTTTTCCGCTAGCACAAGCAGCAGCTAAATATTCTTCTACTAAAAAAGAAGATTCAGACAACTGGTCTAACGCAGGTTCATCTGTTAACAGTCTTTTATACTCATCCCTAAAGCTCAGAATAGCAGAGGGCTCTAACCCCAGAATAGGATATCCCTTTTTAAGAAAAGGTTTTAATTCATTTAAATTAGAAACGGCTAATGCTTGTGCCTGCTTTAAGAACCCCTTAGATAGGAAGGTTCTTCCGCTTTCTCCTTTCCATAGTAAAACCTCATAACCAAGTGTAGACAAAAGCCTAATAGCATCTTTTCCTAGCTGAATGTCCATATAGCGGGTAAATTCATCTATAAACAGCACTATAGTTTCTCTACTTACCTGATGCTGTTTTTTTTGTGTTTTCAGATAGTTGTCAAAGTTAAAATGGTGCACACTAGGTATAGACCTTTTTGCAGATACTCCACTAAGTGCCTTTATGACATGAGAAATAAGCGGCGTTTTAAAAATGAGATTTGATAGCGGGGCTAATTTAGAGGTCAATGCATTTATGGCTGTGTTGTAAGCAAAGAGTTTAGCTCTTAAAGAGTAGCCATTTTCTTCCTGATATTGATGTAAGAATTCAGATTTAAAGCTTGTAATATCTACATTACTTGGACACTCACTGCTACAAGCCTTACAACTTAAACATAGATCAAAGACCTCTTTAAGCGACTCACTGTCAAAAGCATTTCTCTTTTCCGGATGCGTTAAAAACTCCCTGAGTGCGTTTGCCCTTCCTCTGGTAGTATCTTTTTCATTTTTAGTAACATGATAACTAGGGCACATACCTCCCGCAGAGTCATGTGTTTTTCTACAATCTCCACTACCATTGCAGGCCTCTGCAGCTTTTAAAATACCCTCCTTGTCTGAAAAATTAAATAGGGTTTTAATTTCTGGCTCCTTTCTATCAATATCATAACGCAAAGATTCGTCCATGGCATAAGCTTTTACAATCTTTCCAGGATTAAAAATACCTTTAGGATCAAATAAATGCTTCACAGACTCTAGCAGCTGATAATTTTTATCACCAATAAGTAGCGGTATAAATTCTGCTCTTACAATACCGTCTCCGTGCTCTCCACTAAAAGAACCTTTGTACTTTTTTGTCAGCATGGCAACTTCTAAGGTAATGGCTCTAAAAAGCCCCACATCGGTAGATTTTTTCAGATTTAAAATGGGTCTTAAGTGTATCTCTCCTGCACCAGCATGTGCGTAATAAACGGCGTCCTGGTCATAAGTTTTCATGATTTTAGTAAAATCTTCAATAAAATCCTTTAAATCTTCTAGGGCAACAGCCGTATCTTCTATACAAGCTACCGCTTTTTTATCACCCACTATATTACCCAATAAACCTAAACCAGCTTTTCTGAGCGCTCCTGCCCTACCAATATCAGAATCTTTTAATATGGGATTTGCATAGCTCAATCCAGATTCTTGAATTCCTTTAATTAAAGCTTGTAATGCGTGCGATAACTTTTCTTCTGAAGTAGCTCTCACTTCTAACATGAGTACAGCTGCAGGGTCACCTTCAATAAACTTTCTATTTTCTGCTTGTGCTCTATTTAATTTGGTGCAATCTAGGATAATTTTATCCATCATCTCGCAGGTGTACAAATTGTGCTTCATTACAGGAACAACATCTTGCAGACAATCTTGTAGGCTGTTGTAATGAGTCACAACCATTGCCGTAAATGCAGGAGGAAGCTCATTTAATTGAAGCGTAACTTGAGTTGTAAAAGCCAAAGTTCCTTCACTTCCTGAGAGTAGGTCTGACATTTTAAAAAAGTCACTGTCACCACCTAGCGCTTCAGACTCTAAAAGTAAGTCAATAGCATAGCCTGTATTTCTTCTGTGAATTTCTTTCTTAGGAAAAGCATCTCTTATTTCCTTTTGAACATCCTTAGGAGATAGCAATTCATAGAGCCCCTTATACAATAGGCCTTCTGCTGATGCTTCCTTCATTTTTTCTTGGAAATCACTTTTGTTTAAAGGATTAAATACTACTAAAGATCCGTCCCAAAGAACCGCTTCTATAGCTGCAATTTTTTCTCTTGTAACACCGTATTGAATAGAGGTGGTCCCGGATGAATTGTTGCCTACCATGCCGCCAATCATACACCTATTGCCAGTAGAGGTATTAGGTCCAAAAAAAAGACCATGGGGTGCTAAAAAAGTATTGAGTTCATCTCTAATTACTCCAGGCTCAACGCACACCTGCTTTTTAGCAATATCTAGTTCTAGAATCTTAGTAAAGTGCTTAGAGACATCAACTACAAGACCTTCCCCTACACATTGTCCTGCTAAAGAAGTGCCAGCTGTTCTAGGAATAATTCCTATTTGATGCTCATATGCAAAAGAAACTATTTTTTGAATGTCTGCTTTCGTTTTTGGGAATGCCACACCTATGGGCATTTTTCTATATACGGATGCATCTGTAGCATATAGCGTTTTACTTAGTTTATCCTGCTTAACAGTACCCTCTATAGACTTGGATAATTGGTGTAACAAAGAAGCTTTCAAGAAATATATTTTTAGCTAAATTACTTTATTTAATTTTTCTGCTCCACAATAATTACTTAAATCCAACAAACAATTTTAATTTATAAATTATTTTAAATTTTTGAAGTCTCATTTTAAAATCTGATAGATAAGTTTATCTTTGAGTCACAAATTACATTCATGAAAAATACACTCAAATCAATTTTAGTTTTATTAATTTTTGTACTAGCTTCTTGTTCCGATAAAAACAGCTACGAGCTTAGTATTAACATTAAAGATTTACCGGATAAATCCAAAGTCTTTTTAAAATATATAGATTCTACTAATACACCAATTACTATTGACTCTACTACTATTGTAAAGGGAGTTGCTAAAATTAAAGGAGTGAGAGCCACCCCAGCCATGCACTATTTATTCTTTGAAAATGCAAATGGTAATATTCCAGTGATTATAGAAAAAGGCTATATAGAGGTAAGTGCTCAAAAAGACAGTCTAATGTTAGCTAAAATTGGTGGCAGCGATCAAAATAGATGGTTTGCTTCCTTTTTAAAAACCTCTCAAGGTTTTTCTGAAAGAGCCAATGGTATTTCTAATGATTTGCAAAATGCTAGAGCTAATGGAAAAGAATCTTTTGAAGAATCTTTAAGAGAAGAATACACCGAACTTCAACAAGAGGCTACTGCTTATGAAATAAGTTTTGCCAAAGAAAATCCAGGATCTTTAATTTCTGTACTACTTCTTGAAAGGATGTTTATTTCTAAATCTGTAGATGAAACAACACTAACCCTACTTATCAATGCGCTAACCCCTGAAATTAAAGCGTCAGAGGCTGCTGTTAAGTTCTTAAAAGCGTGGGAAGCCAACCTCATTACGGCTATTGGCAGTAAGGCCTTAGATTTCTCAGGAACTAATCAAAATGGAGATATAATAAGTCTAGCTAGCAAAAAAGGGAAAGTAACCATTATAGATTTCTGGGCCGCTTGGTGTAAACCGTGTAGAGAAGAAAACCCTAATGTATTAGCCGTATATAACCAATATCACAACAAAGGCTTGGAGATTATTAGTGTTTCATTAGATAAGAGTAAAGAAGATTGGATAGCAGCTATAGAATCAGACCAAATGATTTGGAACCATATTTCTAGCCTATCCTATTTTGATGAACCCATTGCAAAACAATATCAAATAAATGCCATTCCAGCTACTTTTATTTTAGATGAAAACGGCATTATTGTAGCTAAGGATCTAAGAGGTGCTGCATTAGGCGCACAGATTGCAAAAATGCTACCATAAACCTTAATATAGAAACTGAAGTTTCACGCCTAGACCACAAAGTTTAGTCATTGTGTTTTGTTGTATAAAAAATTAAAGATGTTTGTTTTTTAATAGCACTCCCATAAGTACTAGTGGGGCTAGTAAACACAAAGTAGCTATAGGATTACCAGTTATATTTTCTGGTGCCATAATAATGGCAATTATTAAACCTCCAATTGCTCCCCCAAAGTGGGCAGAGTGACCAATATTTCCTGTGCGTTTTTTCATTCCATATATGGTGTACAACATATAGCCAAGTCCAACAATGTAAGCAGGAAAAGGAATGGGAATAAAAAATATGCCCAATCTCATTTCAGGCATCAGAAAAATGGCAGCATATAAAACCCCTGTAACGGCACCACTGGCACCAACTGCACTGTAGTAGGGCTCTTTCTTATGAATAAACAATCCAAAATAACTACCAGCCATAAGACTCACAAGGTATACAACTAATAAGGCTATGCTCCCTAATTTCCATATGACTACATCTGCAAAGAAATAAAAAGTAAACAGATTAAAAATTAAATGATTGATGTCTACATGTAAAAAAGCAGATGTAAATAGTCGCTTGTAGTCTCCTTTTAAAATTTCACTTACCTGAAACTTATAACGGTCAAAAAAAGAAGGGTCTTGAAAGCCTTTGTAAGAAATAAAGCCGTTTGCAGCCATTAAAAATAGAGTAAGCGGTTCAATATTCATCATTATTTAACGAATTTAAATAGGGTATAAAGATAGTGTTATGAGTTGTTTTTACCCTTTAAATTTAAAATATAACTACCTTTGTTTACATAATTATTTATCATGCAGCTTCTTATTTTTATTTTAATGTATCCATTTTTATGGTTGGTATCAATCTTACCAAGAAGCTTATTTTATTTTGTCTCTGATGTGTTTTTCATAAAACTATATTATATTATTGGATACAGAAAAAAAATAGTTTTAGAAAACCTAATGCTCTGCTTTCCAAATAGTTCAAATAAATCACTTAAGAAAATTAGAAAAAAATTTTACAGCCACCTGTGTGATCTTTTTATGGAAATGGTAAAAACTAGGAACCTCAGTAAAGCAGGTGTTAAAAAAAGGTATCAAATTCAAAATATAGAAGTATTAGAAGGTATCTTGAAAACTAAAAGTGTCTTACTTGTTTGCAGCCATTACGCCAATTGGGAATGGAATGTGAGTATTAACAATGATATAGATGAAGCTGGATATGCAGTTTATCAAAAAATTGGAAACACCTATTTTGATGCATGGATAAAAAAATTGAGGAATCGGTGGAACACCATTCCAATTACTCAATCTGAAACTATTAAGACCGTCATTGAAAACGAAAAAAATGGACTTAGAGCAGTTTATGGTATGGTAGCAGATCAGTCTCCGCCAATGTCTAAGGCAAATGATTGGGAATCTTTTATGGGGATTGAAGTGCCTGTGTATAAGGGAGCAGAAACGTTGGCGAGAAAGCTAGACATGGCGGTGGTGTTTTTAAAGGTCTCCAAAATAAAGAGAGGGGTTTTTCAAGCCCAATTCATACCCATTACAACAGAGGCAAAAACCAAAGAGCCAGGTGCTATTACAAGAAGTTTTTTAGACCTAGCTGAAGCACAGATTTATGAAGAACCAGCCTACTACTTATGGACCCACAAAAGATGGAAGCACAGAGGTAAAAAGTCAGAAAGAAATCATGCCAACTAAAGTTTTTTTTTTGAAATACTAGCATAATTGGGTTTTATATGGATTTACTGAGTGTTGTAATTTCCTTCATAAAAGCATCAGCCACGCTTGTGGCTAAATCTAAAGTACTGGCTTCAGTATAGATTCTAATAATAGATTCTGTATTTGACTTTCTTAGGTGTACCCAATGGTTTTCAAAATCTATTTTAAGGCCGTCTGTGGTAGTCACCTTTTCTTTGCTATAGCGGGCTGCTAAACTTATTAAAATGGCGTCTACATTAATATCTGCTGTAAGACTAATCTTATCTTTTCTCATAAAATAAGAGGGGTATGAGGCTCTTAACTCAGAGGCTTTTATTCCTTTTTCTGCTAAATGCATTAAGAATAAAGCTACACCCACTAGGGCGTCTCTACCGTAATGGCTTTCTGGATAAATAATTCCTCCGTTGCCTTCACCTCCAATAACTGCGCCAACTTCTTTCATAGTTGAGACAACGTTCACCTCCCCTACTGCGGCAGCTTTGTATTCTTGTTGGTATTTGGCTGTCACATCTGCTAGCGCCCTAGTGGACGATAAATTAGATACGGTAGCACCTGGTGTTTTTGAAAGTACATAATCTGCACAGGCTACCAAGGTATACTCCTCTCCAAACACGTTTCCATCCTCAGAAATAAAGGCCAAACGGTCTACATCTGGGTCTACTACAATGCCTAAGTGAGCGCTTGTTTCTATCACTTTTTGTTTAATATCTGTTAGGTTTTCCTCTAAGGGCTCCGGATTGTGTGGAAATTCTCCTGTAGGATTACAGTACAATTTTACTACTTCTACCCCTAGCGCCTCTAAAAGTGCCGGAATGAAGAAGCCTCCAGTAGAATTTACACCATCTACCACTACTTTAAATCTTGCCTTTTTAATAACAGAAGCATCTATTAGCGAAAGGGCTAAGATCTCATCTATATGTATATCTAAATAAGCAGTGTTAGAAATAATCGATCCCAGTTGGTCTACTTCTGAAAAAACAAAAGATTCTGCTGTAGCAATTTCTAGTACTTTATCTCCAGTAGCAGCAGAAATAAATTCTCCCTTTTCATTGAGGAGTTTTAATGCATTCCACTCTTTTGGATTGTGACTGGCAGTTAAAACAATTCCTCCTTGAGCCTGTTCTAGGGGAACAGCAATTGCTACTGTGGGTGTGGTAGATAAATCTAAATCTATTACGGTAATTCCCATTCCTACAAGGGTAGCGTTTACTAATGATTGCACCATGGCTCCAGAAATTCTAGCATCTCTACCCACAACCACCTTTAATGGGACATTAGTGTGCTCCTCCTTTAAAATAGTGGCATATGCAGCTGTGAATTTTACTACGTCTAAGGGGGTTAAATTATCTGAAACCACTCCTCCAATGGTACCGCGTATTCCTGAAATAGATTTAATAAGTGTCATATACTCTTTATATGATACAAATATAATGGCTGCTTAAGGGTTTTACATCATGCAATTTGTATTTTCGTAAAAATCATTTTTTTAACAACTCTTCATTTTGAATTTTTTAGCGCACATCTATTTATCTTTTGGTCATTCTGAAATAAGTATAGGTAACTTTATGGCAGACAGTCTTAAGGGAAATGTTATGTCTGCCTATTCTCAAGACATGCAAAAAGGGGTAATACTTCACAGAGCCATTGATGATTTTACAGATAAACATCCTATTTACAGAAGGAGTTGCAAGCGTATATTTGAAGTACACGGACATTATAGCAGAGTGATTATAGATATTTTTTACGATCATTATTTAGCTGCAAATTGGGTCAATTACCACCCAGATCCGTTAGCTGTTTTTGCTGCTAATTTTTATGAGCTGCTAGACGCTCATTTTAATAAATTACCCCCTAAGACCCAGCACCTTTTTCCTTACATGAAAAAGCATAACTGGTTGGTGGCTTATGAAAGCATAGCTGGCATAGAGCAAATTTTAAAAGGCATGCACCGCAGGACTTCTTTTGCCTCTAAAATGGATATGGCTGCACTAGATCTAGAAAAAAATTATAAGGACTTAGGAAATGACTTTGATGAATTTTTCAAAGAATTGATTATCTTTTCAAAACATAAAATAAAAGATTTAGAGACTTAATTAAAACATATGACACTACAAGCTTTTAATAAGGCCATTACTATAACATTCATAGCTATCTTATTTTTACAATGTAGCTCTGAAACAGAGCCCACTGGTTTAGTGACTGAAAAAGCCATGGTGGTTTCTGCTAGAGAAGAAGCCTCGGCTATTGGAATTGAAATCTTAAAAAAAGGAGGAAATGCTTTTGACGCCATGGTAGCTACAGAATTAGCATTGGCAGTAGCCTATCCCTTTGCTGGAAATATTGGTGGTGGAGGCTTTATGGTATATAGAAAGGCTAATGGAGATGTAGGGAGTTTAGATTACAGAGAGAAAGCTCCTGCCGCAGCCTATAGAGACCTTTATTTAGATGAAGACGGAAATGTAATTCCAGGCAAAAGCACCCTAGGAGCTACAGCTGTTGGAGTTCCAGGTACTATAGCGGGTATTGTAGAGGTGCATGACAAATTGGGTTCACTTCCTTTTGAAACCATTTTAGCTCCCGTTATTGCACTGGCGAAAAAAGGCGTAGTTGTAACAGAAAAGCAAGCCAAGTCTATGGCATTTCAAAGAGATATTATTGCTAAAATTAGTGGTGAAAAAAGTCTTTTTGCACAGTTTTACAAAAAAGGTGATACTATAAAATACACGGCACTAGCAGAGACCTTAACCGCTATAGCTAAGGGAGGAAAAGATGTCTTTTACAAAGGCGAAATTGCAGCTAAAATTGCTAAATTTATACAAGAGCGTGGCGGTTATATTACAGAAGAAGATCTTGCTAATTATGAAGCAGTTTGGAGGCAACCGGTCATTTTTAAATATAAAGATCTTAAAATTATATCTATGAGTCCTCCAAGCAGTGGCGGCGTTACCATGAGCCAAATGTTTAAAATGATGGAGCCCTACCCTCTAGAAACCTATGGTCATAATAGCGAGAAATCCATTCAACTATTTACGGAAGCAGCCAGAAGGGCTTATGCAGATAGAAATTACTTTTTAGGAGATCCAGACTACAGTCCTATCCCTTTAGATGTTATTTTAAGTGATTCCTATTTAAAAGATAGGATGAGTAGCTTTTCTTTTGATAAAGCAACACCTTCTTCTGAGGTTTCTCATGGCGACATTCAAATTATTGAAAGTGATCAAACTACGCACTACTCTATTGTGGACCAAGAGGGGAATGCAGTTTCAGTAACCACTACCTTAAATGGTGCTTTTGGTTCTAAATTGTACCAGGAAGAATTAGGTTTCTTTTTCAATAATGAAATGGACGATTTTTCTGCCAAGACAGGAGTTCCAAATATGTTTGGACTTATTGGCGCAGAAGCCAATAGCATAGCACCGGGAAAAAGAATGCTCAGCAGCATGACCCCCACTATAGTAGAAAAAGAGGGTCAGTTATGGATGGTGGTGGGAACACCTGGCGGCTCTACTATTATTACAGCAGTGGCACAAACCATTTTAAATGCCTACGAATTTAAACTAAGCATGCAAGAAGCGGTAAATGCCCCTAGATTTCACCACCAATGGCTTCCAGATGCTCTTATTTTTGAACCAGACGCATTTAGTGCCTCTACTATTAAAGGCCTTAAACAGAAAGGTTATTTAATTAGTGAAAAGTCAAATACTATTATTGGTAAGGTAGACGCTATAAAGGTGTTAAAAGACGGCAGGTTAGAGGCTGGTGCAGATCCCAGAGGAGATGACTCCGCTGTTGGATTTTAGCCAGCTAAGCCACCCCCTTGTTTCCAGCTAGACTAGCCATGTGTAATTGCTTTTTAAGATCCTCCATAGATGCTTGCAGTTGTCTCAGTAATCCGTTGTCTGCAGGCTCTTCAACCCCAAAGCTGATTTTACTACTCACTTGCCAAATTTCCTGAATTTGGTCCGTGCTAATTTCATAGGGATCATAGCTCTCATTAATAGAAATGAGGCTTAAATTTTTAGCTCCGGACTGCCTGTAAATTTTCTTTACCATTACAGAATCATAAAGTACTACTACATAAATTTTATTGTGATTTACATGGTCCAAGCTTTCCACTGCCCTAGCTAGCACCCATTCATTTGGCTTTAGGTTTGGTATCATAGAATCTCCCTCTACTTGAAAACCTCTATAGGTAGCATTTCTAAACTCAGGAATGGGTAGGTCAAAAGCGGGTAATTGTTTGTACCAACTGCTATCACTAATGTTTTGAGGATATCCGGCTGCTGCTTTAGCATTTACCAGAACCATATTGTCATTTCCTGCGGCGTCTATGGTCACTACTTTTGGTATGGTACTCACCACTACATTTTTAATAAATTGAACCTGGCTTTCTCCGTAAATCCAGAGTGGATTTAGTTGAAATTGTTTTATTAATTCTATCACCACTTTTCCAGATAGTTTGGTTTTACCTCTTTCAATATCTGCGGTAGTATTAGGTATACCTAGACATGAAGCAAAAGTTTTTTGCGTGTAACCCAATGACTTTCTAAGCGAAATAAATCTTTCAATATCCATAAATATGATAATTATACAACAAATTTATTCTATTGTTGGAAATATTCCAAATATTATATAGGATATTTTCCTAAACAGTAATGCCAGAATTCTTAAAATTAAATAAATCAGCTTATTTATTTGAATAAATTGGGAGTGTTAAGTCTGTTTAAATTTCAATCAATATTGTACCTTGCTGCTTTGCTATGAACATGAATAAAGACCAGAATTATATTGAGGTAAAGGGTGCTAGGACTCATAATCTCAAAAATATAGACATAGATATTCCTAGAGAAAAATTAGTAGTAATTACAGGACTTTCAGGAAGTGGAAAATCTTCTTTAGCCTTTGACACTATTTACGCAGAGGGACAAAGAAGGTATATAGAAACCTTTTCTGCCTATGCCAGACAATTTTTAGGAGGATTAGAAAGACCAGATGTAGACAAAATTGACGGACTTTCTCCTGTCATAGCTATTGAACAAAAAACCACGTCAAAATCTCCCAGATCTACCGTAGGAACCATCACGGAACTCTATGATTTTTTAAGATTATTATTCGCAAGGGCTTCAGATGCTTATTCTTATGAAACTGGAGAGCAAATGGTTCAGTATACAGATATTCAAATTCAAAGCCTTATACAGGAAGACTATCAAGACAAGAGAATCTCTATTTTAGCCCCTGTTATAAAATCTAGAAAGGGACATTACAGAGAACTTTTTGAGCAAATAAGCAAACAAGGATTTGTAAAAGTAAGGGTAGACGGTGTTATTTTAGACCTCATGCCTGGAATGAAGGTAGATAGGTATAAAGTACATGACATTGAAATTGTCATAGATCGCTTAGAAGTAGACCGCATAGAAGGCATCTCTAAAAGACTGTCTGAAAGTATTTATACCGCCTTGGACCTTGGAAAAAATGTGCTCATGGTTTTAGAAACTGGAGAAAAAAAAGCTCGTTACTTTTCCAGAGACCTCATGTGCCCCACTACTGGTATTTCATATGCCCTACCAGAACCCAACACCTTTTCTTTTAATTCTCCCAAAGGCATGTGCCCTAGCTGTCAAGGACTTGGAATTATGCACAAGGTAAACCTAAATAAAATCTTTCCAGACCTCAGTATCTCTATTCGTGCAGGAGGTATAGCGCCACTTGGTCCCTATAAGACATCGTGGTCTTTTAAACAACTAGAACTTATAGCTCAAAGGCATAATTTTACCTTAGACACTCCCATTAAAGACATTCCACAGGAGGCTACAGATGTTATTGTTCATGGCGGGCAAGATAAATTTACCGTGAGTTCAAAAACCTTGGGTGTAGATAGAACCTACCAAATAGACTATGAAGGGATAGCCACTTTTATTCAATCCCAATTTAAACAGGCCAATACCACATCTTTAAAAAGATGGGCCAAAGATTTTATGGATAAATTAGTCTGTGACCAATGTAATGGATCCAGACTTCTAGAAACTTCTTTGCATTTTAAAATTCAAAAGCAAAATATATCACAGCTGGCTCAGATGGATATTATAAGTCTCGCAGCATTCTTTGAGCAGTTGTCAAAATCTCTAAAAGGAGATCAAGCCATCATTGCAGAAGAAATTATTAAAGAAATTAAAACTAGGTTGCAATTCTTATTAGATGTAGGATTAGAATATTTAAGTCTAAACAGGCCTTCTAAATCACTTTCTGGTGGAGAAGCACAGAGAATCAGACTAGCTACTCAAATAGGTTCTCAGTTGGTGGGGGTATTGTATATCTTAGATGAGCCTAGTATTGGCTTACATCAGCGAGATAACGAGCGGCTTATAAATTCGCTAGAATCGCTTAGAGACCTAGGAAATTCAGTCCTGGTGGTAGAACATGATAAAGACATGATTTTAAGGGCGGACTACGTCATAGATATAGGGCCAAAAGCAGGGAAAAATGGAGGGGAAATTCTAACACAAGGAACTCCAGAGCAGCTGTTAAAAGAACAAACCCTCACGGCAGCATACTTAAATAAAACGTTGAAAATTACCCTTCCAAAACAAAGAAGAAAAGGTAACGGTAAAACTTTAAAACTATCTGGTTGTACTGGAAATAATCTTAAAAACGTATGTATAGAACTCCCTCTAGGTACCATGATAGGGGTGTCTGGAGTGTCTGGATCTGGAAAATCTACCCTTATAAATGAGACCCTTTACCCTATTTTAAATGCACATATTTTTAACGGAGTAAAAGTACCAATGCCTTATAAAAAAATAGAGGGTTTGGAGCACATAGATAAGGTAATAGACATTAATCAACAGCCCATAGGAAGAACACCAAGGTCTAATCCCGCCACCTATACTGATGTTTTTAGTGAAATTAGAACGCTATTCACTAAGACTACAGAAGCTTCTATTAGAGGCTATAAACCGGGTCGTTTTAGCTTTAATGTGGCCGGAGGCCGATGCGAAACCTGCCAAGGAGGAGGTCTTAGAGTTATTGAAATGAATTTTTTACCAGACATTTACGTTCCCTGCGAAACCTGTAATGGAAAGCGCTTTAATAGAGAGACTTTAGAAATTCGTTATAAAGGGAAATCTATTTCAGACGTTTTAGAAATGACCATTGATGAATCTGTAGCCTTTTTTGAAGCCATTCCAAAAATTTATCGAAAACTAAAAACTATTAAAGACGTAGGGCTTGGTTATATTTCTTTAGGACAACAGTCTACCACTCTTTCTGGCGGAGAGGCACAACGAATAAAGCTGGCAGCAGAGCTTTCAAAAAGAGATACAGGAAACACCTTATATATACTAGATGAGCCCACTACTGGGCTTCACTTTGAAGATATTAGAGTTTTATTAGACGTATTGCAAAAATTAGTAGATAAAGGCAACACCGTATTGGTTATAGAGCATAACTTAGATGTAATAAAGGTAGTAGACCACCTAATAGATATAGGTTATGAAGGAGGCGCAAGAGGCGGCGAAATAGTAGCGGTAGGAACTCCAGAAGTAGTAGCAAAAGATAAGAAAAGCCATACGGCACGTTTTCTTAAAAAAGAATTAGGTTTGTTATAGTCATATTTTAAATAGTATTTATATGAGAAAAGAAAAACATCACAAAGGGTGGAATGAGATAAAAACAAATGATTCATGGGCTTTATTTAAGATTATGGGAGAATTTGTGAATGGATATGAAAAAATGAGTACGATTGGTCCCTGTGTGTCTATTTTTGGATCTGCTAGAACCAAACCCACAGATCCCTATTACAAATTAGCTACTGAAGTAGCCAGACGTATAGCACAAGAAGGCTATGGTGTCATTACAGGTGGTGGTCCTGGAATAATGGAAGCAGGAAATTACGGAGCACATTTAGAAAAAGGAACCTCAGTAGGCTTGAATATTGAGCTGCCTTTTGAGCAGCATGACAACCCTTACATAGATCATGACAAAAACCTTCAATTTGACTATTTCTTTGTTAGGAAAGTTATGTTTGTGAAATATTCACAAGGTTTTGTCGTCATGCCAGGTGGTTTTGGAACATTAGATGAACTCTTTGAGGCTATTACCCTTATTCAGACTAATAAAATAGAGAAATTTCCTATTATTTTAGTGGGTACTGACTTTTGGAAAGGCCTTATAGATTGGATAAAAGACACCTTGCTATCTGAAGGGAATATATCAGTAAAAGACCTAGACCTTTTGCAAATGGCAGACTCACCAGAAGAAGTAGTAAACCATATCAATGCTTTTTACAAAGGCAAGACTTTAAGTCCAAACTTTTAAATGAATATTTTAACAGCATTTAAATAAATGAAAACCAACGCTATCCTATTAATTATAATGTGTTTGAGTAGTCTTGGGTTGAGCGCGCAACATGTTAATAGGGTAAATGCTTCCCTAAATGCAGAAAAACATGAAATAAAAATTCAACAAGAATTTCTATATGTGAATCAAAGTAAAGATACACTGGCTATTCTCTACTTTAATGATTGGGCAAATGCCTACGCCAGCAAAGACAGTCCCTTAGCTAAAAGATTTGCAGATGATTTTAAAAAAAATCTTCATCTTGCTTCAGAAGAACAAAGAGGCGGCACCAACATTATTGGAGCTGTTGATCAAAATTATTTTTCTTTGCCATGGTGGAGAACACCTACAAAAGACATTATTGGGATCTCTTTAAATAAGCCTCTAGCTCCTGGAGAAGCCGATAAAATTACTTTTACATATACTGTGAAATTACCTCCTAATAAATACACGTCATATGGTTTTGACCCTCAAGGAGGCTATTTTTTAAAAGATTGGTATCTTACTCCAGCAGTGTATTTAGAAAGTAACTGGTTGTTGTATGCCAATAAAGATTTACATGATTTATATACAGATATAGTCAATACCACTATTAAACTTAGATATCCAAAGGATTTGGAGTTAAACTCTAACTATAAAGAGGTATTGGAAAACACAATAGGTAAAAACAGATGGGCTACTCTAACCGGGTCTGGAAAAAAAAGTGCTGAGTTTTATTTAAATAATACCCATGATTTTGTTAGATATAAATTAAAAAACACGCTATTGGTTACGGATATTAGAGAGTCTAGTATGGATAAGGGTCAAGAAAAGGCAGTAATAGAGAAAGTTTTTAATTTTATAAGATCAAAAATTGGTGACATTCCTCTGGATCAGCTTTTAGTGACCAAAATGAATTATGATAGAAACCCGTTGTACGGCCTTAATAAATTGCCAGATTTCATTAACCCCTATGACGCCTCATTTAAACTAGAACTCAGCTTATTAAAAACTAGTTTATACGCTATTTTTAAAGAGAGTTTTTTTATTAACCCCAGAAAAGAACAATGGGTGATAGACGCGCTGGTAAACTATAATATGATAAAATATGTAGAGACTTATTATCCAGATCAAAAGCTATTGGGGAAACTAGCCTCTTACTGGGGAATTAAAGGGCTTCACTTAGCAGAATTAGATTTTAATGACCAATATGCACTTCTCTATAATTTAACAGCAAGAAGGAACTTAGACCAACCGCTAACTACATCTAATGACTCTCTTATAAAATTTAATCAGCAAATTGGAAATAAATATAAAGCTGGTTTAGGTTTGGCTTATTTAGAAAATTATTTAGGTGAAGATGTATTGGAAAGATGTATTAGAAATTTTTATCAATCCAATAAAAACACGACTATTAATACACAAGATTTTAAAGAGGTATTAGAAAAGTATACAGACAAAAATGTTGATTGGTTTTTTGATACTTATATAGCTACTAAAAATAAAATAGACTTTAAAATAACAAAGGCTAAAAAAGGGACAGATTCTATTTTTGTAACTATTAAAAATAAGCAGCAAACTAAGGTGCCTATTTCATTATTTGGCCTTAAAAAAGATTCTGTAGTTTCTCAATATTGGTTTACTGGAATAGACAGTATTAGTCAGTTTAATATTCCAAATAATTCTGAAGATAAATTAGTGCTCAATTATGACCAAAAAATTCCAGAATTTAACCAGAGAGATAATTGGAAATCTTTAAACGGATGGTTTTCTAGTAATAGAAAATTAAAATTCCAATTCTTTAAAGACCTTGAAGATCCTAACTACAACCAAGTCTTTTATGTACCTATTGTCAATTTCAATATATATGACGGTTTAACTCCAGGAATAAGATTATACAACAAAACAATACTAGAAAGACCTTTTAATTATGATTTTTCTCCCTCATATGGTCTAAAGGGAAAAAAAATGGTAGGATACGGCAGGCTTAATTACAGAAAATATTACAATGAAAACAGCCTGTATGTAACTAATTTTAGCATGGGCACCTCTAGTTATCAATACACTGAAAACGCTCGTTACACAACCATTACACCCTCATTTTCTATGGGGTGGAGACCAGAAGATTTAAGGTCTAATAAAAAGGATTACTTTAATTTAAGGTATGTAAAGGTTCATAGAGATCCCAACCCAGTAAATGAAATGCCTATAGAAAATCAGAATCCCAATTATGGAGTTCTCAACATGAGGTACGGCTCTAATGACAATGGAATTTTAAATTATTTTTCATGGAATATAGATGGTCAACAAGCACAAGATTTCACTAAACTTTCTTTTGAAATTGAATACAGGAGGCTTTTTGAAAACAACAGGCAATTTAATATTCGTTTTTTTGCAGGCAGCTTCATTAGAAATGAAACCAAAGGAGACTTTTTTAGCTTTGCCTTAGACAGGCCCACAGATTACCTATTTGATTATGGTTTTTTAGGTCGGTCTGAAGATACGGGACTTTACTCTCAGCAAATAATTATAGCAGAGGGAGGTTTTAAATCTAGGCTAGACAGGCCTTTTGCCAATCAATGGATGGCCACAACCAATGCTAGTGTTAATATTTATAGATGGGTGGAATTTTATACAGATTTTGGTTTTGTGAAAAATAAAGGTTTTAAAGAAAGAATGGTCTATGACTCTGGAATTAGATTAAACCTAGTTACAGATTATTTTGAATTATACTTTCCTCTTTACTCTAATAATGGATGGGAAAGTGGCCAAGAAAACTACGCAGAGAAAATACGATTTGTAGTGACTTTAAGTCCTAAAACGCTTTTGGGCTTATTTAATAGAAAATGGTTCTAGTTTTTGCGTATTTCTTAAAAATAAACTTGTTCACTGAGAATATTTCAGAGATAGTCCAAAAATTCTTTCATTATTTCTATAATAAATAATTTATCATCCCAAACCACCTCTATTTTAGTTCTTTTTTCTATATTTTTGCAAAGTATTTTTTTTATGAATAAATATTTTTAAGCCCTTTTTTGCATGGAGTTATCTGATAAAACCAAAGAGAAAATAACTTTTGATGATTTTAAACAACAAATCATTGAAGACTATAAGATTGCTGTTACTAGTAGAGAATGTAGTTTATTAGGTAGACGTGAAGTACTTACAGGAAAAGCAAAATTTGGAATTTTTGGAGATGGTAAAGAACTCCCACAGATTGCCATGGCCAAGGCCTTTGAAAAGGGAGATTTTAGGAGCGGTTATTACAGAGACCAAACCTTTATGATGGCTATTGGAGTCTTAAAGCCAAAACACTTTTTTCACGGTTTATATGCCACAACAGATATTGAAAAAGAACCCATGAGTGCCGGTAGGCAAATGGGGGGGCATTTTGTAACCCACAGTTTAAACGAAGATGGAAGTTGGAAAGACCTAACTGCACAAAAAAATAGTAGTGCAGACATTTCTCCTACGGCAGCCCAAATGCCTAGACTATTAGGCTTGGCTCAAGCCTCAAAGGTGTATAGAAACCAAAAAAATATACAAGCAGACTTATTTTCAAATCAAGGAAATGAAGTAGCATGGGGAACCATAGGAAATGCCAGTACTAGCGAAGGAATCTTCTTTGAAACTATTAATGCTGGGGGAGTGCTACAAGTGCCTATGGTAGTAAGTATTTGGGATGATGAATACGGAATATCTGTCCATGCCAAGCACCAGACTACCAAAGAAAATATAAGTGAAATTTTAAAAGGGTTTCAAAAAGAAGAAGACACTAATGGCTATGAAATTTTTAAAGTGGCTGGCTGGGATTATACCAACTTAATCAAGACATATAAAAGAGCTTCTGAAATTGCTAGAGAAAAACACATTCCAGTTATTATTCATGTGAACGAACTCACCCAGCCTCAGGGGCATTCTACCTCTGGATCTCATGAAAGATATAAATCTGATGAAAGATTATTATGGGAAAAAGAACAGGACTGCAATGTGAAGTTTAAGGAGTGGATCTTAGAAAATGATTTTGCAGATTTAGAGGTACTTACTCTTATTGAGAAAGAAATAAAAAAAGAAGTAAGAAATGCCAAAAATGAGGCATGGGCAGAGTTCTTAGCCCCCCACATAGCATATAAAAAGGAACTTGTACAAATACTGAAAACAGTCCTTACAGTCACTCAAGATAAAACAGCCATTACAGCAGTTTTAAATGATTTAATATCCATAGAAGAACCTATTAAAAAAGACCTGGCTTCAAAGGCACGCTTAGCTTTGAGAGGTTTAATTGGTGAACCACTAGCCAATAAAGTATTGTTAAAGAATTGGTTAGACGCATTCATTTCTGAAATGCAACCTAAATTCAGTGCTCATTTGTACAGTGAAAACTTAACAAATGCTACTCTAGTAAAAGGGGTAGTCCCCCAGTACGCACAAGAAGCTCCTTTGGTAGACGGCAGATTAATTATTAGAGATAATTTTGATGCTCTTTTAAATAAATATCCTGAATTTTTAATTTTTGGAGAAGATAGCGGAACTATTGGAGATGTAAATCAAGGGTTAGAGGGACTACAGAAAAAATATGGAGAACAGAGAGTTGCAGATACAGGAATTAGGGAAACCACCATTGTAGGTCAGGGAATAGGAATGGCACTAAGAGGTTTAAGACCTATAGCTGAAATTCAATACTTAGATTATATGCTTTACGCCCTTCAAACCCTTTCAGATGACTTAGCTTCACTCAGGTATAGGACATTAGGAAAACAAAAAGCCCCCCTTATTATTAGGACAAGAGGACACCGTTTAGAAGGAATATGGCACTCTGGTTCCCAAATGGGAGGACTTATCCATTTTTTAAGAGGAATGTATATATTAACACCAAGAAACATGACTGTTGCTGCTGGTTTTTATAATACCCTAATGAAGAGTGATGAACCTGCTTTGGTTATAGAAAGCTTAAATGGCTATAGACTAAAAGAGCCTATGCCTTCTAATCTTTCAGAAATATGTACCCCAATAGGTATTGTAGAAATCATTAAAAAAGGAACAGATATTACAGTGATTTCTTATGGTTCTACCTTGAGAATTGTTGAGCAGGTTGCTCAAACGCTGCTAAATTATGATATAGACGTAGAACTTATAGATGCGCAGTCCCTTCTCCCGTTTGACATTAGTGGGGAAACCTTAAAAAGTATACAAAAGACCAATAGACTTATGGTCATAGATGAAGATGTACCAGGTGGTTGTTCCGCCTATATAGTTCAAGAAATTATTGATAAGCAAGGCGGATTTAAGTATTTAGACGGTACCCCAAAAACAATAACAGCTAAAGCACACAGACCCGCTTACGCCAGTGATGGAGATTACTTTTCTAAACCTAACGCGGAAGATATTTTTGAGGCTATCTATGGGGTTATGCATGAATCTAACCCAAGTGCATACCCAGCCTTTTAATTATAAAATCTTAATTAATAATTCTTTTAAGAGATTTTCGTGATCTGATGGGGCTCCAATACCTTTGTTTTTAAGATCTAATTCCTTTAGTGTATACAACACCTGACTCACTCTTTTCATAGGATAAATTTTTGCCGCGTTTTTTATTTCAGAAATAAAAAAAGGAGATACTCCTAGAGAAGTAGCTACGTGGCTGGGATTGTGATCTGTAAGTCCGTGGTACTGCATAATTTGAATAAAAAAACTGTGCAATATAGACACCGTCATTAAAAAGGGGTTGTCTTTAGGATTTTGCGCGAAATACTGAATAATTTTATAAGCCTTTTGAATATTTTTTTCTCCTATGGCTTTTTTAAGCTCAAAGTTATTGTAGTCTTTGCTAATTCCAATATACTGCTCAATATGCTCAGGAGTAATTTCAGTTCCTTTTGGAACCACTATTGCTAGTTTCCCAACTTCTTTGGCTATTTTACTGAGATCAGTACCCAGAAACTCAAAAAGTAAATGTGCTGCATGTGGAGTTACTTGGAATCCTTGCTGCCTCATATAATCAGTAATCCAAGCAGGAACCTTATTGTCGTATAATTTATTACTCTCTAATAAAACTCCGTTTTTCTTAAAGGCCTTATAAACGGCTTTTCGTTTGTCAAGCTTGTTGTACTTATAACAAAGTACTAAAACAGTAGAGCTAAGAGGCTTGTTTGCATAGTGAAAGAGTTGGTCCATTTGCCTAGATAGGTGTTGGGCTTCTTTTACTATAATTAATTGTTTTTCTGACATCATAGGATACCGTTTGGCTTGAGAAACTATCTCATCTATTTGTGTGTCTTTGCCATATACAATTAATTGATTAAAGGCTTTAGATTCCTCAGGAAGTACCCGCTCTTGCATAAGGTCAGACAGCGCGTCTATATAATAGGGCTCTTCGCCAAAAAATAGATATAACGGCTTTAAAATTCCTTTATTTATATCACTCGCTATTAACTTTGCTTCCTCCATTCAAAATATTTCATCAAATTTGCACCATGCAATCTCTACAGTTTCCAAACTATCCGTTTCGCTTCAAAAATAGCGAAAATAAGCCCTATATATTTGATATTATTAGGAAAAAGTTTGTGATTATTCTTCCTGAGGAGTGGGTAAGACAACATGTAGTTTGGTATTTAATAGTAGAAAAAAAATATCCAAAAAGTCTAATCAATGTAGAAAAACAGTTACAGGTGAACGGACTTACAAAAAGATATGATGTGGTGGTATATCAAAAAGACGGAAGTATATTGCTTTTGGTAGAGTGTAAATCGCCAGAAGTAAAAATCAGTCAAGAAACTTTTAATCAAATAGCCCGATACAACAAAAGTCTAGACGCAGTCTATTTAATGGTTACAAACGGGCTTCACCACTATTATTGCTCTCAAAATTTTAAAGAAGAAAAATACATGTTTTTAAAAAATATTCCTGATTATATCCCTTAATTTGCAGCTTAAATTATTTTAGTGAAAAAAATTGCTATTGTTGTATTAAATTGGAATGGAGCCACCTTATTAGAGCGGTTCTTGCCTTCAGTGATAGAAAACAGCACCTCAGACTGCCAGGTATATATTGCAGACAACGGATCTACAGACAGCTCAATTACGTTTTTAAAAAATACATTTCCTGAGGTGATAATTATTTCCTTGCAGGAAAACTACGGTTTTGCAGGAGGTTATAACAAAGCCTTAAAACAAGTACATGAACCTCTATTATGTCTTTTAAACTCAGATGTTGCACCTGCTAAGTACTGGCTTACTCCAATTTTTCAAGCCTTTGAATTAGATAAAAGTTTGGCCATTGCTCAACCAAAAATATTAGATGAACTAAATAAGGACTCTTTTGAATACGCAGGCGCCGCAGGCGGATATCTAGACGCTTTTGGTTATCCCTTTTGCAGGGGTAGAATTTTCCAATCTATTGAATTAGATCAAGGGCAGTTCAATGATAAAGAAGAAATATTTTGGGCTACAGGCGCCTGTATGTTTATTAGAAATGAAATATTTCAAAGCTTAGAAGGCTTTGATGAAGATTACTTTGCACACCAAGAAGAAGTAGACCTCTGTTGGAGAGCCAAAAACAAGGGCCATAAAATTTCATATATAGGAAACTCAGAAGTGTACCATTTAGGTGGATCTACACTGAGTAATATGAATCCCAAGAAAACTTTCTTAAACTTTAGAAACTCTCTATTCTCATTACTTAAAAACCTCCCATTAAAAAAATCTATTCCCCTAATTATTGGAAGACTGGTATTAGACGGTGTGGCTGGACTGCGCTTTATATTACAAGGAAAACCCATGCATTGTTTAGCTATTATTCACGCACATTTTAGTTTTTATAAGCTTGCTAAAAAAATATATAAAAAAAACAACATCTCTCCAAAGCCCATTAAATACTACCTTACTACCTCTATTGTTTGGTCTCATTATATGCGAGGAATTAAATATTTTTCTCAATTAGTAAAAAATTAACTAAATTACGACTAACATCTAGCTTAAAAACAGATAAATTTGATCTACTAATTATATTCAACAACTATGAAAAAAATCATTTTTGGCTGCTTAGCGGCCACTTTATTACTTTCTTCTTGTGTGTCTCAAAAGAAATTTTCAGACTTAGAAGCCAAACAAAAAGAAACTCAGGACCTTTTAAATTCTGCAACTGTTAAATTGAACTCTTGTTTGGAAGACACGGCTCGTTTACAATTACTACAAGAGCAAAATGCTTATTTAAAAGCCAACAATCAAGAATTAATTAACAATCTAGGTAACTTAACTACTTTAACATCTAAAGGAGCAGACAATTTAGAGCGTTCATTAGAAAGCTTAAAAGAAAAAGATTTAACTATCCGTAAGTTAAACAATGCTGTTACAAGAAGAGATTCAGTAAACCTTGCTTTAGTTCAAAGCTTAAAAGGAGTATTGGGGAACTTAGATGACGAAGACATTGAAATTAGTGTAGAAAAAGGAGTGGTATTCGTATCAATCTCAGACAAACTATTATTCAATTCTGGAAGTTACAATGTGACTGCAAAAGCTAAAGCTGTTTTAGGTAAAGTAGCTAAAGTAGTAAATAACAAGCCTGATTTTGAATTTATGGTAGAAGGTCATACAGATGACAGAAGCTATGCAAAAGGAGAGTTGTTAGACAACTGGGATTTAAGTGTTAAGAGAGCTACTTCAGTAGTGCGTATTCTTGAAAAAGAATTTGGAGTTGATCCAAAGCGTATGACAGCAGCAGGAAGATCTCAGTACTTACCAATATCTTCTGAATTATCTAAAAATAGAAGAACTAGAATTGTTGTACTTCCTAAAATTGATCAATTTTACACTATGATTGAAGAAGGTTTAAAAGACACTGCTATTAACTAATTAGCGGTATTTTAAAATATTTAAAGCGTCCCATCGGGACGCTTTTTTTATGATGTAAAAATAAAATAAATTACAAAATATCTAAGGAACCTTTACCCTCTCTAATGACTTTTGGTTCATGGCCAGAAAGGTCTATAATGGTGGAAGGAACATTGTCTCCATAGCCACCATCTATAACAATGGCTACCTCATTTTGCCACTTTTCAAAAATAAGCTCAGGATCTGTGATGTACTCTATCACTTGGTCTGGATCATATATAGAGGTAGACACTATGGGGTTTCCAAGTAGGCGCACTAATTGCTGAGGAATAGAATGATCTGGCACCCTAATTCCCACAGTTTTTTTCTTTTTAAAAACCTTTGGTAATTTATTGTTACCTGGTAAAATAAAAGTGTAAGGGCCCGGCAAAGCGCGCTTGAGAATTTTAAAGGTTGATGAATCTATATGTGTCACATAATCTGAAAGATTACTCAAATCTGCACATATAAAAGACCATTGCGCTTTTTCTAGTTTTACTCCTTTAATTTTAGCTAATTTTTCTAGAGCTTTGTTATTGGTAATATCACATCCTATTCCGTATACAGTGTCTGTTGGATAAATAACAAGCCCGCCGGCTCTTAGAGCAGCTACCACTTTTTCAAGTGCTTTTTCTTGAGGGTTTTCTGGATATATTTTAATAAACTGTCCCATATTAAATTACTTCTAACTTAGCAAACCTGAGAATGAGCTTCTTAATCCCCCCTATTTCAAAGTCTATACTGGCTTTTTTATCTGCACCTAAACCTTCTAGAGAAAGCACCTTGCCATTCCCAAAACGATTGTGTTTTACAACGGAGCCCTCAGAAACTTCAATAGCATTTTCACCATTTCCAATTGGATCTGCCAAATCTGGTCTTATTTTTCTAAGTTTTCTGAGCTGGTTTTCCTTAGGCCTAAAAGAAGTTGGAGGAATACTTGCGGTTGGTTTTTGCTGTCTGAGTTTGCTCTTATCTACATCACCAAAAATGTCTGCATCTATAAGTGGCTTATACCTATAAGTGTCTAGGGGTACCTGAATGTCTAGATAACGCTCTTCAATTTCTTCAATAAATCTAGAAGGCTCTGAATCTACTAATTTACCCCATCTGTACCTAGTTTGAGCATAAGTGAGGTAGGCCTTTTTCTCTGCTCTAGTAAGGGCTACATAAAATAAACGGCGTTCTTCTTCTAAGTCTGAACGGGTATTCATACTCATGGCAGAAGGAAAAAGATCTTCTTCCATTCCAACTACATACACGTATGGAAATTCAAGTCCCTTGGCCATGTGAATGGTCATGAGTGCTACCCTATCATCATCTCCTACATCTTTATCTAAGTCTGTTGCCAGTGAAACGTCTTCTAAAAACTCAGAAATACTTCCAGTAGCATCTGCTAACTCCTGCTGGCCCTCTACAAAGTCTTTAATCCCGTTAAGCAGCTCCTCTATATTTTCCATTTTGGCAATCCCTTCTGGAGTACCATCTTTTTTAAACTCTAACAAAAGTCCAGATTTCTTAGCCACATGCTCTGAAAGCTCAAAAGCATTTGCTGTCTTATTCATGACTTGATAGCTCTTAATCATGGTAACAAAATCTTCTAACTTTCGCTTAGTACCCGCATTTATATTGAGCGGCACCTTGTCTATATTTTCCATCACCTCAAAAATAGAGCGATTGAAATGATTGGCTGCCACCACCAATTTATCAATGGTACTCTGCCCTATCCCTCTTGCTGGGTAATTGATTACTCTCTTGAGTGCTTCTTCATCTTTTGGATTAATAACCAATCTCAAATAGGCCAATACATCTTTAATCTCCTTGCGTTGGTAAAAAGACAAACCACCAAAAATTCTGTATGGAATATCTCTTTTCCTTAAAGCATCTTCCATGGCCCTAGATTGTGAATTGGTTCTGTAGAGAATTGCAAAAGCAGAATTTTGGAGTTGATGCTGCATTTTAGATTCTAAAATACTTCCTGCTACATAACGGCCTTCTTCTGCGTCTGTTGGAGATCTGTGCACGGTGATGAGCTCTCCAGGGTCATTGTCTGTCCAAACTTCCTTATCTAACTGGTTTGTATTATTGGCAATTATACTATTGGCTGCCTTTACAATAGTGTCTGTAGAGCGATAATTTTGCTCTAATCTGTACTGCGCCACCTGGTCGTAATCTCTCTGGAAATTGAGGATATTATCAATATTTGCACCTCTAAAGGAGTAAATACTCTGTGCGTCATCACCCACCACACAAATGTTCTGATAGCGATCTGAAAGCGCTTTTACAATTAAATATTGAGAGTGATTGGTGTCTTGGTACTCATCTACTAAAATATACCTAAAGCGGTTCTGATACTTCATAAGCACCTCTGGAAAACGCGTGAGTAATTCATTGGTTCTAAGCAGTAAATCATCAAAATCCATGGCTCCTGCCTTAAAACAACGCGCCACATATTCCTTATAAATAGCTCCTGTTTGTGGGCGTTTAGCCATGGCATCTGCCTCCATAAGGTCTGGATTGTTTTGGTAGGCCTTCACAGTAATGAGGCTGTTTTTATAAGAAGAAATCCTATTTTGAACCTGCTTGTACTTGTAAATATCCTTATCTAAGCCCATCTCTTTAATAATGGCTGCTATAAGACGCTGAGAATCTTGGGTGTCATAGATGGTAAAATTACTTGGAAAGCCCAGCTTGTCGCCATCAAACCTAAGCAGTTTAGCAAAAACTGAGTGAAAGGTTCCCATCCATAAGTTTTTAGCCTCTGCACCACCTACAATAGTAGAAATTCTGTGCTTCATTTCTCTGGCAGCCTTGTTGGTGAAAGTGAGTGCCAGAATGTGAAAGGAATCTACTCCTTGGTCCATGAGGTGCGCAATTCTATAGGTGAGCACCCTAGTTTTTCCGGAGCCAGCTCCAGCAATGACCATTAAAGGACCATCTTTATGTAAAACAGGGGCTTTTTGTGCCTCATTTAAAGAATCTATATAGTTTTTCAAAGTCAAATTTTAATAACCTAAAAATAACCATTATAAGCCGCATCTTTAAAAAGCAGTTTCATTAATTATGAACAAAACAGAAAGCGGTTATAGAGTAGTATTAAAATTAGTTATATTTAATTTTTAAAATAAAAAAATACAACTAAATTAAAATGAAAAAAATCTTACTTAGCCTCTGCTTTACCGCTGGACTTTTTGTTCAAGCCCAAATGCATATTTCAATGAATGAATATGAATCTATTGAAAATCAAGTTATTAAATGGCGTCATGATTTTCACCAAAACCCTGAACTCTCCAATAGAGAGTTTAAAACAGCTGCAAAAATTGCAGCCCATCTTAAAAGTTTAGGGATAGAAGTAACAACAGAAGTTGCTAAAACAGGAGTCATTGGAATACTCAAAGGAGATTTACCAGGTAAAGTGGTTGCGCTACGCGCAGATATTGATGCCCTTCCAGTAACTGAACGCAATGACCTATCCTTTAAATCTACTGTAAAAGGAGATTTTATGGGAGAGGAAGTAGGCGTTATGCACGCCTGCGGTCATGATACCCATATGGCTATACTTATGGGAGTGGCTACTGTATTAAGTAAAAACAAAGACAAGATTAAAGGGACTATTAAATTCATTTTTCAACCAGCAGAAGAAGGAGCACCTCCGGGAGAAGAAGGCGGCGCCTCTCTTATGGTTAAAGAAGGAGTTTTAGAAAACCCAAAGGTTGATGCTATTTTTGGATTGCATATAAACTCTGTTTTACCAGTTGGAACTATAGGCTATAAACCTCTAGGCGCTATGGCTGCTTCTGACAGGTTTGTTATTAAAGTACATGGAAAACAAACGCATGGTTCAGAGCCTTGGGGTGGTATAGATCCCATTCTCATCAGTGCAAAAATCATTGATGGCCTGCAGACTATTATCAGTAGAGAGACTGAACTCACCAATGAAGCAGCGGTAATAACAGTAGGTAAAATAACTGCTGGAATTCGTTTTAATATTATACCAGAAAGTGCAGAAATGGTAGGGACTATTAGAACCTTAGATTACAAAATGAGAGATCATATTGGCAAGAGAATGACTGAAATGGTAGCAGATATTGCCAAAGCCTATGGGGGTAGTGCCACCACAGAAATTGTAAATGGTGCCGCTATAACTTATAATGACGAAGCTTTAGTAACAGAAATGTTACCAACACTTCTAAAGACAGCAGGCACGCAACAAGTAAAGCTAATGAAAGCCATTACAGGGGCAGAAGATTTCTCCTTCTTTCAGGAAAAGGTGCCTGGATTTTATTTCTTTTTAGGGGGTAATACACTAGGAAACACAAAAGCTTTCCCACACCACACACCAGACTTTAAAATAGACGATGCCGGTATGATTTTAGGAGTAAAAACCCTTTCAGAAATGGCTTTGGATTATTTAGATCATTAACCGACAGACCTACAATACACTAAAAAGCAGCTTCAAAAGAAGCTGCTTTTTTTTTGTAAAAAAAATTGAATGAAATAAAAAAATGATTTTATCTGACAGCAAAGAAATAGAGTTTTTGGACTGAGAATATTTATAAAGACTATCTAAAAACTTTCTCTCTTCTGGGGCAATGGAGAAGACAGAGAATTAAATTTTTCATGGGCGTAGTCAAAGCCCTCTTGCCACCATTGGGTCATTCTGGCTTTGTTAAATATTAAAGAGTTCTCTGTAAGTGTGGTAGGCGTATAATACAAGTTAAGCTGCACATCATTGTGTTTAGCGGCTAAAATACCCTCAGAAATATTGTGGTATTCTATTTGGTCTAATACAAAACCAAAGATACCAATCATTAGAGAAAATGGATTTTTACCAAGTACTTTATTGTGCTCCATATTTTCAGATTCTAGTATAATTACGTCCACTTCCTTAGCTCCTCTTCTAATAGCCTCCCTAATAGGCACTACTGAACCCAAACCACCATCTCCGTATTCATAGCCGTTTTTTGTGACCAGAGACATAAAAGGAATGTAATTGCAGGACATCCAAATCCAATCTAAAAAGGATTCATAATCATAATCGTGAAGAGATTTGTATTCAACCCTGTTTTTAGATAAATTTGAAACTGATACAATTACCTCCTTATTGGTTTTTATAAGCATTTCAAAAGAGGCCCTACTAAAATTCTTAGCAATTGTTTTTCTTAGGTTTTTACTTTCTCCAAAAGTTCTTTTACTTCTTATAAATTGAAAAAGTGTGGTGATATAATTAATAGTTACGTATTCTCTATTTCCTTTTTTACGAACCACAAAAGGGTTTACATTAAAAACACTGCGTTGGTTTACATTGGTATAGGCGTAATGCAATTTTTCAATTTTATTTAAAGCCAATTGTGGAATGAGTAAACTTCCTGTAGAGGTTCCCACAAAAATATCATATTCTTTTCCCTGTTTGCGAATAAGGTATTCAGCAACACCTCCCGCAAAAGCACCTTTGCTACCCCCACCAGAAATGACTAATGCTTTTTTCATGAATAGATTTAACCTAAAAATTGAATTATAAATGTAATGAAATAGGCGGTTAATATAGCTTGTTATCAGAAGAATATCTTGCAGAAATGCGCCTTTAAAACTACATTTATGGCATGAATGCGCAGTTCCTACAAACCCCATTGGCATATTTAAAAGGTATTGGACCTATGAGGGCCAAGCTTCTAGCTGCACAATTAGGACTTAAGACTTTTCAAGACCTGCTTCATTTTTTTCCAAACCGCTATGTGGACCGCAGCCGTTTTTACAGTATAAATGAGGTACAAGATACAGAAGCAGAAGTACAAATTATTGGAAAAATTACTCATATTAGTAGCATTGCACAGCAAAAAGGAAGCCGCTTAGTAGCTACTTTTGTAGACGAGAATGGATCTATGGAACTAGTCTGGTTTAGAGGTGCCAAATGGATTCAAGAAAATATAAAAACACATACCCCCTACGTAGTATTTGGAAAAATCAACACCTACCAAGGACGCTTTTCAATGCCACATCCGGAAATGGAACTACTTGCTAATTATGAGGCTGGAACTCAAGCAGGCTTACAGGCCATTTACCCCAGCACAGAAGTGCTTTCTAAGGCTAGTATAGGCAATAGGATAATTATTAGGGCCATGCAGCAGTTGTTCCTTGAATGTGGTAGTGGATTTCAGGAAACACTTTCAGAGTCTATTTTAAGTGATTTAAAATTATTAGGACGTTCCACTGCGTTGTTTCACATTCACTTTCCAAAAGATACTGCCATGCTTTTAAGAGCTTCGGGAAGGCTTAAATTTGAAGAACTATTTTTCATTCAACTTCAGCTTATCAGAAAAAATCTGATTAGAAAACAGAAAATAAAAGGGCTTCCCTTTTTAGATGTAGGCGCACATTTTAATGATTTTTATCACAACCACCTACCCTTCTCACTCACCAATGCTCAAAAAAGGGTCATTAAAGAAATTAGAGCAGATGTGGGGAGCAACGCACAAATGAATAGGCTCTTACAAGGAGATGTAGGCTCTGGTAAAACCATAGTAGCTGTTATGGCTATATTATTTGCTATAGATAACGGATATCAAGCCTGCCTTATGGCCCCGACAGAAATTTTAGCTAACCAACACTTCAAAGGGGTATCTGAGCTTTTAGAACCAATGGGCATTGCGGTGGCTTTACTTACTGGAAGTGTCAAGAAATCTGCTAGAAAGCCTCTCTTTGAACGGCTTGCAATTGGAGATATAAAGGTGCTTATTGGCACACATGCCCTTTTAGAAGACCCTGTGCTGTATAAAAATTTAGGTCTTGCAATTATTGATGAACAGCACCGTTTTGGGGTAGCGCAACGGTCTAAATTATGGTATAAAAATGTTTTACCACCCCATGTTTTGGTCATGACGGCTACTCCCATTCCTAGAACGCTAGCCATGAGCGTTTATGGAGATCTTGATCTATCAGTCATAGATGAGTTACCCCCCGGCAGAAAATCTATTAAAACAGTCTGGCGCTCAGATCAGAACAGGTTACAAGTGTTTGGTTTTATGAAGGAGGAAATTAAGAAAGGTAGGCAGATTTATGTTGTGTACCCACTTATTAATGAATCTGAAGTATTTGACTACAAAGATCTTATGGATGGTTACGAAAGTATTACCAGAGAATTCCCGCTCCCAAACTATCAGATATCTATAGTACACGGACAAATGAAGGCAGACGCAAAAGCCTTTGAAATGGAGCGTTTTGTAAAAGGAGAAACGCAAATTATGGTAGCCACAACGGTCATAGAAGTGGGTGTAAACGTTCCCAATGCCTCTGTAATGGTTATAGAGAGCTCAGAGCGGTTTGGGCTTTCTCAATTACACCAGCTAAGAGGACGTGTAGGCAGAGGTGCAGATCAAAGTTACTGTATATTACTCTCTGGAAATAAAATATCTAGAGAAGGGAAAACTAGATTACAAACCATGGTAGCTACTTCAGATGGTTTTGAAATAGCAGAGGTAGATTTAAAATTAAGAGGCCCCGGTGACCTAATGGGCACACAACAGAGTGGTGTATTACAAATGAAAATAGCGGACCTTATTAAAGATTCAGACCTCCTTAAGAAAGCTAGAGAAATAGCCTTAGACCTAATAAAATTAGACCCTGCATTAAGTTTACCAAAAAACAAAGTCATTTTAGAGGCTTATAAAGCTTTGGTTAAGCACAAGAATATATGGAATTATATTAGTTGAGCATCGTAATTCTTGTTCCTTAACATAAAGCATAACAGGTTTTTTTATTTATTTTTACGTTTACTACAATAGTTCTTAGGTCATAATGTGTCCTAACAAATATAAATGATATGAAAAAAACACTTTTTGACAAAGTTTGGGATTCTCACGTGGTTCGCAGCATAGAAAATGGACCAGATGTCTTGTTTATAGACCGCCATATGGTACACGAGGTAACTAGTCCTGTAGCTTTTTTAGGTTTAAAAAATAGGAATATAAAAGTACTTTATCCAGAACGTACCTTTGCCACTGCAGATCACAATACACCCACTCTAAACCAACACCTTCCGGTAGAGGACCCGTTGTCTGCTAAACAATTAAAGGCTTTAGAAGAAAATGCGCATACTCATGGAATTTCATATTGGGGATTGGGCCATGAAAAAAACGGAATTGTACACGTAGTAGGACCAGAATATGGAATTACGCAGCCAGGTGCTACAATAGTTTGTGGAGATTCACATACTTCTACCCATGGTGCCTTTGGAGCTATTGCCTTTGGTATTGGAACCTCTGAAGTAGAAATGGTATTGTCTACTCAATGTATTATGCAGCCTAAGGCAAAAAAAATGAGAATTAATGTTACTGGAAGCCTTCAAAAGGGGGTAACCTCTAAAGATGTAGCCTTATTTATTATTTCTAAGCTCAGTACCTCTGGTGCTACTGGTTATTTTGTAGAATATGCCGGAAATGTGTTTTCAGAAATGAGTATGGAGGGAAGAATGACCGTCTGTAATCTCAGTATAGAAATGGGTGCTAGAGGAGGTATGATGGCGCCAGATCAAAAAACATTTAACTATATAAAAGACAGAGAGTTCACCCCTAAAGGAACTGCATGGGATACAGCCATGACTTATTGGAAAACCCTTTACACAGAAGCCAACGCTATTTTTGATAAAGAATATAGCTTTGACGGTGCTGTAATAGAGCCCATGATTACTTATGGTACCAACCCGGGTATGGGTATGGGTATATCTAAAGACATTCCTATGGCTAAAGATATAGAGGGTGGCGTGTCTACCTATCAAAAATCATTGGCATATATGAATTTTAACGAAGGAGATTCCATGTTAGGTAAAACCATAGATTATGTTTTCTTAGGGAGTTGTACCAATGGTAGAATTGAGGATTTTAGGGCATTTACAAGCCTTGTAAAAGGGAAGAAAAAAGCAGATAATGTAACTGCTTGGTTAGTTCCTGGATCTCACCAAGTAGAAAAAGCCATCAAAGAAGAAGGACTATTAACTATTTTAGAAGAAGCGGGTTTTGTTCTTAGAGAACCTGGTTGCTCTGCTTGCCTAGCTATGAACGATGACAAGGTGCCAGCAGGTAAATATGCTGTAAGCACCTCTAATAGAAATTTTGAAGGAAGACAGGGTCCTGGGTCTAGAACCCTATTGGCAAGTCCTTTGGTTGCAGCTGCAGCAGCGGTAACAGGAAAAGTAACAGATCCAAGAACCTTATTATCTTAAATTTAACACCACTTTTATGGCATACGATTCATTTATAGACCTCACTACTACTGCAGTACCACTGCCTATAGAAAATGTAGATACAGACCAAATTATTCCTGCTAGATTTTTAAAAGCTACCGAGCGTATAGGGTTTGGAGATAACTTGTTTAGAGACTGGAGGTACCACACAGATAATAGTCCAAAAAAAGATTTTGTATTAAACAACCCTACCTATTCAGGTAAAATTTTGCTTGGAGGTAAAAATTTTGGATCGGGTTCCTCTAGAGAACACGCAGCTTGGGCTGTATATGACTTCGGATTTAGATGTGTAGTATCTAGTTTTTTTGCAGATATATTTAAAAATAACTGTCTAAATATTGGGGTATTACCCGTACAAGTAAGTCCAGCGTTTTTAAATGTTCTAATGGAAGAAGTCTTTAGCAATCCAAAAGCGGAAATTAAGATAGATTTAAAAGCTCAAACCATTACACTTATTAGTACTGGAGCTCAAGAATTTTTTGATATTAATGATTATAAAAAGGATAATATGCTTCATGGTTTTGACGATATTGACTACCTCATAAACATTCAAAAAGAAATTACTTCATTTGCTGCCAATACCCCTCTTTAAGTATATAAAAAAGCCAATTACAAAATATAAATATTTATAATGCCTGTAAAGAAAAGACTAATAGAAATCATGGACACCACCCTTAGGGATGGTGAACAAACCTCTAGCGTCTCTTTTTCAGCCTCTGAAAAACTCACTTTGGCAAAACTATTGTTAGAGGAACTCCAAGTAGACAGAATAGAAGTGGCTTCTGCCAGAGTGTCTGAAGGAGAATTTCAGGCAGTAAAGAGTATTATGGAGTGGGCAAAGACAAGAGGCTTTGAAAAGCGCATTGAGGTACTAACCTTTGTAGATGGTGGCATTTCATTAGATTGGATGGAACAGACAGGTGCCCAAGTACAAAATTTATTGACAAAAGGCTCCTTAAACCACCTCACTCACCAACTTAAAAAAACACCACAACAGCATTTTAAAGACATTGCACAAATTATAGAAGCGGGTCTTAAAAAAGGCATAGAAACTAATGTGTATTTAGAAGATTGGAGTAATGGTATGCGCAATGATCCTGACTACGTCTATTTGTATTTAGATTTTATATTAACACAGCCCGTTAAAAGAGTTTTATTACCAGACACCTTAGGAATCCTCACCCATAGAGAAACTTTTACTTACCTGTCTGCCATCATAGAAAAATACCCTGAACTGCATATAGATTTTCACGGACACAACGATTATGATTTGAGTGTAGCCAATGTCATGGAGGCTTTAAAGGCGGGCGTAAAAGGTTTACACTTAACAGTGAATGGAATGGGTGAAAGGGCAGGAAACGCTCCGCTAGCTAGTGTGATAGCCGTTATTAATGACTTTATGCCAGAGATAAGGGTAAATGTGAAAGAATCATCGCTATACAAAGTAAGTAAACTAGTTTCAGCGTTTACTGGTTTTGGAATTCCAGCAAACAAACCTATTGTAGGTGAAAATGTATTTACGCAAACTGCTGGAATACATGCAGATGGAGACAGTAAAAATAACCTTTACTTTAATGATTTACTACCAGAAAGATTTGGTAGAAAACGAAAATATGCCCTAGGAAAAACCTCAGGAAAAGCCAATATTTTAAAGAACTTACAGGAACTAGGCCTCACACTAAACCAAGACGAACTAAAGAGAGTTACTGAAAGAATTATAAGTTTAGGAGATAAGAAAGAAAAGGTAACCACTGAAGACCTGCCTTATATTATTTCAGATGTGCTAGATGCTGTTAAATACGTTCATAAAGTAAAGGTAAACTCTTATGTGCTCACCCATGCAAAAGGCCTAAACCCAACCGCTACCGTTTCTCTTAATATAAATGAAGACACCTATGAGGCTCATGCAAGTGGAGACGGTCAATTTGACGCTTTTATGAATGCACTACGCAATATCTATAAAAAACAAAAAAACCACTTAGCCACCTTAACCGATTACGCGGTGAGAATACCTCCAGGAAGCACTTCAGACGCCCTTTGTGAAACTGTAATTAGCTGGGAACACCAAGGAAAAGAATTTATTACCAGAGGCTTAGACTCAGACCAGACAGTATCTGCAATAAAAGCTACTGAAAAAATGCTCAATATTATATAATTATGAAAGTATCCATTGCCATATTAGCAGGAGACGGTATAGGTCCAGAAGTGATTGACCAGGCTGTAAAGGTCTCCAATGCCATTGCCCTTAAATTTAATCATGAAATTACTTGGAACCCTGCCCTAACAGGTGCTGCGGCTATTGATGCAGTTGGTGACCCCTACCCTCCAGAAACACACGCTATTTGCCTAGCGGCCGATGCTGTTTTATTTGGCGCCATAGGTGATCCAAAATATGACAATAATCCGTCTGCCACAGTAAGGCCAGAACAGGGATTATTAAAAATGCGTCAGCAATTGGGATTATTTGCCAATGTAAGACCCACTTTTACTTTTCCGTCACTCATAGACAAATCTCCCTTAAAAAGAGAGCGTATAGAAGGAACGGATTTAGTGTTTTTAAGGGAATTAACTGGTGGAATTTACTTTGGTAAAAGAGGTAGAGAAGACAATGGAGACACTGCCTATGATACCTGTACGTATACACGAGCAGAGGTACAGCGCTTGGCTAAAAAAGGTTTTGAGTTGGCCATGACCAGGTCTAAAAAACTTTGCTGTGTAGATAAAGCCAATGTGCTAGAAACTTCTAGATTGTGGAGAGAAACCGTTCAATCCATGGAAAAAGAGTACCCTGAGGTTACTGTATCTTATGAATTTGTAGACGCAGTGGCTATGAGGTTGGTGCAATGGCCAAACCAATACGACGTTTTAATAACCGAAAATCTCTTTGGTGATATTTTAACTGACGAGGCTTCTGTTATATCTGGATCTATGGGGCTTATGCCTTCTGCCTCCGTTGGTGCAGAAACTTCTTTATTTGAACCCATTCACGGTTCATACCCCCAAGCTGCAGGAAAAGACATTGCTAACCCTTTGGCTACAGTATTGTCTGCTGCCATGATGTTTGAAGATGCCTTTGGATTGGCCCAAGAAGCAGCACTTATTAGAAAAGTAGTAAATGAATCTTTAGAAGCTGGTTTTGTGACTGAAGACCTTGCGGAAGCAGGAATAGCCAAAAAAACATCAGAAGTAGGAGATTGGCTAACGGCTAGAATTTTAGAAGCTTAATATATTTTCTTGTGTATTAAATAAAAAAGGAGCCACTAGGCTCCTTTTTTATTGGAATCAATTTAAGTACTCTTATAAAATATAGTCTGTACTTACAAAATTTGAGCTTCTGGTTTCTATAAGCTTTGTTAGAATGGCATTGTTTAGTTCATTGTCCTTAGAGGCTAAAAAGGTTCTGATGGAAAATGACCGCAAAGCGTCGTGAACACTAAGTGTAGCCATTGCTGAATCTTTTCTTCCAGTGAATGGGTACACATCTGGACCTCTCTGACAAGCAGAATTTAAATTAACCCTACACACTAAATTTACTAATGTATCTATTAATGGGGCTAAAGTATCCACCTCATTTCCAAAAAGGCTTACCTGTTGGCCATAGTTTGAATTGGCCATGTCATTTAAAGGAGTTTCTATATTTGAAAAAGGTACTATAGGCACTAAAGGTCCAAACTGTTCTTCATGGAAGATACTCATACTGCTATTCACAGGAAATAGAACAGCAGGCCAAATATAATTCTCAGAAATTTCTCCTCCTTTTTTATTAAGTATTTTAGCCCCTTTAGATTGAGCGTCTTCTATAAGCGCTTTTAAATAAGCGGGCTTTTCTACTTCTGGAAGTGGAGTTAAAAAAACTTTATCTTCCCAAGGATTTCCAAATTTCAAAGCGTCTACTGCCGCAGAAAATCTACTGGTAAATTCCTCTGCAATAGACTCATGAACATACAATACTTTTAAAGCGGTACATCTTTGTCCATTAAAAGATAAACTACCAGAAATACATTCAGAAATTGTCAAATCCATGTCTGCGTCTGATAATATAATGGCTGGGTTTTTTGCCTCCAAGCCCAATACAGATCTCAATCTATTACTTTTTGGGTGTAAATTCTGAAGGGCATTTGCCGCTTTACTATTACCAATTAGAGCTAGAACGTCTATCAAGCCAGTTTCCATGATAGGAGCTGCTAAGGTCCTTCCTTTTCCAAACAATACATTAATTACCCCTTTAGGGAAACAACTAGCAAAAGCTTCTAATAAAGGTGCAATGAGTAGTACACCATATTTTGCCGGCTTAAAGATCACTGTGTTCCCCATTATTAATGCAGGAATTAACAAGGCAAAAGTTTCATTTAATGGGTAATTATAAGGTCCTAAGCACAACACCACTCCCAAAGGACCTCTTCTTATATGCGCATTTACTCCTTCTTGCTTAACAAATTTAGCAGCAGATCTGTCTAAATTTTTATAGTCTAATAGTGTGTCATTGATGTACTGTACAGTTCTGTCAAATTCTTTTTCAGAGTCTCCTAAAGACTTTCCAATTTCCCACATGAGATATTGAACTACTTCTGATCTTTTTGTCTTCATAGCCAAAACAAATTGTTCCATGCAATCTATCCTTGCTTTGGTTTTCATAGTGGGCCAAGCACCCTGACCATTAAAATAAGCTGTTTTAGCAGCGTTAAGCGCTTCTAATGCGCAAGCTTTGTCTAGATCTGGAATACTACCTAATAAAGTGGGAGCATATGAAGGGGTGCTAGAAATAGTGGAAAATACATCTATACTACCTCCCTTCCATTCTTTTAATTCACCTCCAACCAAATAGTGATTTAGATGTAATTCTTTTTGAATTTTATACGCAGTTGGAATTTCAATAAAATGACTCATCTGACAATTTTTTATTAAATAATAGGTTTCATAGCGGTCATGGAGGCTCTTAACCTAGCTCCTACCAGCTCTACTGGGTGTTTTCTAAGGGCATTGTTTACTGAAACTAACTGTGCGTTAGAGACTTTATTGTCTTTTCCAGCACCAAACGACGTTCCAATTACATCTGTGTCAATATTTTTCATAAAATCTGCCAGTAAAGGCTTACAGGCGTGATCAAACAAATAGCAACCGTATTCTGCTGTATCTGAAATCACTCTATTCATTTCAAATAATTTCTTCCTAGCAATAGTATTGGCTATTAAGGGAGTTTCATGTAAAGACTCATAATAAGCAGATTCCTCAATAATTCCAGAGGCTGTCATAGCTTCAAAAGCCAACTCTACACCCGCCCTAACCATTGCAACCATTAATACTCCATGGTCATAAAATTCTTGTTCTGTAATAACGTCTGTTGTAATGGGTGTTTTTTCAAATGCAGTCTCTCCAGTAGCAGCCCGCCACTCTAGTAAATTCTTGTCATCATTGGCCCAATCTTCCATCATGGTCTTAGAAAAATGACCATTCATTATCTCATCCATATGCTTATTAAACAGAGGGCGCATGATATTTTTTAATTCCTCAGACAGCTCAAAAGCCTTTAATTTAGCTGGGTTATTGAGCCTGTCCATCATATGAGTAATGCCTCCATATTTTAAGCCTTCTGTAATGGCTTCCCATCCGTACTGAATTAATTTGGCGGCATAGCCTTTATCTATTCCTTTTTCTACCATTTTGTCATAGCAAAGGATAGAACCAGTTTGCAACAAACCACAAAGAATGGTTTGCTCCCCCATTAGGTCAGACTTTACCTCTGCTACAAATGAAGATTCCAAAACACCAGCCCGGTCCCCACCAGTTGCTACAGCATAAGCTTTTGCCAAAGTAAGTCCAACACCCTTAGGGTCATTGTCTGGATGAACTGCAATAAGAGTAGGCACTCCAAAGCCGCGTTTGTATTCTTCTCTTACTTCAGATCCAGGACACTTAGGTGCTACCATAATTACAGTAATGTCTGCTCTAATTTGCATGCCTTCTTCTACCATATTAAAACCATGAGAATAAGAAAGCGTAGCATTCTTTTTCATCAGCGGCATTACAGCAGTAACCACTGCTGTATGCTGTTTGTCTGGAGTGAGGTTTATAACTAAATCTGCCTGTGGTATAAGTGACTCATAGGAACCTACTATAAAATTATTCTCACTGGCACTTAAAAAAGAAGCTCTCTTTTCAGAAATAGCAGCAGCTCTTAAGGCATAAGAAATATCCAAACCAGAGTCTCTCATGTTTAAACCTTGGTTTAGTCCTTGAGCCCCACAACCAACAATTACAATTTTCTTTCCCTTAAGAGCTGTTATTCCATCAGAAAACTCAGAGGTTTTCATAAATCTACATTTACCTAATTGCGTTAATTGTTCTCTAAGTGAGAGGGTATTAAAATAATTTACCATGATTTTATTTATTTGAATAAGTCTATTTTTTATTAATTGGTTTTGAACTTTATAATTGGGAGGTTCAAAATATAATTTGTTGTTTTAATTTATAATTAAACAAATAATACCATCAATAGCCTTTTAAAAGCAAAGATATTTGCATTTCCGCTTTGGATACAGCTATCCTTCCAGACCTCACGAACTGCATAATTCCAAAGGGTTTTAACAGGTCATAAAGCGTGTCTATTTCACTTCTTCTTCCAGATTTAGAAATTACAAAAAACTCTCTAGATACCGTTACAATTTGTGCATTTGTATCTTTAATAATATTTTGTATTTCTCGCTCGTCAAAAAGTAAATGAGACGCCACCTTAAAGAGGGCAGATTCCTGATAGATAGTTTCCTCATCTGTATGAGAAAATACCTTTATAACCTCAATTTGCTTTTCTATTTGACCTACTATATTATAAACCCAATTAGGGGTAGTAAAGACAACAATAGTGAATTTAGACACATTATCTATCTCTGATTTAGAGACATTTAAACTCTCTATATTAATGTGTCGCTTTAAAAATATTCCAGAAATTCTATTGAGTAATCCAACATTATTCTCTGAATATACAGAGATAGTATACCACGCGTTCTCCATTTTACCTGATCTTATTTTTAATATCTTATTTTAATCTAATTTCTGAAACTGAGGCTCCTGTTGCAATCATTGGAAATACATTGTGCTCATTTTCAACACAAACTTCTAAAAAATAAGGGCCTTTGTGTGCTATCATTTTTGCTATTGCCTCTTCTAAATTATGTCGTTCACTTACAGACTCTGCGGTGATATCATACCCCTGAGCAATTTTTACAAAATTTGGATTACACATGACTGTAGAGGCGTAACGACTTTCAAAAAATAACTCCTGCCACTGCCTTACCATACCCAGGTGGCCATTGTTTAAAACTAAAATCTTAACTGCTGTTTTATTTTGGAAAATAGTTCCTAATTCCTGTATGGTCATTTGGTAACCCCCATCTCCAATAATAGCTACTACCTCCCTATCTGGAGCACCCATTTTTGCACCTATAGCAGCCGGTAATGCAAACCCCATAGTTCCTAACCCCCCAGAGGTTATATTACTCTTAGTCTGAGTAAAATGAGCATATCTACAAGCTATCATTTGGTGTTGTCCTACATCAGTTACAATCACGGCTTTATTCTCACTTTTTTCATTGAGTATTCTAATGACTTCTCCCATGGTTAGGCCCGGTTTTGTTGGGAATAAGTCTCCTTCAATAACAGTTTTATACTCTTCTTTATAATAGGTTTTAAATTCTTGTAACCAATTTTCGTGCGTGTTTTTTTCAATAAGTGGTAGCAGGTCTGTCAAACTGGCTTTGGCGTCTCCAACAATAGCCACTGTAGCTTTTACATTTTTATCTACCTCTGCAGGGTCTATTTCTATGTGTATTACTTGAGCTTGCTTGGCATACGTAGCTAAGTTACCAGTAACTCTGTCATCAAAGCGCATTCCTACAGCTATGAGTACATCACACTGATTAGTGAGCATGTTAGGTCCATAATTTCCATGCATTCCTACCATTCCCACATTAAGTGGATGAGCAGTTTCTAATGCAGAGAGTCCTAAAATAGTCCAAGCTGCTGGAATTCCTGATTTCTCAACAAATGCTTTAAATATTGATTCTGCCTGAGATAAAATAACGCCTTGACCAAAAATAATGAAAGGCTTTTTTGCACTGTTAATAATTTTAGCTGCTGCTTCTATGCTTTCTCTAGAGTGCTTAGGCACAGCCTTGTAACTTCTAATATAGGTACAAGGTGTATAAGTAAAATCTAGTAACTCAAATTGAGCGTTCTTAGTAATATCTATGAGGACTGGACCAGGCCTTCCTGATTTGGCAATATAAAAAGCTTTAGCCATAATTTCAGGAATTTCAGCAGCATAAGTAATTTGATAGTTCCATTTGGTTACTGGTGTAGATATACCTATAATGTCTGTTTCTTGAAAAGCGTCAGTACCCAGCAAGTGGCGACTTACTTGACCAGTAATACAAACCATGGGGGTTGAATCTATTTGAGCATCTGCCAAGCCTGTAACTAAATTAGTGGCTCCAGGTCCAGAGGTTGCTATAGCAACTCCAACCCTCCCACTCACTCTAGCATAACCCTGTGCCGCATGAGTGGCACCTTGTTCATGCCTAGTAAGAATGTGCGTCAACTGATCTTGAAATTTAAAAAGCTCGTCATAAACGGGCATAATGGCACCACCAGGATAGCCGTAAATTAAATCTACACCTTCTGCAAGCAAACAGTGAATTAGGGCTTCTGCTCCAGAAATTCTAGTGGGGCTGATACTGGTACTATTTAAACGATTTCTCATATAAAATGCTTTTAAAACTAATTAAAAAATATCTGTTACACAGCCTTTCGATGCTGAGGAAACCGTTTTGGCAAATTTATATAAACTTCCCCTTTGGACCTTGAGTGGTGGCTGGATCCATTGGGTCTTTCTAATAGATAGTTCAGCAGCACTAATAGCTACTTCTAGGGTGTTTAGAGTGGCATCTATGGTAATGATATCTCCATCTTTAACTAATGCTATGAGTCCGCCATCTTGGGCTTCTGGAGTCACATGTCCTACTACAAAACCGTGAGTACCTCCAGAAAAGCGACCATCGGTAATAAGCGCAACCTCTTTTCCTAATCCTGCACCCATAATGGCGGCAGTTGGCTTGAGCATTTCTGGCATTCCTGGACCTCCTTTAGGACCTTCATATCTTATAACCACTACATCTCCTTTTTTTACCTCTCCAGCTTGAATACCATCGTTAGCTAAAAATTCTCCTTCGTATACCTTTGCGGGACCTTTAAAATAAACGCCTTCTTTTCCTGTGATTTTAGCTACAGCACCTTCACTGGCTAAGTTCCCATATAAAATTCTTATATGACCTGTTGCTTTAATAGGGGTTTCTAACGGCATTATCACTTTCTGACCTTTTTCTAAATCTGGAACTTGGGCCAAGTTTTCTGCAATGGTTTTTCCAGTAACCGTCATACAATGTCCGTGTAACATTCCGTTTTGAAGCATAAACTTCATAACTGCTGGAATACCTCCTACCCTATGAACATCTTCCATTAAGTATTGACCACTTGGTTTTAAATCTGCTAAGAATGGAGTGTTTTCTGAAATTCTAGTAAAATCTTCTAGAGTAAAATCTATACCCGCCGTATTGGCTATAGCTAGAAAGTGTAACACCGCATTGGTGGAACCTCCAAGTACAATAATCAGTCTCACTGCGTTTTCTAAAGAATCTTTAGTAATAATATCTAAAGGTTTAATATCTTCTTCTATAAGCAATCCTAGGGCGGCACCAGAAGCCACACAGTCATCTTTCTTCTCTGGACCAGTGGCAGGATTTGAAGAATTATAAGGGAGTGCCATTCCCAAAGCCTCAATAGCACTAGCCATTGTATTGGCTGTATACATTCCACCACATGCACCTGCACCCGGACAGGCATTTTCTATAACGTCTGCGTAGGCTTTCTCATCTATAGTTCCAGCTACTTTCTCTCCCCAGGCTTCAAAAGCAGAAACAATGTCTAGCTTTTTACCAGCAGAACAGCCAGATGCAATAGTTCCGCCATATACTAAAATAGAGGGCCTATTTAATCTAATCATAGCCATAAGAGCTCCAGGCATATTTTTATCACAGCCGACAACAGTTACTAAACCATCATAATTCATGGCTTGTACAACGGTTTCCATAGAATCTGCTATCACATCTCTTGACGGAAGTGAGTATCTCATGCCAAATGTTCCCATTGAAATTCCATCACTCACACCGATAGTGTTAAATATAAGTCCAATTAAATTGGCACTCTGAACTCCCTTTTTTACATAGGTAGATAGCTCATTGAGGTGCATATTGCACGGGTTCCCTTCGTAACCAGTGCTGCCAATTCCAATCAGGGGCTTTTTTAGGTCTTCTTTAGATAACCCAATGGCATGGAGCATGGCTTGTGCCGCAGGTTGCGAAGGGTCTTGAGTGACGTTTTTGCTATATTTATTTAGTTCTTTTGCCATACCAGCTTTAATTTAGTGTGCTATTAAACTTTAGATTAACAAACAAATGTAAACTATTAACAAGCTTGACATTTCTAAGTTCATTTAAGCGGCTAAATTCAAAGGGGTATATTATTAATTAATTCATTGATAATCAATACAATAAATTCTATTTTTTATCATATTCAAATCAATTATTTGTCTTTAAAATAAGATCTAAAAAGAGTAACCGATTTTTTATTACCAAAGTTTTCTGTCCATACCTCTATACTGTATGGCTTCTGCCAAATGGTAGCTTTCAATGGCCGGGCTAAGTTCTAAATCTGCAATGGTTCTAGCTACTTTTAAAATTCTGTCATAAGCACGTGCAGAAAGGCTTAAGCGCTTCATGGCAGATTTTAGCAGCAATTTTGAATTGCTGCTTATGGAACAATATTCCGCCACCATAGCGTGATTCATTTGTGCATTGTGGGTATGACCATTTTTGTTTAGAAATCTATTTGTTTGAATGTTTCTGGCATTTTTTACCCGATTTAAAATTTCTGTACTACTTTCTGATTTATGGATATCAGTCAGTTTTTCAAAACTTAGTGGTTGTACCTCTATTTGTAAATCAATTCTGTCTAGTAAGGGTCCAGAAACTTTTGCTAAATACCGGTGCATATCTGCAGGAGAATCTTGAAATGAATTTTTTTGGCCTTTAAAAAAACCACTAGGGCTAGGGTTCATACTAGCTACAAGCATAAAACTGCTGGGATATGAAATAGTATATTTTGCCCTAGAAATGGTAATGCTTCTATCTTCCATTGGCTGACGCAGCACTTCTAAAACACCTTTTTTAAATTCTGGCAACTCATCTAAAAATAAAACACCATTGTGTGCCAAAGAAATTTCACCAGGCTGTGGAAAGCTTCCACCTCCTACCAATGCAACATCTGAAATTGAATGATGAGGATTTCTAAATGGCCTAGCTTTTAAAAGCCCACTTTGGTTTAATAATCCTGCAACTGAATGAATTTTAGTGGTTTCTAATGCTTCTTCAAAACTCATGGGAGGTAAAATTGAAGGCATTCTTTTGGCTAACATGGTTTTACCTGCTCCAGGTGGCCCTATTAATAAAATATTATGCCCTCCTGCGGCAGCAATTTCCATACATCTTTTTACTCCTTCTTGACCTTTTACTTCACTAAAACAGGGAGTTATTGGGTTATCTGTCAATGGAGGGTTTACTGACATTTGTACAGGAATTAAAGGCGTAGTGCTCAGTTGAGAAGTGGCTGTATGGGAAAGAAAATCTATGACTTCATTTATATGAGACACCCCATACACAGAAATTCCTTGGACAACAGAAGCCTCCTGTGCATTTTGAATGGGCACAATTAATCCTTTAAACTGTTCATCTTTGGCTTGAATAGCCATAGCTAAAACACCCTTTACGGGCAAAATACTACCATCTAAAGAAAGTTCTCCCATCATTACAAATTCACCAATATGTGGAGAAATTATTTGGGCAGAAGCCACAATAATTCCCATAGCAAGGGTAAGGTCATAAGCGGCACCTTCTTTCTTATGAGCCGCCGGAGCCATATTAATAGTGATTTTTTTCCCTGGAATTTTATAGCCATTATTTAAAAGTGCTGCAGCTATTCTATAATGACTTTCTTTTACTGAATTGTCTGGCAAACCAACCAAATGGTATCCTATTCCAATGGCTATATGTACCTCTACAGTAATGGTTACTGCAGATACTCCATAAACGGCACTTCCGTAGACTTTTGCTAACATCTTTAGTCTTTTTAGAAAGATAAGACATAGTTGCACTGCCTCGTCTTTTGCTCTATTAAAGGCTTAAAAACTTCTATAAAAGACTAAAAAGATCTAAATGAAATTTTACTCTGGCTTTAAGAACAAAATAGTAGATTCTTTTTCAATTTCATTCTTATTGAGAAGTAATGTTCTAAATGCCCCTTTTCTATACATACTAGCCTGATCTTCATAGTGATTGCTAAATGGATTGCCAGATTGTCCAGTAGGCAGAATTCCTATACTGTGTTCAATGTCTGAAAAATCTATGACCCTTCTAGTAGAGGGTCCCATATCTGCTTTAAAACCACCCATTTCTGTGTAGCTAAACCCAGTATTATTAATAACCTCTTTAGAACCATCAATGGCAAATGGGCCTACATTAAAAAAGCTTCTTAAAGCTTGTATTTTACCTATTGGGTGCTCGTGTTCTACTGTATGTACCAAGCCCCATAACCATCCATTTGGATCTTTTCCAAAACTCAGACTTAAGTCCTCAAAGGCTGTAATAAATGCGCGCTGTACTAAAATTTCTTTAGTTTCTTTTTCTGTAGTCCCTAAAATGTCAAACCAAATGCTTTTTTCTAATGCAGCAAAAGGAGCTATACTTCTCTTAAAAAAATGAGTGCTTTGTATGGCTTTGAATTTTTCTTCTCCCAATTCATCTACAAATATATTTTTTAGAAAGTAATATTCCCATTTGTGAAATAATGCTGGTTCACTTGCAGTTTCTGGATAATCACCCTTCCATAAGGCCATTTTATCTAGCGCTTCTTTTTGCTTAATATTTAAACCATCGTAAAAAGTGCTGTCCTCTTTAATAGATTTCATAAAATAGCTGACAATAGTAGGGTTTACTGAAGAGGTGTGGTCTAGCATCATTTCTGAGGCAGATTCTAAATCCCAATCATTTTTGGGTTTTAATAAAGTCTCTATCCTTTTGGCTCTATTTTCTGGCAAATAATAACCAGGATAAGTAATACCGTCTTTTGCTTTTGGCGCATTATTAGCAGAGTACACATAGTTCCAAGGGGGGTTTACAGATTTTGGATTCTCTGAAAAGGGCAAATAAGCTATTTTTTCTGTAGCCTTTGTACTGCCGTCTAAAATAAATTTTGATGAAAGGCCCTCTGGAAGTTCATACAAAGCAGCTGTAGCCCACCAAGCTACATTTCCTTTGGCATCTCCATACATGATATTTAAACCAGGCGCGTGAATATTTGGTAAGGCAGCATTAAAATCAGAGATTTCCTTTGCATGAGATATATCGTATAAAGCGTGCAGCACCTTGTTTTGGTTCAGGGTATACACCCAAGACATGCTCAATGGATTTTGATCTGAAAGCGCTCCTATCACTTCATTCATTACAGGGCCGTGTCGGGTACTTTTTACTTTAAATGAAACAGGCGTGGTGTCTTTAATATATATGGTTTCTTCTAGGGTACTAAAAGAAATCCATTGGTCTTCATATAAATATTGATCTGGATTATTTGGCTTAGTTTGGGTAGTATAAAAATCTATATCATCGTTTTCAAACATAGTAAGCCCATACGCTAGTTTTCTGTTATGTGCTAATAAAGGAAAAGGCACTCCTGCTAAATGAAATCCATAATTCTCATAGTTAGGAGTCTTTAGGTGGGCTTCATACCAGACAGAGGGCTGTGAATATCCAATATGAGGGTCATTGGCAAAAATAACCTGACCCCTTTTTGTTTTTTCCCTCCCAATTACCCATGCGTTACTACCAATAAATTGTGGTGCAGGTACTTTTTCTAAAAGAAATGCTATTTGGTCTTCTAAGCCTTTGTAAGAGACAATAGCTACTGTGTTAGGGTCATAATCTATAGATAAATCTTTTAAATATGCAGCACCTAAGTCTTGTGAAATTTGACTTAGTAATGGATCTGTTCTTTGTGCTACCGCAAAGCTAAAGGCCATGTACCCCACTGTATTGTATATATCTTTAAGTTCAAAATCTTTTTTCTCAATACCAGTTAAATAAAATTCTACTGGTGTTGGACCATTAGAAATAAAAGCATTTACCCCTTCTAAATAAGCATTAGAGAGCTTGTACACTTCAGAATTAATTTCTAATTGTGCTACTGCCTTTTCACTGGCTGCGTCAATGCCTAGGGTTAAAAATAGCTTGTCAGTTTCCAATAGCTCTACTCCAAATAGTTCAGAAAGTCTTCCCGCTCCTATTCTTCTTAGTACCTCCATCTGCCATAGCCTGTCTTGTGCATGTACATACCCTAAAGCCTTAAAAGCGTCTTCTTCATTAGTAGCGTAAATATGTGGGACTCCATAACTATCAAAAAACACAGGGACTGTCTCTGTAAGTCCTGCCATTTTTTCAGTTCCGCTATAATTTGGACTCAAGCCTATTTTTATTCCCTGAAACAAAAGGACTAATACAATTAAAATGAGGGCAAAAGAAACCAGTATTCTCTTTGTATTCTTTATCATTAGAATTACTTAAAAAGGTTATTGTTTTTTAAATTCATTGAGTCCTGCTTCTAACCAAGAATCGTAAACACCAATATTTGTATATTGAATAGCTGGCCCAAGGATGTATAAATTTGGTGAAAGCAAGACATAATATGGTTGTGAAGCTGCATTAAAATTAACTGTCTGAAAGGTGCCCCATTTCTGGCCAACTGTAGTAATAGGTTTTTGTCTACCGGAAGCGAATTGAAAAATAAATTGTTCTGATTCAATTAAAGGAGATCTGTCGTCTATATAAAGAGAAATAAGCACGAACTCATTGTTTATTTTATTAAATACCGATGGGTCTCGCCATACATTTTCTTCCATACGTCTACAGTTAACACAAGCCCAGCCAGTAAAATCTAATAAAATAGGTTTATTAGCTGCTTTTGCTGCTGACAAACCTGTTTCAAAATCTTTATAGCATTCCAAACCCAGTGGACAATCAGACTCCTGCTCATAAAGAGAGTAAAAACTAGGTGGAGGAAAACCACTAAGCCAAGCCAAGTCTTGTTTTTTTAATATCCCCAATAGCATAAAACTACCAAATACTAAAGCACCTAGTATCCAAGGAAATCTAGACCAATGAATAGATTTTTTTACTTTGTCAAAAACCCCTAATAAGTAAGCCGCTAAACCTACAGATAGCAACATCCAGATACCTAAAAACACTTCTCGTTTTAATAGACCCCAATGACCCACTAAGTCTGCGTTTGACAAAAATTTAAATGCCAGACCTAATTCTAAAAAACCTAAAAACACCTTTACAGTAAGCATCCAACCACCAGATTTTGGCAAACTAGACAGCATTCCAGGAAAGAGTGCAAAAAGGGCGAAGGGAAAAGCCAATGCGATACCAAAGCCAAACATACCCACACTTAAATTAGTGGCCACATCACCACTTGCCAAGGCAGTACTTCCAAGTAGGCCCCCTAAAATGGGTCCCGTACAAGAAAACGAAACCAAAGCCAGGGTAAGTGCCATAAAAAACACTCCTATAATACCCCCCATTTTAGAGGCCGATGCATCCATTTTATTTGCCCAAGAAGACGGCAAATTCAGTTCATAAAACCCAAAAAATGATCCTGCAAAAAAAACAAAAACAACAAAGAAAAATACGTTAAGCCACACATTGGTGGCTACGGTATTTAAAATTTGAGCATCTACAGAATTAAATAAGTGAAAAGGCAAGGACAGCAATACATAGATAAAGACAATAAAAAAACCATACCAAAGTGCCCTCGAAATACCCTGCCTCCTATTTTCAGATCCCTTAGTGAAAAAAGAGACCGTTAGTGGAATCATAGGGAACACACAAGGTGTTAACAAGGCTATAAGCCCCCCTAAGACCCCCAGTATAAATATTTTCCATAAGCCTGCAGCTTTAGACCCCTCTGTTTCTTTCAATGCATTGCCCAGGCGCTCTATATTTTTAAGCGGCAGCACCAAGGCTGCTGTTTTTTGAGCGTCTTTTGAATCTGATAGGTCAATAGACTTAGTCAAAGCAGCTTTTTCTGGGTCTAGAAAAACAGAAAACCGTTCTACAGAAGCAATACATAAGTCCTTACATACCTGATAATCTATACTAAAACTTATTTTTTCTAAGCCAACATCATTTAAAGTAATCTTTTGGGTAAAAACCCCTACCCCTTTAAAAAATACTTCTGTAACTTCAAAAATATCTGAATACTCACTGTGGGTGACACTTTCCAAAGTGGGTCCAGATAATTTGTATTGTTTCCCATTATCTTCAAAATTAAAAATAGCAGGCTGAGAGCCTCCGTCCGGAGAAGTCTGAGAGTACAAATGCCAGTCTTTTTTAATGACTGCTTTTAGTTGTAAAATAAATGTACTGTCGTTTTCTTTTGTCACGGAAGTACTCCACTTTATTGGGTCTTCAGAAGGATTTATAGAAAAACCAAGGTCTTGCGCTGTCACAGATCCTAAGAAAGTAATCACGCTCAGTAAAAAAAATCCTAATCTAATACTTTGAAACATATGCTTTTCTTTGTTTTTAAGCCAGTTTGAAATCTGCTATCTGCTCTTAATCCCACCACCCAAATAATAGCGTCTTGAGCGTCTGTGAGTACCCAAATTGCGGCCTTTGAAATTACATTAATTTTCTCATCTCTTAAAAATTTAGAAAGCTTCTTTTTCCCATTCATGCCCGATGGAAAAAAGAAGTCTCCGTCTTTTTTATGTCTGATTACTAATGGAAATTTCAATAAAGAGGCATCTACAGCAATGACGGATTTCCCATCTAAGCAGCCTTTTTCAAAAATATCTAATATCTCTAAGCCAAAGGGAATTGAGATGCTTTTGGTTTTATCAGATATTGTATAGCTAGCTTCAGTGGCCTGAGATTGCGCAATGGTATATAGATATAATATATTTCTGTCTTTGTATAATAAATGGGTATCTGAAACTAGTTTTTTAGCAGTTTTTCCATGGCATAAATCTAAAACAGCTTTAGAATCTACAAATCCATAAGGGGAAAACAAAGCGTATAAACTAGCTATTAAAGCTGGTGCAGAAAGTAAGCTATCAATATCTATTTGTATTCCCTTTTCTGTTTCTTTACAAAGAGATATTTTTAATCCAGTTATATACAATTCAGATAGAGCTGCGGTTTGGCTTAAATGATGTTGCGTTTGAATGATATTTTCTAAAGCTGTTGGGTGTAAGCTTTCTAAAATTGGTATAAGGCTGTGTCGTATTTTATTTCTGAGGTACTTAGTATCTGCATTACTGGAGTCTTCTCTCCAAAGAATTTGATTCTTTTCTGCGTATTCAGCTATGTCTAGTCTAGAAAAAGGAAGTAAGGGTCTTCTAATATAGTCTCTCTTATCTGGTATGCCTAACAAACCTTCTATTCCAGTACCTCTAGTCAAATTAATAAGCATCGTTTCTAGGGTGTCATCTCTATGATGGGCAGTAACTAAATATGTGTAATTAGTATTTGATATTAACTCATCAAACCAATCATAACGGAGCTGTCTTGCAGCCATTTGAATAGATATTTTATGCTTTTCCACATAGCCTTCAGTATTAAATGCATTAACAAATACAGGAACTGATAATTGGGCTCCCAGTTTATGTACAAAATCAGCATCGGCCTGAGAGGCAGGACCACGTAAATTAAAATTACAATGAGCCACAGCAAAAACTAAACCCATTTTTGCACATAAATGCGCCATAACTACTGAGTCTATTCCACCGCTACAAGCAAGTACAAAAGCTTGTTCAGACAGTTCAGGAAAGCGAGATTTAATGTGGTTTTTAAAGGCTATTTTCACGGACTAAATGGCTGCTTTTTAACTTATTTTATTTTGTTACTTTTGATCTGTAAATATACCCTTAATTTTGGAGTCTTAAAGTGATAGAGCAAAAGCGATTATTTTTTATTGATGCTATAAGAGCATGGGCTATTATAATGATGCTTCAAGGGCATTTTATTGACGGTTTATTAGATCCCATTTATAGAAATACAGATAACAATATCTATAATATTTGGCTCTATTTTAGAGGCATTACAGCTCCCGTTTTCTTTACTGCATCTGGCCTTATTTTCACTTATTTACTTTTTAAAGAAACAGATGAAAGTTACAGAAATAAAAGACTTAAAAAAGGGCTTATAAGAGCTGGACAGTTGCTTTTGCTTGGCTACCTGTTAAGACTTAATATAAATGGTCTTTTTAAAGGTGAAATTTATCCCAGTTCTTATTATGTAGATGTGCTGCACTGTATAGGAATAGCACTATTTTGTATTATAGTTTTGTATTACCTAATAGGGAAATGGTCTTATTGGGGTTTTGCTTTGGTGGCAGTTCTTATTTCTGTGATTGTTTTTATTTTTGAGCCCCTCTACATAAACCTTACTTTAGATTCATGGCCCATATTTTTAAGTCATTATATAAGCAAAGCCCACGGTTCTGTATTTACCATAATACCTTGGTTAGGTTATAGTACTTTTGGAGCATTTTTAGCTCTTTTACTTTTAAAATTTAAATCCTTCCATAAATTTTATCCCGTAGCTATTCTTATCTGTATCTTGGGTGGTTATCTATTAAAATACGAGTCTTCAGACTTTTTTATATGGGTCAGGGACACCATAGAATGGCCCCTTTTAAAAAATGTAGCTGCTAAAAACTATTTGTTTATGAGATTGGGAGACGTTTTATGGGTATTAGCCATATTTATGGGGCTTAGAAACGCTGTAACACATCCTAGAATATTAGCTATTGGCCAAAATACATTAAGTATTTATGTCATTCATTCTGTTTTGCTCTATGGCAGTAGTTATAATTTTGGCCTCTATCGATTTTTTAAACAATCTCTCACTCCTACAGAAGCTATCAGTGGATCAATTGTTTTTGTGACCATTTCTGTGTTGCTTTCATTCTTATATGTACATTCTCAGAATTGGCGCTCACAAATATTTTCACGTATATTTGCTAAAAAATAAATTATGAGCCAAACTACTACTTTTAGCCCTATTGCGGTAGATTTAGAAAAAGATAAAAACTATAGCTGGTGTAGCTGTGGTCATTCTGAAAGTGAACCCTTTTGTGATGGTTCTCATAGGAAACACAATGCCACCCCTTCTTTAAAGTTTAGTGTAACAGAAAATAAAACGGCCCACTTATGTACCTGTAAGCTCACCAAAAATGCACCTTATTGTGACGGAAGCCACAAAGGATAAATAGCTATATTTATAAGCTAATAAAAAGAGCCCGCTATTTGCGGGCTCTTTTGTATTTAAAAAATAATGATTTATATATGTAATGCCCTGTCTGATGTTGCAGCTAATGCAGCTTCTTTTATAGCTTCTGCAAAGGTTGGGTGGGCATGGCTCATTCTTGAAACGTCTTCTGCAGAGGCTCTAAATTCCATGGCAGTCACCGCTGCAGCAATTAAATCTGCACAGCGGGCTCCTATCATATGAACCCCTAAAATTTCATCTGTTTCTTTGTGAGCTAAAATTTTCACAAAACCATCTAAATCCATACTGGCTCTAGAGCGTCCTAAAGCCCTCATGGGAAACTGACCTACTTTATAAGGCGTGTTGCTAGCAATAAGTTGCTCTTCAGTTTTTCCAACTGCTGCAACTTCAGGCCAAGTATAAACTACTCCAGGTATGAGGTTGTAATTTATATGAGGTTTTTGGCCTGCTATAATTTCTGCAACCATGGTACCTTCTTCTTCTGCCTTGTGGGCCAGCATAGCACCCGCTACCACGTCTCCAATAGCGTAAATATGAGGAGCAGCTGTTTGCAAGTGTTCGTTTACCACTACCCTTCCTCTCTCATCTAAAGTGACTCCAGCTGCAGCTGCGTTTAATCCTTCTGTATAGGGACTTCTCCCCACAGCCACCAAGCAATAGTCTGCCTCTAAAACAACTTCTGTTCCTTTTTTATCTTTAGCCTTTATGGTTACCAGGTCTCCTTTTCTAGTTACCTCATTCACCCCATGAGAGAGTAAAAATTTTACTTTTTGTTTTTTCATCACCTTGGCTAGCTCTTTAGAAAGTGCTGCGTCCATGGAAGGAATAATGCGGTCTGCGTATTCTACCACAGTAACATCGGCGCCTAAGCGCTTGTAAACTTGACCTAATTCCAAACCTATTACTCCCCCACCAATCACCACTAAATGCTTGGGTATTTCTGGAAGAGACAATGCCTCTGTAGAGGTAATAATACGCTCTTTGTCTTGCTTAACAAAAGGCAGTTGGCTAGGTTTAGAACCTGTAGCAATAATAATATTCTTAGCGCTAATGATTGTGATAGCATCTTTAGCGTGTTTTATCTGAACCGAATGGGGGTCTTTAAAACTTCCAAGACCCTGAAATACAGTGATCTTATTTTTATCCATTAAATACTCAATCCCTTTGGTAGTTTGTTCTACTACTGTGTCTTTTCTAGCATTCATCTTGCTTAAATTAGCAATGATCTCTCCAGGAATTTCTATTCCGTGGGCTTCAAAATGCTGAGTGGCATGTTCGTAGTGGTGAGAAGAGTCTAGTAAAGTTTTTGAAGGAATACATCCTACATTTAAACAGGTCCCTCCAAGGGTACTGTATTTTTCTATCAAGGCTGTTTTTAGTCCTAATTGTGAGCAGCGAATTGCTGCTACATAACCTCCAGGTCCAGAACCTATAACGGCTACATCAAAAGCGTCCATATGTGTGTTTTTAATAAACTTATAGCAAAATTACACCATAAGTTTTAGCCTACAAAGGTATATGTGCAGTATCTTTTACTTCACTAATTACAAAGGCGCTTTGGGTACTTCCTATATGTGCAATAGCCGTGAGCTTACTCACCATAAAGTTCCTATAAGCAGCCATATCTTCTACTTGTATTTTTAACAGATAATCATAGTCTCCCGCTATGTGAAAACAACTCGCCACGGCATCTAACTGAGCAATATCCCTCTCAAATTGCAACACGTATTCCTTGGAGTGTTGCAGCAATTTTACATGGCAAAAAGAAATAAAATTCTTATTTACTTTTTCTTTGTTCACTACAGCAGTATATCTAGAAATAACCCCAGAGCGTTCTAATTTTTTAATTCTTTCATAGACAGCTGTGGTAGACAGGCCCAAAACCGATGCATAATATTTATTGGTTTGTTTGCTGTTTTCCTGTAAGAGTTTTAGTAATTTTTTATCTACTGCATCTATCATTTTTAGAATATTTTTAGGTTTAAAGGGCGATACTACTTCAAAAGTAGTTTTAAAATCTATTAAACAATATTAATTAAGAAAAAAAAACATCACAACACAGATTGTATTGTTTTTTTATAACTATCTACTTAGATTTACAAAAAACATCACTTATGAGTACACAAAAAACAGGAGCCGCATCTATCTTATCACATCAAAATTTAGGGGCACAGCAAGGCGTAAATCCTTCTATATCTGACAGCAGTACCTATGCCTTTCCAAGGGCTCAGACCATGGCAGACACTTTTGAAGGCAATACTGAAGGCTGTTATTTGTACAGCAGACACAGCACTCCCACTAACAATTTGCTAGCAGAATCGTTGGCGGCTATGGAGGGTACCGAGGCTGCCAATGTTTTTGGAAGTGGAATGGGCGCTATTAGTGCTGTTCTTTTTCAGTTGTGCAGTGCGCAAGATCATATAGTCAGTAGCAGAACTATTTATGGTGGTACCTATGCCTTACTCAAGAACTTTATGCCAAAATTTGGTGTTCAAACTACTTTTGTAGACAGCACTGACCTGCCTGCAGTAGCAGCTGCTATTACCCCCAAAACTAAAGTATTGTACTGTGAAGCCATAAGCAACCCCTTATTAGAGGTGACCCATTTAAAAGCCATGGGAGATTTGGCCCGTAAATACGGACTTACTCTGGTAGTAGACAATACTTTTAGCCCACTTATGATTGCTCCAATGAAACAGGGTGCTCATGTGGTTATTCACAGTCTTACTAAATTTATTAACGGAACCTCAGACGCAGTAGCTGGTGTGGTTTGTGGTACTGCAGACTTTTGTAACGCATTAAAAAGCGTTCACGACGGAGCTGCCATGCTTTTTGGAAGTACTTTAGATTCTGCAAGGGCAGCTTCAATTTTAAAAAATCTTAAAACCCTTCCTATTAGAATGGTTAAGCATTCTCAAAATGCAGCTCATATTGCTCAAGGGCTTAAAAAAGTGGGTTATAAGGTTATGTACCCCGGACTAGAGGGACATAGAGGAAAAACTGTTTTAGACGCTCAATTAGAGCCTGGTTTTGGTCACGGTGGTCTTATGACCTTAGACGCAGGGTCTATTGAAAAAGCCAATGCGTTAATGGAGGCAATGCAAGAAGCTGGACTTGGTTATTTGGCTGTAAGTCTTGGATTTTATAAAACTTTATTTTCTGCCTCTGGAAGTTCTACCTCTTCTGAAATATCAGATGAAGAGCAAAAAGAAATGGGATTAAGCCATGGACTTATTCGTTTTTCTATAGGTTTAGACCACAACCCACAAGACAGCTTAGAGAAAATGTTAGTTTGTATAAAAGCGGTTGGTATTACTTCTTAATTAAATAATCCGTCTTGCATAAAGCTTAGTAAAATTGTAATATTACCTTTTACTAAAATACTATTATGGCCAAAGATCAGACTGCAAAACCCATTTCATTAAGAGCCTCACTCATTCCTGTTGTTCTTTTAGTAGGATTATTAGCTTATAATGTTTTTATTTTTGGAGATGACGCTCTAAGTGGTTCAAATCAATTTATTTTACTCATAGGTGGAGCTATAGCTGCCATTGTTGGTTTTTTTCATCACATCCCTTATGAAAAAATGTTGTCAGAAGTAGCAGAGAATGTAAAATCTACTACTGGCGCCCTGCTCATTCTTTTAATGGTGGGTGCCTTATCTGGGACTTGGCTCATTAGCGGTATTATTCCTGCTATGATTTACTACGGACTACAAATTTTAAATCCTACTATATTTTTAGCAGCCTGTGTTATAATTTGTGCTATTATTTCTATAGCTACAGGAAGTTCATGGACCACCTCTGCCACCGTTGGAATTGCCCTTATAGGTATTGGAAATGCGTTAGGTATTCCTGTTGGAATGACCGCTGGAGCTGTTCTTTCTGGCGCTTATTTTGGCGATAAAATGTCTCCCCTCTCAGACACCACTAACTTAGCTCCCGCTATGGCAGGAGGAGATTTGTTTACCCACATTAGATATATGCTCTACACCACAGTGCCAACGCTGGTCGTAACTCTTATAGTGTTTGTCATTCTTGGGCTTACTTTAAAAACCTCTGGTGAAGCAGACACAGATAGTATTTTAAAAAGTATTGACGCTTCTTTTAATATTAGTGGCTGGTTGTTTTTAGTACCCCTAGGAGTTATTCTGATGATTTTAAAGAAAACCCCTCCCCTTATGGCCTTATTAATTGGCACTTTGTTAGGAGGTGTATTTGCTTTAATATTCCAACCAACTGTGGTAGCTGGTTTGTCTGGAGCCACCAACCTTACTTTTGAAAACGGCTATAAGGGTATTATAAATGCCATTACAATAAATACACAAATTGCCACAGACAATGCTGCGCTCAATGACCTGTTTGCCGCCAAAGGAATGTCTGGAATGCTTGGTACCATTTGGCTTATTATGTGTGCCATGGTCTTTGGAGGCATTATGGACGGTATTGGTGCCTTGTCTAAAATATCACAATCCTTATTGCAAATAGCACAAACTACCTTTGGCCTATTTGCCAGTACCGTAGCTAGCTGCTTGGCCCTTAACGTCACTGCTTCAGACCAATACTTGGCTATAGTAATACCGGGTAAAATGTTTTCAAAGGCTTATAAAGACAGAGGCTTAGCGCCAGAAAACCTCAGTAGAACCTTGGAAGATTCTGGTACCGTTACCTCAGTACTTATTCCTTGGAATACCTGTGGAGCCTATCATTCTAGCGTTCTTGGGGTTTCTGTAGGAGAATATTTTGTCTACGCTATTTTTAATTGGTTAAGCCCTTTTATGACTCTTTTGTTTGCTGCTTTTAAGATTAAAATAGCCCAATTAAATACTGAAGAGTAGCTATCAGTTTTTCTTATACATATATAGATTAATAAATTAAAATATCTTTTTAGAAGCAATCTATTTTCTTATTTTTGCACTATCAAATAAAAAAAAGAAACTATGGCTTTTGTAGGAAAAAAATTTCCAGATTTAAGTGTAAATGCAATGAATGAATTGGGTGACACTTTTAAAATTAATATTTTAGAGGAAGCCCAGAACAACAAAAAGAAAGTTTTGTTGTTCTGGTATCCCAAAGATTTCACATTTGTTTGTCCAACTGAATTACACGCATTCCAAGACGCATTGGTGGCCTTTGAAAAAAGAAATACCATGGTTATTGGTGCTTCTTGCGACACTGCTGAAGTTCACTTTGCTTGGTTAAATACACCAAAAGACAATGGAGGAATTGAAGGTGTCACCTATCCTTTATTGGCAGACAGTAATAGAAATTTGTCTGCTGTTTTAGATATTTTAGATGGGTCTGAAGAATCTTACAACGAAGCGTCTGGAGTGGTTTTATTAGAGGGTGACAATGTGACTTACAGAGCCACCTACTTAATAGATGAAGAAGGAACTGTATTTCATGAAGGGATTAACCACATGCCGCTTGGAAGAAATGTACAAGAATTTATCCGACTTATAGACGCTTATACCCACGTTCAAGAAAAAGGAGAGGTATGTCCTGCAAACTGGGAAGAGGGAAAAGACGCTATGTCTGCTAACAGAGACGGAGTGTCTAGCTACTTAGCTTCTCATTAATTTAAATAAGGCGGGGTAACCTCCGCCTTTAAAAACTTATCACTATGATTTTAGAGTTAGATCAAGATAATTTAGCAGCCCTTATTGCTAAAAATCCAAAAGTAATGGTACAGTTCAGTGCTACTTGGTGTGGTAACTGTAGAATTATGAAGCCTAAATTTAAAAAAGAAGCCCAAGAAAATGAGGGGATTACTTTTATTATGGCCGATGCTGAAAAGTTTCCAGAATCTAGAAAACTAGCTCAGGTAGACAACTTACCCACCTTTGCTGCTTTTGCTGGAGGCGTACTTTTAAATCAAGTACAAACCAATAAATACGAAGTTCTTAAAACACTAGTTCATGAAATTGCCAGTCATTAAACATATCATTTCTTTTGTAGAAGAAAATGACATAGATTACTTACATGAAACCATAGAAACTTTAGAGGCTATCACAGAAATACCTTCATTAAAAGACGCAGAATTAGATGTAATTGGAGAACTCATTTCCAACTTATACGGTGCTGTAGAAGTTTATAAAGCTATGGCAGCCGGTGTTGCTAAAAAAGACGCCCTTAATGATTTCATGAAACGGGTGACAGCTGCTATTGACCAATAGGAGCAAGCACTGTTTTAATTTAATAGAATTAAAATCTCCTTCCGGGAGATTTTTTTTTTGGTCTTCTCCAAATTGCGTATTTTTATAGACTTAAAACATAACTATGGCAACAGTACATTTAAAAGGAACCCCCTTACAAACTATAGGAGAACTTCCCGAAGTTGGAAGCCTAGCTCCAGACTTTATCTTAACAGCTTCTGATTTATCTGATAAAAGTTTATCTGATTTTAAAGAAAAGCAGGTCATTCTTAATATATTCCCTAGTATAGACACTGGCACCTGTGCTCAATCTGTAAGGAGTTTTAATGAAAAAGTAGCGGCATTAGACAATACTATAGTGCTATGTATATCTAAAGACCTACCCTTTGCTCAATCTAGATTTTGCGGTGCAGAGGGAATAGAAAATGTCATTAGTTTATCTGACTTTAAAACTGGTTCTTTTGGAACTGCTTATGGTGTTAATTTTAGCAATGGTCCTTTGGCGCCTTTGCACTCAAGAGCGGTAGTGATTTTAAACACCAAAGGAGAAGTAGTGTATACCGAACAGGTAAGCGAAATTGTAGATGAGCCAAATTACGCAGCGGCTTTAGCTGCCATAAAATAAGGCAAGAATTTTAGAATGGCTAAAAAAGCAACCGAATCTCTTCACAGTAAAATTCCCACAAAAAAACGCTTTGCTCTCTCAAAAAAGAATAAGGTTATTTTGGGTTTTGCTCTGTTAGTCATAGGGATTTCATTTTTTATTTCTTTTATTTCTTTCTTGAGCCATTGGCAAGAAGACATCAGCTTGCTCAGTACCTCTATGGATAGAGAGGTGGTGGCACAAAACACCTTAAATCAATTAGGAGCTGCCCTTGGTTTTTATTTGGTTTACAAAGGCCTTGGGCTAGGTTCCCTTATTTTAGCCTCTTTGCTATGTATTAGCGGCTTTTATATATTTCTGAGCCTTCCTAAAAAGGGGTTATTTAAAATATGGTTTTGGGGCCTTTACTTAGGACTACTCTTAAGTGTTACTTTAGGTTTTATAGCAGCAAGCTACCCTATTTTTGGAGGCGTCATGGGATTTGAAATAAAAGATATTGCTCTAGATTATATGGGAGCCACAGGCTTAGGGCTTTCCTTGCTTTTCTTTTTTATGATTTTTGTGGTCAGAGTCTTTAATTTTAATCCACAGTCTATTATAGAGTATTTTAAAAACAGAAAGGCCGCTGTAACAATTCAGAAAGATTATAAAGATGCCCCCTTAGAAAACACCATCATAGACCCATACACACACAGAGAAGAAATAGCAAACACCCCTCCCCTTTTTAATCAGGCTGCACCAGTAGAAGAAGACGCGCCTATTACTCAAAAGAATTTTAGTGTTACAGATACTAGCACCCCTCAAAATAAAAAAGAAGAAGCAATTATAGACAACTCCTCACTAGAGATAGAAGTGACTCATAGCGATGAAGAAGAAGAAAGTGCCAAAAATTTATCAGACAAACTAGTAGCAGACTTTGGTGCTTTTGACCCTACACTAGATCTTTCTAATTATAAATTTCCTTCCTTAGACCTTTTAGAAAAACACGGAGGCACAACGGGCATTACTATAAATGAGGCAGAACTAGAAGAAAATAAAATTAAAATTGTAGAAACTTTAAAAAACTACAGCATAGGGATTGCTCAAATTAAAGCCACTATAGGCCCTACGGTAACCCTCTATGAAATAGTGCCAGATGCTGGAGTGAGAATTTCTAAAATAAAAAACTTAGAAGACGACATTGCGCTCTCCTTAGCAGCCCTTGGTATTAGAATTATTGCTCCCATACCAGGAAAAGGAACTATAGGAATTGAAGTGCCTAATAAAAATCCTAGTACGGTGTCTATGCGCTCAGTAATAGCATCCGCCAAGTTTCAAAATGCAGATATGGAACTACCCATAGCCTTTGGTAAGACCATTTCTAATGAAACCTTTGTAGTAGACTTAGCCAAAATGCCACATATGCTAATGGCTGGTGCTACAGGACAAGGAAAGTCTGTAGGCTTAAACGCTGTTTTAACTTCTTTACTATACAAAAAACACCCAGCAGAGGTGAAATTTGTGCTGGTAGATCCAAAAAAAGTAGAACTCACTTTATATAATAAAATTGAGCGTCATTATTTGGCAAAACTTCCAGATGTAGAAGACGCTATTATTACAGACAACACCAAGGTTATTCATACCTTAAACTCACTGTGTATAGAGATGGACAACCGCTATGAGCTTCTTAAACTAGCCATGGTGCGCAATATAAAAGAATACAATACTAAGTTTAAAGCTAGAAAACTAAACCCTAATGAAGGACATAAGTTTCTTCCTTATATAGTGCTGGTCATAGATGAATTTGCAGACCTTATCATGACCGCTGGCAAAGAGGTAGAGACTCCTATTGCTAGGTTAGCACAATTGGCTAGAGCTATAGGAATTCACCTCATTGTTGCCACTCAAAGACCTTCTGTAAATGTAATTACGGGTATTATTAAGGCCAATTTCCCTGCTAGAATAGCCTTTAGAGTGACCTCAAAAATAGACTCTAGAACCATTTTAGACAGCCAAGGTGCTGACCAACTTATTGGAAGGGGAGACATGTTGTACACACAAGGAAATGAAGTCACCAGAATTCAATGTGCCTTTGTAGACACTCCAGAAATAGAGAGAATCACAGACTTTATTGGATCACAAAGGGGCTATTCAGAGGCGTATTTACTGCCAGAATATGTAGGGGAAGAAGGAAGTAGCAACATAGATTATAATATATCTGAAAGAGACGCCATGTTCCGTGAAGCTGCAGAGGTAATAGTGATAGCACAACAAGGCTCAGCTTCTCTCATACAGAGAAAATTAAAATTAGGGTACAACAGGGCTGGCAGGATTATTGATCAGTTAGAAGCAGCTGGAATTGTAGGCCCTTTTGAAGGCAGTAAAGCCAGACAAGTCTTGGTTCAAGACATGAGTAGTTTACAACTTTTTTTAGACCGTGAAAAAAAACAAAATGAATAAATCCTTACTATTACTACTATTTTCTATTGGCACCAGTTGGGCACAAAATCCTTCTGCTGCCCTTTTAGATAAAGTGTCTAAGCAAATGGCCTCTAAGGAGAATATTAGTTTAGAATTTAATTATGCTCTTTTTAATGCTGAGGCTAAAATAAACCAAGAAACTGCAGGAAAAGTATATATAAAGGGAGACAAATACCATTTTGAATACCTCGGAGTCATTCAAATAAATGACACCAAAAAAACCTATACCATTGTGCCAGACAATGAAGAAGTCACTATAGTAGACAATAAAAATGCTATAGATGAAATGAACCCAGCTAAAATACTGAGCTTTTACAAAGAAGGCTATAGATTTACTTGGGACATTCCTCAAAATGTAGGGGGCAGGAAAATCCAATACATTAAATTAAACCCCATAGACAGTACATCAGATATTGCCAGTATTTTGCTAGGTATAGATACCCTAAAAAATGAGGTGTTCAAAGTCATTGAAACCGGAAAAAACGGTACTAAAACAACCATTACCATAAGCCAATACAAAAGCAATAGCACCTTGGACTCAGCACTCTTTATATTTGATGAAAAAAAATACATCCAACTAGGTTTTTATATCATTAAAGAGTGAGGATTCTAGACAAATATATACTCACTAGGTTTGTTTACAACTTCCTAGGCTCCTTTGTGATACTGATGTTTATCTTTATATTCCAATCTATTTGGCTTTATATAGACAACTTGGCTGGAAAAGGATTAGACCTTATGATTATTGGTAAATTTATTTTTTATCTACTGCCAAACCTCATAGAAAAGGTACTCCCGCTTACTGTATTAATCTCCTCTATTCTCACCTTTGGTAGCCTAGCAGAACACTATGAATTTGCAGCTATGAAAGCTTCTGGTGTTTCACTGCAACGCTCTATGAGAACCATTATTGTGCTAGTAAGTATTTTAGGTGTTATCACCTTTTTTTTTGCAGACCGCGTTATTCCAGCATCAGAATTAAAATCTGTTAGCCTTAAAAAAAACATAGCAAAGGTGAAACCAGCTTTGGCTATTGCAGAAGGTCTTTTTAGTGAATTTGAAGGTACTGGAATGACCATATTAGTCAAAGAAAAATACGGAGAGAATGACCGTTTCTTAAAAGAAGTCATTATTCATAAAAAAAATCCTAATCAGATTAACACCACCGTAATTAAAGCAAAAAAAGGAGAACTCATAAGTTCAGAAAATAGCAACCTTATTAAATTGGTGCTACAAGAAGGCCATTATTATGAGAGCCTTAGCACCACTACTGACGTCAATCATAGAAAACACCCCTTTGCAGTTTCAAATTTTGAAACCTATACCATTAATATTGATTTGAGAGAGCTCAATATGGTAGATATGGAAGAAGAAACAGAGTCCAATAGTGATAAGATGAAAAATGTAGTCCAGCTCAGAAAAGACATGGACTCTATTACCCAAAATAACGCAGTGATAGTAGTTGCTTTTTCTAAAAATATTACCGAGAGAATGGGCATACAACTAATAGATACCCCATTAGTAACACCTCAGGATTCACTATTTTCCGCCTTACCCACAGACAGCCTGCCAAGCATAAACCAAGTTTTAAATTGGTTTGACCCTTTACAAGGCTCACAAATTATTGATGAAACCATTAATACGGTTACTATGGCAGCCCTCACCATACAAACTAAAAGAAAAGAACTCTTAATTAGGTATAAAATATACAATATGCACGCACTAGCGCTGCATAAGAAGTACGCCTTAGGTCTTTCTTGTATTGTACTCTTTTTTGTAGGAGCTCCATTAGGAGCCATCATTAGAAAAGGAGGTTTAGGTTTACCAATGGTCATTGCTATTATTTTATTCCTCACTTATTATTTCTTAGGAGTATTTACCTATAATTACGCCAAAGAAGGAAACATAACACCATTTTTAGGTGCTTGGATTCCTACCTTTATTATGCTGCCTTTAGGAGTTTTCCTCACTAGGCGTGCCACTGCAGACAAGGGAATGGTTCAATTTGGAAGTATCATTGACTTTTTTAAAAATATTTTTTTAAAAAGAAAAAATCAACATCATGAAAGAAAATAGCACCCTAGACACTATAGAAAGTGCCATTGCAGATATAAAAGCAGGGAAAGTAATCATTGTTGTAGACGATGAGAACAGAGAAAATGAAGGAGATTTCTTAGCTGCTGCAGAAGCAGTCACTCCAGAAATGGTAAATTTTATGGCCACACACGGCAGGGGCCTTATCTGTGCCCCGCTTACAGAGCGCAGGTGCCAATCACTTGGCCTTCACCGCATGGTGCAAAACAATACAGACCCCATGGAAACCGCATTTACGGTTTCTATAGATTTAAAAGGTCATGGGGTAACCACAGGTATTTCAGCATCAGACAGATCTAAGACTATTAAAGCCCTCACATTAGAAACTAGCCAGCCACATGATTTTTCTAAGCCTGGGCATATTTTCCCACTAGTTGCAAAAGAAGGGGGGGTACTCAGAAGAACAGGACACACAGAGGCTGCCATAGATTTTGCACGTTTAGCAGGTTTTTCTGCTGCTGGGGTCATTGTAGAAATCATGAATGAGGACGGCAGCATGGCCAGACTCCCCCAGCTTTTAAAAGTAGCTAAGAAATATAATCTTAAAATAGTTTCTATAGAAGATTTAGTAGCCTATAGAATGGAGCATGACAGTCTCATAGAAAAAAAAGAAGATTTTGAAGTACAAACCAGATTTGGGTCTTTTAGACTCAGAGCTTATAAACAAACCACCAATCATCAAATTCATATTGCCCTTACCAAAGGAACATGGACTAAAGAAGAACCCGTGCTCACTAGAATAAATTCTACCCTAATCAACAATGATATTTTAGGAACCCTCACCAACAATCCAGATCAGAAACTAGAACGCATGTTTCAGACCATGAATGCAGCAGGAAAAGGAGCTATTGTATTTATTAACCAAGAATCTTCTGTATTAAATTTGGTGTCTAGACTAGGACAGCTCAAAGAAAACCAAGCAAAAGGAATTCTAGAAGCACCCCCCATAGATATGGACAATAGAGACTATGGCGTAGGAGCGCAAATACTTCATGATTTAAACATCTCTAAAATAAAGCTACTCTCTAATGCCCCACAAACCAAACGTGTAGGAATAGTAGGTTACGGTTTAGAAATAGTAGATTATATAAATTATTAAATTTAAGAAATAGTAATTACGGCCTCTTCTAAGGGTTTTCTTACCTTTTTAAGAATAGCCACTGAATCATCAGAGGCTCTAATGCCTATAGGCATAACCAACACAGCTTCTAATCCCATTTTATCTAGTTCAAGTACTTGATTGTAGCCAGCAGGACTAAAACCCTCCATAGGGCAGGAATCTATTTCCATAGCAGCACAAGCAGTTAGTAGTGTTCCCATATTTAAATACACCTGATTGGTGGCCCATAGAGACATTTCTGCTGGGGTTTTACCCACTAAAGTACTTTTCATAAAATTCTTATAGCCATCTAAGCTCTCTGGGGATTGGCCTCTGGCCGATGCTATGAGACCAAAATACCCATCTATATAACTGCTGTCTATATCCTTTCTTATACAAAACACCAACACTGCCGCAGCTTGTACCACTTGCTTTTGATTATAGGAATGAGGCAACAAGCGCTCTTGCAGAGCCTTATTTTGTAACATAACAAGTTTATAAGGTTGTAAGCCATAAGAACTAGCACTTAAATTAAAAGCCTTTTTAACCGCCTCTAACTGCTGCTCAGACAAAAGGGCCTCTTCATTAAACTTCTTTACTGCATAGCGCCATTCTAGGGCATCAATAATATTTTTCATAGAAATAAAATTATAGGAATAAAATAAAACTTTTAGCTATTAAAGAACCAAAGTTTAATAGCCATAATGACTATCATCACTACCATGAACTTTTTAATAAATCCATCACCTTTTTTAACAGAATACCTAGAAGCTACCCAGGCACCACCTCCGTTACCAAGGGCCAACACTCCGCCTACTAACCAGTCTACCTTATCATTATAAGCAAAGACTGCCAGAGCAGCAATAGTATAAACACAAACCACAGACACTTTAGTCATATTGGTTCTTACCAAACTTAAACGGTTTACAGAGTGAAGGAATATCATCATTAGAAAACCAAGTCCTGCATTTATAAAACCACCATAAATACCAAAAAAGAAAAAACCTATCATGGCAAAGACTAAGTACTTACCCTCCAAGCGCTCTTTCATGAGCTCTGTCTTCATTTTGGGCTTAAAAACAATAATAAGCACTACGGCTATCATTACTATTGCCAGAATTTTATTAAAAGTCTCTCCTTTTACATCTACAGCAATATAAGCCCCAATAATAGAGCCCACAAAAGCTGTAGCGGCTAAATACATATTAAAAGGAAAAGTAGAAACACCCTTACTCTTAAAACCTGCTGTACCTAGGGCGGTTTGGAATACAATGGCTACCCTATTGGTTCCATTGGCTACTGCGGGTGGTAAACCTAAAAAGATAAGTACCGGAAGAGACAGTAAAGACCCGCCGCCAGCTATGGTATTTACAAAGCCTACCGTAAAACCAACTACTATTAATAAAACGTAATGATACCATGCTTCCATGACCACAAAAATACATTCAAAGTCTTAAACAACACCCACTTTTTAATTAAATAAAAAAAACATTAAAATACCTTTTCAAAATTAAAAAAGGTTTCTATATTTGCACCCGCGTAACCGCTAGGAGAAATGGCAGAGTGGTCGAATGCGGCAGTCTTGAAAACTGTTGAGGGTCACACCTCCGGGGGTTCGAATCCCTCTTTCTCCGCAAAAATTAAGCCCTGGCAATTGATTTTCAATTGGTTAGGGCTTTTTTCATTTTCATCTTTAGTCCTCATTTAGTCCACAATAGGTGTTTTTTATAATAATTAAGTCAATTCAGCTTAATTTAAAAAAATTAGCTAAGTCTTCATCTTTCATTGTATATAAATTTATGTATCACATTATGTTCACTCTTAAGCCTAATCAATTGCGTTATTAAAGATAACCAAAATAATTATTCTTCAAAAATGCATTAAATTACCATTAGGGTTGAATATGCAAATAGTTTCTATAAATCGTTTTCTCAGTGGCTTTAGTATTATAGTGTCAAAAACCTTCTTAGAAAAAATTCTATTATCATAGAATCAAATGAAAGAGCAGCATACGGTTCTGTCTCAACTAGTCTAGAGAAAAGCTAAAAATCTATCTTTACTAAAAAAGAGATGTTTAAAGGTCTTTGTTTTTACAGAGGCAATCATATAACAAGCGGTCTATTTTAAACTAAGGTTTAGTCTTAGCTATAGAGATGTAGAAGAACTACTATCAATTAGAGACGTTAAAGCAGATCACGCTACTATTGAGCGCTCGGTATTTAAATTCATTCCACTTGTAGCGCAACCATTCAGAAAGCGAAAGAAATTATTCAAATATAAAAATAAGGCAATGCAAGTATTTAAATAATATTGTACAACAAGACCATAGAATGATAAAGAAAAACCAACTGTTGAATCCTAAAAGCTTCACCTACAAATCATTTATCTCATTAGCTTCTTAAAAATGAATTAGCTTAAAACTTTATGCCTAATTTTAGTAGATGCGACAGAGCCCAATTTGTACCAATTCCATAAATCAGCTGTTTTACGGAACTAAAAATGTTTATTAAACTATTTGGTAAAGTTACTTCCGAACTATGATAAATTTTATTGTTTATATTTTTTTTTGATGAGAAAATTAGACAATAGAAAAAAATTAGATAAATTTAAAATCAGAATATAACCCCAACAACAGTAAATTAAAGTATCCGCTATGAAAAACCTTTTGTTTTTTCTCTTTTTATTTTCTATTACACTTCAAGCTCAAATAGACACTGCGCCCATTGACAAAAAATATTCTAAGCAAATTGATCAGCTAGCTAAATCAAAAAAAATAAAAGCTTCTTTTGATTATATTGTAGATTTAGAAACCTTTACGCATGACAATTTAATTGAATTGACTGAAATTGCTGCTCCTCCATTTAAAGAGCAAAAACGTGCTGAAAGATTTGCGGAAAAAATAAGAGAAATTGGACTAGATTCTGTGTGGATAGATGGAGAAGGAAATGTTTTAGGGCTTTTAAAAGGTTTGGTAGGCAATAAAACTGTTGCTCTAGATGCCCATTTAGATACTGTTTTTCCGGAAGGGACTGATGTGACAACTAGAATAATTAATGACACCATTTATGCTCCTGGTATTGGCGACGACACTAGAGGCTTATCTATGGTTTTAACTGTTCTAAAAACAATTAAAGATAAAAACATTAAAACAAGAGATAATATTCTAATTGTTGGAACTGTTGGTGAAGAAGGTTTAGGAGATTTAAGAGGCGTTAAATATTTATTTAAAAATAATGTCCCTAAAATTGATTCCTGGATAGCAATTGATGGAGGAGATATAGGAAGGGTGAACATTAAAGGCCTTGGCTCTTACAGATATCGTGTTACTTTTAACGGCCCAGGTGGTCATTCTTGGGGTGCCTTTGGTCTGGCAAACCCCCACCACGCAATGGGATCTGCCATTGATAATTTTATAGATGCAGCAAATGAATACACCTTAGAGGGCCCTAAAACAAGCTATAATATTGGAGTAGTTAATGGGGGTACTTCTGTGAACTCCATTCCCTTTGAGTCTATTATGGAAATTGATATTAGATCCATAGATCCTGCAAGACTTGACGTAATGGAAGGGCTTCTTAACCAAGCAGTAAGTGATGCCTTAAAAAAACAGAATTCAATAAAGCGCGAAGGAGCCTCTTTAACTGTAAACATTGATAAAATTGGGAATCGTCCCTCTGGATCACTAGAGCCAAATCTTCCATTAATTCAAAGGGCTATGGCTGCTACGGCATATTTTAATGAAACGCCATCCCTCACAATAGGCTCAACAGATTCTAATATTCCTATTTCTTTAGGAATCCCCTCAGTGACTATTGGAAGGGGAGGTATTGGAGGAAATGCACATGCATTAAATGAATGGTGGTATAATAAAGAAGGGCACAAGTCCATTCAGTTGACACTATTATTACTTTTATCAGAGGCTGGTTATGAAAGATAAAAATTAAATATTTAGAATTATAAAACTAAAAAAGCTCCTTATAGAGTATATAAAGCCCCATAATAAGAACAAACCAACCAAAGGATTTCTTGAGTTTGTGTCCTGGAATATACTTAGAAAAATAAATGCCTAAGAAAATACCAGTAATAGAAAGGGCTGTAAAACTTAATAAGAATACCCAGTCTATATCTATGTTTTGAATATCTCCAATAAAGCCAAACAAAGATTTAATAGCTATGATTAAAAGAGAGGTAGCTACCGCTTTTTTCATGGACAACTTGGCAAATAATACCAATGCAGGAATAATTAAAAAACCACCCCCAGCGCCAACAATTCCTGTTAAAACACCTACAACAGCCCCCTCTAAAATAATCATGGAGTAGTTGTAGCTAATGACCTGCTCTTCTTCATTCTGAACCACTTTATTGTTTCTAATCATGGCTATAGAAGCCAATATCATTATCATAGCAAAAAACACCATGATGGCTAAATTCTTAGTAATAAGAACACCCTCCACAATAAAAAATTCATTAGGTAAGGCAGGCATTAAATAACGTCTGGTGGCGTATACCCCAAGAAATGCGGGTGCAGCAAAAACAAGTGCAGTCTTTAGGTCTACCAAACCCTTTTTGAAATTTTTATAAGCTCCAAAAAGAGAAGAAGTACCCACTACAAAGAGAGAATAAGCAGTTGCAGTCATGGGATTTACAGCCATTAAATAAACTAGAATGGGTACTGTTAATATAGAACCACCGCCCCCAATAAGTCCTAAAACCATCCCAATTAGAAGGGCACCAAAATATCCAAAAATCTCTAAAACATCCATAGTGAAAAATTAAAGGCTAAAGGTAAGCGGGCGTAATAAAAATAATGGTAACAATTGTTACCTAACCCATTTGTTCAAATTTAATTTTAAATATTATATGACTTGAAAACCATGTGCGTAAGGATCATCGTCATCTATAATAATCTGGTTATAACCGTACACCTTGGCCCAACCTTGGATGCTTGGAACAATAGCGGGAAAACCACCCAGACTAGTGACTTTTTCAATTTTACCAGTAAACTGAGAGCCAATAAAGCTTTCATGAATAAAAGGTTCATTCTCTTTGAGTAATCCCTTTGCTTGCCATTGGGCCATTCTGGCCGATGTTCCTGTGCCGCAAGGAGATCTATCTATAGCCTTATCTCCATAAAATACAGCATTGCGCGCCGTGGCTTTTGGATCTATGGTTTTTCCTGCCCAAAGTATGTGACTCACACTATTAATACTAATATCTTCTGGGTGAATAAAGGCATTTGGATAGGCGCTGTTAATGGCAGTCCTAAGTTCTCCTGAGAAAGCGATAAGCTGGCTAGCTGTATAGATTTCTAAACCTTTAAAGTTTTCTTGAGGGTCTATAATGGCGTAAAAATTACCCCCATAAGCCACATCAAAACACAACAATCCCAAAACAGAATGATGTACTTTTAAGTCCTTTGCCGCCAAATAAGACTTTACATTGATGAGCTTTACCCAATCAACTTTTTTACCCTTTTGGCTGTATTCAATGAGCACCAAACCTGCTGGGGTTTCTAAGCGTACTTTTCCTGGTATTTTAGGGGTTATAAGCCCCTCTTCTATTCCTATGGTTATACTACCAATAGTGCCGTGACCGCACATAGGTAGGCAGCCACTGGTTTCAATAAATAAAATGGCTATGTCATTTTCTGGATTAGAGGGTGGGTAAAAGATACTACCACTCATCATATCGTGACCTCTGGGCTCATACATAAGCCCTTTTCTTACCCAATCATACTCTTTTAAGAAATGCTGACGTTTTTCACTCATACTGATCCCTTTAAGAGTGGGGCCACCTTCTGCTATCACCCTCACTGGGTTGCCGCAGGTATGAGCGTCAATACAAAAAAATGTTCTTCTAGACATCTAACTAAACGTATAAAATCATTGGTTTTTAATCTAAAGAAAGTGATCCGTCTACAAGGCGCCAAATTTTTAAGGGGTTTCCCTCTTGTAAAGCCAAGGGCAATTGTAATTGCGGCCAATTCTGGAAAGATATAGGCCTTAACCATCTTTTCATAGCATGTACCCCTACAGCTGTAAATCTTGCGTCTGAGCTAGCAGGGAAAGGACCTCCATGTTGCATAGCTGCACATACTTCTACTCCAGTGGGCACTCCATTAAATATAATACGTCCTACCCTATCTTTAAGTGTGTTTACTAAAACGGGTTGGGCGGCTATAGCCTTTTCAGTTCCTAAAATAGTACCCGTTAACTGTCCTTCTAAATTGGCTATCAGTGGAATAAGCTCCGCTATATTTTTGCAGCGCACCACTAAAGACATGGGACCAAAAACTTCTAAATGCAAGCTAGGATTTGCAGCAAAAGTTGTGGCGTTTACTTCATAAATAGCACCCTCTCCAAATCCATTTTCGCTTTTTAATTCTTGTGGCTGTGTGGTAGCTAATAACTGAGCTTTTTCTGCTACTTCTCCCCTACCTTTATTATAAGCTGCGTGTATATTTGGGTGCAACATAACCGTAGGACTTATTTTAGAAAAAGCTGCTTTTAAATGACTTATAAAAAGTGCCGTTTCTGGACCTTCTACACAAAAAATCAAACCTGGATTGGTGCAAAACTGTCCAGAACCTAAAGCTATAGAAGCGGCATAAGCTTCTGCCCAATCTGTAGCTCCGAGATCCAAAGCTTCTGGAAGCACAATTATAGGGTTAACAGAACCCATTTCAGCAAACACAGGAATTGGCTCTGACCTACTTTGTGCCAATTGGTAAAGGGCAGTTCCACCAGCAACACTTCCTGTAAAACCCACTCCTTTAATTAGCGGATCTTTTACCAATTGTTGACCCAATTCATAGCTATTGCTGTTTAAATTAGAAAAGACGCCTTCTGGCATTCCAGTATCTTTGGCTGCTTTTAAAATAGCAGACGCTACTAAAGCACCAGTAGCAGCGTGCATGGGGTGGCCCTTTACAATTACAGGGCATCCAGTAGCCAGCGCACTTGCGGTGTCTCCCCCTGCGGTTGAATAAGCCAATGGAAAATTACTCGCGCCAAATACCACTATTGGTCCTAGTGGGTAGTTTATTTTTCTAATGTCAACTTTTGGAATAGGGCTTCTTTCCAAGTCTTCACGGTCTATCACTGGATCTAGAAACTGTCCATTTTCTAGCGCAGTGGCAAAGCCTTCTAATTGTCCTATGGTTCTACCCCGCTCTCCCATTGCCCTAGCTGCTGGCAAACCAGTTTCTGTACAATAAGTGTCTATAAGGAAGTCTCCCAAAGCCAATATTTCTATGGCAATAGCTCTTAGAAAAGCAGCGCGCTCTTTAAGTGTTAAGGCCTGAAAGGATTCAAAGGCATAAGCGGCTTTTCTAGTAGCCAATGAAGCCTCTTCTACTGTGGCACATTTAAAAGTCCAAGGAGTAGCCTTTTGGGTGATAGGATTAAAAGTCTGAAAGCTGTGAGCGCTTTCAGCACTGTATTGGAAACCTATTAAATTTTGATTGGGAATTTCTATCATTATAGGAGTGTTTTATAGTTTGGTAATACAGGTCTTTTTGCCAATGCTTCTGCAATAATTTTTCCTACTCGCTCTCTTTCTAAACCTTGTAACGGCATTCTGGGCAAACGCACCAGTTCAGACCCTATACCAGTAGCCACCTCTGCCATTTTAATATTTTGCACCAACTGAGGGTTTAAATCCAATTCTAAAAGAGGCATAAACCAGCGATATATATCGGTGGCTTTGTCCAATTGCCCCGCCATTGCCAAGGCATATATGGCCACAGTTTCTGCAGGAAAAGCACAAACCAAACCAGCTACCCAACCATCTGCACCTAATAAAATACTCTCTAAGGCTAGGGTATCTACCCCTGAAAGTATTTTTAAGCGGTCTCCAAAAGCATTTTTAAACCTTGTAATATTAGTAGTGTCTCTAGTAGACTCTTTTACTGCTTGAATATTATCTAACTTTAATAACTGCTCAAACATAGGAAGTGTGACTTCTATTCCGTAATCTACCGGGTTGTTATACACCATAATTGGTAGGTCTGTGGCACTAGCAACGGACTTAAAATAAGCCATAGTTTCATAAGCTGTTGCTTTATAACGCATGGGAGGTAGCATCATAAGTCCTTTTGCACCAGCTTCTTGCGCAGCATGCGAAGCTGCTACTGCGCCTTTGGTTGTTTGCTCTGCAATGTTAATGACCACAGGAATAGCCCCCTTTACGTGGGCTACCGTATGGCGTACTAAAATATCTTTTTCTTGTGTAGTTAGGGTACTGGACTCACCTAAGGTACCCCCTAGAATAATACCGTGAACGCCAGCTTCCATTTGGGCATCTAAATTTATGCTGAATAAAGGCAAGTTCAGGCGGTCTTGAGAGGTGAACTTAGTAGTTACAGCTGGCATGACGCCTTTCCATTGTATACTCATGGTCTATGATATTGGTTGTTTTAAAGACTAAAATACAAATACCTTTCTAAAAGAATCCCTATGAACTAGGAAATATTTAATTGGCTTAATATTTTCATAAAAGATGACTTAGCTAGTGCTTATTTTGTTATTTTAGTTGCGCTTAAATACAATTAAACATAAAAATATATGAAAAAACTAGCCCTTATAGTCATAAGCCTTTCCATGGGAACCTTACAGGCTCAAAAAAAAGTAACCACTAAAGTAGCAGATCCTCAGTTATTTGCTAAAACAATTACACAATCAGAATTAAAAGATCATTTATACACCTACGCTTCAGATGAATTTGAAGGAAGAGAAACTGGAGAACCTGGCCAAAAAATGGCTGTTGCTTATCTAAAAAAACAATATGTGGCTCTTGGTATTCCTGCTGCTAAAGGAGGCGATGACTATTTCCAATCCATAGCTCTAGAAGTCCGTAAAATTCCTACTGGAACAATGACCATGGGCACTAGCAGTTTAGAAAATGGAGAGGGCTTTATGACTTTTAATTCGTTTAACGGAAATTTCAAATCTATTGTCTACGCTAATTACGGAATTGAAGAAGGCATGTATTCTGATTATGCTTCAATAGATGTAAAAGGTAAAGTAGTCCTTCTTAAATCTGGTGAACCAAAAGACGCCAAGGGAAATTTTTTACTTTCAGGAAGTTCAGAAGCTAGCAAATGGAGTAATATTTCAGAAGCACTCTCTAAAAGAGTGGCCGTTGCTAAAGAAAAAGGAGCCGTTGCTATCTTATTTTTTGACCAAGCAAACTTTGACCGGTACCAAAGACGTTTTAATTATATGAAACAAAACAACAGTGGTAACATGGAAATTAAAGCCTTGTCTAAAGAAACTACTCCTTCTTTTTATTTAAATACTGAGTTTGCAAACAATATATTATCTGGTATTGAAACTGATATGAAAGCCAGAGTTTTAAATACGCCCGTATCTTTTGCTGTTAAAAGTGCAAATAAAGAAGTACTGTCAGAAAATGTAGTGGCTTTATTAAAAGGAAGTGAATTTCCAGAAGAGTACATTGTTATTTCTTCTCACTTAGACCACGTTGGGGTAAACAGCGATGGAGAAATTCACAATGGAGCAGATGACGATGGGTCTGGTACTGTGGCTCTTTTAGAAATTGCGGAAGCTTTTAAAGATGCTGCTAATAACGGAAAAGGCCCTAAGAGGTCTATTGTATTTTTACATGTTACAGGTGAAGAAAAAGGTTTATTGGGCTCTCAATACTACACAGATGTAGACCCTATTGTGCCACTAGCTAACACAGTGGCCAACTTGAACATAGATATGGTTGGGCGCATAGATCCAGAACGAAAAGGAGATAGAAATTATATATACCTTATTGGGTCTGACAAATTAAGCACTGAATTACACGAACTCTCAGAAGCAGTGAATAAGAAATATACTAATATAGCCTTAGACTACACCTACAATGATGAGAATGATCCAAACCGTTTTTACTACAGAAGTGATCATTACAATTTTGCAAAAAATAACATTCCAATCATTTTTTATTTTAATGGAACCCATGTAGATTACCATAAACCTAGTGACACTCCAGATAAAATAAACTATGATTTGCTGGAAAACAGAACTCGCTTGGTATTTTACACTGCATGGGAACTAGCCAATAGAGCTAATAGAATTGTAGTAGACAAGACTGCTAAATAAAAAAAAAATCACCTGAAAAAAAATCCCCAAGTCCTTTGACTTTGGGGATTTTTTTTTCAGCTCAAACCAAGATAAATTTACTTATTCTGAATATAAATAAGGCACATTTAAAACCACAAAAAAAGCCTTACTTTAAAAGTAAGGCTTAAATTCTGGGTGGAAGACCGGGTTCGAACCGGCGACCTCTGGTACCACAAACCAGCGCTCTAACCAACTGAGCTACAACCACCATTTGTAATCGGGTGCAAATATAATTTATTTTCATCAGTCTTTCAAAATAATTCTGATGCTATTTATAAAACTTTCTATTTATAAACTAAGATTAAACTTAGATCAACCCATCTAGACTATTCACAGCTACAGGGCGTTCTGCTGTAAAACCCTCAGCCGCTTCTACATTTATTAATCTTCCCAAATCTTGTGCTCTATAACGCACACTTTCTAAAAAATTCTCAGAAGATATTGGGGTCTGAGGATCATTGCTTTTAGGATCAAAAAATTGAGAACTGTAAGCCAATATAGCTTCTTGTTTTTTGGCTATAAATCCAGAGACATCTATCACAAAATCTGGAGTTAAGTTCTGCCATTGAATATAATGGTACACTTGTTTTGGACGCCAAGGAGCCTGTATAGCACCAGAGCTATCAAGAGTATCTACTTTAATGAGCCCGCTTAAAAAACAAGCATCGCTCACTAATGCACTCCCTTTTCCATGATCTATATGTCTGTCCCTGAATGCATTACATAAAACTACATCTGGCTTGTACTCTCTGATTTTTGCTATAATTGCTTTTTGTAATTCTGGCGTGTTTTGAAAAAATCCGTCTGCAAAATCCATATTTTCTCTGAGTGAAACACCTAAGATTTTCGCAGCCTTTACTGCTTCTAAATTTCTAATAGCAGCTGTTCCTCTGGTTCCCAACTCCCCCCTAGTAAGATCTATAATACCTACTTTTTTTCCCATGCTAATTTCTTTAGCTATAGTGGCTCCAGCTCCTAATTCCACGTCATCTGGATGTGCTCCAAAGGCTAAAATATCTAGTTTCATAAAAATCCCTTTCTAAATAGCACCCATAGCGCTATATATTAATAATTTAAAAGTGTTTTTAAATAGACAATCATTGTGAAATTGCCTTTATGGCTTGCTCTATATCTTCTTTTAAGTGTTCTGTTTCTTCTATTCCAACAGAAAAACGAATAAGCCCGTCTGCTATGCCTTGGTGAGCTCTTTCCTCTGGACTTAATAAGGAATGAGAAGTGAGTGTAGGGGAAAGAAGGGTGCTTTCTATGCCTGCCAAACTCATAGAGGGCTTTATTAGTTTTAATGCTTTTTGAAAGTCACTGACATTTAATCCAGCTGCCAATTCAAAGGATAGCATACCTCCAAAACCTTTCATCTGAGAAGCAGCTAATAGGTGGTCTGGGTGTGAACTAAGTCCTGGATAATAAACTTTAGATATTTTAGGATGGTTTTCTAAAAACTGAGCCATATCTAACGCATTTTCATTTTGAGCCCTCACCCTAATACCCATGGTTTTAATACTGCGTTCTAAAAGCCAAACGGTGTAGTCACTTAAAGAACCTCCTAGATTTTTAGCCAATCTAAATATTTTATCCATATGGATTTTAGAAGCTGCTACAGCTCCTGCACAAATGTCGGAATGACCTCCCATATATTTTGTGGCAGAATGAATAATAATATCTATTCCAAAATCTGCTGGATTCTGGTTTACTGGACTTGCAAAAGTATTGTCAATCATACTAACCACTCCTGCACTTTTAGCTATGCCCACCACTGCTTTTAAATCTGTGATGGTCAATAAAGGATTAGAAGGTGTTTCTATATAAATTACTTTAGTGTTTTCCTTTAAAGCAGCTTTAAAGTCCTCAGGAGCCAAGCCTTTAGTAAAGGTGTATTGTATTCCAAATCTCTCAAATTCCTCTACTACAAAGTTATAGGTGCCTCCATAAAGTGTTTTTTGCAAAACCACATGATCTCCTGCACTTAAAAAAGCCAGCATGGCCGTGCTTACTGCTGCCATACCACTACCAAAAATAAGAGCCTCCTCTGAGTGTTCTAAAGCAGCTATTTTTTTTGACAAAGCTACTTGGTTAGGGGTGTTGAAATACCTAGGGTACCTCTTTACTTCTACATCCTCAAAGGCATACGAGGTACTCATATACAAAGGAGAAACTGCTCCTTTAAAAACGGTGTCTTCTAATTCTCCAAAGTGTGTACACATGGCATTTAAGCCTAAATCTTTATGGTCCATAGGTTTTGATTATTTTTTACTAAATATTTTATTTCTCCAGAAACTAATGCCTCCCAATAGAATGACTCCAATCACACAATAGTAAATAAAAGTGGGTGTAATTACTTGAGAACCGCTAGCATAAGAATGTAGGCCAACTAAATAAAAATTCACTCCAAAATAGGTCATCATAATACTTGCATAAGCCACAATACTCAGAAAATTAAAGGTCCATCTTCCTCTAAGACCTGGCACTAATCTGGTGTGGATAACAAATGCGTATATTAAAATAGAAATAAGAGCCCAGGTTTCTTTAGGATCCCAGCCCCAGTATCTACCCCAGCTTTCATTGGCCCATTGTCCTCCTAAAAAGTTTCCAATGGTAAGCATAATAAGTCCTACTGTTATAGAGAGTTCATTAATAATGGTCAGTTCCTTTAAATTGAGATCCATCTTTTTCTTATTTTTTTCATTGGTCATGATAATTAGAACTAAAGATACAATCCCTAAGATCATTCCCACTGTCAATGGCCCATAACTCCCCACAATAACGGCTACGTGTATCATAAGCCAATAACTATCTAATACAGGAACTAAATTAGCCACAGAGGGATCTACCCAACTTTGGTGTGCAATCCATAAAAGCATGGCTGTAACAAAGGTTGTGGCCGCCAGCGTGAGGTCACTTTTCCTACCCAATGCTATTCCCATAGCTAAGGTGGCCCAAGACACATATAAGATACTCTCATAGGCGTCGCTCCAAGGAGCGTGTCCAGAAATATACCACCTCATAATAAGCCCAGAGGTATGAAGCGCAAATAGCCCCCAAACAAGAAATTTAAATAGGTAAATACCTCCTTTTAAAAACTTTCGTTCTTTAAAGATCTGAAAAATCAAGAAAAAGAACATGAGCACCCCAGTTAGGGCATAGTACTTGTACAGCTTGTTAAAAATATCTAATTGGTTGTACCATACTTCTGCCTGTATTTTATTTTGACTTGGCATGACTTCACTACCATGGTTGTTTTGGTTTTGGGTAAAGGCCTCTAGTAATTTATCTGACTGAGTGTAGTCTTTAGAAGCTATGGCCTTTTCAAGGCTCATTAGATAAAAAGGAATTGAATTTTTAACAAAATTTGAATATAAGCTGTCTGCAATCACATGTGCTCCAGAGCGATATTCAACAGCTGAAATCCATTTGTTATTCTCGTCATCGAGCAGCGGAAAAATCTTTAAAATCTCTCCCCCTAATGCTCTATTTAATAGCCCTAATCTGAGATCTATATCCTGAAAATCTTTTTGAAATTTGTTTGGATTGGTAGTGGCATAAGCGTCTTCTAAATACGGTGCTAGTTTATAAGCCATATCTTCATTAAAAAAGTCTGTAGCTTTTACGTACCGCTGTCCCTCTGGAACACCAAGAATATGTCTTAAACTATCATTTTGCCCTTTTTTATCTAAGGCTATAAAAGGCGTGTTGTACCAGAGTGCAGGATTAATCATCATAGAGAGTAAAACCTGGTCTGGATTAAGGCCTTCATATTGAGTTTTAAAACTCAATTTTCTCAATAGCTCAGAGGCAAAAGTATTAATAGGCTTCATCCTACCTCCGTCATCTTGAATCACTATAGATCCAAATTTAGCTGCATGCTCCTTTGTAACTAACGTATTTTGTAATGCTTTATTAAGATCTGATGTGGTAGCTGTTTCTTTTGGATTGCTGTGAGCATGGGTATCATCATTGGCCGAGGCGTTTGGCTGCTGGCTAAAAGAAGAAAAACCAAAACCAACTAACATTAAAAGGGTTAATGCTGCTTTTTTTGCCTTTACTTTTTCTAAGGTTCTGGCCAGGTCTTTAAATCTGGTATTTCCAAAAAATAAGATCCCCATAAGTCCTATATACAATAGAAAATATCCTACATAAGTAATCCATGTACCCCAAAAATCATGGCTTACAGAGAGAACCGTTCCTTTTTCGTCTGGATGAAAACTAGATTGAAAAAAGCGGTAACCACCATGGTCCAATACATGATTCATGAAAATGTCATAATCAAAGGGACGGCTGTTCTCTATTGTGACTCTACTCATAAATGAGGCGTAACCCTTTTCAGTACCTGGGTATTTTTCTGCTATAAAGTCATTCAATTTAATAGAAAACGGCAGCTCGTAAACCTTAGAGCCATAACCTAATGTGAAATCTAAACCTGCTAGTGAAAGTTTTTCAGAATAGCTTGCCATTCCTTTAGAGCCCAGCACGGTCATGTTTTTTGTCTCTCCATTACTTGTAATAGAAACAGTGAGCGCGTCTTTAGTTTCTGGCGTTTGTTCTGCTTCTGGTACTGCAACAATGCCATTAATCCCTTTAATGGGCATTTCTGGAATAACAAACTGCATGCCACCTATATTGTATAAGGAGCGCATTTGTAATTCTTGAACGCTGTCTTTAATTACGACCCCTTTTAGTTGGTCTGCCATACGTAAAAAATCACCTTCAAAAGGAGTGTCTATGGAAAAAGGTGTGGTAGTGGTATTAATATTAATAGCACCCACTGTTGGGCTATTTAGGGCAAATAAAATATTATGAATGCTAGTGACGTCACCAGACGCCAAAAAATGATCATGTCTGTTACCGTCTCCTGCCTCTACAATTTTCAGAAATTCACTGCCGTTGGGATCTTCTATAAGGCCTTCCTGAGCACCTTTTTGAAAAGAAACAAAGGCTACTTTAAAATCTTGATTAGCAAAATCAGACGTCCATGGTAAAGACGTTTTTTTTGCCTCTGGCGTAAAAATAGCCAGGTCTTCAAAGCTTCTTCTAGCAGGCTGTCCTTCATTCTCCCCGTCTACAAAAAGGGTTACATAAGTCTTATCTGAATAAAATATTTTTTCTGTTTCTCCTTCTCTTATAGGCATCATGCCTTCATAACTAATGTAACGGGTTACAAAAGCGCCTATAATGATAAGTATCCATGAAGTATGCAATAATAAAACGGGCCATTTATTAAGTTTAAGTAGGCCGTATCTTTTTATATTTCCTGCAAAATTAATGACAAAGAATACCATCATAGCTTCAAACCAAGTGGCGTTATAAACCCATATTCTCGCTATCTCAGTAGAGTACCAGCTCTCAATAAAAGTTCCAAAGGCCATAGCTGTGGCAAAGGCAATAAATAAAACAGACATGAGTCTAGTAGAGAAGAGTACTTTTTTAAGTAAATTAATCATATTAATGGAGCTCTTTTTTTGATTATAAAAGTACGCCCTTTTTCTCTTTTTAACAGCCAAATAAATACTAAAAACTACCATTAAAAAGCATTTAATTCTCTTACTTACCCGCATATTTATCTTATTTTTGGGTATGATTTCTATTGCTATAGTTGGTTCGGGTAGGGTTGCCAAACAACTCTTTGATGTTTTTAATAAGAGTAGCCTTTCAGAGGTGAGTCTAATTTTAGGTAGGTCTGAAGAGGCTTTGTCGGGTTTTAAAAATGTAAAAACCAGCATTAATTGGAATGTACCTATTGCTGCTGATCTTGTTTTAATTGCAGTTTCTGATAAAGCAATTGCGGAAGTATCCTCAAAGTTAATATGCCCAAATGCTGTGGTATGCCATGTGTCTGGAGCTGTTCCTTTAACAGCCATTGAAGGACACCCTAACAAAGGTGTTTTTTATCCTTTACAAACTTTTGGCTCAGATAGCTCTTTAGACTTTAAAATTATTCCCATTCTCATAGAGGCTACTGATAAAAAAACGGAGCTGTTTTTACAGAATATAGCTAGAGACATTAGTGAAAGAGTGCAAATATTAAACTCTGAAAAACGCAAAAACCTTCATTTATCAGCTGTCTGGGTAAATAATTTTAGTACTTTTTTATTTGGCGAAGCTCAGGAATATTGCAAAAATAAATCAATAGATTTTACTCTTTTAGAGCCTCTTATTAGGCAAACAATAGAAAATACTATTAAATACGGGGCACAAAAAGTGCAAACAGGTCCTGCCAGAAGACGAGATAACACAACTGTGGCTGCACATCTCAATATGCTAGAGAGTGACCTACACAAAAATATTTACAGAACCTTAAGTAATGCCATTGGCGAAAAATATGCTCATGAGTTATAAAAAATTATTACAACAAATCACCACTTTTATCTTTGATATAGACGGTGTTTTTACAGATGGAAACGTCCTTATAACCACTACAGGAGAATTGCTCAGAAAAGTAAGTGTTAAAGATGGATATGCTATAAAGACAGCCTTAGAAAAGGGATATAAAATATGCCTCATTTCTGGGGGCTCCAATGAAGGGGTAAAAAACCGTTTTAAAGCTTTAGGGGTGACTGATATTTATATGGGAGCACATGACAAAATGGAGCCATTACATCTCTTTTTGGACATGTACAAAATAGCTCCATCAGAGGTCTTATACATGGGAGATGATATTCCAGACATTGCACCAATGAATCATATTGGCTTACCAACCTGCCCCCAAAATGCAGTTCCTGAAGTAAAAGCAATAGCGGCTTATATATCTCATATTAATGGAGGTGACGGCTGTGTGAGAGACGTCATAGAGCAGGTGCTTAAGGTTCAAGGAAAATGGGGTATAAACCAAGACGCACAAACTGATTAATATGACTGTTTCATTTAATAGTACTACCTTAGTTTTGGCATCTGGCTCTCCAAGGCGCCAGCAATTTTTTAAGGATATGGGTTTTGAAGTCCTTATTAGACTTAAAGAAGTAGAAGAGTTTTACCCACCCTCCCTAAAAGCTAAAGAAATCCCCTTATTTTTGGCCAAATTAAAGGCCGAAGCTCTGGTAGGCAGTCTGGCAGCACACGAACTACTTATCACCTCAGACACTATAGTTTGGAACCAAGGGCAAGCCCTTGGGAAACCTAAAAATGTAGAGCAAGCCATAGAAATGTTAAGCAGTATGTCTGAAGGTTCTCATGAAGTTTTTACAGCGGTTTGCTTTCACTATCAGGGGAAACAAACCCACTGCATACAGGAAACAAAGGTTACTTTTTCTAGATTGAGTCTAGAAGAAATTACTTTTTATGTCAATCATTTTAAACCTTTTGACAAAGCAGGGGGCTATGGCATTCAAGAATGGATAGGTCTTATAGGTATTAGCGCTATAAAAGGGAACTACAACAACGTAGTGGGACTGCCAACTGAATTGGTGTACCAAGAATTAAAAAAAATACTTGGAACCCCTAAATTAAATTAAGATTATGGAAAAATTTTTTGAAACTCACTTACAAGAATTACTGAGCTCACTTATCCTTTTAATAGGGCTTCTTATTACTAAATTCGTCACAACCAAAGCCATTAGAAAAGTAGGTAAAATTAGTGACCTAAATAAATCCAGAACCAAACTGATTATCAAATACACCAGCGTAGGGATCACAGTCATTGGTTTTGTTGCATTACTCATTATTTGGGGAGTAAAATTAAAAGACTTGAGCTTGGTTCTTTCTTCCTTTTTTGCTGTGTTAGGAGTGGCACTCTTTGCTACCTGGTCTATCCTGAGCAATGTGACGGCAGGGATTATATTATTTTTCTCATTTCCCTTTAAAATTGGCGACAAAATTAAAATCCAAGATGATGATTTCCCTCTAGAAGCGGTCATTACTGATGTAAGAGCCTTTTATATTGAACTCAAAACAGATGAAGGTTACTTGGTCACTTACCCAAACAATCTGTTTTTACAAAAAGGAGTGGCTTTAATTAGCAAACAAGAAATCTAAGCCCATGAAAAATTTACTCATTTATAGTGTTTTATTGGCCCTGCTATCCACCTCTATTTTAAGCGCTCAAGACTTTAATCCAAAAAGTAGTACAGAAGTTTTTCACGACCTTAAAAAACTTAACTTTTTGGGAAATGTGCTATATATTGCGGCACACCCAGACGATGAAAACACCAGATTGATTTCCTACCTCACTCATGAACTACACGCTCAAACATCTTACCTTTCTCTTACCAGAGGAGACGGAGGTCAAAACCTTATTGGAACTGAAATTAGAGAATTATTAGGTGTTTTAAGAACACAAGAATTATTAGCTGCTAGAAATATAGATGGAGGCCAACAATTCTTTTCTAGAGCCAACGATTTTGGTTTTTCTAAAGATCCAGAAGAAACCTTAAAAATCTGGAATAAGGAAGCGGTATTGTCAGACGTAATTACCCGCATAAGAAGCCTAAGACCAGACATCATTATAAACCGTTTTGACCACAGAACTGCTGGTACTACTCACGGCCACCACACCTCTAGTGCGCTTTTAAGTGTAGCTGCTTTTGAGCTGGCAGGAAAAACTGATATAAAAACCTACGGGGCCACTAATGCGAACAAAGAAGAGTATTCAAATAGAGAGATAAATAAGACTGACAGTCAGCAACCATGGCAAGCTAAAAGGAGCTTTTTTAATACCTCGTGGTGGTTTTACGGCTCTGAAAGCGCTTTTGAAAAAGCTTCTAAAAAAGGCCTTATTACCTTAGATGTAGGGGTATTTTATCCCAGTTTAGGAATCTCTAATAACGAAATAGCTTCTTTAGCCAGTAGCCAGCATTTGTGTCAAGGGTTTGGAAGACTCAACAGTAGGGGTTCAGAAAAAGAATATTTAGAGCTTATTAGTGGCGCACCTCTTGTAGATCAAGACATTTTTAGCGGCATAGAGACCTCTTGGAGCAGAATTCCAGAAGGTGCAGAAATTGCTGCCGTTTTAGTTCCTCTAGAAGGTAGTTTTAATTTTTTAGATCCCTCTAAGCAACTTCCAGAGCTTATAAAAGCTTATAGCCTTATCAAAAATATTAAAGATCCTTTTTGGAGAGATCAAAAAACCTCACAGATTAAGAACCTCATTAAAGAGGTGGCTGGCCTTTATTTAAGCTTTCAATCTAAGGAGTCTTTTGCAGCTCCTGGGGCCGTGGTGGAAGCAAACATTAATATGATAGCCAGAGGCACAGACAAACTATCCTTGGTATCATTTGAAATTTTAGGTGCCGGAATTAAAGAAACTCCTCAAAAAACCTTCCAAAAAACTGCTCTTTTTAAAAACCAGAACAAAGATGTTTCATTGGCCATTTCTATACCAAAAGAGGCTGCATTTAGCAATCCTTATTGGCTAAATGAAACTCCTACTTTAGGTATGTACCAAGTAGGAGACCCAACACTCATTGGAACTCCAAAAAGCCCTGCGGCTGTTAAAGCCATGGTTAAACTAGCATATGGAGAGGTCCAACTATCCTTTGAGGTTCCTTTAGTGCATAGATATGCCAAACCTGAAAAAGGGGAATTGTGGGAAACATTTAATGTGCTCCCTCCCCTATCAGTCCAACTAGACCAAGAAGTAGTTTTGTTTCCAAATCAAAACTCTAAAACTATTCAAATAACCATTAAAGCCTTAGCAGACAATCAAGAAGGGTCCTTGCATTTAGAGGTGCCAGAAAACTGGAGCGTACAACCAAAAAACCAAACCTTTTCCCTAAAAGAAAAAGGGGGGGTAGCTATTTTTAATTTTAAAGTAAATCCAAGTAATGAGGTTTCTGAAACTATGGTAAATGCCTTGGTATCGGCCAACGGCCAAACCTATGACAAGTCTTTAGTTACTATTGAATACGATCACATTCCTACCCAAAGAATTTTGGTAAAAGCCCAATCTAAATGGGTGCGCTTAGACATTAAAAAACAAGAAGCCAAAGTGGGCTATTTTATGGGAGCTGGAGATAAGGTGCCGGAAAGCTTAGAGGCTATAGGCTATAAAGTACAACTCCTAAATATTGAAGATCTTAGCGCAGAAAATCTAAGCACATTTAAAGCCGTTATTTTAGGGATTAGGTCCCTTAATGTGCACCCCAGTCTAAGTCTTAAAAAAGAAGTACTAATGGGATATGTAAGAAATGGAGGGGTGCTAATTAGCCAATACAACACAGCTGCTAGAAGTGGAGACAACCAAGTTTCTATTGCCCCCTACCCTCTAGAACTATCCAGTGATAGGGTGACCAAAGAAGACGCAAAAGTAGTTTTACTTGCTAAGAACCATCCTATTATGACTTATCCCAATCTCATTACAGAAAAGGATTTTGACGGCTGGGTACAAGAGCGGGGCTTGTATTTTCCAAAGCAATGGGACCAGGCTTATACACCACTATTACAAATGAATGACCCTGGAGAAGCTCCAATGCAGGGCAGTCTTTTAGTGGCCCCTTTAGGAAAAGGACATTTTATATATACGGGCTTGAGCTTTTTTAGAGAATTACCAGCAGGAGTGCCTGGAGCCTACAGACTTTTTAGCAATATGATTTCACTAGGCGCTTCGCAAACTCCAAGAACTACTAAAAACTAAATATGAGCCCAATAGATTGGTCTATTCTAATTAGCACCCTTTTATTCATTGTGGGCTATGGCATTTGGAAAACCAAAGGCAGTGATAGCGTTTCTGATTATGTACTAGGTGGTAGAGAAGCCAACTGGGCCACTATAGGCCTTTCAGTAATGGCTACCCAAGCCTCAGCTATTACTTTTTTGTCTACGCCAGGACAGGCATACCATGACGGCATGGGCTTTGTGCAGTTTTATTTTGGTCTACCACTAGCCATGATTGTGATTATTTTAGTATTTATTCCCCTTTATGACCGGCTAAAAGTACACACTGCCTATGAGTTTCTAGAAAACAGATTCAATGCCAACACCAGAACATTGACCGCGTTGCTATTTCTTATCCAAAGAGGCTTGTCTGCTGGAATTACTATTTTTGCACCCGCCATTATTTTGTCTGCAGTACTAGGCTGGCCACTCAGATTATTAGTTGTTATTATTGGAGGATTGGTTATTTTATATACAGTAAGTGGGGGTACCAAAGCTGTTAATGTAACTCAGAAACAGCAAATGTTTGTCATTATGGGCGGTATGTTCGTAGCCTTTTACATGATTGTTTCTGGCCTCCCGGCCGATATCACTTTTACAAACGCTATGGACATTGCAGACCGGTCTGGTAAATTAACAGTATTGGACTTTAGCTTGGACCCCAACAACCGCTATACCTTTTGGAGTGGAATTACAGGCGGATTTTTCCTAGCCTTATCCTATTTTGGAACAGACCAGAGCCAGGTACAAAGATACTTATCTGGAAAATCTAAACGCGAAAGCCAACTGGGCTTAGTCTTTAACGGAATATTTAAAATACCCATGCAATTTTTTATCCTTTTTGTGGGGGTGATGGTCTTTGTATTTTATCAGTTTAACTATACGCCAATACATTTTAACCCAGCTGCCAGATCGGCCATGCAGGCTCCTGAATATGTAGCATCTTACAACAGTTTGTCAACAGAATTAAAAAACACCCAAATCCAAAAACAATCGCTTCAAAGAAATTATCTAGAAGCAAAAATGCAAGAAAATAGCACAGAGGTCTTGCGTATAAATAAAAAGCTTAATGGTCTAGACCAACAAGAGATGGACCTAAGAACAAAGGCTAAAACCCTTTTAAAAGTGGCAGCTCCAGAAGTGGCTGTCAATGACAAAGACTATGTTTTTATTCACTACATACTCAATAATTTACCAAGAGGTCTTGTAGGGCTCTTATTAGCCGTTATTCTATCAGCAGCTATGTCCTCTACCGCTTCTGAGCTAAACGCCCTAGGTACCATAACTACCTTAGATATTTACCAGAGATATATACCCAATATAACAGCAGATAAGCATTATCTAAAAATGTCTAAATTTTTCACTTTTAGTTGGGGGATTGTAGCCATCTGCATAGCTTCTTTAGCCAATTTATTTGAAAATCTCATACAATTAGTCAATATTATAGGTTCTATTTTTTACGGGAACGTACTAGGTATTTTCATGCTGGCATTTTTCTTTAAATACATTCATGGAAAACCAGTTTTCTACGGAGCCATTATTACACAAGTTGTAGTGATCTTTGCTTTTTACAATGATTGGATGTCTTTTTTATGGCTCAATTTATTTGGCTGTGGAGTGGTCATAATAACCGCACACATATTACAAGTATTCTTTAAAAAACCAAAGCCCGTTTTTTAAAAGACGGGCTTTGGTTTACTCTTATGTCAAAATCATTATTTAAAAGGTTTGTGACTTTTATAAAGCCATCCACTCTTTTAAAGAGTCTTCATTCATTTTTACGTAATCCATATTGTTTGCCTCTTTGGATGCTAGTAAGGACGCTTTGGCAGCTTTGATGGCCTCTTTTACCATTCCAGCTTTGGCATAGACCAATGACTGCTGTCTCATTTGCCAAAAGGCTGGCTTTTCAATCTTACTCATAGCCATATCCATCCACTTTAAAGATTGCTTTATATCTTTGTCAGCCGTTAAATAATAAACCGCAGCAGTGTAGTAATCTGTAGCAGTGGGAGTGGCAGACAGCGTGCTGTCTATAGAAGACATTACCGCTTGGTCTGTTGGAACAGAAAAGGGTACAGCAACTAAAGTCTGTTCCCATGAAATTTCTAAATGAGCCCCTGTGTTAGAGATCTCATTAATAGCCATTGAAAAAGATTCCATGACCCTATTTGTTTTTTGTGGTGCAGCAGTCGCTGTAGCTACTACTTGTCCCTGATCCCAGTTGGCAGGAGTACCCCAGTTGTCATTTTTAGAGTACAAATACACTTCCCATAAACTTTCTGAAGGTTTAGTGAAAACGGCATATGTGCCAGCAGCAAGTTCAGTTCCACCAAATGTAAAGGTAGTATTTACAGTCATAGTAGAGTTGGCATTGGCTCCTGTTCTCCAAATAGCGTTGTAAGGAACTAGGTCTCCAACAATAGTTCTACCCCTCATAGCGGGTCTAGAAAATTTAAGACTTACTTCGCTTAATCCTACTGTTTGCATGATAGTTGCGGCAGGGCTTGGTTGTGGAGATACAATTTGTCCACGCACAGTCAAGGCTGCAAAAACACATACTAATAATAATATTTTTTTCATGTTTATTGTTTTAAATAATTTATCCAAATATACAATAAATGCAATTGTCATTTTTTAATATTTGTTCATTAATTATACTCTATAGTTAAACAAAATAATATCTTTGTAAAAACAAAATGAATCTTCTATGCAACTATATCAATTACATGCCAAGCAATATATTAAAACAGATATGGCCACTGCCTGGAATTTTCTATCAGATCCTAAAAATCTACAAAAAATTACCCCTGAAGCTATGGGTTTCCATATTTTGGCAGGTGCTGAGAAAAAAATGTATGCCGGCCAGCTCATTCATTATACAGTAAAACCATTTCCAGGAATTACTACCAAATGGGTGACGGAAATTACACAAGTAAAAGAAGGCATTTATTTTGTAGATGAACAGCGGTTTGGACCTTATGCTCTATGGCATCACAAGCACTTTATTAAAGAAATAGAAGGAGGGGTAGAAATGGAAGATATTATAGATTACAAGATACCTTTTGGAATTCTAGGACAATGGGTACACCCTTTTTTGGTAAAACCACAGTTAAAGAAGATTTTTGCACACAGAGAGTTAGCCCTCAGAGAAATCTTTGGCCAACTTCCAACACCTACAATACTCACACTTAAAAAAATATAACGATGAAAAATATTTTACTCATAGGAGGTTCACATGGTATTGGACTAGAAATTATTACACTCATGGCATCAAGTGCTCAATTATTTGTTGCTTCTAGAACAGCTCCAGAAAAAAGTCATGAAAACATCACTCACATTCCTTTTGACGTGCTTTCAGACACCTTAGATATGACCTTAATGCCAGAGCAAATTGATGGTTTTGTTTACTGTCCAGGTTCTATAAACCTAAAACCCTTAAAAATGCTCTCTAATGAGGCTTTTAGATCAGACATGGAAATTAATTTTTTTGCTATGTTACCTATTGTCCAATCAATTATGCCTAGAATGAGCCTAGGTTCTAGTATGGTATATTTTAGTACAGTAGCAGTAGGTATGGGAATGCCTTTTCACGCCAGTATAGCAGCTGCTAAAGGAGCTGTAGAAGGCTTTACTAAATCTTTAGCTGCTGAGTATGCGCCAAAAATTAGGGTGAATTGTATAGCCCCATCCTTAACAGATACGCCATTGGCAGGCCGTCTTTTAAATAATGAGAAAAAAAGAGAGATGATGGACGCTAGACACCCTTTAAAAAGGGTGGGAACTCCAGCAGATATTGCTCAAATGGCAGTCTTTTTACTATCAGACCAAAGCAGTTGGATGAGCGGACAAATATTAGGAGTTGACGGAGGAATGAGTAGCTTGAATGTACATTAATGAGTAAAGAGAAAATTGTAGTTTTTTGGTTTAGAAGAGACCTTAGGTCTCATGACAATACGGGGCTTTCAAATGCGCTAAATAGTGGTTTTAAAGTCCTTCCTATTTTTATTTTTGATTCTGAAATCTTAGATTCACTGCCAAAAAATGACGCAAGACTCTCTTTTATACACAAAAATATACAACAGCTAAATTCTCAATTTAGAAAAGAAAGCCAGAGTGGTATTTACTCCTTTTACAAAAGTGTATTAGAAAGTTTTGATCAGATCACGCAAACCTATGAACTGCAAGGAGTTTATGTCAACGAAGATTACGAACCATATGCTATTAGCAGAGACAAGCAAGTAGCTGCGCTTTTAAATGATAAAGGTGTTTCTTTTTTCAGTTTTAAAGATCAGGTGATATTTGAAAAAAACGATATTACAAAAGATGATGGCAAGCCTTATGTGGTTTACACGCCTTTTAAAAACAAGTGGTTAAGTCTTTTTAATGTCACACACCCAACTGGCTTTGATATTTTAGGCATCCCTTTAGAAAACTTATTAGCTTTTAACAAACCCTTACACAGTTTGTTAGAAATGGGCTTTGAGGAATCTTCTTTGAGTGTAAGTGCATTCAAAGTCACCCCCGCTCTCATAGAAGATTACCATGAAAAAAGAGATTTTCCAGGTATTGAAGATGCCACCTCTAAATTAGGTCCTCACTTAAGGTTTGGTACGGTATCTGTGAGAGAAATAGTTACAAAAGCAAGGGCTCAAAATAACCAAGTGTTTTTAAGTGAACTCATTTGGAGAGAATTTTTTATGCAAATTTTATGGCACTTCCCCCACACTATCACTCAGTCTTTTAAGCCTGCATATGACGGTATTAGTTGGAGAAATAATTTAGCTGAATTTGAAAAATGGAAAAATGGTATTACTGGCTACCCTTTGGTAGATGCTGGAATGAGAGAATTAAACCAAAGTGGTACCATGCACAATAGGGTAAGAATGTTAGTAGCTAGTTTTCTGTGCAAGCATCTTTTAATAGATTGGAGATGGGGAGAGGCTTATTTTGCAGAAAAACTATTAGACTTTGAACTAGCTAGTAATGTGGGGAACTGGCAATGGGCAGCAGGCTCTGGTGTAGACGCAGCTCCATACTTCAGGATTTTTAACCCCATGACCCAAATAGATAAATTTGACAAGCAGCATAGCTATATTAACAAATGGGTAACAGACTTACAAGAACTTAGCTATCCTAGACCAATGGTAGATCATAAAATAGCCAGAGAGCGTTGCCTGATCACTTATAAAACTGCTTTGAGCTAATATGGTTGTTGTATGGTTTAAAAGAGACCTAAGACTTCAGGACCACCAAGCGCTCACTAAAGCCATAGATAGTGGTCATAAAATCCTTTTATTATACTCTTTTGAACCCTGCTGGGTCCAAGACAGCCATTACAGTGAATTACACTTAAACTTTATAAAACAAGGCTTAGAACATCTCCAGTCCTTACTTGCCTGTCACCAAACTAAAATTATAGTTTTGGGACAAGACATACTTGATGTTTTTGATAATATAAACAGATGGGAAAAAGTGAGTGGTATTTATTCTCATATGGAAACAGGTATGGACATTACTTATTCTAGAGATAAAGCAGTTAAAAAGTGGTGTAATAAAAATGAAACTGAATGGCATGAATATCCTAATAACTCTATTCTAAGAGGACTTAAAAATAGAGTATATTGGAGAACGCATTGGGAGTCACAAATGAGGGCGCCTCAACATCGTCCAGATTTCACAAAAGCTTCTTTTTTAAGTCTAATACAAATAGAGGATATTACAGAAAGTACCCCTTTTAAAATAATTTCTACAAAAGTTGTAGCTGTTCAAGAAACCAGCTCTGCTATTCAAGAAGGTGGTACAAACAAAGGCGTACAATATTTAAATAGCTTTATAAATAAAAGAATTTCAGGCTATAACAGATTTTACTCAAAGCCTTTGGAGTCTAGATTGCACAGTGGTAGAGTTTCTCCATATTTAGCTTGGGGTATGCTCTCTACCAGGGAAGTTTTTCAATATATCATACACCAACTACCTAAAATAAATAACAAAAGAAACGCCAGTAGTTTTCTCTCAAGACTTAGCTGGCAAGCGCATTTTATTCAAAAATTTGAAATGGAGCCTAGTATTGAGTTTGACTCTGTAAATAAAGGCTATCACAGCCTTAAAAAAGAGCAAAATATAGCCTTTCAAGAAGCTTGGAAAAAAGGACAAACTGGCGTGCCAATGGTAGACGCTGCCATGCGGTGTTTGCTTGCTACTGGCTTTGTAAATTTTAGATTACGCGCCATGCTAGCCTCTTTTTTCACCCACCTTCTATGGCAGCCATGGCAGGATTGTTCCCCGCATTTAGCTTCTAATTTCTTAGACTTTGAACCTGGTATTCACTTTCCACAGCTCCAAATGCAGGCTGGAGAAACAGGTGTCAATACTATTAGAATATACAATCCAATAAAAAATGGAAAAGACCACGACCCAGATGGTCTATTTATTAAAAAGTGGGTTCCAGAACTAAAAGACTTACCCACCAGTTACATTCATGAACCTTGGAAAATGCCACCATTAGAAGCGGCCTTTCTAGATTTTAATATAGGAGCCTCTTATCCTTTGCCTATTATTAATTTAGAAAAGCAAAGGAAGTTTGCCGCAGACTTGCTTTGGAGTATGAGAGACCAAAAAGCCGTGAAAATTGAGAGCAAAAGAATAATTAATACCCATCTAGTACTTAGAAAAAAACGTCAATAATACGATTGTGATTTTCTAAAATTTATCTCTCCCTAGCTTCACATTTGCTTTACTTTAGAACAGATCCATTTGATTGTTTTTTTGTATATTTCTTTTCTTAAATAATCAATTTATAAAACCATGAAAAAAATTATTTTACTGGCCCTAATGGCCATCTCTTTTCAGGCTATAAATGCGCAAAAAGTAAACGCACACAAAAAAGCCATCATAGCTTCAGTAGAAAAACACCAAGAAGCACTTATTGCTATTAGTGATTCTATTTGGGCATTGGCAGAAACAGCATTTGAAGAAGATAAATCTGCAGAAATACTAGCCAGTTATGCAGAAGCCAACGGTTTTACTGTAACTAGAGGTGTGGCGGGCATTCCTACTGCCTTTACTGCTACCTATGGGTCTGGAAGCCCAGTAATTAGCGTCTTGGGAGAGTTTGACGCCCTTCCGGGTATTTCACAAAAAGCACAGCCCACCAAAGAGTTTTTAAATGAGGGGGCTGCTGGTCACGGATGTGGTCACAACCTTTTTGGAGCGGGAAGTTTAGGTGCTGCCATTGCTGTAAAAGAGCTTATAGAAGCAGGGAAAATTAAAGGGACTGTAAAGTTCTTAGGCACTCCCTCTGAAGAAAAGTTCTTTGGAAAAATTTGGATGGTTAAAGCAGGTCTTTGGGATGATGTAGATGTTAATATTAGCTGGCACCCCTCTGCAGATACCAGAGCTGACGTTCAAAGCTCACTAGCTCTTATAGATTTCAAAGTAGAGTTTTACGGGCAGGCGGCACACGCCTCTGCAGATCCTTGGAATGGCCGCTCTGCTTCTGACGCCTTAGAATTATACACTACTGGAATTAATTATTACAGAGAGCATATTAAGCCAACGGTAAGAATTCACTACCACATTCAAGATGGCGGGCAAGTGGTAAATGTAGTGCCAGATTACGCCAGATTGTGGGTGCGCGTAAGAGACTCTAAACGCTCTGGAATGAAGCCCGTATATGAACGCGTACAAGCCATGGCAGAAGGTGCCGCTATTATGGCCAATGTAGATTATAAAATATCACTGATTTCTGGAATTTATGAAACCCTAGTAAATAGAAGTGGCGGTGCTGTCATGCAAAAGAACTTAGAGCTACTGGGGCCTCTTTCTTATACGGAGGAAGAAACCGCTTTTGGAATGAAAATTCAAGAAGCCACCGGAAAACCTCAAGTAGGCATGGACGCTATCATTAGTCCCTTAGAAGAAACTAGAGAAAACTCTGGTGGTGGTTCTACGGATGTGGGTGATGTAAGCTGGAATGTAGCCAATATTAACCTGGGAGTGACTGTAGCTCCAAAAGACACGCCATGGCACTCTTGGGCAGTAGTAGCCTGCGCAGGTATGAGTATTGGCCATAAAGGAATGATTCATGCGGCCAAAGCCATGGGAATGACTATGGTAGATTTGTTTGACAATCCTAAACTTGTAAACCAGGTAAAAGCAGAGTTCAAAGAGAGAAAAGGAAATGAGGTTTATGAACCTATGATAGAAGGCCCTGCTCCTATTAATCAAGGGAAAAAATAAATGCTGCTGACCAAATTAAAAAACAATAAAAACCTCCAATTCTTTATATGTTTTGGGGGTATTTTATTTTTAGACGCCTATCTAAGTCATTTACAAATGGACCAATGGCGCTACCTGAGCAAACCAATAATAATGATCAGTCTTTTGGGCTATTTTGTGGCGCATAAGAAATCAATGTCAAAAAAAATATTCTTGTGGGGCGCTTTAGCCATGATTTTTTCCCTAGCGGGAGATGTTTTTTTGATGTTAAACTCAGAAATTCCTGCCTTTTTTATAGTAGGACTTGGCTCTTTCCTCATTGCCCACCTTTTTTATATAACTATATTTATAAAACAGCGGAACAAAAATCTCCCATTTAAGTGGGGCTCTTTGGCTAGATTGGTCTTTTATGCTTGGTTAATGGGATATCTAATTGTAGATAAAACAGGAGATTTATTAGCCCCTGTTATGGTCTATATAGCAGTAATTACTGCCATGGCATTTGTTTCACTTCTAAGAAAAGGAGTTGTGCTTACTAATTCTTATGCCAGTGGTGTAATTGGCGCTAGACTATTTTTAGCATCGGACAGCTTGCTGGCCTTGTCCATGTTTACAGACAAATTACCTGAAGTAAGCTTCTTAATTATGGGTACTTACGGATTGGCACAAGCACTCATTGCCTACAGTTTAGTTCACAGTGAAAAGGTAAGTCTTTCTAATAAATATCTATGAACGAACAATATGAGCTCCAATAGCTCTAAGGCGTTCATCTATATTTTCATAACCGCGGTCTATTTGCTCAATATTGTGAATGGTAGAAGTTCCCTGGGCAGAAAGTGCCGCAATAAGCAAGGAAACACCTGCCCTAATATCTGGCGAAACCATAGTAGTGGCCTTTAAATTAGACTTAAAGTCATGACCAATAATAGTAGCCCTGTGGGGGTCACATAAAATAATTTTAGCTCCCATATCTATGAGTTTATCTACAAAGAAAAGCCGGCTTTCAAACATTTTTTGATGAATGAGTACTTCTCCTCTGGCCTGTGTGGCAGTCACTAATAAAATACTGAGAAGGTCTGGAGTTAGACCTGGCCAAGGCGCGTCAGATATGGTTAAAATAGAACCATCTATATAATTTTGAATGGCATAGCCGTCTGTATGGGCTGGTATAAAAATATCATCGCCTTTTTGCTCTAGGGTAATTCCTAACTTTCTAAAAACAGATGGTATTTGGCCCAGCATATTCCAATTCACGTTTTTTATGGTGAGCTCGCTTTTAGTAATAGCGGCCATTCCTATCCAACTTCCAATTTCAATCATGTCTGGAAGCATAGTGTGTGTAGCGCCATTTAATATAGCTACACCTTGAATGGTAAGTAAATTAGACCCTATGCCACTAATTTTAGCCCCCATTTTATTTAAAAGGGTACAAAGCTGCTGTAAATAAGGCTCACAGGCTGCATTGTAAATAGTGGTAGTGCCTTCTGCCATCACAGAGGCCATTAATATGTTGGCTGTACCAGTAACAGAGGCTTCATCTAAGAGCATATACGCTCCTTTAAGCTTGTCTGCCTCTACCCCGTAAAAATACTCTTCTTCATTATATCTAAACTGTGCACCTAGCTTCATAAAACCCTCAAAATGAGTGTCTAAACGCCTGCGTCCAATTTTATCTCCGCCTGGCTTTGGAATATATCCCTTTCCAAAACGAGCTAATAAGGGGCCCACTAACATAATGGAGCCTCTAAGACCTTTGCCGTCTAGTTTGTATTGGTCTGATTGGAGGTAATCTAAATTAACATCGTCTGCTTTAAAAGTATAAGAGCCTTTTCCTTTCTTTTGGATTTTAACACCTAAATCTTCTAAAAGAGAAATGAGTTTATTGACATCTATAATGTCTGGAATATTGTGTATGGTTACTTCTTCTGCAGTGAGTAATACGGAACAAAGAATTTGTAAAGCTTCATTTTTTGCGCCCTGAGGGGTTATATTTCCATGGAGTGTGTGCCCTCCTTCAATTTTAAAGGTACCCATTGATCTTTATATTAATAGCGTTTTTTAGATCTATTATTGTTGTTGTTGTTGTTTCTTGGCTTGTTATTATTTCTCGAGGTAAGGGGCGTTTGCTTGACAATTTTATTCTGAAGAAAAACCTCACTGTCTGTCAATAACTCTCCTGAAGCCTCTAAATTTATTTCGCCATTACTTAGCTCTGTCAGGTGCTTATAAATAATACCATCTTCTACTGTATCTTTATTCCAATTTAAAAAACACTTTTTCATATGGTTGGCTATGGCGTGTTCTAAGCCTGAGCGTTTTTCACCTTTTTCCCAGCTAATGGCAACATCTATCATTCTTTTAATATTATTCCCATAAAATCTGTATTTTGGAAAATTTTGAGGGTATTTTAAAGGGTCTGGCTTTTGTTCCAATAGCTCCTTTGAGGTAATAGGGAATGGTGAAGGAATGTCTAATTTAAAATCAGACATGATAAAAAGTTGGTCCCACAATTTGTGATTAAAATCTGGAACATCTCTAAAATGAGGTTGTAGATTTCCCATAACACTAATAATAGCGTTGGCTACTTTATTGCGTTCTTCATCATCTTCTATAGAGACTGCATGGTCTACCATCTTCTGGAAATGTCTTCCGTACTCAGGTATAATGAGTTTTTCTCGCTCTGTATTGTATTCTAAATTGTAAACTAAATCCAAATTTTAACTGTGTTTAATGGGAAAATAAAAAGCATCTGCTTTGACATTGCAAATTACTAAAAAAAAACTTGAGAGCCTATTTTAAAGACACGCCTAAATATAAAAAGGTTTAAAAGAAAATAACCCCTTTATAAAGAAATAACCCCTTTAATGGTAGCTGCTGCTTTATAATTTTCAATGACCGCTTTAGGGCTCTCTAAAGTAAGTGAAATAGAGACGCTTGTATAGCTTCCTTTAGAAGATGTTTTAAAAGAAATTTTTGCGTTTTGATTTTCAAAAATAGTTTCAATAGCGGCTACTTTTTCAGGAGTAGTGGGAACAATAAATTTGTATAAATACGGAGCTGGCCAAATGGTGTATAAAGCCAATTCATCTTCTAGGCGTTTGTAAAAGTCTTGTGTTTTCTGATCTTCCAAAATAAAAAGAAATTTTTTTTGCAAATATAGTCTAAACTTAGGTTTTGCATACTTTTTATGTGGATTTATGTAACTTGCAGTCCTTAATTTACAGAGATTTTATGGCAAAGAAAATTGTATTTGCTGGGGGGCCAGCCACTGGCAAAACAACCTTAATTCACAGGCTAGAAAGCATGGGCTATTCTTGCTTACATGAAATTTCAAGGCAGATAACTATAGACGCCCGACAAGCTGGAATTGAGCAACTTTTTATTTCTAATCCTATTTTATTTAGTGAAAAGCTATTAAAAGGCAGGATAAACCAGTATACAGAGGCTACTTTAAATAAAACACCTATTGTTTTTATAGATAGAGGGTTACCTGAGGTTGTGGCTTATTTAGACAGGATAGGAACTCCTTATCCAAATCACTTTATTGAAGCATGTGAGACCTTTAGGTATGACTATGTATTTATTTTTCCCCCCTGGGAGGAAATTTACACAGCAGACAATGAGCGCTATGAAGATTTTAAGGAAGCCCTTAGAATATACCCCTATTTAAAAGGGGCTTATGAAAAATTTGGTTACAAAAATAGTATCTTACCGAAAGACACTGTTGAAAATAGAATTTCATTTATTCTTGACACTATTGCTTAAGCATGCTTAAAAATCCAGCTAAAATTCTAAAGCAATACTGGGGTTATGACGCTTTTAAAGCTTCTCAAGAAGGGGTTATAAATGATGTAATAGCTGGTTTTGACGTTTTGGCACTCATGCCTACCGGTGGAGGTAAATCATTATGCTATCAAGTTCCTGCACTTGCAAAGGATGGTGTTTGTGTGGTAGTTTCCCCCTTAGTAGCACTCATTAATGATCAGGTCAATAGATTAAAAATACAAGGCATAAAAGCCATAGGGCTCACAGCTGGTATTACACAAGAGAGACTTATTGAACTTTTAGACAACTGCCAATTTGGAGGTGTGAAATTTATTTATCTTTCTCCTGAACGGCTTAGGCAACCACTTGTTAGAGAGAGGCTGGCTCAACTAAATATTAATTTAATAGCCATTGATGAAGCGCACTGTATTTCTAGTTGGGGACATGACTTTAGACCCTCTTACCTGGAGTGTAGTGTACTGAGGTCTTTTACAGAGGCGCCAATAATAGCACTTACAGCTACTGCAACTAAAAAGGTGCAATTAGATATTTGTACCGCTCTAGAACTAAATCAAACAAAAATTCACAAGGCCTCTTTTAATAGGCTCAATATTAGCTATCAGGTTTTAGAGGTAGAAGACAAAGCGCATTATTTAAATGCCATATGCAAGAAAGCAACTGGAAGTGTTATTGTTTATGTAAATAGCAGGAGGCTTGCTCACTCCTTGTCTCAAGAGATTTCAACAAAGGGCGTTTCCAGTAATTATTATCACGGTGGTTGTACAAAAGAGCACAAAGAATTGGTTTTGAAAAACTGGTTATCTGGAAAAAATAAAGTAATGGTAGCTACCAATGCATTTGGTATGGGAATAGATAAAGCCAACGTAAACGCGGTGGTTCATTATCAAATTCCAGATAGTATAGAAAATTATTATCAAGAGTCTGGTAGGGCTGGAAGAGATGGTGAAAAAGCATTCGCTTTTATTCTAATTACCTCCACAGATATAAACCAGCAACAAAACCAGTTCATCCAGCATTTAGCTACTGTTAAAGACATTCAACACACCTATGCAAAACTCAATACATATCTGAGAATTCCATATGGTGAAGGCCAAGAAAAGTCATATTCTTTTTCGTTTAATCAATTTGTAAACCAGTACCAGCTTGAAAATATAAAAACATATAATTCCTTGAAAGTTTTGGATCAATACCAAATTATACACCTAGAAGATGATTTTGAAAAACGAACTACTATTCAATTTATATGTAATAAAAATGCGCTTTATAGTTATATGGCTACTCATAAAGAAATGAATGAGATTATTTCTGTTTTGACAAGAACTTATGGGGGGCTTTTTGAGTTTAAAACTAAGGTTAATCCTTATTTATTAGCTAAGAAGACCAATACCGGCATAAAAAAAATTCAAGACTGGCTAAAAGTCCTTTCAAAAGATGAAATGATATTACTAGAGGAACAAAGTACAGATTTAAAAATTCAATATTTAGTGCCTAGAGAAGACAATAGAACTATTGCTCCTTTTGCTAAAACTATAGAGGCGCTTTGTGACGATAAAATTAAAAAAGTGCAAGCTGTTTTGGATTATGTCACCAATAATAAAGCTTGTAGAAGTAAACAATTATTGGCTTATTTTGATGAGAAAAGTGAAAATTGTGGCCACTGCGATGTATGCAGTCTACCAGATGAATTATCTAAATTAGCACTAAAAAACACTTCTGAGGAAATTTTAAAAATCCTTAAAAATGGTCATTTTGATTCTAGAAATTTAGTAAGCCAACTAAATATTGAAAAAGACATGGTACTCAATAGTCTTCAAGAACTTTTAAGGCAAGGAAAAATAAGTGTTAATGATCAAAATGAATATGTCAAAAAATAAACTTTCAATTGTATTTATGGGAACTCCCCATTTTTCTGCTCATATTTTAGAGTATCTCATACACACAGACCACTCCATTGTTGGGGTAGTAACAGTGGCTGATAAAGCCGCTGGTAGAGGCAAAAAAATTCAAGTGTCTCCTGTAAAAACAGTGGCGCTTAAACACAAACTAACACTCTTACAACCTACCAATCTCAAAGACTTAGATTTTGTTAAAAGTCTAAAAGCCTTAGCGGCTGATGTTTTTGTGATTGTTGCCTTTAGAATGCTACCAGAAGTGGTCTGGTCAATGCCTAAAAAAGGAACTTTTAACCTGCATGCCTCTTTACTTCCTCAATACAGAGGAGCAGCCCCTATAAATTGGTCTATTATTAATGGAGAAACCTCTACTGGAGTTACTACTTTTTTTATAGATCAAAAAATAGATACCGGTGCCATTATTGCTCAAACAATAACACCCATTGGAAAAGAAGATACCGCTGGAGATTTGCATGACACACTCATGGTGTCTGGAGCTCTCTTAGTAGTAGCAACCCTGTTAATGATTGAAAATAAAAAACCTAATACAACCCTCCAAGTAGAAAATACAACGCTTAGAGATGCACCAAAAATTTACAAAGATGACTGTCAAATAAATTGGAATTTAAATGGCTCAGATATATATAATTTCATAAGAGGTATGAGTCCACACCCTACTGCTTGGACCACTCTTTTTAACCAAGAGCAAACAATTGTGATAAAGGTTATAGGCGCCTTTTTTGAAAAGACAAATCATCATTTTAATATTGGTTTAATAATAAAATCTAAAAAAGAATTTAAAGTAGCCACACATGACGGTTACATTCATTTTACTAAAATTCAGTTACCCGGAAAAAGGGTCATGGAAATTTATGAAGTACTCAATGGACTCCATTTGAAAGAAAATGCGTACATCTTGTAAGGCTTATTCTGGTTGGTGTCTGGTAAAAACTTAAAAAAACAGCTGTCTTTATAAACAAAACAACTAAGTTATTAACAAAAATAGCGATTTCCTTTGGCAACACTTGTGTTTATGCATAATCCGTATAAATTTGTTAGAGTAATAAGTTATATAAATAATATCTTAAATTAATTATCATGAACAAAACAGAATTAATTGATGCAATGGCAGCTGACGCTGGTATTACAAAGGCAGCAGCAAAAAAAGCATTAGAATCTTTCTTAGGTAACATAGAAGGTTCACTTAAAAAAGGAGGAAGAGTTTCTTTAGTAGGATTCGGATCTTGGTCAGTTTCTAAAAGAAATGCTAGAGATGGAAGAAACCCACAAACTGGGGCTACTATCAAGATTGCAGCTAAAAATGTTGTAAAATTCAAAGCTGGAGCTGAATTAGGAAAAGCTGTAAACTAAGTTTTACTCTTTAAAAATTTAAAAAGCACCTCTTTGAGGTGCTTTTTTTTTTGGCCATTAATTGGTGTTGAACCTATTAATTCTTTATATTCAATATTATTATGACTCATTTAGACATTCAAAAAGGAAATATATTACTTGCAGAGCCTTCCATAACAGGTGACATGGCTTTTAGTAGGTCCGTAATACTATTGGCTGAACACAACAGAGAAGGCTCTATAGGCTTTATTTTAAACAAACCACTTTCATATACCCTAAATGAACTTGTGACAGATATAAATGTTCCATTTCCAATATTTAATGGAGGCCCTGTAGAACAAGATAATCTGTATTTTATCCATATGGTTCCAAAATTAATTAAAGGAAGTATAGAAATTTATGATGGAATTTATTGGGGTGGAAATTTTGATTCTCTCACAGAAGCTGTTAATGAAAAAACTATTACCAATAACGATATTCGCTTCTTCTTAGGTTATTCTGGTTGGTCTTCACTTCAGTTATTAAAAGAAATTCATGCTAATTCTTGGATTCCTATAGAAGATCTTGACATAAAATCTATCGTAAAGAGCCATTCAGTAGAGCTCTGGAAAGAAAAAATTAAAGAAGTCGGAGGAGAATATCTTATTTGGTCTAACACTCCAGAAAATCCAAACTTAAACTGAGGCTTCTTTTGTCTTTGCCTCTAATAACAGCCCTAATTTCAATGGTAAATCTGAGGCATCGTACTCTTTTTTTCTATACTTAGAAATTGGAATAATGCCATCTTTTACATTTAAAATAAATAATGAAGAAGCCTTTTGTAAAGAAAAAGGAGATATGGGCCCTTCTATAATTTTGTATGACGCCTCTTTTTCAATAAGGGCTATTAGGTTTTTCCTATACACAGTATCTGTAGTTCCAGAAGTTAAGCCGCTGGTATGAATTTCACTTTGAGAAACCACAAATAAGCAACCCAGATTGGTCCCTATTACTTCTTTGTCTGTATTGAGAATAAAACAGGCATCTAAATCATTTTCGTGGGCAAAAATAGCAGCCAAACTAGAAATAAGCCTATTGTTTGTGGGTAAGGTACTTAGTGTGTCTTTAGAAATAAAGAAATCTTTATAGAGCCCTATCTCAAAATAATGACTTTTTATTTCTGTAAGTGTTTTTTTATTTAGTGTTTGTAGCCAAATATGGTATTCAGTTTTACTACTTAAATTATGGGAGGGGTATACCTGAAAAGTCACCATAGCATTCCCTTCTAAAGAGGGATTTTCACTAAGTGTCTTTAAAATCAAATCAGATAAAAAGTCTGGGGTGAAATTCATAGGAATGCTTATTCTCAACATGCGCATAGAAGCCATGATTTTTAAATAATGAGCTTCCCAAAATAATATGGCACCTTGTTGTACCCTTAACTCCTCAATAATTGAATGTGCATGTGTTAAGGCAAGATTCTGATGAGAAATAAATGTCTCTGTATTTTCTTGTATAATTCCGTTTGTCACTAACATAAAAAAGGCCTTGAATGTTCAAGGCCCAAAGGTATTATATTATATTACAATGCCCTAAGAAGATCCTAGTACTTGTTTTAAACTTGATATTTGATTTTCCCATAGCATCTTAGATTCCTCTACTTCGCCTTCCTCTGCAAAATCTGTAATAAACAGAGATACGTCAGAAGTAATTTCATCTACAATAATTCTCAATTCAAAAAAACTATTGTCTTCTGCTTCTGTCCAAACAAATTTTACAAACTCATCTGACTTCTTTTTAATTAGCCTGGCTTGTTCTTCTGATTCATCCCAAATAAAAGTAAACATTTCTCCTCTAGAGTTTACATTGTCTGCAAACCATTCAGAGAGTCCAGAGGGTGTGGCTATGTATTGAAATAAAAGTTGGGGGGAAGATTGTATTACAAATTCAATTTCATATTTAATTTTTTCACTCATTTTATTTAATCTCAATTTTAATTCACAATATATATATTTATGCATTATAAAAAAACAAATGTTGAGTAATATTTTTGTCAAGATTTTTGGAAGTGCCATTAATTAAACTTTATATTTGCAGCCTGTAAAAATGGCGAGGTAGCTCAGTTGGTTAGAGCGTCGGATTCATAACCCGGAGGTCGGGGGATCGTGCCCCCCTCTCGCTACTAAATTATCAGGCAGTTACGTTGTTTCGTAACTGCCTTTTTTTATTTATAATTTTGATCTTTCTACTAATGATCAACAAAGTCTGGAAATATACTATTCCAGTATTTTTTTATTACTACCCGTTTGTCTATAAAGTGAAAACACGCTATTTTTTAATTAATGATTTTTAAGACTTCTACTTAATTTACAATTTTAGCATTGATAATATGTAATTTTTTGTATTGCGTTTAAAAGAAGGAAAGTGTTGTATTTCACTTTTTTGTCATAATATTCTCAATGAAGCGCTCAAAAATTTCATTGAGATGTATTTATAGTTTACCCTTTCCATTGTTTAAGCTTGTCATTTCTTTTCGGATTAGTCCAATCTTGGAACTGAACTTCCTTCTTCTCCAGAATGTGTTTCTTTTTTATATTTTTTTATTTGTCTGCGCAATGTTTTTACTTAGAAAAACAAAATATTCTAATTTTAATTCAATACTATGATAATCAATACATTAAATTCTATTTAGTAAGTGTTCTCACTCTTCAAATGTTAAATATTGTATCATATAGTACTATTTTATACATAGTACTGTAACAAAACATAGTTATACCCGTCTATTGGTTGTAAGTATATCAGAAACAGCTAATAATAAAATATTAAAAACTAGAAATTATGAAAGCATCAATCACAAGAACAGCAACTGAATCAAAAACAGGACAGTACTTTTCATCATACCGCTCTAGTAAAAGAGCACAATGGGCACAGTACAGACGATTTAATCGATAATCACTATTTACATCATTAAATCTATAATAATCATTTAATTAAAAAGCCATGAGAAAACAAAGTTTAGTAATAGTAGCTGCCATGCTACTTTGTTCAGCAAGTATTTTTGCGCAAAATTTAACTGACAATCATAAAATAAGCAGCATCTCCAAGCAAATTTCGGAAATGTTAAGCGACAATACCTTTACATTTGAAGATACGGATCTACATGCACAAATCAGGTTTACATTGAACAACAAAAATGAAATTGTAATAATGTCCGTGGATACTGTTTTGGTAAGTGTGATGAGTTAAACTCTTGCAGAGAAAAATTAACAGCGCTATCCAAAGCATTCTCCATGTCATTTTACATGAAATTTGATCGATAGATAATTGTGCTAGTAGCAGAAAAATTACAACACAAATTTTGTAGCATATATAGGGGGGTTTTACTTCCTGAAATATGAATACTTAAATTAGCCAAGTCTATTACCTATAAAGTTAAACTACTTGAATTGCAAAAAGTCCTGAGATTTCTCAGGGCTTTTTTTATTTCTATCTAGCAATTAAGTCTTAAATTCTGTAACTTTCTGCCTTATTTTACCACAGTAGTTCTAAATGAAAAATACCATAAGCTATAGAGTTGCAGACTTTTTAAAAAACTTCCCGCCTTTTAATATGCTCCCTTTAAATATTTTAGAGGAAATAGCCGTTGAGGTTCATATAAAATACCTGGAAAAAGACTGTGTTATTTTTAAAGAAGGAGATGCCCCACATTCCTGTTTTTATGTGGTTCACAAAGGAGCTGTTTCACTAAGCAAGGCTCCCATGAATGAAATGGTAGATCTTTGTGATGAAGGTGATATTTTTGGATTGCGACCACTTATGGCTCAAGAGAATTACAAAATGGCAGCCAATAGCTATGAGGAATGTATTTTATATGCCATACCTATTGATATTTTTAAGCCTTTCGCTCTAAAAAATAAATTAATAGGTAATTTTCTATTAGAGAGTTTTGCCTCAAACACTAGAAACCCTTATGCTAAAAAGCACAGAGGAAAATTATATGGAGAGGCTTCCGAAGAGGTAAAAGACAAACCGTTGCCACTTTTAGATTTACAACAAGTTAGATTGTCAAAAAAAATTATTAGCTGCCTTAAAGACACTACCGTAAAGGAATTAGCTGTTATTATGATGGAGAACAAGGTAGGAGCTGTTCTGGTTTTAGAACAAAAACTTCCAGTGGGAATTATTACAGACAAAGATCTTATATACAAAATGAGTTCTACTGTATTTTCTCTAGAGATTACTGCTGCAGAAATCATGAGCAGTCCAGTAGTAACATACTCAGAAGTCTTAACCGTTACCCAAGCTCAAATGGGCATGATGGTATCAGGAGTGAGTTACCTGTGTATTACTAAAGATGGAACTCCGCACACAAAAGCCATTGGAGTGGTTTCCAAGCACGATATAATGCTGTCTATTGGTAATAATCCTTCAGTATTAATCAAAGCCATACAAAGGGCCAAGAAAACAAAAGAGATTAAAAAGATTAGACTCAGAATCATGAAATTACTAAGGGGGTATCTCCAACAAGGAATTCCAATGACTCTAACCTCTAAAATTATTTCTGAATTAAATGACGCTTGCACTAGGCAAATTATCAGTCTCAACCTTGCTAAAATGGATAGTCCTCCACCCTGTAGCTTTGTTTGGTTGGCCATAGGAAGCCAAGGCAGAAATGAACAACTCTTACAGACAGACCAAGATAATGCTGTCATTTTTAAAGAAGAAATAGGCCCTTCTGGAGAAAACAATAAAGAATACTTTTTATTATTAGCTAAAAATATAAATAAGGGGTTGCTTCAAATAGGCTATGAATACTGCCCGGCAGAAATGATGGCTTCTAACCCAAAATGGTGTTTGAGTATTCAACAATGGAAAGATCATGTGACCTATTGGATTAGCAATCCAGGGAAAAATGAAATTTTATTATCCTCCATTTTCTTTGATTTTAATCCGGTATTTGGTGATAACGCACTTTCAGATGAGTTGCTAAATACTATTTTTGAAGCCCTAAAAAAGCATCCTGTTTTCACCACTCATTTAGCTGCTGGCGCCCTACAAAGTCCTCCTCCATCAGGCTTTTTTAGGAAATTTCTAGTAGAACAAGACGGTGCTAATAAGGATAATTTTGATCTAAAAAGAAGGACCTTAATGCCGCTCACAGACGCAGCAAGGGTTTTAATTTTGTCACATTACACAAAAGGCATTAATAATACAGCGGCTAGATTTGAAAAGCTAGCCGCTATGGAGCCCAATAATAAAGAACTCTATTTAGCCTGCTCGTATGCCACTAAAGCACTATTGAAATTTAGAACAAAACAGGGGCTAGTTCACAATGATTCTGGCCGTTATATTGACTTAAATAGCCTTAACAAAGAAGAAAGGATGAAGTTAAAGAGAACCTTTAAGACCATTAAAGAAATACAAGCGCTTATAAATATTAGATTTAAAGTCTCACAATTATTGTAATGTTTTCATTTTTAAATAAAAAACCAAATAAAAATATAGTTTTTCCAGAATTCTGGGAAAACTATGCCGCCCTTTTCACTATTCCCCTTGCCGTAGACGAAAATAGCAGGTTTATAGTTTTAGACACTGAGACTACTGGCTTTGATTATGAGCAGGACAGAATGCTGTGCATAGGGGCTATTAGTTTATCTAAGGGCCAAATTGAAGTCAAGGATAGTTTTGAATCATTTATTACTCAAGCACACTACAACAAAGAAAGTGCCACCATACACGGTATATTGAAAAATGAAAAAATAAAAAGAAATACTGAAATAGAAAGCCTACAATCCTTTCTAATGTTCATCGGAAATGCTATTTTAATTGCTCATCACGCAGTTTTTGACATTACTATGATTAATAAAGCACTTGAAAGAAACGGGCTTCCTAAGCTTAAAAATAAATACCTAGACACAGTTGTTCTCTATAAAAAAAGCCTCATTAGAAGTCCGTTAATAGAACGTAAAGACCATTATAGCTTAGATGAATTAGCCGATAAGTTTAATATTTCAAAAAAAGACAGGCATACGGCATTAGGAGACGCCTATATCACAGCTCTGCTCTTTCTTAAGATTTCAAAAAAAATAAAAGAAAAAACAGGAAGCTTGGCTTTTAAAAAATTGTTTTAAACAAATAATTATAAAGCGCCATCTATAATCTCCTGAACAATCTCTGGATTTAACAAGGTAGACGTGTCTCCTAAATTAGACATGTCTTTAGATGCAATTTTTCTCAATATTCTCCGCATAATCTTACCACTTCTAGTTTTAGGTAGGCCTTCCACAAATTGAATTTTATCTAATTTAGCAATGGGTCCTATATGATCAGTTATCACCTGATTAATTTCTTTTCTCAGGTTGTTCCTATCTCTTCCTGCTCCTGTCTCTTTAAGAATCACATAACCGTAAAGGGCGTTTCCTTTAATATCATGTGGGAAACCAACTACTGCAGACTCAGCTACCGCTTGGTGTTCATTAATACTGTCCTCTATTGGAGCAGTGCCTAAATTGTGCCCAGAAACAATAATAATGTCGTCTACCCTACCTGTAATTCTATAATAACCCACCTCATCTCTAAGGGCACCGTCTCCTGTAAAATACATGCCTTTAAAACTAGAGAAATAAGTTTCTTGGTACCTTCTGTGATCTCTCCAAATAGTCCTTGCAATAGAGGGCCAGGGAAACTTAATACACAGCCTACCCTCTACTTGGTTTCCTTTTATTTCTAGGCCAGACTCATCCATGAGTGCTGGCTGAATTCCAGGTAGTGGAAGCGTGGCATAGGTAGGTATGGTAGGAGTCACAAACGGAATAGGTGATATGAGAATCCCTCCTGTTTCTGTCTGCCACCAAGTGTCTACTATGGGACATTTTTTCTTTCCTATATGGTCATTATACCAATGCCATGCCTCTTCATTAATGGGTTCTCCCACGGTTCCTAAGATTCTAAGAGAAGATAAATCATGAGAAGTCACAAAGTCTAAATTTTCTTTTGCAAGCGCTCTAATAGCAGTAGGTGCCGTGTAAAGATGTGTTACTTTATGCTTGTCTATGAGCTCCCAAAATCTAGAATAATCTGGATATGAGGGCACGCCTTCAAACATCACTGTGGTGGCACCGTTAGCTAAAGGACCATATACTATATAGGAGTGGCCAGTAATCCACCCTATATCTGCCGTACACCAAAAAATGTCATTTTCCTGTTGTTGGAAAACATTTTTAAAGGTATAAGCAGTATAAACCATATATCCTGCTGTAGTGTGCACCATCCCTTTTGGCTTTCCAGTAGAACCAGAGGTGTATAAAATAAATAAAGGATCTTCAGAATCCATAATTTCAGCCACACAGTCTCCATAAGCCTCGTCTAATAAAGGTTGTAACCAAATATCTCTACCTGCTTTCATATGAATTTTAGCTGCTGTTCTTTTAGCAACTAATACAGTAGTTACTCCCGGGCAATCTACTAGTGCCTCATCTACAATTCCTTTTAAATCTATAGACTTAGCCCCTCTATAAGAACCGTCAGAAGTAATGACCAAACTAGCATCACAATCATTAATTCTAGAAGACAAAGCATTGGCAGAGAAACCAGCAAACACCACAGAATGAATAGCTCCTATTCTAGCGCATGCTAACAGAGAAACTGCTAATTCTGGAATCATAGGAAGATATACACAAACCCTATCCCCTTTTTTTAATCCTTGGTTTTTTAAAACATTAGCCATTTTACACACCTTTTCATGGAGCTCCTTATAAGAGATATGGGTAGCAGTCTCACTAGGGTTATTAGGCTCAAATAAAATAGCAGTTTTATCACCCTTAGTATACAAATGACGGTCAATACAATTTTCAGTAATATTTAATTGAGCTCCTTTATACCAGGATATTTCTGCTTTTTCAAAATCCCATTCTAATACTTGGTCCCATTTTTTTCTCCACATAAAATGCTCCTCTGCCACTTCACTCCAAAATAGTTCGGGATCTCTGACAGATTTTCTGTAAACATTAAAATACTCTTCTAAATGTTTAATGTGGTAATTGCTCATGAGCGTTGTTATTTATGTTTGGTATTCTAATATTCTCTACTAATTCCTGTATGTGTTTTGGAGGGACAGGTGTAAATATAGACACCAAAATTGCTACCATAAAATTTAGTAGCATGGCTACACTTCCAAATCCTTCAGGAGAAATTCCAAACCACCACTGGTCTGGTGGGGGAATTTCACCCAACCAACCCAATTTGTATTTAGCCATATAATACAACATAAAAGAGATCCCTACTAGCATGCCTGAAATGGCACCCTCTTTATTCATTCTCTTGTAAAAAATCCCTAATACAATGGCAGGAAAGAAAGAAGCGGCTGCCAAACCAAAGGCCAAGGCCACCACAGCAGCAACAAAACCTGGAGGGTGTATACCAAAATATCCTGCAATACATACCGCAGCTACCGCAGCTAGTCTTGCGGCTATTAGCTCTCCTTTTTCTGTAATATTGGGGTTAAAAGTTTTTTTTATTAAGTCATGTGAAACAGAGGCAGAAATCACCAATAATAAACCAGCTGCAGTAGAGAGAGCTGCCGCTAGGCTTCCAGCTGCTACCAATGCAATTACCCAAGCAGGCAAATTGGCAATTTCTGGATTGGCCAACACCATAATATCTGGATCTACTATAAGTTCATTTATTTGAGTATCTGCTACATACTGAATGTTTCCATCCCCATTTTTGTCTTCAAAAGATAAAAGTCCAGTCTCTTCCCAGTTTTTAAACCAAGCCGGCATTCCCATATATGGCTTTTCACTCACTGTTTCTATTAAATTTATTCTAGCAAAAACTGCTACCGCAGGAGCTGTAGTATATAAAATAGCTATAAGCAACAAGGCCAAGCCTGCAGATTTGCGAGCATCCTTCACTCTTTTTACCGTGAAAAATCTAACAATTACATGTGGCAATCCAGCGGTTCCTACCATAAGTGCCAATGTAATAGCAAATATGTCTAGCATACTCTTGTTACCATCTGTATAGGCTGTAAAGCCTAAGTCTGTAGAAAGCCCGTTTAATTTTTCAATTAAATATAAACCAGAACCGTCATTTACAGTAGCACCCATTCCCATTTGAGGAATTGGATTCCCCGTCATTTGAATAGAAATAAATATGGCTGGAACCATAAAAGCAAAAATAAGCACACAATACTGAGCTACCTGTGTGTAAGTAATTCCTTTCATGCCTCCTAAAACTGCATAAAATAATACAATAATCATTCCAATAATGACTCCAGTATTAATGTCTACCTCTAAAAATCTAGAAAAAACAACTCCCACCCCTCTCATCTGGCCAGCCACATAAGTAAAAGAAACAATAAGAGCACAGAAGACTGCTACTATTCTAGCAGTCTTAGAGTAATATCGGTCTCCTATAAAGTCTGGAACTGTAAATTTTCCAAATTTCCTTAAATATGGCGCTAATAATAATGCTAAAAGGACATAGCCACCAGTCCAACCCATTAAATATACTGAACCGTCATAGCCGGTAAAAGAAATTATTCCAGCCATGGAGATAAAAGAAGCCGCAGACATCCAATCTGCTGCAGTTGCCATTCCGTTAGCTAGCGGAGACACCCCACCACCAGCCACATAAAACTCCTTTGTAGTACCTGCCCTAGACCAAATTGCAATTCCAATATAAAGGGCAAAAGTAATTCCAACAATGATATAAGTCCAAGATTGAACATTCATAACTAGTCCGTTTTTGATTTATGATTCCTGATCAAAACCATTGGCCTTGTCTAGTCTATTCATTAAGTATACATAAACAAAAATGAGTATTACAAATACATAAATGGCTCCTTGTTGCGCAAACCAAAAGCCCAATGGAAACCCCCAAATTTGTATTTCATTTAAGTTATCTACCAATAGTATTCCAAATACATAAGAAGTTAAAAACCAAATGCTAAGAAGTATAGTCAAATACTTTAAATTGGTTTTCCAATATTTTTTGTGGGAAGTTTTTTGGATCATTTTAAATGGTTTGTTGGTTGTGGTAATAAGTAAATTTAATGCATTCAATAAAAAATCCCCTAAAAAGGGGATTTATATTTTAAAAATAAAAGTTTATTCACTTTTACAAATCCATAAAATCTAATACATGGCGCTCTATCCTGTTTTGAATATCGTCCAAAGGAGCTTTTACAAATGTTTCGCCAGTAATATTTTCATAGAGTTCAATATATCTTTCAGAAACCTCAGTGATATATTCATCTGACATTTCAGGCAATTGCTGCCCTTCTAAGCCTTGGAAACCATGGCTAATGAGCCACTGCCTTACAAACTCTTTAGAGAGTTGTTTTTGTGCTTCTCCCCTATTTTGCCTTTGCTGGTAGCCATCAGAATAAAAATACCTTGAAGAATCTGGGGTGTGAATTTCATCAATAAGTACAATTTCTCCACTAATAGTTTTACCAAACTCATATTTGGTGTCTACCAATATTAAACCTCTTGAAGCTGCTAATTCAGAACCTCTTTTAAAGAGTGCGTAAGTGTATTTTTCTAAAACCTCATAATCCTCAGCAGACACTATGCCTTTGGCTAATAGATCTTCTTTAGAAATATCAGCATCGTGGTCTCCCATTTCTGCCTTAGTGGCAGGCGTAATAATGGGGCATGGAAAAGCATCATTTTCTTTCATTCCCCTTGGCATAGTTACGCCACACAAAAGTCTCTTTCCAGCATGGTATTCTCTGGCTGCATGTCCAGACATATACCCTCTAATAACCATTTCTACCTTAAAGGGCTCACATGCGTGACCCACCGCCACATTAGGGTCTGGAGTAGCAATAAGCCAATTGGGAACAATATCCTTAGTATCTGCCATCATTTTAGTGGCAATCTGGTTTAATATTTGTCCTTTGTAAGGGATTCCTTTTGGCATGACCACGTCAAAAGCAGAAAGCCTGTCTGTGGAAATCATCACTAATAAATTGTCTTCTAAGGTATACACCTCTCTCACCTTTCCTTTGTAGACACTTTTTTGTCCTGGAAAATTAAAATGGGTTTGGGTAATTGTATTTGACATGGGACTAGTTTTGGTGTTCAATTGTTTTATAAGCTTCAATTACTTTTTTAACTAATTTGTGTCTAATAATATCTTTATCATCTAAAAACACAATAGAAACACCTTCAATATTTTGTAAAATAAGTAAGGCCTCTTTTAAACCAGAAGTAACTCTCATAGGTAAGTCTATTTGTCCAGGATCACCAGTAATCATGAATTTAGCACTCTTTCCCATACGGGTTAAAAACATCTTCATTTGGGCATGAGTGGTGTTTTGTGCTTCGTCTAAAATTACAAAAGCATGATCTAATGTTCTCCCGCGCATAAAAGCCAAAGGTGCTATCTGAATAGTACCGTTTTCTAAATACAAAGCCAGTTTTTCTGGACTAATCATATCTCTAAGAGCGTCATAAAGAGGCTGCATATAAGGATCTAATTTTTCTTTTAAGTCTCCAGGCAAAAACCCTAGATTCTCTCCTGCCTCTACTGCAGGCCTAGTGAGTATGATTTTCTTAACCTGTTTTTCTTTTAGTGCCTTTACAGCCATAGCAACTCCTGTATAGGTTTTCCCAGTACCAGCAGGCCCAATGGCGAAAACCATATCATTTTTAGCCATGGCATGAACCACTTTTTTCTGATTTGGCGTTTGGGCCTTTATTAAACGGCCAGAGACTCCATGCAGAATGACATCGCCCATATGGGCCATAGCCCCTAGGTCTGATCCTTCTGAATCTGACAGTAAAGAGGCTACAGCAGTAGGATCTATCTTGTTATACCTAGCAAAATGTGCTGTGATTTTGTCAAATTTTTGTTCAAAATCAGTTAGCAATTCTTCATTTCCATAGGCTTTAATCTTATTGCCTCTTGCAACAATTTTAAGCTTTGGAAAATATTGTTTTAAAAGGCTAACGGTTTCATTGTCTGAGCCAAAAAAATCTCTTGGGCTTACGTCTGTAATTTCAATAGTGAGTTCGTTCAAATGAAGAATTTTAATAAGGTAAATTAATCTCTCTTTTTGTGCCCGTATTTTTATGTAATTTTGCATCACAAACTTACGCAAAAAATAAGTTTGTAAACTTATAAACATATTAACAGCATGTATGGCTATCATTACCTTAACTACAGATTTTGGCACAAAAGATCACTTTGTAGCGGCCGTTAAGGGGGCTATATACAGTGAGTTAGAACAGGCAAATATTGTTGATATTTCCCATGAAGTGAGTCCTTTTAACATTCAAGAATGCGCCTATATATTAAAAAATTCTTATACACATTTTCCTAAAGGAAGTATTCATATTGTAGGGGTAGATGGTGAAAAAACACCAGACAACCCCCATATAGTTGTCTTAGTAGACGGCCATTATTTTATATCTGCTAATAATGGCGTAGTACACCTTATATGCACCAGTATTACTCCAGATAAAGTGGTGTCTATTTCATTACCCAACGAGCAAGCCTCCTCCTTTCCTACCTTAGACACTTTTGTAAAAGTAGCTTGCCACATTGCCAGGGGCGGTAGTTTAGATGTTATTGGAAAACCTTTTAGCGCTCTTAAAGAGCTCATAGATTTTAAGCCCCAAATATCTGAGGGAGAAAAAATCATTAGTGGTAGTGTTATTTATATTGACAACTACGGTAATGTAGTGACCAATATTAGTCAAACACTTTTTAATACATACCAAAAAGGAAGGACTTTTAAAATTAGGGCTAGACATACCAATATCACCCAAATTCATAAAAAATATTCTGACTTTATCAAGTTTGATATAGACAAAGACAAACGCACAGGAGATGGAGAATTATTAGCTATTTTTAATCAAGCTGGCTATATAGAAATTGCTATTTACAAAAGCAACCTACAAACCAGCGGAGGTGCCTCTACTTTATTAGGCTTAGATTATTTAGACAGCATTACGCTAGAATTTGACTAAGTCATACTTACTTAAAATCACTTATAAACAATTTTTAATGGTTTAATTCTAAAATTCATTCTTTTTAGAAGAGAAAAATTTATTAAAGAACAACCTTATTTAAAGGTCTCAGAGGTTCTTTTTAAAAAACACAGCTAAAAAATAACAAGCAAACTAAGCTCCTTTATAAGGCTTTGGCTGTTAATAAGTTTGTTTCTGAAAAAAGCGCAATTAAAATATCTTTGTAAGCAGTGTTACTTATTGGATTTAACCAATAAATACGAATAAATACTAAACACATTCAAATGAAGTTTATAGTTTCTAGTGCCTACTTATTAAAGCAACTCCAAGTTTTAGGAGGAGTCATTAACAATAGTAACACCTTACCCATTTTAGATAATTTTCTTTTCAGTTTAGACGGTAATTCTTTAAAAGTCTCTGCCTCTGACCTTGAAACAACCATGCATGCCATTTTAGAGGTAGAATCTTCAGACAGTGGCAGTATTGCCATACCAGCTAGATTACTTTTAGACACCCTTAAAACCTTTCCGGAGCAGCCACTTACCTTTGTAGTAGAGGAAAATAGTACAGTGGAAATTAGCGCCAATAATGGTAAATACGCTTTGGCTTACGCCGATGGTGCTGAGTTTCCTAATCCAGTAACCCTTTCTAATCCCAGCAAAACAAGTATACTTGGAGACATCCTAGCTACGGCCATTTCTAAAACTATTTTTGCTGCTGGAAACGATGACCTAAGACCTGTAATGAGTGGGGTGTTTTTCCAATTTAGTACGGAAAGTTTAACCTTTGTAGCAACAGATGCTCATAAATTGGTGAAATACCAAAGAACAGATGTACAAGCCTCACAGACAGCAGAATTTATAATGCCTAAAAAACCTTTAAACCTTTTAAAAGGAATTTTAGCAGGTTCAGAATCTGAGGTAACTATTGAGTACAATGATAGCAATGCTAAGTTCAGCTTTGACCAAACAGAATTGGTATGTAGGCTTATAGATGGAAAATACCCAAACTATGAAGCCGTCATTCCAAAAGAAAATCCAAATGTGCTTACCATTAACAGAAACTTATTTTTAAGTTCTGTGAGAAGAATTGCCATATTCTCTAACAAAACTACCCACCAATTAAAATTAAAAGTAGCAGGAGCAGAATTAAATATTTCAGCAGAAGATCTAGACTACAGCAACAAAGCAGAAGAGAGGTTAAGCTGTAGTTACCAAGGAGATGACTTACAAATTGGCTTTAATTCTCGTTTCCTTACAGAGATGCTGAATAACTTAAATTCAGATGACATTAGCCTTGCCATGAGCCTACCAAATAGAGCGGGTATTTTAACCCCTTCAGACGGCTTAGACCTAGGAGAAAATGTGACCATGCTAGTCATGCCCGTCATGTTAAATAATTAAGCCTAAAGAGTTTTCTTTGTTTTATAAAAATGGCTGGTGTATTACACAAGCCATTTTTTATATAAAACTATTTAATAAATTTAAAAAAAGGATAAGATATTTCTTGATTGTTAGACACCCTTATAGCATTTAAAATAGGATATACAAGGCCAATAACTCCAACAATTATAAGACCTAATGTGCCTAAGCCCAGTAAAAAAATGGCAGGAACACAAATAAGGGCCAATAAGAAAAGTGAGATTTGGAAATTAATAATAGCCTTGCCATGGGCATCCATGTCTTGCACTACCCCTTTTTGGGTAAGCCAAAGCACAAGCGGCACAATAAGTCCTCCCATTCCGGTAACTAAGTTTAGTAATTGGCTTAAGTGAGTCACCACTAGCAGGTTTTTGTCTTCTCTAAGCATGATAAAACGTATTGGTTATAAAATAAATGTACAAAAAGGAAATTTAATAAAGAGGTTTCACAAATAACCCAACTCCCATTTTTTTAGTTAATTTTACCCCATGCCACAAGAACACAATATCATAGCCATAGCCAGCCCAGCAGGAGCAGGAGCCATTTCAGTGCTCAGAATTTCAGGGCCAGAGGCTTGGACACTTGTTGCGTCACAGTTTGTGTCTATTCATAAGAAAGACCTCTTAAAACAAAAAAGTCATACCATTCACTTAGGTCATTTGGTAGATGGAGAAAAAACCTTAGACCAAGTACTCATCTCTTTGTTTAAAGGACCACATTCATACACAGGAGAAAATGTAGTAGAAATTTCCTGCCACGGCTCTTCTTATATACAACAAGAAATCATTCAACTATTCTTAAGAAAAGGCTGCCAAATGGCACAGGGAGGAGAATTTACTTTAAGGGCTTTTTTAAACGGCAAACTAGATCTAAGCCAGGCAGAGGCAGTAGCAGACCTTATAGCCTCAGACAATGCAGCCGCACACCAAATAGCTATGCAACAAATGAGAGGTGGGTTTAGTAATGAAATAAAACTACTCAGACAAGAACTATTAGACTTTGCATCGCTTATAGAGCTAGAGTTAGACTTTGCAGAAGAGGATGTAGCCTTTGCAGACCGAAATGCGTTTAGAGTGCTTCTAAAAAAAATATCACGTGTACTCAGACAATTAATAGATTCTTTTGCATTGGGGAACGTCATTAAAAACGGTATACCCGTAGCCATTGTAGGCGCTCCAAACGCAGGTAAATCTACTCTACTTAACGCCCTATTAAATGAAGATCGTGCTATAGTTTCAGATATTGCAGGTACCACAAGAGACACTATAGAAGACGAGATTTCTATAGGGGGCATTGGCTTTAGGTTTATAGATACAGCAGGAATTAGGGACACCCAAGACCAGATAGAAAAACTTGGAATTGCCAAAACTTTTGAAAAAATTGAACAAGCACAATTGGTGGTCTATATGGTAGATCTTAAACAGTGCTCAGAAGATATGGTAGTTACCACGGCCGATGCCACTGCACTTGCCAAACTAAAAAAAACCTACCCAAAAAAACCAATCCTAACAATAGGAAACAAAGCAGATCTAATACCGCTAAAAACCCTAACAAGCATTCAAAAACAAATACCAGGCCTCACGCCCCTATCTGCAAAAGAAAAAGAAGGAGTAGAAAAGCTTAAAGAATCCTTTTTAAATGCAGTAAACACAGGAGCCTTGCGCAATAATGACTCCATAGTTACCAACTCCAGGCACTATGACGCCCTATTAAGAGCCCAAGAAGAAATAGGTAAAGTCCAAGACGGATTGGCCATAGGCCTGTCCTCAGACCTAATGGCCATAGACATCCGCCAGGCCCTTTATCACTTTGGAGAAATCACAGGAGAAATAAGCTCAGATGAACTTCTTGGAAATATATTTGCTAATTTCTGTATTGGGAAATAGGGTTGGTTTCTCTATGTTTCCTTTCGTCACTAATAGTGCTATAAATCAATAGATTAATTGTTTTTAGTTTCTTTTCTTATGGTCTTTTTATTATATTTATACCCTAATATTCCCCTAATGTATAAAGTTAAAAATTAATTTCCCCTAAAAATACCCTAATATGAGTATAAAACTGAGTATAGATAATAAACACAATGTTGGGAAAGGATACTATAGAATAGAATACTATGAAGGTGTCAAGGACAATAATGGAAAGACCATAAGAAAAAGATGGAAAGAATCTATTAAAGGTATATTCAAATACTTAAACCCAAAAAACCCTCAAGAAAGAGACCATAATAAGAAGCATAAGAATATAGCAGAATCTATCTTCAGAGAGAAGGAAATGGAATACCAATATTCCTCTAACAACTTACCAAAGACATATAAGGCTACAAGAAACTTTTTTCATTATTGGGATGAGTTTGTTGCAAAATTAGATTTAACAACTAAGGCAGTTGCTTCATATGCCTCAGCAAGAAAAAAACTGATTGAATTTAAAGGAGAAAATATTTTAATAGGACAAATAGATTATGCCTATTGTAGAGATTATCTAAACTTTCTTTCTTCATCTCTAAAGTCTAATGGAGAACAACTATCCTCAGCATCCATAGATGCATACTTTAAAAAACTTAAATTCATTCTAAAGGAATTAGTGAAAGAAGGCATTGTCAGAAAGAATCCTTGTGAGGATGTTAAAGCGCCTAAAGCTATACACAAGCTTAAAGAATGGTTAACTACTAATGAAATAAAGCAACTCATAAATACTCCTTACCAAATAAAATCAATGAGAGATGCCTTTCTTCTTAGCTGCTTTTGTGGATTAAGACTTGGAGATATTGTTAAGTTAAAGTGGAAGGACTTAGTTAAAGAAGATGACAAAGCATTTTTTAATATTAAGACATCTAAAACTGGAAAGTACCTAAAACTCCCCTTAAACCAAGATGCTATAAAAGTAATTGGCGAAAGGAAAGGAGATAGAGATTCTATTATAGTTGGATTAAAGTTAGGCTCTAATTTAAATGAGCACCTCAGTAAATGGGTAAGAAGAGCTGGAATCACTAAAGATATTACTCCACATTGTGGTAGACACACCTTTGCAACAAACTTTGCAGACCAAACAAAAGATGGTAATACACTTCAATACTTACTGAATCACTCAGATTCAAAGACCACTAAGATATATCTTCATATGGCAGAAAATAAACCATATGAGCAAGTTAATAATATGGAATCTTTAATGGAATAGCTATGGAATACCCAGATGAAATGATGAATAAAATGTCAGAACAAGAGGATATACTTTTTTGGGAGGTTATGTTATTTCAAACCTCAATCAGAGCTCATCACTTAGAGACTGAAAGCATTGATAGTTATGAAAATGAAGAGCAGTTCAATGAAGCAACACAAAGCTCCTCAAAACAAATAATAGACTTTATAAACATCCAGATAATTGATATACAAAAAAACACATCAGAAAAATTGATGATTAGATTAGTTAAGACAGTTGAATCTGAATATTCTTATTACTTTAAAAATAATTTGGGATATTCTATTCTTGAATTATTTTCCAAAATGATGAAGTATCAGTATAATCTTGGTCATACTGATGCTTGGATATATCTTGATGAATACTTAGAGAAAATAAACAAAAATGTAAATGAAATTAGAATTTCTCTAAATTGGAAAAAAGGAAATTTAAAAGAATTATATGACAGTCTTATTTCTATTGGTATTTTAAGTGAAGAATGTCCAATATTATCATTAGAGAGTGTTTTTAACAATAACATCAAAAAGCAACCTTTTATATTTGGCAAATCTAAATCAGTAAAAAAACCAATTGTGCACTTATTTGACATACTTCACAATAAAGGTTTTACTGACTTAACTGAACTAACTTCTGTAGATGCTTACTTAGGTTATTATATAGGCTCTAAGCCATCTGGCGTATCATCCCTTAGACATCAACCAATGACTAAAGACGGCAAAACAATTAAAATTTATGATGATATAGAAAGAATTGTTAATCAAATTGATAGCAATTTTAACAGCAATTGACCTCAATATTATTTCTCTGCCTTAATTAGACTTTAGCACTTTACTAATTAAAATAAGAGTAATTATGACAAATTCTATTCAAGAGCAGTTACAAGCAATCCAAGACCAACTGCTTAACATCAAAAAGGTCTTAACAATTAAAGAGGTTCTTAGGTATACTGGCTACAGTAAATCTCATCTCTACAAGCTAACAGCTAATAACCAAATTCCCTACTCTAAACCAAATGGAAAATCATTGTTTTTTGACAAAGATGAAATAGACCAATGGTTACTTAGAAATAAGCAAGAGGTAATTGACATTAGCTGGACTCAATCTAATACTAACTAAGATGGAGGGAATAGCATACTACAGATTTCAGACTCTCCCAAGCACAGTAAGAGAGTTAAATAAAATAGTAAGTAAGAAAAGACTTGACTGCACACACTATTATTCAAATGATTATAAAGGGATTGAGCCATTTCTTAATAAGGAAAAACAATTCTTTATTCAAATCAATGATGCTTCAAATTATGTGTATAAAAAGATATCTGAAGACTCCATAAGTTCAAGAGGCCTTAACCTTAGTTCACTAATTTATGATTGTGAAAATTGTTCTATTGCATATGGACATCCAAACAAACAAGTAAAACTTAGAAATGGCAAAATAAACCCTCTAAGAGTCTTTAAAAATGATGGATACATATTTATTCATAATACAGAAAAAACTGAATTAGAACTACTTGTATTTCCTAATATGAGAGATGTAATTGATTCTATTTACTATGATGTCTTAAATGGAGATTTAAATTGTGTCATTAATGACTATAGAGATAATGCTGAGGTCTTTTATGACTATTGGACAATAGACAATACCTCTCCAGACCTATTCTCTTCTTTATAGTAAGTTAGAAACATTGACAAAATCTATCAATTCTTAATGTATGATACTATTCATCTAAACTATGATATAGTAGAGAGCCCCTCCACAATAAGTGAGAGGGTGTTCTTGCATACAGACAATACAACAGTAACAGAATACTTAGAAAGTAAAGATAGATGGGTAAAAGGAGATTTAGGTAATCTAACAGTAAGTATGACACAACACACAGTATCAGTTAAAGGAAGTATCTGCAAATATAATCTTGGAAACAATCTCTACACTTTAAATAGAGCAACAACTAAAGAAGCCATAGAGAGTATTTCTGAGGCTGTAGGACTTGATATGGGCAAAGCAAGAGTATCAAGATTGGATTGGAGTACCAACATAACAACAGACCTCCCTCCTAACCTCTATATGCCCAAATTAGGTGATTTAAGTAGGTTTAGCAGATTAGAGAACCCTAATTCCATTTACTACAATCAAAGCACTAAGAGGCTCTTATTCTATGATAAGATGAAAGAGGCTAAAAAGAAGAGAGTTGTTATACCAGATGAGTTTAAAGGAAAGAACTTGTTGAGGTATGAGATGGTATTAGATAAAGGTGTAAACCAATACCTAAATACAGATGTTAGAGGTGGGATTTTGCATAGGGAGGACATCTTTCAGAAGATGGCTGACCTATGGTACAATTACTACAAAAGCATAAATAAATTAAATGATAAAGGATTAAATATTAATATGGATAAAATAAAAACTGAAGGAGACTTTGAAAAAGCATTATTAGCTGGATTATTACAGAACTTAGGAATGGAAGAGGTTAACTATCTAATAGAG